>Ga0079224_100000172_pt1 | contig 53775 bp, 48 predicted proteins | sample Stecom2015_FD_80414 | JGI IMG/M metagenome (GOLD analysis project Ga0079224, IMG submission 80414) | Agricultural soil microbial communities from Utah to study Nitrogen management - Steer compost 2015 | ecosystem: Environmental > Terrestrial > Soil > Agricultural land | place: USA: Utah... | reverse complement strand
CTTGATATTGAGACTGTTCCACAGGAGCAGTCGTTTGAAAAGCTGGATGCAAAAAGTCGTGAACTCTGGCTGAATAAATCAAAATTTATAAACAAAACACCCTCTGACGAGGATCATCTGTATAACCGTGCAGGCATTTATGCAGAGTTTGGAAAAATTGTATGTATCTCCACCGGTTATTTCACCGTCACCGGAAAAGAAAAGCAACTTCACATAAAGTCATATTACGGTGATGACGAAAAAGCTTTGATTGCCTCATTCAAAGAGTTGTTGGATAAGCAGTTTTACAAATCAGATCACATGTTGTGTGCCCACAACGGCAAAGAATTTGATTTTCCGTACCTGTGCAGGCGTATGCTGATTAACCGTATTAAACTTCCGGCAATACTTGATATTGCAGGCAAGAAACCATGGGAAATTCAACACCTCGACACCATGGAGCTTTGGCGTTTTGGCGATTATAAAAACTATACTCCTCTTGCTCTGTTGGCTCATATTTTCGGCATACCCAGCCCCAAGGAAGAGATGGACGGAAGTCAGGTATGTAAAGTTTACTGGCAGGAAAAAAATCTGAAAAAAATTGCTGAATACTGCCGCAAAGATGTGATAACGATTGTGCAGCTATTTCTGCATTTTAAGAACGAAGAAATTTTAAGTGATACACAAATCAGAGTTGAAGATTAACTCACAACTGTTTAATCATACTCCCTTAAACTGCTACAGTAAAAATTACTCAGGAAGGATTTTCTAAAATTTTCTTCAGGTTATCAAGCCCTGTTTTCAAATCGCCTCCTACTGCTTTATCCATATCGAAAAACAAACCCATAATATTCATAGGATAAGGAAATGATCCTTTAAATCCCCACTTCACTTTGGTTTGATTCTCAGAAACACTTTCGGTAATAAAATAAGCATCATCCTGCGCTTCGAAAGGTACTTTGAAACGGAGTTTTAAATCAATACGCTCACCGTCTATAATGGCAGTAATTTCCTGTTCGCCTGCACCTACGTCCTTATTGTTGCTCTCCCATGCAGAAATAAATCCTACTGTTCCGTCAGTTCCCTGATATGTTTTTTTCATGGCCGGATCCATCATTGACCATTTGCTGTAATGGTCCTGATTTTTGATAAACTTTATGTAATTGAAAACTTCTGCTTTGGGTTTGTTGATGATGACTTCACGTTCTACTGCATAATCTTTCTTGACGAATAAAGCTACAATTAACGGGATTGCAATGATGATTGCAAGTACGACTAAAATCTTTTTCAGAATTCTCATTATTTCAAGTTTTAAATTTTTATCAGGTAAAGTTAGATGATTGCAAATTACATTTCGGCAGAGGTTGAAACTGAAATGCAAAGATTCATACAGCAATCAGATTTTTGCAGATAACCATTGAATAATTTTTTGCTACACATATTGTAGTTGATATGGTTTGGCTTCATTTATCTATATCAGATGTTTTGTTCTGTTTGTTTAGATACCTCAGCGTGTAAATTGCTGTTGCAATAAACGGTATGGTTGAAATCAGGATTTTAAAGTTCTTACTAATGATACCAATAAAAAACATCAATCCTATCAGCAACCCTATACAAACAATACCTGCATAAATCATTCGCTTATGTGGACTCCTCTGAAATAATGTTATCATAAGTGAAATTTGTCCTATGAGCGGAATTAACGTAAAAGGATGTATGACTGACTGAGTGTCAGTAAAAAGTTTAGAAAATACCTCATACTCTGCTTCAAATAAAAAAGAGTGGTTTTCTTTCCCCCACTCCAGATAACCAAACAAAGAAAAAAGTATCAACAGCGCACTTAATATTTTAGCTTTCATTGTAATATTATGTTTTCTTATGATAATGCTTAACGGCAAAGACAGAAGTTTATTTATTACGCACCTGTTTATCAAAAATAATTAGTGAACACTATTTTTGTAATTGCTTTGAAGTTGTAGCCAACAACAAACTGATTATTTTATGCATAACATCTTTATGTCATCTGGTTACAATTTGCAAAGAGAAAAAATTAAATATCTGACAATATATAGCTTCATAATAAAAGTTTTTAAATATGATAAAGAATATTTTTGATAAGCCGGTTGTTGATGAAGTGATAAACAGAATTAACAATTTAACTACTGACTCTAAACCACTTTGGGGAAAAATGTCGGTGAGTCAAATGTTGGCTCACTGCTGTGTTACCTATGAATTTATTTATGAAAACAAACATCCGGTACCTGGAACATTTAAAAAAATTTTGTTGAAACTATTCGTTAAAAACACTGTTGTGAGCGACAAGCCGTACAAACGCAACAACCCAACAGCCCCTGAGTTTCTCATTCGTGACAATAAAAATTTTGAAACAGAGAAAAAAAGGCTGATAGATTTTATAGAAAGAACATATATGCTGGGTGCTGCACACTTTGAAAATAAAGAATCACGATCTTTTGGCAAACTTTCGCTTAACGAGTGGAACAATATGTTTTATAAACATCTGGATCATCACCTGGGTCAGTTTGGGGTTTAAATTAAAAAGCCCTGTATGAAAATTATACAGGGCTTTCGGTTTTTATTTGCTGTTTTTATTGAATCACTAATTTACGGTAACTGCTTTGAATTCCATTTGTCACTCTTATCAAATAAATTCCGGGAGCATAATCTCCGATGCTGACGGAAACCTCTCTATTGTTTTTTACTTCAATGCTGTATAGTAATTTACCCTGCATATCCCATAAGGAAAGCGTAGTGTTTGCAGTCTGTTGATTCTCGTCAAAATGTATTGTCACATCATCAGAGGCCGGATTTGGGAACACTGAAAAATTATTACCTGCAACATCAGGTTCGTTTATATTTACCAACATTCCGTTGCTGCAAAGCTTTGCTCCGAAAAGATTTCCATTTGAGTTATCCATCCAGAATACCGCATTGCAACCATTGGCATCATCTACAGGTCTGTTTACATCGTATGGTAAAAATGCACTGTTTCCGGATGCCATTACCTTTCCATTGTCGCTCCAAGTAAGTGAGCCATTGCTTCTGATACGCTGTCCTGCTACTTTCCATTCTCCTGTAACATCGTTAAAATTATAATTACAAAACACCGAACCGCTGTCGCTTATTGCTACTTTTGGGTAAGAGTAATAACCATTGCACACAGCTGTTTGCACACCGTTGGCTGTCCACTGTGCAGCACCGGAAGTATTATATTTTTGAGTATAAATGGTGCTCTGCCCCGAAATGCGGTTATCCAACCAGGCAATAAACAAGTTGTTGTTATTATATACTGATGTCATTCGGCTTTGTGTTGTGTTTGCCAATGATACTGTTTGTTTAATGTTTGGTGTCCATACAAAATTACCTGATGAATTCATCTTGGTAAGAGAAACTCTGCTATTTGCGCTTTCCCACACAAAATAAATATTGCCATTATTGTCTGCCATCAAATTATGTGTGCCGCCAGCTCCATTGGACGATACTCCCTGCGAAACATCTACCGGTGCGGGCCACTGTGCAACACTTTGCATATTATACTTCTGAATATAAATTCCGGACCCAAGGCCATTACCTTGCGAAATGGAATAAAAAGTGTTTTGTAAACCGGCTTTTGTATAGAAAACATATCCCGGCAATGACTGTGTTTTGGGTGATGCCCATTGCAATACTCCGTTAAAATCAATTCGGTGGAACTGAATGCCTGATAGACCTCCAAAATAGTTTACGCTGTAATTGATAAATGCTCCTGAATCATTGGGAATAGCTCTAATACCATAGTCTTCTATTGACAATATAGGGCTTACACCTCCTGTAGCAATAAGAGTGGGCTGTGTCCACAAATTGTTACCACTGTAATTAATTTTTTTGCAAAACAATGAATCACCAAAAGATGCAGGCGCCTGACGCCAAGTAACCAAAATACCTCCGTCAAACAATGTGCATTGATATCCTACTACTGATTGGGTAACTGACGACACGATTAATTTACCGCCTGCTGTCCATTGTGGGTTGCCGTCATCATCAAACCGTTGCCCGTAAAGTTTAAACTGACCACCGCTTGGTTTAGCTCTCCAGAATGCAAAATATCCATTGGTTGGGTGTTTAATAATCTGCATTTGTTCTATACTGCCGGTGATGGAACAAAAGTTCATTGGTTGCAAAGTGTCGATACTGAATTGGGCTGATGCAGGAAGCATGGCGCACAGGCAAAAGATTAAGGTGTAGAGCTTTTTCATTTTCTGAAGTTTTTGATTTATGGTGTCAAATGTAAATTCAACTTCTGTGTGCAACAACACCAACTTAGTAAGCGGTATGCTTCATTTATTAAATGGTAAACAGGATATTTTTTTCAGGTGTAATATTGTACTATTGTAACTGAAATGGATAAAAAATATTTACTTCTCTTATTTATTATTCTCCATGTTTGGTCTGCAAGCTTTGCTCAGGATCCTTCAAAATTGAATGAAAACTTCAGTGAGTTATTTGATGCTAAGAACGATTCTGATAAAGTTGATGCTTACAGTCATCTGGGTTTTAATTTCAGCCTGCTGAATCCCGACAGTGGAATTTATTTCTCAAAAAAAGGATTAGAGCTGGCCCGGAAAATAAATTATGTTAAAGGTATTGGTGATTGTTACAACAGCTTAGGCTGGTGTTACTCCAAGAAGGGAATGAATAATGAGGCAGGCAAATATCTTGAACAGGCTAAAATCTATTTTGAAAAAACGGGCAATAATTGCTATGTAAGTGTAGCAGTGGGCAACATCGGGAATTTATATTTCAACCAGAACCGATATGCCGAAGCTCTTGAAAATTTTCTCAGAAGTGTAGAACTCAGCAAAAATTGTCCGGATAAAGGATTTAAATCATCAAAACTATATGCCATAGGAGCAGTTTACAATTCGCAGAAAGAGTATAAGAAAGCTATTGCCTGGTTCAGGGAAGCCAATGTGTTTAACTTCGCCAATGCCGATACCGTAAAAATGGCTGAATGTATCAACGGTATTGGCAATGCATGGCTTGGGCTTCAGCAGTATGACAGCGCAATGTTTTATTTCCATCAGTCGGTGAAGCTTTTTGAAGATAACAACAATCTGAACGGTATAGCTTATTCCAATGAAAGCATTGGCGGTGTTTATCAGGAACAGAAAAATTATACCAAGGCTCTGGAGCATTACGAAATAGCTTTGAAAAATTTCAGAGCACTGAACAGTCGTAATGATGAATGTTATGAGCTTATAACCATTGGCGAAACGTATGAACAAAAAGGAGATCTTAAAGCAGCTATCTTATGCCAGCAGCGTGCATTGCAAATTGCTGACAGCAACAGTTATTTATCGCTGAAACAAAAAGCGCTCACCTCGCTCAGCCGTTTGTCTGCTGCAAAAAACGATTATAAAAGTGCTTACGAATATTTCAGGCAGGCATCGGCAGTAAACGACAGCCTGGGGTTGCAACAGCAACAGATAAAACTGAATGAACTTAAAACAAAATTTGAAACCGAACAAAAGGACAAAGAGATAGCGCTGATAAAAAAAGATAAGGAACTGCAGGAAGCAATGGCGCTTAAACAACGTCAGCTTAAAAATATATTTATTGCCGGAGCAGTGGTGCTTCTGTTTATTGCACTGGGAATTTATAACCGTTATAACATCAAACGAAAAGCGGAAATTCAGCTTACGCAAAAAAATAAACTGATACAGGAAGAAAAAGAACGCGCGAAACAAAGCGAAGAATTCAAACAACAGTTTCTGGCTAACATGAGTCATGAAATACGCACTCCGCTGAATGCCATCTGCGGAATGACGGAGCTTCTGAGCGAAGAAGAACTTTCGGAACAACAGAAAAAATATATTGATGTTATCAGCGCTTCTGCTGCAGGTTTGCTCAGCATTATTAACGATGTGCTTGATTTATCGAAGGTGGAAGCAGGAAAACTGGAGCTTGAAAAAATACCTGTTGACATAAGAAAACTCACACAGGAAGTTTACAACGCTTTTGAATACCGTGCAGGACAAAAAAATATTTCTTTTGCCACAGATGTTGATGCAGGAGTTCCGCAGGTGATACGCTCTGATGCTTTCCGCATCAGGCAAATACTGGTAAACCTGCTTGGCAATGCCTTTAAGTTTACTGAAAAAGGAAGTGTGCAACTGACTGTTAAATCATCTCCACTACAAAACCATTCAGACAATAGGATATTGATTTCGTTTTCTGTTGCCGACACGGGGATTGGAATTTTACCTGAGAATCAGGAAAAAATTTTCGAATCGTTTATTCAGTCCGACACCGGTACTGCGCGATTGTATGGCGGAACGGGATTGGGGTTGAATATCTCAAAAAATTTGGCCACACTGTTTGGAGGAACCATTACGCTTGACAGCACTCCGGGCAAGGGAAGTGTATTTACTTTTTCGATGCCCTGCGAAGTATTTACTGCATCTGAAAGCGAACAACCAACTAATCATGCAGCAACGGTGGCTGATTTAAAAAAAGAAATCCATGTGCTGCTTATTGAAGACAATGTTTATAACCGAATGTTGGCAACAGATGCACTTGAGAAGAAAATTGAAAACATTAAAATAAATGTATTTGAAAATGGCAGGCAGGCATTAGCGTTTATGCAAACTCAGAATCGTGAAATTGCATACGACACGGTGATACTTCTTGACGTACAAATGCCCGACATGGATGGATATGAAGTAGCAAGGCAGATTAGAAACAATGCATCCAATCCATTTTGTGCAACACCAATTATTGCCGTTACGGCCAATGCTTTTAAGGAAGATATAGAGCGTTGCAAGGCTGCCGGTATGAATGATGTAATTGCCAAACCGTACAAAACAAATGTGCTGGTGCAGGCGGTATTGAAATATGCAGGGCAAACGGCCACGTCTACGATTGAGCAAACAACAGCTGTTGACTACAAACAGGAAATAACAAATATTGATTACCTGTATGAGTTTACGGGAGGCGATATGGATGAAGTGAAAAAATATGCAGAAATTTTCAGAGAAGCTATACCGCAAAGAATAGAGGAAGCTGAAAAACTTTTGCGCAACGGTGAATCCGATGCTGTTATACGCATACTTCACAGCATTAAACCCATGATTGTGTCTTTTGGATTGACGGACTGCGAAACCATCATTACCCATCTGGAGCAGAACAGGAAAAACATAAAACCTAATCAGCTGTTACCGGACTTTATAAAAATCAGAAAACAAAGCCTTGCTGCTGTTGATGAATTGAGCAGAAATTTTAATATTTGAGTTTTCAAATTGAAATGATAAAGGTTTTGATAGCGGAGGACGACTTGTTTGGGCGTGAGCAGGTGAAGTCTGTACTTCAGAAATCGTTTCCGCAAATAGAGATAGTGGCGGAAGCGGTAAACGGAACCGAAGCGGTGAGCCTTATTCATTATCATAAACCCGACCTGGTGTTTCTGGATATTGAAATGCCTCATAAAACAGGATTTGAAGTATTGGAAAGTGTGAACGAACCGGATTTTGAAGTGGTGTTTATTACAGCATTTGATCATTATGCGCTGAGGGCTATAAAATTTTCGGCATTAGATTATTTGCTGAAACCGCTGAACCGCGAAGAGTTTATAAAAGCAGTTGAAAAATTTATTGAGAAACAAAAATTCAATTACGACAAAAAAAGTCTGATAAAAAATTTTATACAGAATATTAAGACCGTCACAACTGAAAATTTTAAACTGGCAGTGAACACTACGGGCAAAACTTATTTTTTGGACCCTGACTCCATCATCCGCTGCGAAGCTGACGGCAATTACACGCGCATATATGTGACGGGAAGTGCAGCCATTTTTACGGCACGAACATTAAAAGAGTTTGATGAGCTACTGCAAAGCCAGGGATTCATCAGGGTGCACCGCACACATTTGGTGAACAAGAAACATATACGCTCGCTGGGTAATGACAATCATGTGCAGCTGCACGACAACAGCTCACTGGAGGTATCGCGGAGAAAACTTGCTGAAGTAAGAATGCTTTTAGGGCTGGCGAATAATTGAAGTTTTTTTTGAGAAGCACGCAGTACTGCGGGATGCCGGGTGTTGGTGGACAAGGCGACAGTGACTCGTCCTGAAAAAAGTTTACAGTTTAATTGATTAATCCTGCTAATAGTTTACAGTTCATTTTTAGTCCTGAAAGTTGTTTACAATTGTATTTTGTCTCCGATAGTAATTCTTCCATAATCTTTCTGTTTTTATTTTAGTTATAAGAATGATTTTTTTTGTCCATCGTTTACACTTTTTTGTGTAAACCTATTTTAGTACAAGGCAGTGTCACCTTGCTCGCGCGCACCCCCTGCCCCTGAAGGGGTGACTGCGCGCTTTGGTGGACAAGTGTGTTGTCATTTTTTTGAATGATTCGCATCGCTCGCGCTCACCCCCTGCCCCTGAAGGGGTGACTGCGCGCATCGTATTTGAAGCATGACTCGTTAATAAATTAAAGCTAACAAACTCAGTTCTGCTTTTTAAAAATATAAATATGGCTTGAGAAATTTTTTGTGAAAAGAAAGCCATTTACATTGGAGATAAAACCAAACCAAAGTCCTTTGAGGAGTTGTGGTAAAGACAGTTTGCCGCTTTTGTATTTTTCGCTCAGCAATGCTACATAGGTGGAGTCGAACAGCATGGGTTTTTTTTCTTTTAGCTGAAAACCTGACTGCGCCAGGAGTTTTGTAATGGAACCGGCTGAGAAATGATAGAGGTGACGTGGAACATCGTAAGCAGCCCAATATTCTTTGTAATGTTTTGCATCATAGGATTCGGGATTGGGAACAGCAATGATGAGATATCCGCCAGCAGTAAGTTTTGAGTGGATGTCGCTGAGTGTTTTTTTAAGTGAGTGTATGTGCTCCAGCACGTGCCATAATGTGATGCATTTAACGCTTTGCATCTCTACCTCCTGAAAGCGTTCTAACGCTTCAATTTCTATGTCGAAATCGGTTTGTGCAACCTTGCGTGCATCATCAGACGGCTCGAAACCGCTGGCATTATAACCGCTTGCTTTCAGCTGTTTTACGAAGTAACCGTTGCCGGCACCGAGGTCCACAATCTGAGAGCCGCGTGGCACCAAATACATTATCAGCTTAACCTTTTGATAAACAGCAAATTGCCTGACGGCAGCATAGAGTTTTCCAATACCGTCATTGTTTTTGTTGGAATGTGAAATATAGTCCTGAGACTGATAATATCTGCCGATTTCGGCCTCGGCAGGGCGTGGAGAGGTGAATTTTAAACCACATTCAACACATTGATTAACAGTGAAATACTCACCTGAAACGGTAAAGTCTTTACAGGTAATAAAAGCATTGAAGTTTGATTCGCATGCCGGGCAACCCTTTAATTCTTCCATAAGCGGACAAAATTAAAAAAGCCGGCATTATGTGCCGGCTTCTGTATCGTTTCACGTGAAACAATCATCTTCCTATGTAAACCATCAGCACTGAAATGTCGGCAGGAGATATGCCGCTGATGCGTGATGCCTGTCCGAGTGTGCGGGGTTTTAATTTGCTAAGTTTTTGCTTAGCTTCCAAACTTAAAGAAGAAATACGCGAATAATCGAAATCTTCGAACAACTGAACATCTTCCAGTCGGTTTACTTTTTCCACATATTCAAATTCTTTTTCGATATAGCTTTCGTATTTGATACTTATTTCGGCCTGTTCAAGAACTTCCTGTTTGATTGTATCGTCTATTTGATTAAAAAACCAATTGATTTTTTCGGAGCAGGCAACAATTTCTGCCAAACCAATATTGGGCCTTAATACCAGCTGATTTGCTTTTATTTTCTGATTTATTTCGGCAGAGTTTTTTGATGCAAGCATGGAATTAACTTCGGCAGGCGAAATGCTTGTGGTGCGGCACATCTCAATAAATTCGTTCACCAGGGCTGTTTTTTTCTGCACCCGTTCAAATCGTTCGCGCGAAGCAAGTCCCAATGTATAACTCATTGGCGTAAGCCTCATGTCTGCATTATCCTGACGTAATAATGTACGGAATTCGGCACGGCTTGTGAACATACGGTAAGGCTCATCGGTGCCCTTGGTGATTAAATCGTCAATCAACACACCGATGTAGGCTTCGGAGCGCTTTAAAATAAGCGGATCTTTTTTGTGTAATTTCAAATGAGCATTTATTCCTGCCATCAAACCCTGGCAGGCAGCTTCTTCGTAGCCGGTGGTGCCGTTAATTTGTCCGGCAAAATATAAATTCTCTATCAGTTGCGTTTCGAGCGAATGCCTGAGCTGGTTGGGCGGAAAATAATCGTACTCGATGGCATAGCCGGGTCTGAACATTTTTACATTTTCAAGTCCGGGAATTTCTTTTAGCGCTTTGTACTGCACTTCTTCGGGCAAACTTGACGAAAAGCCGTTGAGATAAATCTCTATAGTATTCCATCCTTCGGGTTCTATGAAAAGCTGATGTCTTGTTTTGTCGGCAAAGCGGTTGATTTTATCTTCGATAGAGGGGCAGTATCTGGGGCCTAAACCCTGAATGCGCCCTGCAAACATGGGCGATTTTTCGAATCCTGTTTTAAGGATTTCATGCACTTTCTCGTTGGTATAGGCAATGTGGCAGCTGCGTTGCTTTGCAAGTGGGGCAGTATCAGAAAATGAAAATTTGCCCGGATTTTCGTCACCTTTTTGCTCTTCGGTTTTGGAATAATCAATGGAGCGGCCATCCAATCGGGGTGGGGTTCCTGTTTTCATTCTGCCGCTGATGAATCCAAGTTTTACCAACTGCTCAGTAATTCCGGTAGCTGCTTTTTCGCCAGAGCGTCCTCCGCCAAAGTTTTTCTCTCCTATGTGAATCAATCCATTAAGAAAAGTTCCATTGGTGAGCACAACGGCTTTAGCCTTAAAGGCAATGCCCATAGAGGTTATTACTCCCTGCACCCTGTTGCTTTCCACAATGAGTTCCTTGACCATATCCTGCCAGAAATCAACATTGGGTGTTTGCTCCAGCATAATGCGCCATTCCTGAGCAAAATGCATTCTGTCGTTTTGAGTACGAGGGCTCCACATGGCAGGTCCTTTGGAGCGGTTAAGCATACGAAACTGTATGGCTGTACGGTCAGAAACTATACCTGAATAGCCTCCCAAAGCATCTATTTCGCGCACTATCTGCCCTTTGGCCACACCACCCATAGCAGGGTTGCAGCTCATCTGAGCAATGGTTTGCATGTTCATGGTAATAAGCAATACCCTGCTGCCCATATTGGCAGCAGCTGCAGCAGCTTCGCAGCCGGCATGGCCTCCACCCACAACTATTACATCGTAATCCTGATGCATATTCAATCCTTAATCTTCAATTAACCATTAATAATACCCGGATGTTTCACGTGAAACGTTCCATTGTTTGAACTATAATCTGTTTGTAATCAGAAAGTTCGCAAAGATAGGCATTTGTTTTCAGCTTGGGTCATCCTTGCTTTGTCCGAAGGCGACTTGTCCTTATAGCCGCACAGGTGCAAAACTCCATGAATGATGACGCGGTGAGTTTCGTCTTTAAGACTGGTTTTCAATAGCTTAGAATTTTCGCGCAGCCTGTCAATACTTATAAAAATATCGCCCGACAGGGTTTTGTTTTCAGAATAATCGAAGGTGATAATATCTGTTAACGTATTGTGTTTCAAGTATTTTTTGTTATAATTCAGCAAAAAGGAATCTTTGCAAAAAATAACATTAATAACCCCTGATTTTCTTTTGTTTAGAGTGATGCAATGTTCTATCCAATGGCGTACAGCCGTTTTATTTCGGAGGATAAAAGAACATCCTTCGCAAAAAAAGTTGATTTCTGCCGGCATGAGTTACTTCACCGGTGCGGGAGGTTGCATTACAGCGCCACACTTTTTGCAAGTACGTTTTTCTTCTGATTTATAAAAATCATTCAAAACAACAGGCAACTGTTTTACAATATCCTTCAGAGGGAAAAATTCCTCGTGCAGTTTGTGATTACATTTTTCGCAAAACCACATGCAGGCATCTTTCTCTTCGGGTTTGCGATATCTTTCAATCACCAGACCAACGGTGTTGGCTCCACGCTGCGGGCTATGCGGCACATTGGGAGGGAGCAGAAACATTTCACCTTCCTTGATATGGATATCTACAGGTTTTCCGTCTTCCATAATTTTCACTACTATGTCGCCTTCTATCTGATAAAATAACTCTTCAGCATCTTCGTAGTGATAATCCTTGCGGGAATTGGGGCCACCCACAATCATGACAATAAAATCCTTGTTTTCTACATAAACCTGCTGATTGCCTACAGGTGGTTTTAAAAGATGACGGTGTTCATCAATCCATTTCTGCAGATTAAATGCTCTTGCTATTCCCATACTTTATTTTTTAAATATTTCTCCTATTTTTTTACCTACCTCCTGACCAAATTCCTGAGCTTTTGCGCCAAAGTCTTTAGTAGAATTTTCCAAATCGTCCTTCAGCGACTCGAACTTTTGTTTTACTCCGTCAGAGAGGCTTCCTCCCTGCAGAAGATTGTCAATTTGGCTATGTAAAAGATAAGGGAGTTTGTCTTTGAGGTGGCCTGAAACAGACTGTAAAGCTTTTTCGGCTTGTTCGGTATTGATGCCTGCTTCTTTAGCGATTTTTTCGATAACCGGATTCATAATTATTTATTTTAATCAACCAAAAGTAATGCTAAATAACGAAAAAATGATGAAGCATGTCATTACATTTGTGGCATGAACTTAAATTTATCAGGAAAAAGAGCATTGGTTTGCGGCAGTACACAGGGCATAGGATTGGCCGCTGCCACAGAGTTAGCTGCAATGGGAGCAAACATTGTTCTGTTAGCGAGGAATAAAGAAAAACTCAACGAAGCAAAAAATACTCTTGCTGCTACAGGAGAGCAGAAACATTTTGTTATTGCAGCAGATTTTGCAAATCCTGATGAGGTAAAATCCAGAGTGGAGAATTTTATTGGCGAAAACGGTATCATAGACATACTGATAAACAACACCGGTGGTCCACCGGCAGGAAATATAGAAATTGCAACGGCAGAAAGTTTCCGTCAGGCATTTGAGTCGCATCTGATATGTAATCATTTGCTGGCGCAAACCTGTATTGCCGGAATGAAACAAAATAAATACGGAAGGATTATCAATGTAATTTCCACTTCGGTTAAACAACCACTGAAAGGGCTTGGTGTGTCGAATACGATACGTGCTGCCGTAGGCAACTGGAGCAAGACTTTAGCCAATGAAGTGGCTGCTTATGGTATTACGGTGAACAATGTGTTGCCGGGAGCTACACTCACTTCACGACTGAAACAAATCATTCACGACAAAGCAGAAAAAACGGGACACAGTGAAGAAGAAATTTCAAAAGAGATGGTATCGGAAATTCCGATGAAGCGATTTGGCCAACCGGAAGAAATTGCTGCAGCTATAGCTTTTCTTGCATCACCGGCAGCAGCCTACATCAATGGCACCAATATGGTGGTGGATGGCGGGCGCACAGGATGTCTGTAATTTTACTGGTAAACGAGAAAAGAAATTTTGTGGAGTAGCTGACCGGTGCTGAGGGGTTTTGTCAAACAGTCGGAAGCACCTGCCAGTTTGCATTTTTCCTGATCACCTGAATTATCATTCTGCATAAGTGCCAGAACAGGCAAATGCTGAAAACGCGGATTTTTGCGCAACTGAGCTATTGCCTCAAAACCATTCATCACCGGCATGTGAGTATCCATCAGCACAATGTCAACATCGGGATTTTTTTCGAGTTTACTCAAAGCCTCTTTGCCATCATAAGCACAGATGAGATTGGCTCCTGCATTCTCTATAATGGTTGTGAGCGAGTAAATGCTTCTCATATCATCATCGGCCATCAGAATTTTTTTGCCTTTCAGCGAGTTGTCGTGAACAAACTCTGTTACTTCTTCAATGGCTTCTTCCATATCTTCAGCAAATAAACCTTTCATCATTTTTTCGAGTTGGTTTTTGCTCAGTGGTTTCTGATGAACAGCTTCGATATTTATTCCTGCAGGCACTTTGATGTTTTGCAGTGTACTTAAAATATGAACGGGCATTTCTTCAAGTGATTTGTCGTTCTGAAGATGGGATAACACACTCCATCCGTCCATGTCGGGTAACTGAATATCCATGAGTATGGCATGTGGATGAAATTCTTTGGCAAGAGCAATGCCTGTTTCACCGTTTTGTGAAGCTATTGCCTTGTAGTTAAAAATATGGCAATAGTCAATCAGTGTTTTAAGCAATGTCATATCTTTTTCAAGTATGAGCACCACTTTGTCGTAGGGGTTGATAAAGGTACGGTCGTCAGAAAATTCTTCGTCCGTAAATTTTTGAATCACTGTTTCAGCAGTAACCTCTTGCGTGTTCACTGCTTCAGAAGGAATATTTTCATCCTGCTCAAGCAACACAACTTTGGAAGCGGGCTTTGAATTATAATTTTGTCCGCCTTCATGCTGCGGGAGGAAAACGATGAAGCTGCTTCCTTTTCCGGGCTCGCTCTGAACAATAATTTCTCCACCTAAAATTTCTACAATTTCGCGACAGATGGTAAGTCCAAGACCTGTTCCTCCATACTTGCGGCTTGTGCTGTTGTCGGCCTGCTTAAAGGCATCAAATATTAATTTTTGTTTTTCAGCAGGAATTCCAATTCCTGTATCACTTACGGTTATTGAAAAAATATCATCACTTGCAAAAACAATATTGTGTTTTCTTGCATCGGCCTGAGTTGCTTTTTTGAATGACAGTTTTACGACACCGTTTTTATCTGTAAACTTAAGAGCATTTGAAATCAGATTTTTTATCACCTGTTCGAGGCGGAGTTTGTCAGAGGTAATTTCTTCAAACAATCCTTCTTCTGTTTCTACAACAAAATCAATTTGCTTGTCGTTGGCATACTCACGGAAAAGCAAGCGCATATCATCGGCAACATTGGCCAGGCGTACTTTTTCATAAACAAATTCCAATTTTCCGCTTTCAATTTTAGAGATGTCGAGAATGTCGTTTATCAGCATCAGCAAATCAGACCCTGACTTGTGAATGACTGTAGCATGTTCAACCTGTTTAGGGTTGAGGTTATTGGCTTTATTGTCGGCAAGCAGTTTGGCAAGAATAAGAATACTGTTAAGTGGTGTTCTCAGCTCATGCGACATGTTGGCTAGGAAAGAAGATTTGAATTTATTGGTTTCTTCGAGCTGCGAAGCTTTAAAGGCCAGTGCCTGACGTGCCTGTTCAATAGCAAGGCTTCGTTCTTCTAGCAGGTGTGCTTTAATTTCAAGGTCGGCATTTACTGCCTTCAGTTCTTCCTGCTGCAGCTTGAGTTCTCTCTGTGACTGCACCAGTTCCTCTGATTTGGTAAGCAGATTTTTATTCACACAGGCAAGCTCCTGCTTTTGGTTGGTAAGTTCTTCGGCCTGCTGAATACTTGCATCTAACAGTTGGCGCGTAAGTATGTTGGTAGAAACAGAATAAATACTTGCAGCCACAGGCTCAAGCAAACGATTTAAATATGTCAGTTGCGATGTACTCAGTTTTTCAGTTGAAGCTATTTCAAGTGCTCCAATTACTTTTCCGGAAGCAAACAGCGGCAATGCAATAACATAACATTTGGTAATGAAAGGACTGTTTAAATCATCAGAAATAAATTTTTGTGGTGGCTGATAAATTGAATTTGTTTCAATCACATTTTGTATCACATGATTCTTTAGCCACTCCGTTTGCAAAATGCTTAAAGGTTCGCCCTGTGAGAAATTTCCTTTCAGCTCTGCGAATAACTTGCTTTCGTTTTTATCATCAATAAGAAATATGGTGCCATGGCATACCCCTGAATAGGTTACAATCTCTTTAATCAAGTCGTTGCATAACGATGGCATGTCGAGTGTAAAATCACGGTTGAGAACACTTATTCTTTCCAACCCTTCCGAAATCCATTTCTGCGTGGCATCATCTTCACTTGCTTCCTTAAGTCGCGAACGCATATCAAGCAAGGCTTTGCCCTGAACATCATTATCACTCAGCGGTGTGAACGGATAGTTGAAGTTGCCCTGTCCAATGTGGTTGGCAAACATTGCTGCACTCTTCAATCCTTCCACATGCGATTTGAGAGCTTCAATCATTTCGCCCACGGCACTTTTTGGAATTTTCATTGACAGCTCCGGCAATTCTCCTTTACTGAGCTGAAGCAGATATCGTCTGATTTTCATCAGCGGATTCACTACATTTTTATTCAGGAAGAGAGTAATGACAATGATGAAATTTATAATAATCATAGCCAGGCCCAGCACCACAGCCATCAACACAATGAAGGAATTAATCATTTCCTTTTGTTTGGCAGTAGCTTCCTTTTTAATTTTAAAATTAAATGCTCTTAAGGAGGAGGAAAGGTCCAGCACCAAAGGGTCAATCTCTGTAGTCAATAATTCTTCCGCATTATTATAAGCAATTGCACCATTCTGTCTGTTGATTAATGTCTCCTGAAAATAAATAAGCTGGTCGTATTTTTCGAAAAAAGAAAATAGTTGCTTTTGATCGGAAACAGACCATGATTCAGATAATCTAAGTAATTCTTTTTTAAGCAACGGATATTGAGTGCGGTTAATAAATCCAATCTCTTCAATGGCATCCTCTTTATTTTTCTGATAGGTAAAATGTGTAATCTGCAACCATGAATTATTGACGAGCTGATTCAAGTCGGCAATAGCGGTTTGCGAAGGTGATGTTACCTCAGCAATTTCAAGGGTGATTTTTCTGCTTTTATCAATAATAAATGTGCTGATTAAAGCATTTAAAAGTGTTATAATAATGAGTGAGATAAAAATGCCATAAAGCTTTTTATCAATTTTGAAAGACCACTTGCTGCTGTGCATTACCCGTAGTTATGAAAATAAAATTTATACGCTAATGCTTACGGGAAGGTTACCTGCGGGAGTAAATAAAAAAATCCGGCATTTCAAGACCGGATTTTTGTGAGGTCGCGAGCAGATTCGAACTGCTGTACAAGGTTTTGCAGACCTCTGCCTAGCCACTCGGCCACGCGACCATTTTTTTACTGGCGGCAAAAATAAAAATAATTCAGTTCGGAAATTACAGGTTCTCGGCCTTAAAGGATTGTACGGTTATTTCCGTACGATAGTTACTTTAAATTGAATAATTACCCTTCTATCACAAAAACAGCCTTATTAAAACCTACATGAGAAGGTGGATTTTTTTTTGCGACCGACACCTTAATTTTCTCACAGGAAGGAAATTCATCACGCAAGGCCCTGAGTATGCGACCGCCTACGTGCTCTATAAGATTTGAAGGTATCAGCATTTCATCTTTCACTATTTCACTCACTTTTACATAATCTACAGCTGTTGAAAGGTCGTCAGTAGTTATAGCCGTATCAAAATTTCCGGTAAAACAAACATCAACCGTATAATATGTGCCAATGATTCGCTCTTCGGGCAGGCAACCGTGAAAGGCATATAATTCTATTCCTGAAATGAGCAGTTGTTGCATAGAAAACTTAATTTGCTGCAAAGCTAATCATTGACTGCTCATACTTTTTGTTTAATATCGCTGTTCCTTTTAAATTTCACAATGAATAAATTTATTCTCTTCAATATTTTATTGTTTTCGGTGATGACAACACAAGGTCAAAATCAGGCAACCCTAACCCAGGAAACCTCCAATGCCCACTGGCCACAATCAGTAACCTATCACATTTTCGTACGTTCGTTTTGTGATGGCAACGGTGACGGCATTGGCGACCTGAAGGGCATCACAGCCCGCTGGGATTATCTGAAAAAAATGGGAGTAGAAGCCATTCTTATCAGTCCGGTTTTTGCTTCTCCATCGTATCATAAATACGATGTAACTGATTACTATTCTTTGTCACCGGAATATGGAACCACAGAAACGTTTTCTTATTTTGTAAAAGATGCACATGCTCAGGGCTTCAAAGTAATTCTCGACATTCCGCTCAATCATTGCAGCAACAGGCATCCTTGGTTTGTGAATGCAGCCAAAGATGTGAACAGCGAATACAGAGATTATTTTATCTGGACAGACCATCTGCCCGCTCATGAGAAAACGCAATGGCATTTGCCTAAGGATTCAAAAGGGAAAAACATTGGCAAATCGTATTACTATGGTTTTTTCAGTCCTGAAATGCCCGACTGGAATTACGACAATCCCAAAGTGGTGGAGGAAGCTAAACGTATTCTTAAATTCTGGATGGATAAAGGTGTGGACGGTTTCAGATTAGATGCAGCGCAACATATTTTTAATGATGCAAACAAGAATATCGGATTCTGGACAATGATTTCAGCTTATGTGAAAAATCTCAATAAGTCTGTTTTTCTGGCCGGTGAAGTAAATAATTCATTCGACATGGTTGCACCTTATTTAAAACCGCTGGATGCCTGTTTTGATTTTAATCTGGCAGACGAAGTTGTTCAGTCGCTTAAGAAAGAAGATGCATCAGGATTTACAAATAAAATGGAGAAAATAATCTCGCATTATTCAGGTGCTAACAAAGATTATAAGGATATTATTTTTCTGACCAATCACGATCAGAACAGAGTGATGAGTGAACTGAATAACAGTTTTCCAAAAGCAAGAATTGCTGCAACCATTTTGTTAACTCTTCCCGGAATTCCTTATATTTATTATGGCGAAGAAATAGGAATGAGGGGAATGAAACCTGATGAATACATCAGAGAGCCTATGTTGTTTTACAGTGAGAAAACAGATAACATGCGTACACACTGGGAGAAACCAAAATACAGCACCGACAAAACTGTTGTTCCTGCTTATATGCAAATTTCTGATGACACTTCGCTTTACAACCATTATGTTCGAATGATACAAATACGCAATAATGCTCCCGCACTGAAGTTTGGCTCGTTTGAAAAATCGGAATTTTGTGGCAAAGGGTTGTTGGCATATTACCGCAATTACAATAAGCAGCAATATTTAGTTCTGAACAACATTACAGCAGCACCAATAACCGTCACGCTGAATGAGAAGGATAAGTTACTGACGAAGGTAATTTTTCAGACTTCGCGCGAAACATTATACAACAGCAATACTTTGAAACTTACTATTGGTCCGTACAGCAGTATTATTCTGGCAAATCCGTATTGAGATATTTATTAGTCAACTTATTTCACTATTGAATTTAAGTTGAAATATACTGTTGTATTCTTTCGGAATTAATTTAACTCATTCTGCTCAAAGCTGTGTTCATCCGTTGTATCACTTCGGCTTTGCCTAACAGTGCTATCATCGGAAACAAATCCACTCCCTGAGCCTGTCCGCTTACGAACACTCTGGTAAGCTGCAACACCTCTCCGGGTTTCAGATTATTTTTTTCTGCCGTATGTTTAAATGTTTGCTCTGCTTCGGTAGCATCAAATGTTTTAACCTCTTCCCAAGCCGAGAGCAAACTACTGAAGAATGGCTGCAGTGTTGGCTTCCATCGTTTGCTGACTACTGCACTGTCATATTCAGTTGGTGCAACAAAAAGATATTCGCCTTTGGCAATCATCTCCTGCTCAAACTGAATTCGTGGTTTAAGCAAACGCACACACTCTTTGAGATAGGATTTTTGGAGACAGCGATGGCCCTCTGTAAGTTTAAATTGCTGCTGTACAGATTTGCTTAATCGTTCGGCCATGTCATCATCACTCTGCCTTTGCAGCCACTGTGCATTGTACCATACAGCCTTTTCAGGATCGAAACGTGCTCCAGCTTTATGCACATGGTCAAAAGAAAATGCCTGCACAAGTTCATCCATGGTAAACAGTTCCTGTTCCGTACCGGGATTCCATCCCAGCATTGCGAGCATATTGATAAACGCTTCGTGATAATATCCTTTTTCGCGATATCCACTTGAAATTTCTCCGCTGAAAGGATCTTTCCACTCCAGAGGAAAAACAGGAAATCCAAGTCTGTCGCCATCACGTTTGCTGAGTTTTCCTTTACCATCAGGTTTCAGCAGCAATGGCAGATGTGCATACTGTGGCATTTTATCTTTCCAGTTCAGATACTGATACGTAAGTATGTGTGCCGGTGCTGATGGCAACCACTCTTCACCACGAATGGCATGTGTAATTTCCATCTGATAGTCGTCCACAATATGGGCGAGATGATAGGTAGGCATACCATCACTCTTGAGCAAAACCTTATCATCAACAAGAGATGAGTTAAACCGCACTTCACCCCGGATGAGGTCAGTAAAAACGATGGTTTCATCAGCAGGAACTTTCAAACGAATGACATGAGGCACATCGTCATCCAGCAGTTTTTGAGTTTCGTCAGCACTCAGGGTAAGAGAGTTTTTCAGGTTCATTCTGGTAGCACTGCCGTAGGCAAAAGTTTGTTTTTTCTCTTCTGCTGATTTTCGTTGTTGTTCCAGTTCCTCTGCCGTATCAAATGCATAGTAAGCATGTCCGGATTCTATCAGCTGCAATGCATACTGACGGTAATTTTCTTTCCGCTCACTTTGCCGATAGGGAGCATGTGGCCCTCCTACGGAAACACCTTCATCAATATGTATTCCGCACCAGCGCAACGCTTCAATAATATAATCCTCAGCACCGGGAACAAAACGGTTCTGATCGGTATCTTCAATTCTCAATAAAAAATCTCCGCCATTTTTTTTGGCAAACAGATAAGCATATAAAGCAGTGCGCACACCACCCATGTGCAATGGGCCTGTAGGGCTTGTTGCAAAACGTGTTCTTACTCTTCGTTGCATTTTCTCAAATAAAAATGCAAAGATAAAATTGCAGCATGTGTGCAGAAGCGAACCGGCATTATTTTTTTTATTGTTGTTTCACCCCTCTCTATTCATCTTCAAGAAGATTAATATCCTGAATCAGATTTTCCATGTCCGTCTTCAAGGTACCATTATAAATACCTCTAATCCGTTTGGTTTTGTCAATAAGCAAAATATGCTCTGTATGTAAAAAATCAGTACTGTCTTTGGTGTAGCCTAAATCTTCTTCTGCAAAATAGGATGTGCGTGCCAGGTGATATATCTTCGATTGTTCACCTGTAAGAAAATACCAGTGTGTATTGGTAATTCCGTTTTTCTCCTGATAGGCTTTCAGCCTTGGTACACTGTCAATACGAGGTGTTACGCTATACGACAAAAAAACTATGTTACTGTCGTTTTTAAAATAGTCACTTACCTTTTTCAAATTCTGTGTCATTACCGGACAAATGCTTCCGCATGAAGTAAAGAAGAAATTCGCTACATGAATTTTTCCCTCTATATCAGACTGCGATATGGTTTCCCCATTTTGATTTTTGAAAGAAAAGTCACTAATGCGGTGAGGAACCAACTCGTCAACTTTTTCAGTATGTTCAATAAACAAAGGAGTAAAATCAGGAGTGTTGTAAAATGGAAGTGCTTCCTTTTTTCCGTTGCATGACAACCACAGGATGAAGAGAAGGTAATATTTATTTAAAAATGCTGTCCGACACATTTACACAGTTCTTGGTTCCAAGCAAACCTATTCGTCTGCCGTTTTTCATGATATAGTTACTTCTTACTTTTCCGTTTTCATAAAACATCTTCTGGCTTCCTTCTTCGTATCCGTTTTTGTAATGCATGGCTCTCACCAAAACACCGTTTTCGTTCCACTCATTCAGTGCACCTTCATATTCACCGTTTTCAAAAGAACATTTAAACTGCTGTTGTCCGTTTTCCCACCATCGTGTAAGTGTTTTTACCTTTACTCCATTATCAAAATATCTCACTTCTCTCAATTTTTTATTAAGGTAATATTGTTTCCACTCTCCGTTTTCCTTTCCATCATTAAATTCTTTCGTTTCCAAAGTATCAGCAGTATTGGGGAACAAGCTGAATATTTTTCCGGTAAACGGAATATCGTTGTTATAGATTATACCATTTCTGTTTTGCAACGACAATTCATTTGCATTCACATAGGTCATTGCATGAATATTCTTTTCTGAAGAATGACATGCACTGCAAAAAACAGCAAACAATATATTACTGAGTAACCGTACCCGGTGTGCCGTAAAATCCGCTACCATTGATGTAGGGGTCAGTGTCTGTTATATGATAATGATATATTCCTTGCGGGTAATCTTCGGTAATACCAAAGTGTCCATGCAGATTATCCAGGTCGCTGTTCTGAACGGTTGTATTATTTTCTTCAGGTCCATAAACGGGAAAACCATCCAGCAAGAAACCCAACAGTGATGATTTGGTGGCTTTCACAGTTGTGAGATACAAAGGTTCCACGTGATAGTGATAATCGCCTGCCTGTGCCGGATGTCCCCACCACTGATCGAATGAAACCACCTCGTTGGTGAGTGGCTGATTGGGTCCTGCATACTGATTAAAAAACGGCACACCATTTAATGAAACACCTATAGGCCCCAGAGGTGTTGCAGTATGTGTAGATGCTTCCTGAGGACTCAGTGGAATCTTAAAAGTATAATCCTTTTCTGAAATTGAATTAGGGTTTTTATGAAATGTATTTCCTCCGAATGTTGTCCCTGAGAAATCCTCATACAAACTGTTGCCTGAAGGATAATATACACTCTTATGATCGGGAGTGCCTTTGGTTTTTATATAAATATAAGTACCATCTGTTGTGATGCTGGTTGCACCATAAATTTTTTTATAGACAGCAGGAACATCAGTAGAGTTATCATCATCCTTTTTCTTGCACCCCAGCGATAGTGCTGTTAATATCAACAATAAAGTAACTCCCGCTAAATTTCTTCTTTTCATTTTATTAAATTTATGATGTAACTCTTATTTTTAAACAACTTATTTCCGGATGAAATATTGTTTTACCAATATATGCAACAGCCCACAAATGTATTAGCTGATCTAACAAATACAAACCACATGGCCTAAATAAATATTGTCTTTATGTTATCGCCAAAATTGAATGACTGAAGTGAGATAGATTTTAACCATCCTGCAGTACTGCAGAATACCGGGTGTCATAACATGAAACTTTCTGCCAAAACCAACTCGCAATTGATGGTTAAAGCTATATCGAATAAATAAAAATCCCCCTTCATACTCTTGCTCAAAGAGGGATTTTTATTTCTGACATTCTTTTCTTTTAACGAATTACCGGCTTACTCTTTCTTTTTAATCTCTGCAATCTGTTCTGTTATATAAGCTGAAATCTTTTTAAACTGTTCAGCCTCCGGTTTGTTTTCAAACTCTTTTGCCTTTCCATCCACAAATTTTCTAACACGTCCAAGCGTACTGCTCGTCTGCATATTCATAAACTTCGAGCTGGAGTTTTGTACTGTTGAAGCAAGCAGTTTCACTCCTTCGTTTATTTTATCGGGTGTGCAGCGCTCCAGATATTTTCCCATGGTTTGTATCAGTCCAAATTTTCCGAACCCCGATGCTTTCTCCAATGCTGATTTCATAAAGTCGAACTGTGCATCATCACCATAATCAGCATAAATATTACTGAGTGCATAACGCAATGTATTATTGTTGTCGCTCTCATATTTTTTCAGCATGGCAACCTGTGTTGGGTTTTTTTCGATGTAATAGTCAAGTGCTGTAGTCATCACTGCGTATGACGAGTCATTCATTGCTGAATTGTCAAGCGATGTATCATCATACAACTCATGCATCATCACAAGTGCTTCTTCGCGCACATCCGATTTTTTATCGTGTTGTGCCAGACGTGCTATCATTGGTTTAATGGTACTGTCTGTTTTAGCAGCAGCACCAATATTTTTAAGTGCAAGTACTCTTATGGCATAATGCTTATCCTGCAATGCTTTTTTCAGCGTTGCTGCAGATGCGCTTCCTCCTTCATATCCTTTGGCAAGTTTGGATATAGCTTCGTATCTGTCTAAAAACAATGGAGCATGGTTGTACTGATAAACCCATTCGTCAGTGGTGTGGTTATCTTTTTTCACACATACCAGTTGTTTCTCTGCATCCACATTCACCAGGTCGGGTTTGGTGTTGCAGTCAAAAAACAAAATTTCTTTTTGCTGTGTCAATGTTACTTTTTCGCGTCTTACTTTTCCTCCTTCGTAAATATCTATTGCCAGCGGAAGTTTATACAGCGGAGTTTCTTTCAGATTTTGTCTTTGTTCAATAATCACAGTTTCTTTTTTTATGGTATCGTTCCACTGATAACTTATTTCAAGATCGGGATGACCTTTTGCAAAAAACCACTCATTAAAAAACCAATTTAAATCTTCTCCTGTCACTGCTTCAAAAGCAAGTCGCAGCTCATGGGCTTCCACCGGCTGAAATTTATTGTCGTTCAAATATTTTTTCAGCGAAGCAAAAAAAGCGTCATCACCCACATATTTACGCAACATGTGCAATATGCATCCTCCTTTGGAATAGCTGTGCCTGTCAAACATATCCATCTCGCTGTTGTAATAAAATCTAATGAGGTCAACCTGCTTGTATCGTGCTTCAGCAAGGTACTGATTCAGGTCATTCATACCGCTGCAATCCGCTTCATCGCGTCCGTATTTATATTCACTCCACAAATATTCGCCATAAGTTGCAAATGATTCATTCAGCGGAATGTTGCTCCACGATTCGCAAGTCACCAAATCGCCAAACCAGTGATGAAATAACTCATGCGATATGGTGCTTTCATTGGTGGCATCGAGCAATTCACGCGCTGTGCGTTGTAGTTGTCCACCGTGAATTACTGCAGTAGTATTTTCCATGGCACCGCTTACATAATCGTGTACCACAGCCTGCGAAAATTTTTCCCATGGATAATCTACTCCCAGTTTCTTTGAAAAAAACTCAAGCATTTCCGGTGTATTGCCAAATATATCGCGTGCATAAGGTTCATACTCGGCATCTACGTAGTAGTTCACTTCCAGATTACGCCATTTGTCTTTAACCACTTTAAATGGTCCCACCGCCATCATGGTAAGATAAGGTGCTGCAGTGAGCGATTGTTTCCACGTGTCAGTACGTGTGCCATCTGCATTTTTTATTGATGATGTAAGCACACCGTTGCTCAGTGTAACATATTTGTCATCGGTGGTGATGCTGAGTTCCTGAGTGAATCGCTGATTGGGTCTGTCAATGGTTGGAAACCAAACAGAGTTGCTTTGAGTTTCGCCCTGTGTCCACAGTTGTGTAGGTTTGTTTGGGTCTTTGCCATCTGCATTAATAAAGTAAAGTCCTTTGTCGCTGGATATGGCTGCGCTGCCACCTGTTTTTTTCAATTCATCCGGCTTGGCCACATAGTCAATAAACACTGTATAAGGCTCTGTATTTTTATAGGTTTTGTCGAGAGTTATGGTAAGCGAATCATTGCGATAATCATACGTCAGTTTGTTTTTGCTTCCTGAAGCAGTCATCAATGCCACTTCATTTATATCCATTCCTCGTGCATTAAGCACCAGAGTGTTTTGCGGATAGAAATGTGGTTTGGCAGTAATTTCAATTTTCCCGTAGAGATATTTCTTACTCCAGTCGGGGCGTACCTGCAACCTGATGTGTTGCAAATCGGTAAGGATGGTGGTGCTGGCACGATAACCTTCAAAGGCAGGCTTTACTTCTATCTCCGGCAGGTAGTGTGTTTCAACTGTAGTTTCCTTTGTGGTTTTGCACGATGCGAAAACAAATGCTGTGATAACAAACACTGTCAGAAATTTATTTCTGTTCATATATTTTAATTTTTTCAGATGTAAAACAAAATAATTCAATGTGCGAATTTGGTTAATTTATGGTTAAAGCCTTATTCGCAGCCTGAAAATTTATCACCACATCCAGCATTTCTCTTGTTTGCATCAGTAACTTCATAATGTGGAGGAAATGCTGTACGTTTGTTTTTTCATAAAATGTGATGAGCAATAATAGTTTCACTGTTGATTTTGAAGACTGGTATCAGGGTATCGAGCTTCCCTTCAGCGACTGGAATAAATATGAACGAAGAATAGAAAAAGGTTTTTACCGTGTTCTGGAACTTTTGAACGCCTCCAACAGCAAAGCAACATTTTTTACTTTGGGATGGATTGCAGAAACTTATCCACATCTGGTGAAAGAGGTTGCTGATGCAGGGCATGAGTTGGGGTCTCACGGTTATTCGCATGAAAAAGTTTATAACCAAACTCCTGAAGAATTTCGTCATGAAATAAGACAGACAAAAAACATCATCGAGCAGTTAACCGGAAAAGAAGTTACCACACACCGCTCTCCATTTTTTTCCATTACTTCCAAAAGTTTGTGGGCTCTCGACATTCTTGCCGAAGAAGGTTATAAAATTGATTGTTCGATTTCGCCTATAAAGACATGGCGCTATGGTATTTCTTCCTGTCCCGATTCTGTTTTCAGAATTAAAGAAAACAACCTGATAGAATTTCCTGTTTCACGTTTTTCGTTTCTTAGAAAAAAATGGGCTGTTGGAGGAGCGTACTTTCGCATTTTTCCATACTCCTTTACACTGAATGGTATGCGGCAACGCATAAAGAATAATCTTCCCAATATGTTTTACATACATCCGTGGGAGTATGATCCTGAACATCCCTATGTAAAGTTTGAGCGCAAAGCCATGCTCACGCATTATGCCAATCTGAAAAAAACATATAGCAACACCCAAAAACTTTTATCCCGGCTTCAATTTGATACCGTAACCAATCTTGTAAATGAGTATGAGCGAAAAGGAGAAATCCCAAACATCAGCTTACAGGTTTTGCAGGATTGATGTAAGCGATGATGCAGATGCTTTGCTGGAGCAGATAAAAATTATCCTCCGCGAAGGCGATTCGCATAATGCTGACGTATTCACCGATAAACTTTGGAGGTGGCAATATCGCTATTTGCCTACAAAACAGTCACTCATTTATGTGGCTTATAACAATAGTGATAAAATAGTGGGTTACTATCATGTTCCGGTTTATCAAGGCAGAATTCATGGTTGGGAAAAAAAGTTTGCCATGGTGCAGGATGTGGCAATGAGCGCAAGTGAGCGCGGACGTGGATTGTTTCGTCAGCTTGCATGCTATGCCAATGATGATATGCTGAATCACGACATTGATATTGCTTATACTTTTCCGAATAATAAAAGCATACACACCTTCATCAAATACAACGGATACCACAAAGTAGCAGTGTATGACACTTATCTTATGCCGGTGAAAACTTCATTGCTGATAAAAGCTAAAACAAAAAATCCGCTTTTTGTTTTTGCAGGCAGTGCAATGCTCACGTTGTACAGTAGCTTTACACGAGCAAAATCATTTCCAAAAGAAAAACTTCTGATTTCAGAAAAAATATCGGAAGAGCTGAGTGAATTTTACGACCGTTTTGCAAAACCTTTTACATTTCATCTGCAAAAAGATTTTGATTATATGAACTGGCGTTATCAAAGTAAGCCAACTGCTGCACACCGCATCATTTCTGTAAGGGAAGGAAACAGAATTACAGCTTCAGCCATTTTTAAAACGGATGAAATGCTGGGAGCACAGGCTTTGCTGATGATGGACTTTGCATTTGAAAGAGAAGATGACATGATGAAGCTGATTCATACTGTCAGGAAAAATGCCAAAGAGATTTTCGGAAAAGATATTGCCATGATTTTTACTGCGTTCAACTGCCATACTTTTCTGAAAAAGAAACGAAGCGGTTTCATTCGCATACCTGAACGTTTTAATCCGCGACCATTAAACCTTCTTGTGCGAAAATTAAAATATCAGGATGATGATTGCCTCGACAAAAACAACTGGCTTGCAACACTTACCGACTGGGATGTGTTTTAAAAGACTTTTTATTACCAGAAAAAGTCCAGATCACCAAAAAAATAATTGAGCTTGCGTGTGCTCAGCCATTTAGTTTCTTCAGGCGTTTTTCCTTTTGACAAAAAGTTCAGATGGTTTTTCATAGTAACATTTATTCCTCTTCGCCTGCAGTTATAATTCAGTTCAAACATGATGACGGCAGCAAACATGTTGCGTGTGGCAAACACATGGCAGGCATCAATCATATCAGCAATATTTTCTTCGCGTTTACAAATCATATCTGCTAACATCAACGTTGGCAAGCCATACATTTTTCGTACGATTAAAAATGCATAGCCTATTATTTCATTTTTTACAGAAACAGAAATCACACGCAAAACTTTTTTGTTGCACTGAGAATATCTCCACTTCAGATACTCCATGTTTTTTATACGTGCATTTTCAATCTGATAATCGGTTTCAAACGACAAGCTGTTTACATCCTGAATAAGCGAAAAGTTTCCACGTGAAAACAAAGCGCGCGGACTTGCAAATTTTACAAGTACAGAAGGTAAAAATCCTCTGACATAACCAATCTTTTTCAGAAAAATATCTGTGCTCATGGCTCCTGTTGATGTCAGAAACATGTCCACACCTTTTTCTTCCAGGTTATCTTTTTCGGTGAGGTAATATAACTTGCCAAACAGTCCTCCGCCTCTTACTTTTTCAGAGGTAAGTACATTCTGAGGTAAAGCGATGAGATATTCTTTTCCTTCAATCACATATTTAAAATTATTGGTGGTTGCATATCCTTCCGTTTCTCCATTGCAAACTACTTTCCACAGAGAGTTTGATTTTGAAGGATTGCGAAAATACCAGTGATCAAAGTTTTCGGGAGAAAGACTAACATTGCCATCATTCTTCAGGGCCAGCTCGTGCAGTCGCGGTGTGTCCTGTGGTTCTATTCTGCTAAATTCTATTTCCTGACTCATGTTATTTCTGTTTTCGTAGTTGCAATGCAAGCTCTGTCATGGTGATGCTCTGCAAATTGTATTCCTTATTTAATTTGGAATAATGTTTCAGTATTCTTTCCAAAAAATTAAAGTTCTCGGTTTGGTCAGTGCCAAAGTTATGCGGATGCCACCACAAATGATAAGTAAGATTGTTTTTTGCAGCATAGCTCATTCCCGAAGTAATTCTTTTCAGCCTTAATCCATCCAGTGCAGCAAGTTTTTTTGAAAATGGTCTTAAAAATCTGCTCGAAGGAATATCGTAAGGTGTTTTGCTGCTCATATATTCATCCGAATAGCAATTGTGTCCTGAAATGTTGACGTAAGCATCTATCAGTCTCAGAGCTCTTCTGAAATAACTTTCGCTTGCTGCATTTTTTGCATCATACAACCAGGAGTGTTCATTGCCTCGATAACATACAATTCCCAAATCGCTGCACACTTTCAGATATTCATTGTTAAACTGATTACGTGGAAATACCAGTGATGTAAGTCTGATGTTTTGTTTTTCGGCAATGTCAATTGCTTTGTTCAAATCATCTCTGAAAGCTTCAGGTGTTTGTCCGGGTTCGAGACAGTAATAATGTGAAAAAGTGTGAGTACCTACTTCCTGTTCAGGATATTTTTGAATTTCGCGAAGTAGGTCTGTAGCAAAATTGTATTTGTCATTCTTATAATCATCACCTAACTCATCAAAATATCCATTGTATGGTGAGAGGTTGGAATCGTGATATGCAGGTTTAATATTGGGAAGGTTGTTTAATAAATCTTGTTTTGTTTCGAAAAACAAAAATCCAACTGTAGAGAACGTAGCATTTATCCCATAGTTGCGAAACATCCTGAGCATTTGTGGCAATGCCTGATGTACGCCTAGAATGTTTTCTCCGTAAGTGGTTTTGCTTTTTTTGTCTCTTACACCCCACATCAGTTCGAAGTCGAGAGAAATGACAAACTTTCCGTTGCTCATTGATTATTTGTTACAGGATGGCTTTTCATGTACAAATGTAAGTGTAATTAAGAGAATATCCTTTGAGAGAATTTTGTTTTTATTACTTTTGCAGCCGAGTTAATTTAATTACAACACGTAACATGCAATTACGAAACCTTGTAAGTAAACAACTCCTGAAGAAACAATTGGCGGAAGAGACTTTTAAACGTATCACCGTTTCGTTTTACCGCTATGTTAGATTAGGAGATGTTGAAAATTTCAGAAATCAGCTTTTTATTGATTTTACAGACCTTCAGGTCTTCGGCCGAATTTATGTAGCCTCAGAGGGTGTGAATGCGCAGGTGTGTGTTCCTGAACACAACTGGAAAAAATTTACAGAATACCTTAACCAAAACGAATACCTTAAAGATGTTCCTCTGAAGATTGCAGTGGAAGATGACGGTAAATCGTTTTACAAACTTATTGTCCGCATAAAAAATAAAATTGTAGCTGACGGACTTGATGACAATGCATTTGATGTAAGCAATGTGGGCAAACATTTGTCGGCAAAAGAATTTAACGAAGCGCTGAATCATCCCGACACTATTGTGGTGGACATGCGCAATCATTACGAAAGTGAAGTAGGTTATTTTGAAAATGCCTTAAAGCCGGATGCGGACACTTTTCGTGATGCACTTCCCAAAGCCATTGAAATGACGAAGGATGATAAGGATAAAAAAATCCTTTTGTACTGCACGGGAGGAATCCGCTGTGAGAAAGCAAGCGCGTATTTCAAACATCATGGCTACAAGGATGTGAACCAGCTTTATGGTGGAATCATTCAATATGCAAGAGACATTAAATCCGGAGAGCTTGAAAATAAATATCACGGAAAAAATTTTGTTTTTGATGAGCGTATGGGTGAGCGCATCAGCGATGAAATTGTAAGCACCTGCCATCAGTGCGGTGCTGTATGCGATACTCATGTGAACTGTGCCAATGACGACTGTCATCTGCTTTTTATACAATGTGATGAATGCAGAGAGAAATATCAGGGGTGTTGCACTGTTGAATGTCAGACCATCATCAACCTTCCTGCGGAAGAGCAGAAAAAATTACGCAAAGGCAAGAAGAAAGAAAATGCTCATGCTGTATTCAAAAGCAGGTTGCGACCCGACTTAAAACAGTTGCTTTCTGATTTTAAAAAGTAAGTGATTATTTCATTCCCATTCGTTCGCGCCACTGCTGATTGAACGATACATGTGAGGCTTCCGGAAGTTTGCGAATTCCCGTTTTTGATTTCAGAAAAAGTGTTTCTATAGAATATCGCATCGGGTTAACGGCTTTCCAGTTCATAAACTCGCGCTTGAGCATGGTTTTTTTCCAAACCATATAAAATAAGCGTTCTTTTTGTGGTCGCAGTTTTTGCTGAACCATCACATGGCGGTGCTCTAAAAAAATATCAGTAAAATCAATCCTGACGGGACAAACCACATTGCACTGTCCGCATAAAGGAGTGTTATAAGCATAGTGTCCAAAATCTCTGTATCCTCCAATGGCGGGAGCTTTGGCATAAAGCAATGGACCATACTCCTGCCTGTTGCCACCCGTAAAACCAATGCTGTGAACAACTGCACTTGATTCATTGCATGCCCCACTGTTGATGCAGCGCAACAGCTGACGCAGTTTTATATTTTCGAGCAAGGAGCTTCGTCCATTGTCCACCAACAGCACGTACACAGCTCCGTTGCTTTCGTTTGCTGAAGTGATTATTCTTAAATTGTTTTTTATGTTTTGGTCATCAGGGCCGGCAGATAAAATACTGAGTAGCACTTCTGCATCGTGAGGTGATGTGAGCATACTGTCTATTGGAGCTATGTAAAGCACCACATCATTGCAAGCAGACTCCTGTATCAGATTATCAGCTGTGTCGCGACAAATAATTCCCGAAGGTTCAGCAGTAATAAAAGCAACATCGCGTACCGATAATTTTTTGCCATATCCAATTTCGGAAAGCGGAAGATTAAGTTCTTCCTGTAATCGCGATTGTATGTCAATATGAGAAAGGTTGTGCTTTTGTGCAACGGAATTAATTTCCTGTAATGCCTGTTCGCTGTCGAGTGCCCACAATACTTTTATTCCTGATTTGATGCAGTTGGCTTCAAAAGCTATCAGAAGTTTATCGAGGCTTTCAATAGCTTTCCACCGAATGTATGCAGCACGCTTAGATGCAAGATCATAATCAGAAAAAAGCGCATCATAATTTTTCTTTCTTTGATTCTGCTTTTGCAGGGCTTTCTCAAAACGCTGCCTTGTCTTTCCTTCTTTTAAGACTTCGGATGTTGCTTTTTTGAAATCAACTTCTTTCAACATGGTACTTTACAATTATTCCAAACCATATTTATCAATCAGATAGATCATTGCGGCCATGGTGGCAGCACCAAGTTCAAGCTCTCTTCTGTTTATGTTTTCAAAAACATCATTGGGGCTGTGATGTATGTCGAAGTAGCGTTGTGTATCCGGAAGTAATCCCATTAAAAAAGTATTTTGTTTTTTTCTGAGAGGACCAATATCCACTCCTCCTCCTTCCAGCTCAAAACTATGAATAAAATATGGAGCAAACAGCGGCTTCCACGCCAATATTTTATTTCGTTGCAGCGAATCACCTTTAATAAAAAATCCCCTTGGTGTAAATCCTCCTGCATCGGATTCAATAGCTGCAATATGCTTTTCATTGTTCTTCTGTGCAAGTTCTGCATATTCTATTCCGCCACGGTTTCCATTCTCTTCATTCATAAAAGCAACTGCACGAATATTATGTTTAGGTACCACTCCTGCTTTCTTTAGCAGATTCAAAACTTCCATAGACTGTACCACTCCTGCGCCATCATCATGCGCTCCTTCGCCAGTATCCCACGAATCGAGATGCCCGCCAACCACGAGGTATTTATCTTTTAAGGCTGTTCCGTTTAACTGACCAACAACGTTATGCGATGCAGCATCAGGAAGCATACGGCAGTGCATTTCAAGTTTTATCTTCAATAAAGGGTCTTTCTTTAATAAAGCTGAAAGTTTATCAGCATCGTTGGTACTGATAGCACATGCAGGAATTTTTTTGATTGTGTCGGCATAGCTCATTACTCCCGTATGCGGAAAATCATCGAGTGAAGGATTTACCGAGCGAATGATAACAGCAACAGCACCCAAAGGGGCTGTTTTGCGGGCGCAGGCCCAGCGAATCATAAACGCATGATCGTATGCTTCAAAGGTGTTAACGTATTTTGCATCCATGTGCTCATTCAGAAAAACTATTTTTCCTTTTATATCTTTTGCGGGAATGCTATCTAATGATGCCAGCGACTTCACTTCAATTACCTGAGTCAGCAACGGTCCGTTATCAGTACCCACACTGCCTCCTAGAGCAAGCACATTTAATGGTATAATATTTCTGGATTTGGATGGAAATATTTCTGCTTTTTCTTTTGCTCCCCTGTCCCAGTGAGGTACCATTACATCTTTCTTAAAAACAGTGTCGGCACCAAAATCCGCCATTGCTTTTTCGGCCCATTTTACAGCCTCTGCTGCCTGTGGTGAGCCACTCAGCCTGTGACCAATATTTTTGCAAAGCACTTTCAGATGATCATAAGCTTTACCATTTTGCAATGCTTCATCAAAAATTTTACGGATAACGATAGAGTCTTCATTCTGTGCCTGAGAAGAAATGGTTAAGGAAAAAAGCAGCAATACTGTCAGAAAATTTTTCATTCAATCTGATTTTGGCTGTGAAAATAAAAAAGACAAAGACAGTATTTTTGACTTCAAAAATTATTTATCAGCAAACAACTGCACATCTATTTCGTTTAAAAGGATAAAAAATTATTGAACCCATGTCGGACAAAGGCTATCTTGCAGGATGTTGTAATATTGGCGAAAAAGAAGTGAGGGTAAGGCAGAAATTCCTGTTCTTATTTCTTTTTATCTCCGTTTTGCTGACCATTGCAGTGCGTTTGGCCTGTGCTAAGTGGTTGGCCGTTTTATTGATGATTACTTCTTTTGCAACCGTTGTTTTATTTATTGAAGTATTGACCCGGTTTTGTATTCTTTTTGCATTTTTCAGCCTTTATAATTTCAAGGAGTTGGGCAATCTTGAAAATGTTGACGACCATCATTGCCATAAAAAAGATGTTGTCAGGGCTACAATACTTGTTCTTGGTTCATTGGCTTTATCTTTAATTTATACCTGGATAGTTTACCGTATTAGTTGCTAAGGCATCCCGTTGTTTTCTTCGTTTATTTTACCATATAGTTTTATAAAAGGAATTGACATAACAAACTTCCATTGGTTTAAGTATTTGTTGCCGTCAGATAAATATCAAACAATTTGTTGATAATTATCATTCATTAAATATAGGTATGCCCTTAATCCCTTTTTTACTTTTGTACCGTCATTAATATAAATCAGATATAATATGAAATCAATTAAAAATGTAACCTTTAAAACGATGGTTGTTCTGTCAGCCATTATAACATTTTATGCCTGCGGCAACAGCGAACAAAAGACAACCGAAGCTAATGATTCTAAAAAGGTCGAAAAAGAGGCCGAAGAAGTACAGGCTGCTGATGAAAAAAAGGGTGTAGGTAAATTTACACATGTGGATATTAGTCCTACGCTTGATAAACAAATGGCCGATGCAGGAAAGAAAATTTATGATGTAAAATGTTCTGCCTGTCATCGTTTGACAGATGAAAAATTAGTAGGTCCGGGATGGAAAGATGTTACCAAGAAACGTACTGCAGAGTGGATCATGAATTTTGCTACTAATCCTGATGAGATGCTCGATACGGATGCCATTGCACAGGGTTTGTTGGAAGAGTGTCTGGTGCGTATGCCGAATCAGGGACTAACAGATGATGATGCCCGTCATGTATATGAGTTTATGCGCGAAAATGACGGAGTGAAATAACATTAGGAACTAAATATATATATATAATATGAGACAATCTGAATTAAAAACGTTATCGCTGCTTGCAATAGCGTTTGCAACAACTGTCTTCTCCTGCAAACCCAAAAACGTAAGCACTACTACGTCAGGAGATGCTGCCGAAAAAGTGTATGTGGCACCCGGTAAATACGATGAGTTTTACAACTTTGTTTCCGGAGGATTCAGCGGACAGATGACCGTTTACGGAATTCCATCAGGAAGACTTTTTAAAGTAATTCCTGTGTTTTCAGTAGATCCTGAAAAGGGTTACGGTTACAGCGAGGAAACCAAACCTATGCTCAACACATCTCATGGATTCGTTCCTTGGGACGACTTGCATCACATTGCATTATCTGAAACAGATGGTATTCATGACGGCCGATGGGCTTTTGCCAACGGAAATAATACCCCCCGTTTAGCAAGAGTTGATATGAAAACTTTCCGCACAGCCGAAATTCTTGAAATACCCAACAGTGCGGGTAATCACTCTTCGCCATTTATTACAGAAAATTCAGAGTATGTTATTGCAGGAACACGATTTGCTGTTCCCATGCCTGATACTGATACCGATGTGCCTATCAACACTTATAAAGATAATTTTAAAGCTACCATCAGCTTAATCAGTGTTGATAAAGAATCAGGAAAGATGAATATCGCCTTTCAGATTCTTTTACCGGGTGTTGACTTCGACCTGGCTAGAGCAGGAAAAGGAAAATCTCACGGATGGTTTTTCGTAAGCTGTTATAACACCGAAAGAGCAAACACACTTCTTGAAGTTAATTCAGCCAAGAATGATAAAGACTTTATAATGGCTGTAAACTGGAAGAAAGCAGAAGAATATGTGAAAGCGGGAAAGGGAATTAAGAAGAGTGTAAACTATGCGCATAATACTTATGATGAACACACTCACAGTGCAACCTCTGTAATGGAAAAAGAAGTAATCATGCTTGATCCAAAAGATTGTCCTGATATGATTTATTTCATGCCATGTCCTAAAAATCCACATGGTTGTGATACCGACCCAACAGGAGAATATATTGTAGGCAGTGGAAAACTTGCTGCTGTGATTCCCGTGTTCTCATTCACTAAAATGCTGGATGCTATTGATAAAAAAACATTTGAAGGAAATTATGCCGGAATTCCTGTGTTAAAATATGATGCCGTATTACATGGAGAAGTGAAAAAACCGGGCTTAGGACCATTACACACAGAGTTTGATGCTAACGGTAATGCTTATACTTCTATGTTCGTATCATCAGAAGTTGTTAAGTGGCGTGTGAGCGACCTTCAGGTATTAGATCGCGTGCCTACTTATTACTCTGTTGGTCACCTGAGTGTTCCCGGTGGTCCTACCAAAAAACCATGGGGTAAATATCTGATTGCTTATAATAAGATTACCAAAGACCGTTATCTGCCAACAGGTCCTGAATTATGTCAGAGTGCACAGTTGTATGATATAAGTGGTGATAAAATGAAAATGATTCTTGACTTCCCTACCATTGGTGAACCTCACTATGCCGAAGCAATTCCTGCAGATATGGTATCGAAAAATTCTGTGAAGTTTTTCAAGATTGAAGAAAGCAAGCATCCTTATGTAACTATGGGCGAAAAAGAAGCCAAGGTTGAACGTAAAGGAAATGAAGTACATGTTTATATGACAGCAATACGTTCACACCTTACTCCTGATAATATTGAAGGTGTAAAGCTTGGAGATATCGTATATTTCCACGTAACCAATCTGGAGCAGGACTGGGATGTGCCACATGGTTTTGCTATTAAAGGTGCCAACAATGCTGAATTGCTGGTTATGCCGGGAGAAACTCAAACACTTGCATGGAAGCCTGAAAAAGTTGGAGTTTATCCGATTTATTGTACAGACTTCTGTTCAGCATTACACCAGGAAATGCAGGGTTATATACGTATCAGCGCTCCTAACAAAAATGTTCCTTTACAGTTTAGTACAGGAACAAATCAACCAAAATTTGAAGAAGATAAATTTTAAATAATGAATCATCGCCTCATTGCTATGTTAGCATAGCAATGAGGCGAATAATACCAAAACACAATGAAAAAGTATAAATTATTTTATTTAATAATGATTGCAGCATTGGTATTTGCATGCAACCCTCCCGCCACTGAAAATAAATCTGAAGGAGGTAACACCAATCAGGAAGCTCCTGCAGGAGGACAAGAAGCCGTTCAGGATAACGATTCTCAGAAAGATGTTGTTAAAATTGCTGTTGGATCGGCTGACCATTCAACATTGGTAGCTGCACTCAAACAGGCTGAGCTGGTGACAGTATTATCAAATGCAGGACCATTTACTGTATTTGCACCTACCAACGATGCTTTCAATAAATTACCAAAAGGTACTGTAGAAGACCTCATGAAACCTGAAAACAAAGCAAAACTTCAGGATATATTGGAGTACCATGTTTCTGTAGGAGTATTTAAGCCGGAAATGTTCTCTGATGGACAAAGTATCAATCAGGCAAATTCAAAAAACATCAGTCTTTCTGTTAAAGATGGAAAGATAATGGTCAATAATCAGGCAAATATTGTAGCCACTATTCCGGCAGCAAATGGTATTATCCATGTTGTTGATGCAGTATTACTACCTCCGGGTAACTAATAAATCAGATTAACACTTACTATATGCAAAAATTAAGCGGCCTTTCCAGAGTTATTATAGCATTATGTTCATTAGCCATTATCGCATCTTATTTTGTACCGATTTGGAGGATTGACTTGTTTGCACCACAATATCCGGAAGGCTTAATGATGAATATATGGTTTCATAAACTTACCGGTGATGTTGACATCATCAATGGATTGAATCATTATATCGGTATGAAAAAAATCAGTGCCGATATGTTTCCGGAGTTTACGTATCTTATTTATGTTGTAGCAGCATTTATTATTTATGGATTGCTGATTGCAATTACCGGAAGTCGTAAACTCTTATTCAGCTATCTTGTTGTTTCTGCTTTGGGAGGTGTTTTGGCAATTTACGATTTCTATCAATGGACTTACGACTACGGACACCACCTCAGCCCTGATGCACCTATTCAGGTTCCGGGCATGTCTTATCAGCCTCCTATTATCGGCCATAAACAGTTGCTGAATTTTGATGCATTTTCAATGCCGGATGTTGGTGGATATATTGTGGCAGGTTCTGTGGTGATTGTTGGTATTGTATGGTTTATAGAATGGCGAAAGCACAAAAAAGCATAATGAAAAGAATTTGTTTAATTTTCTTTGTATTAATCATTGCTTCCTGCGCTCAGAAGCCTGAGCCATTGGTGGCAGGCAAAGACAGTTGCCATCACTGTAAAATGCCTGTAGCCGACACCCGTTTTGGCGCAGAGTTGATTACCACCAAAGGCCGAATTTATAAGTTTGATGATGTGAACTGTATGATACAGTGGAAGGCTCAATCCGAAAATAAAGATTTGAAATTTAATCATATTTTAGTTGTAAATTATTTTGATAAGACTGATTTGATAGAAGCAGCAAATGCAGTGTTCGTAAAAAGCGATAATATACGTACGCCAATGAACAGTGGGTTTGCTGCTTTTTCGTCAGAAGAAAATGCGCGGAAGCTAATAAATGAATACGGAGGAGAAATTTGTAATTGGGAAAAAGTTCTGGTTTCGATTCCTTAGATGGATTCGACCTCTTTTTCTTTCTGTTGTTTTTTTGTTTTTCTTGTTGCCACTTCATGCAGGAGTGATCAACGTTTCAAGCCGTGATAAAATAACCACTATAAAGCAAGCTGTTGAAATTGCCACAGATGGAGATACCATCATGATAAATGGTGGCATGTATAAAGAAAAAAATATTGTAGTTAAGAAAAAAATAACCTTGCTTGGAAAAAACAATCCGTTGCTGGATGGCGAGGGCACTTATGAAATTCTTACCATAAAAGATGTTGCCGGAGTGGTTGTCTCAGGTCTTACTTTTCAACATTCCGGATTTTCATCTTTAAAAGATCTTGCCGCCATTAAAGTAATAGACAGCCGTCATTTCTCAATTACAAAAAATACTATTCTAAATACACATTTTGCCATTTATATTGCTGGATGCGATAGTTTCAGTATTACAAATAATCAAATCAGAGGAACTCCCGGTAATGACGAACAAACAACAGGAAATGGTATTCATCTCTGGAAAAACAGTTATGCTACCATAACCAACAACAACATCTCAGGTCATCGTGATGGCATTTATTTTGAATTTGTTCAACATTCCACCATCACCGGTAATTACTGCAAAAGCAACATCCGATATGGATTACATTTCATGTTTTCAAACAACGATGAATACATTCAAAACACCTTTGAGAAAAATGGTGCAGGTGTGGCTGTTATGTTTTCGCATCATATACACATGTTTAAAAATCACTTTCTGTTTAATCAGGGAGAATCTACCTACGGACTGCTGCTTAAAGAAATTAATGATGGTATCATCAGAGACAACGTTTTTGAGCAGAATACCATTGGTATTTATCTGGAAGGAACCAACAGAATAGACGTAACCGATAATAAGTTTTTAAGAAACGGATATGCCATACGTATTCAGGCAAGTTGTAATAACAACAATGTGAACAAGAATAATTTTTTTGAAAACACATTTGACGTAGCAACCAACGGAACCCTTGTGTTGAATAATTTTAACGGAAACTTCTGGGATAAATATGATGGTTATGACTTAAAGCGTGATGGTGTTGGTGATGTGCCTTACCGACCAATCAGTTTATTCAGCATGGTCATTGAAAATATTCCCGTAGCATCCGTATTTTTGAGAAGTTTTATAGTTTTTCTACTCGATCAGAGCGAAAAAATCATACCCAGTATCACTCCTGAAAACCTGGTTGATAATACTCCTCTGATGAAACCGGTAAAGATGTGATAGATATAAAAAACGTAAACAAGAAATTCGGTAAGCTGCATGTGCTTAAGGATATTTCTGTTCAGATAAAGAAAAGTAATTCAGTAGCATTGCTCGGTCCAAATGCTTCAGGCAAAACAACTTTTATCAAATGTCTGCTCGGAATGCTGATTCCGGATTCGGGTACGATAGAAATAAACAATCAGTCTATTAAAGGCGATTACAAATACCGCAACATCATCGGCTATATGCCACAGATAGGCCGTTATCCGCAAAACATGACTATCGAACAGGTGTTCGATATGATTCTTGAAATAAGGAAAACAGCCCTGAGCAGTGCTGATACAGAACTGATGGAAGCTTTTGGGTTGAAAGCTTTATTCTCTAAACGTATGGGAACACTGTCAGGGGGTACTACTCAAAAAGTAAGTGCCTGTCTTGCCTTTTTGTTTTCTCCTGAAATAATTATTCTTGACGAACCTACTGCCGGACTCGATCCTTTATCTTCTGAAATACTGAAAGAAAAAATAAAACACGAACGAAGTAAAGGGAAAATTATTCTCATCACTTCGCATATCCTCAGTGAGTTGGATGAGATGGTGTCAGAGATAATGTATCTGCGCGAAGGTAATCTGGTATTTCACTCAGGCATTGAAGAACTTCAGAGCCGCACCGGTGAAAAGTCTGTTTCAAAAGTAATTACTTCAATTTTAAAAACATTATGAATAAGATTGTCAAGTACGTTACCATTGATATACTGAAAAGTAAGGTTGTGCTTACTTATCTGCTCTTTTTGTTTTTAACCTGTTTCGGTATTTTTAATCTTGACAACAATACCACAAAAGGTATTTTAAGTCTGCTTAATATTGTTCTGTTCATTGTGCCATTGGTAAGTTTAATTTACAGCACCATTTATATTTTCAATTCAGGTGAGTTTATTGAGCTGTTGGTGGCGCAACCCATTTCAAGAAAGAAATTAATCACCAGTATTTATGCAGCTGTTTCGTTGTCGCTGGTTACTGCTTTCATTGTAGGTGCAGGAATTCCTGTTTTAATTTATTCTCCCGATAAAATTGGTTTGTTGTTTATTATAACAGGCGCATTGCTCACGCTTATTTTCACATCACTTGCTTTTTTGGGTTCTGTCATTACCAGAGATAAAGCCAAAGGAATTGGTATGGCAATTTTTATATGGTTGTTTTTTTCCATTCTTTACGATGGAATTCTGCTGTTAATCATGTTTCAATTCAGTGATTATCCCATTGAAAAATTAATCATCGTACTCAGTTCGTTCAACCCGGTGGATATTTCAAGAATTTTAATTCTTATCCATACCGATTACTCTGCGCTGATGGGCTACAGCGGTGCATTGTTTAAAGAGTTTTTAGGATCACAAAAGGGGTCTGTAGTAATTTTTGCAATATTAATTGCATGGATTATTATTCCGGCAATTGCAGCAATACGTAAATTCATCAAAAAAGATTTTTAGTTCCCTCCTTTGCGAATCAGAAACTAATTATCAGACCTGCCATTACATCAATATGGGCTAATCCCTGAGCCTGATTTTCGTCAAGCGTAATACGTCTTTTAACTCCGTTTTCAGTCTGATCATATTCTGTTAAGGTTCCCATAACATAATCAAAACCCAGTGTTACCGCAAAATTTCTGGTGAGGGAGAGCGCATAACCTGCAGATAAATTAATTCCTGCTGTCAATCCTTCAACAAGAATTTTGTTTTGTGCAACTCGTGCATCATCACGATAGGTCATAATTGCCAGACCTCCATCAAAGGTAAAACAACCTGTGTGAGAGCGGTTATAAAATCTTCCGCTGAAAACAGCCGCATAAGAATTGATGGTTATATCATCTGATAAACTTCCGTAATAATTCTGACCGTTATATTCCATGTAAAGGTCGTTAAACTGCACTTTAGATAAATGGGTGTTAAACTTTAAACCCACACCAAATTTCTTTTTGAAAAAATATCGTGCAGCAATTGAAAAACTTTTCCCGCTTTTCAGGTCTTTAATATATGCTTTCTCTATTTGGTTGGCTGCAGGGTCTGTTTGTGCCACACGCCAACTTAATCCACCCATAAGCGATACATTGAAATGACCCGTTTTCATTACTGAATCTCTGGCAATGCTTTGCCATTGTGCTTCTGTTTTTAAGGAAGTAAAAATTAAGATCAGCAGAATTAGTTTTCTCATAAATGAGGTTCTGTTAACAGTCAATTTTTTCAACTCGTTTCAGATGCCTTCCCCCTTCAAATGAAATATCAAAAAACCTTTCTATCATTTCAAAAGCCGTTTTTTCATCTACAAACCGTGCCGGAATGCAAAGAATATTAGCATCGTTATGTTGACGCGCAAGACCTGCAATTTCAGGCGTCCAGCAAAGTGCAGCTCTGATACCGTGATGTTTGTTGGCAGCCATGGCCACACCATTGCCGCTGCCGCAAAGCAATATTCCTTTTTCAAAATCACCCGAAACTACTGCTTCTGCTACCTGATGTGCATAATCGGGATAGTCAACAGAATCAGCACTGTAGGTTCCTTTGTCCGAAAACTCATATTTTGAAGCAAAGGATTTTTTTATCTTTTCCTTCATTTCAAAACCGGCATGATCACTTCCAATTACAATCTTTTGCATCTTATTTTAAGTTTTAAACCGCTATTAACAGCGAAATTTTTTTGTACTGATATTTAGCCTTTTAATTCAGCGTAAAATTAACAACTATCCTGTTTATATTTTTATTTTCTGTTGAAAGAATTTTAAAGTTTTAAATTGCGTTGTTCATATCAAAAGTGCCTTAGGTCTTTTATTAGAAAATCAAAATTTAAAGAACCTTATTTTTTCACGACCTTTGCACCGGTTAATTCACCTGAAGTTTTATTTTATGAACTGATATTTACAAACAATAAAGGTTATTAACCGTTGTTAATATAAATTTACATATCTTTAAAAATCATTTTATTAAGAGGGTATAAACAACACATAAATTGTTGACCAACCAATAATAAGTTTTAAAACAAGAGTTTGTTGTAAAAGTTATACAAGCTATCAACCGGATAAATAAAAATAATATTTATTTTAAATTTTAATTTATTAATTATTGTATTGTTATTTTAAATCATGAGTACGGATACTGCCACGCTGGTTAAGAAATATGGATATTTGCCTGAACAAGTTTTGCCAACAGTGGATTTATTTGCAGAAATAGAAAGATTAAAAAAAGAAAAGAATGCAGTTCTTCTGGCGCATTATTATCAGGATTCAGACATTCAGGATGTGGCCGATTTTATTGGCGATAGTCTGGCCCTGGCTCAGAAAGCTGAAAAAACCGATGCTGACATTATTGTGTTTGCAGGAGTTCATTTTATGGCTGAAACTGCTAAACTGCTTAACCCTACAAAGAAAGTTCTTATACCGGATTTAAATGCCGGATGTTCATTAGCCGACAGTTGCTCACCAAAGGATTTTAAAGCATTTTTGGCTAAGTATCCCGATCACATTGTAATCTCTTACATCAATTGTTCTGCTGAAATAAAAGCACTGAGCGACATCATTTGTACATCAAGCAATGTTTCTAAAATCATTGAAACGTTGCCACCTGATCAGAAAATAGTTTTTGCTCCCGACAGAAATCTGGGTGCATATATCACAAAAAAAACAGGTCGTCCAATGGTGTTGTGGAATGGCAGTTGTGTAGTACACGAAATTTTTTCAGAGCAAAAAATTGTGAAACTGAAAGAACAGCATCCAAATGCACTGGTAATTGCACACCCTGAATGTGAGGAACAGGTTTTGCTTCATGCAGATTTTATTGGCTCCACAACAGGCTTGCTTAAATACACACAAACAAATCCTGCTAAAGAATTTATTGTAGCAACTGAAACAGGAATTTTATACCAGATGCAGAAAGCATCTCCTGATAAAACATTTATTCCTGCTCCGCCTGATAACAGTTGTGCATGCAACGACTGTCCGTATATGAAACTGAATACACTTGAAAAAGTATATTTATGTATGAAAAACGAGGTGCCTGAAGTAAACATTCCTGAGCATCTTCGCGAAGACGCACTGAAACCACTAAAACGAATGCTTGAAATATCGGCTAAATATGGGCTATAAAAGCTCCCTGATTATTTTGTTTTTACTTTTTCAGATGTCAGGCTTCGGCCAGACAGATTCCATTATTACCGATGGATATAAAGTTTTTTATTATCCAAACGGAAAAAAAAGCAGCGAAGGAAAATTTGTAAACGGTAAACCGGAAGGTGTTTGGAAATCATATTATGAAAATGAAAAACTGAAATCAGAGGGTGAAAGAAAAAACAATCAGCCTGAAGGTCTGTGGAAGTTTTATTCTGATGCTGGCGTACTTGTTTCAGAGTATAATTATTCTAATGGCAAAAAGAACGGGCTGCAGCGTACTTTCTATGCTGATGGCAAACTTAAAACAGAAGAGCAGTTGAAAGACAATATACGCGAAGGTTGGTTTAAAGAATATGGCGAAAACGGAAAAGTAATTTCTGAAACACCTTTTAAGAATGGAGTGGAAGAAGGTGTTGCAAAAGAATATGCCGAAGACGGAAGAATAGTTACCATTACACATTACAGCGAAGGATATGTAAAAAATGTAGAACGCATAAATCGTATTGATAAGTTTGGATTAAAACAAGGTGTATGGAAAACATTTTATCCAAACGAAAAAATTAAAAGCGAAGCACAGTATCTGGATGATAAGCTGAATGGTTTTTATAAAGAATATTCTGAAGATGGCACGCTGACAAAAAACGAGAAATATAAAAATGGTGAACCGGTTGTCGAAAAACAAAATACAGTTAAGTTAGAACTGGAAAGAAACTTTTATCCGAATGGAAAAATCAAATCAATAGCAAATGTGATTGATGGTAAGAAAGAGGGTACAGAGAAATTTTATGATGAAAACGGAAAAGTAACTTCTGCAAAAGTATATAAGGATAATAAACTTGCAGGAGAAGGAATAATGGACGACAATTACCAAAAACAGGGTTGGTGGAAATATTTTTATGATGATGGTACTTTACGTGCCGAAGGCGAATATAAAAACGGAAGGAAAACAGGTAACTGGAAATACTTTTTTAAAAACAACAGTGTGCAACAAACCGGAAACTATGAAAACGGATTGCCTCAGGGAGAATGGAAATGGTATTTTGAAAACGGAAGTTTGCGCAGAGATGAAACCTATGATAAAGGGAAAGAAAATGGCATCTCGAATGAGTACAATGATTCTCTGCAGCTGATAGCCACCGGAAAATATATAGAAGGCAATAAAGAAGGGCTGTGGAAATATAATAATGGAGAATATATTGCCGAAGGTGAATATCGTGATGGAAGAAAATTCGGGATGTGGCATCAGATCTACAGAAACGGCAAACAGGCTTTTGCAGGCAAATATGCAGATGGCCTTGAAGAAGGAGAGCACCTCTATTACAACGAAAATGGAAAATTACGGGAAATAAGAAACTACCAACATGGCATGCGCAACGGAATTTGGAAAACGTATGATGACAATGGTAACCTGATTCTTACCGTTCAGTACAATGCCAATAAAGAAACAAGAATTGATAATATCAGAGTAAACTGAGAGATGAAAACCGGTTTGTTTTTCGGATCGTTTAATCCCATACACAATGGCCACATGGTTATTGCAAATTATTTTGCAGAGTTTTCAGATTTGAAACAGGTATGGTTTGTTGTTTCGCCACACAATCCACTCAAACCCGCAGGAAGTTTGTTAAACGATTTTCAGAGACTACAACTGGTGGAGTTAGCCATTGGCGACTATCGTAAAATGAAAGTTTCAAAGATTGAATTTGGTTTACCAAAACCTTCTTACACCATTAACACACTTACACACCTTCAGGAAAAATTTCCGAAGCATGAGTTTGTATTAATAATGGGAAGTGACAATCTGCATACTTTTCATAAGTGGAAAAACTATGATCAGATACTGAAGTTTTATTCCATCTACATATATCCGCGCCCGGGGTTTGACGGTGGAGATTTTAAAAATCATCCTAAAGTAAAATTTATTGAAGCACCATTGATGGAAATATCATCTACATTTATTCGAAATGCTATCAAATCAAAAAAAGATGTGCGTTTTATGATGCCTGAAAAAGTAGCAGACTATATTGACGAAATGAACTTTTACAGAAAATAAGAAAATTATATTCTATAATTCTTTTACTGCTTCAACAATTAAGCCCGGTCTGTTTTCAAGAGGTTGAATATTGGGCATAGCCCCTTTATAACGTTCTACCTGTGTTATATTTTTAAATCCTGCTTTTTCGAGTAATATTTTCATATCATCAAAATCATACATATAACGATGATGGCTGAATGGATCTGTTAAATCAACATAAGGTTCAGTTAAAAATTCTCGTGCTGCAGCAGGATTCCCATTATCGTATTCTTGAGTGGCCTGTTTTAGTTTGTTTACATCACTATTTAGGCTCGGAACAACAATATGAAACATGCCTCCCGGTTTAAGTACGCGATAAGATTCCATAGCCAGAAAGATTGCAGAATCATAAGAGAGATGTTCAAAAAAATGACTTGTGAAAACATTGGATACAACGTCATTTTTAAAAGGAATCCCATAAAACAAATTATGATGCATTATGCGTGACGATTTTACTTTTTTATAAAACTCACCGAATGGAGTTTTTTTACTTCTGCTTGAAAAAGGATAAATCAGGCGCAATACAAAGGCGGGCATATTCAACAAAAGAATAGTAACACCGCCACTGATTCCTATCCAGCCCTGAGGGGAGGTTGTACTGCTACCTAAATTAATTCCATGATATTTAGTATCATCAAAAGAGTATTTCCGATTCTTTTTTAAGAGTAATAAAAATGAGTTTATCGTATCCGTCATTAGAAACTTAAAAAAGATGGAGATAATTTTTTTTGCTCCTCTTCGCTCTATAACTTTAATATTTTCCATTGCGCTAAAAGTAAAGAATCCTTATGAATATACTTACCTTCTCCCTTTTCGTTTTGGTGAGCCTTTAAACCTGTTTGAATTCCTTTGCTTGTCACTCCTCTTAAACGGATTAATTTCATGCTGTCTGTTTTCATCGTAAATGATAAAATCAATCTGTTTGCGAATAATATCGGTATTTTTTACAGCAACAAGCAGTTCATCACCCAAGGTGTATTTTTTTCGGGTGCGCTGGCCAATAATGCAAAAATTCTTTTGATCCAGTTCGTAGTAATCGTCATTCATATCGCGAAGTCGTATCATCCCTTCGCATTTGTTTCCTTCCAACTCTACATAAATTCCCCAATCTGTAACACCTGAAATGACACCTTTAAAAATTTCATTCTTCCGCTCAGCAATATATTGCACCTGTTTATACTTGATAGACGAACGTTCTGCATCAGCAGCATTAATTTCCTGTTCGGTACTGTGTTTGCATTTTTCTTCGTATTCATCTTTAGATACACTCTTTCCTCCTGCCATATAAAGCTCTAACAAGCGGTGCACCATCACATCAGGATAACGTCTGATAGGCGAAGTGAAATGTGTATAGTATTCAAAAGCTAAACCATAATGGCCAATGTTATCTGTAGAATAAGCAGCCTTTGCCATGCTTCTGATGGCTAACTGCTCCAGCATGCTCTGCTCCCGTTTTCCATTTACATCTGAAAGTATTTTGTTGATAGATTGAGCAGCTTCCTTGCCTGATGAATTATTAATACGGTAACCAAACTGTGCAGCAAATGTTTTAAACTCAGCCAAGCGATCCTCTACCGGTACATCGTGTATGCGGTAAACAAATGTTTTTGATTCGGTTTTTTTCTTTTTTCCCGATTCTTTGTTTTTGCCGATAAACTCTGCCACTTTTCTGTTGGCAAGCAGCATAAACTCTTCAATAAGTTTATTAGAATCCTTACTTTCTTTCAGATATATTCCAATAGGATTCCCTTTGTCATCCAGACGAAATTTTACTTCTGATTTTTCGAAACTGATAGCACCATTGCGAAGTCGCTCTTTACGGAGTTGTACAGCTAATTTATTGAACAGGGAAAGCTCTTCGTTGAAATCACCTTTACCGGTCTCAATTATTTCCTGAGCTTCTTCATAAGTAAATCTTCTGTCGGAATTGATGATGGTTTTGCCATACCACTCTGAAATTACTTCTGCACGATCATTAATTTCAAAAACTGCAGAGAAGCAGAGCTTTTCTTCATTAGGTCTGAGTGAGCAAACCATGTTGGAAAGCTTTTCCGGTAACATGGGTATTACTCTGTCAACAAGATATATGGAAGTAGCACGCTTATAAGCTTCGGCTTCCATTGCAGTGCCGGGTTTCACGTAGTGCGAAACATCAGCAATGTGTACGCCTATTTCCCAGTTACCGGAGGGCAACTTTTTAATTGAAAGTGCATCATCAAAATCTTTTGCATCAACAGGGTCAATGGTGAATGTAGTTACTTTACGAAAGTCACGTCTTTTCTTGATTTCTTCGTTACTGATTTTATCAGAAATTTTTTTTGCTTCTTTTTCCACTTCCTCAGGAAAAGTTTCCGGTAAACCATATTCCACAATGATGGCATTCATTTCGGCACTATGTTCACCCGGAGTACCCAATATTCGCACAATTTCACCGGTTGGGTTTCTCGAATCACTTTCCCACTCTGTAATTCGTACAATTACCTTATCACCATTTCGTGCTCCGTTCAGATTTTTTCCAGGAACAAAAACATCGGTATGCATTTTACTGTCATCACAAACTACAAATGCATAGCTGCCACTGTGCTGTAATGTTCCTGCAAATTCAAGACGCGCACGTTTGATAATTTCAACAACTTCACCTTGTTGCCTTCTTCCTTCACGGTGAGCAAGCAAACTAATTTTCACTGTATCACCATTGAGTGCATTTGCAGTCAGCCGTGCAGGAATCTGTATGTCTTCTTTAAAATCTTTGTTTATAAGATATCCTTCTCCTTTGGATGAAATCTCTATCAGTCCTTCTACAAATCTTACAGAAGGCAAAAGTTTATAACGATAAGGTTGTGTTTCAATCAGCTCTCCCGATTCAACCAATTCTGTCAGCATTTGCTGCAAATGGTCGTCAACATATTTCTTATCGGCAAATAATAGCTGAGTAATAATTTCATCACTCAGGTTTATTTCGGCTTTGCGCCAGGCTTGTTTGTAATTGAACGTAGCGTTAGGCTGCTTAATAAACACTCCATGAAGCTCTCTTTTAATTTCAGCCCATTGATTTTTTGATAATGTAATTTTCTTTTTTGCCATTATAGTAGGTCTGTAAAAGTAGCAGTCGGCATTACAAGTGAACAAGATTAGCCGAGCCTTTTTTAAAACTTATAAACAAAGAGTTTAATTGAGATGTGGCTTCAGTTCTTCGGCTAACTCCTTTGCTAATTTAAATCCGTTCATTCGCCAAACAAGTTTACCTTCTACAAACAAAACAAGCACAGGAACACTGCGAATATCAAAAGAGTTTGCAACGGCTGTTTCAACATCTACATTTATTTTATGAATATGCAATTGAGGCAGTTTTGTTTTTAATTCATCCAGCACAGGGTTAAGCCATTTGCAAGGCTCACACCAGTCAGCATAAAAATCTATTAGCAAATACTCATGTCGGGCGGTCAGTTCAGAAATAGGCATTTGAAAAGTTTATTGTCAGCTTATTTTATTTTCAAGTAAGAATATGAAATCGTCAAAGTCTGTAACAAGCCGTGCATTATGCGGAACCTGAAAGCAACGGTTTAACGCCTGTGTTCCTGATATCAGAATTTTACTCTGAGAAAAAGCTTTGGAGATATGTTGAACAAACTCTTCTACTGCTTTAATTTTTACGCAAGTGGTGAGTGCAGTAAGCACATAATCCGGTTTGTACATTTCATTGGCACATAAGATGTGCTGAACAGGCAAATTTAATCCCATATAAATTGACCGGTGACCACGCGAGCGGATTAAATAATGTGCGTAGAGCAAACCAAGTTCATGTGGTTCGTTTGGAGGCAGAAACAACAGAAAGTTTTTTGAATCCGGTCCAATTTTCCTTTCCTGTTTATCAATTGCAGCAATGAGTTTCTGGCGGACAAGATTTGTAAAAAAATGTTCAAAGGCAGGGGCAATACTTCCTCCAAGCCACAGCATACCTATACGTTGCAGAAATGGAAAAATGATATTATTCATTGTCATTTCCAGTCCAATGCAATTCAGATTTTTGTTGAGCAGGTCTTCAAATGCTTCTTCATCGAGGCTTACTAAACAATTGAGCAATACCCCAAGATTGATATCAGCATCACAGGCACTCTCAGCCATGCTCCTTACTTTGTTTTCAATTTCATCAGCACTAAGGCAGGTTATTTTAGAAATTTTATAACCCATCTTATTCAGTAATGAAACATTCAGCATCAGCTTTAAGTCATTGTCAGAATAATAGCGTATGTTGGTGGCAGTGCGTTGTGGTTGTAAGATGCCATAGCGCTGCTCCCAAATTCTGATTGTATGAGGCTTAATGCCCGTCAGTATTTCAATATCTTTAATTGAAAACCTATTCACGAATTAAAATATTACAAAATATATTGCTTAACACCTGCAAAAATTAAAAGTTTTAGTGTAATTATATTCTTACGTGTCAATGATTTTGTTACAATGTATCAGACTTAAAATGTCTGTGAAGCAATGAGTCTTATATTTTCAGGGTTGCCCATGGTGTAGAAGTGAAGACACGGTATTCCGAATTTTATAAGCTCTTTCGATTGTTGTACTGCCCATTCTACACCAAGTGCTTTTACTGCAGTGTCATCAGTACATTTTTCAACCTCTTTGTACAATGCTTCAGGAATATCTATATGAAAAGTTTTGGGCAGGATGGTTAATTGTTTACGTGTGGAGAGCGGTTTCAGTCCAGGAATAATCGGAACTGTTATGCCTGCATCACGGCATTTTTTTACAAAGGCAAAAAATTTCTCATTGTCAAAAAACATCTGAGTTACTATATATTCTGCTCCTGCATCAACTTTCTTTTTGAGATTTGAAATATCTGTATTCAGATTTGGAGCTTCAAAGTGTTTTTCAGGATAACCTGCAACGCCAATACAAAACGAAGTAGGCTCAACACCTTTCAGGTCATCATCCAGGAACACACCGCTGTTCATATTCACCACCTGATTCACCAGATCTATAGCGTAGCTGTGACCCCCTGGCTCCGGACTAAAATGTTGTTCATGTTTTTCTGAATCGCCACGCAACAACAGCACATTATCAATACCCAGAAAATTTAAATCAATCAGTGCATTTTCTGTTTCTTCTTTTGAAAATCCTCCGCAGATAATATGCGGAACGGCATCCACTTTGTAATGGTTCATGATAGCTGCGCAGATTCCAACTGTTCCCGGACGTTTGCGGATAGAAATTTTTTCGAGATAGCCACCTTCGCGTTTTTTATATACAAACTCTTCGCGGTGATAGGTAACATCCACAAAAGGAGGTTTAAACTCCATTAATGGATCAATGGCATTAAAAATAGATTTAATGCTTTTGCCTTTCAGCGGAGGCAGCACCTCAATACTAAACAGGGTTTTCTTGGACTGGCGTAAATGCTCGGTAACTTTCATAATTGAATTGATACAAAAAACAAGAGCGTACTCATTATTGAATACGCTCTTGCAAAAATAGAAACAAAAAGTGATTTAGCGGATCAGGTTGAAGGAACCTTTCTTGGTTTCAGACTTAATTCCGTTATCATATTCCAGAATGAAGTAATAAACTCCTGCTGCAAGATTACCACCATCCCAGTCGTTGTTGTATGGGTTGGCACTGTAAACTTTCTTACCCCAGCGGTTGAACACAGTCAGTTTACGTACAGGGAAATCCATCAGATTTTTTACTTCAAACACATCGTTTTTACCGTCATTATTTGGAGTGATAACGTTATAGATTTCCACTTCGCAAGGTGCTTCTATTATCTGAATTACATCAGAGTTGCGGCATCCATTGGAGTCAATTACAGTTACCTGATATTCACCAACAGCGGCAACAGTAACATTGGAATTGGTAGAAAGATTATCACCATTCAATGTCCACTGATAACTTTGGATGAATGCATTATTCACCAGTGCTAAAACAGGTGCAGGATTTTGGGTCACACAGAAAGGAATACTGTCCTGACGCTGCATATCATCCTGAATTAAAGCAGTAGGTAAAGCATTAATACTTACTACTGCATTATCAGTACTTGTACATCCGTTAGCATTAGTAACAATTACCGCATAGGTTCCAGCGCTTGTGGCAGTAATACTGGAGTCAGTAGCATCACCAATTACGTTGCCGTTTAATGTCCACTCAAAGGTATATCCTGTGCCATTGGCAGTGGCAAGAGTAGCAGGATTATCACCCATACATTGTGTAATATCATTACCTAAACCAACTGCAGGTGCAGCATTAATGGTTAATGACATTGATGCATTAGCGGTACATGAATATCCGTTGATGGTGTTGGTAATGGTAACAGCATAGTTTCCGGCTCCGGTGGCAGCAGTATTTAATGTAGGATCGTTACCTCCAACACCTGTGCCGTTAAATGTCCAGCTGAATACGGTGTTGTTGCCTGCAGCAGGAGTATATCCCGGATCCAGTACGGGAGCTGTTGCATTATCACACTGTGATATATTGTTGAGTGTTGCCGAAGGTTGTTCTACCTCTGTTACGTTAGCTGTTGCATTTGCAGAACATGAACCTGCCGTGATAGTAACCACATAAACACCTGAGCCTGTTACCGGAACAGAGTTTCCGTTTTGACCAGCAATTGGAGTTCCGTTAAGAGTCCAGCTATAGTTTACTCCTGTATTGGGTGAGTTGGATTGTAATGTAACGGCATTACCACTGCAATAACTTAAATCGCTCATGGTAATACTTAATTGTTGTTCAACGGTTACTTCTACAGTATCGCGGCCAAGGCATGAAGCACCAATACTTACTTCAACAAAATAAGTACCGGCAACTGTCGGTGTGTATTGTTGTGATGTGGCACCTGCAATAGCTGTATTGTTCTGATACCACTGGTAAGTTGCTCCGGGATTTCCTGCATCTAATGTAGGAAATGGATCGGTGGCACACAGGTGAACATCATTACCCAAGTTCACTGCGGGAGCAGCAATTATATTTACCTGAACTGTATCAGTACCGGTACATGTTGCTGATGACTGAACTGTTACAATATACTGACCTGTAGTATTTGCAGGAATAGTTTGTGCATTTTGGCCTAAAGAAGTTCCGTTTAATGTCCAGTCATAAGTGGCTCCTGCAAAAAATCCCGCATCTAATTGTGGAGTAGGAACGCTTGAGCAAACCGTTAAGTCTGTACCTAAATCTATATCCAGCTGGCTTCTTACATAAATGGTTCCTATCGTATCATTAGTCAATACCAGAGTACCACATCCATTGGCCATTGTATTGAGGTCACTTCCGGTTTGTACAATCACTGTTAACGGACCGGTTACATTGCTGGTGGGTGCTGTGGTAAGCACAAACTGAGTACCAAAATGACTTCCATTGACACCTGCACATGTTGCTCCTGTAACGGGTATATTTGTGCCGTTGGCATCCACAACAATAAAATCACTACCATCTGCTGCTACAGAGAAACAATCAATCAGCTGATTACTGGTAATGTTTATCTGATCAAAGCTGCAATCCAATGTATCCGTCAGATTGAATGCATATGTAGAGGAGTCATAAAGATTAATAAACAAAGTATCAAATTCATTCATTGGCGATCCACATTCGCTGAGGAAAGTATTTCCGTCATTACCGATTTTAGTAAACAGTGAAGATGTTCCCCCCTGAATAGGATTAAGTACAGATACTCTGATAGAATCTGTTAAACCATTCACACAATTAACTCCTGTTGCAGATACTACAGGATTAGGAATACTATTTGGATCCAAAACCCTTATATCTGAAGGAACAATAGAACCACACTGAACAGGAGGATCTACAACAATATAAAATACAGTATCATTGCAGGAGACATTTCCGACACCGGTACCGCCAACAACTATATTCAGACCATTTGCAACCAATGTGCTGTCGAATCCCGGAGTTGAAATAATACAAGTTGCAACGATGTTAATCTGTAACTCCCGTTTCACAATACTTTTCAGCAATCCTGTTGTTCTGTCGTATTCATAACAGCGGATAGCAATT
>Ga0079224_100000171_pt1 | contig 53936 bp, 48 predicted proteins | sample Stecom2015_FD_80414 | JGI IMG/M metagenome (GOLD analysis project Ga0079224, IMG submission 80414) | Agricultural soil microbial communities from Utah to study Nitrogen management - Steer compost 2015 | ecosystem: Environmental > Terrestrial > Soil > Agricultural land | place: USA: Utah... | reverse complement strand
CAGCGGCGGCGGACCAGGACAGAGGGGAACGGGGAACGCATGCATCCGGGAACGTTGATCGTCATTCTGCTGGTGCTGTGTGCCGTGGGCGCGGTCGTCGCCGCCGTCGCCGTCCGCCGCGGCAACGCCCGGCGGCGGGTCTCACGGGAGGAGTTCGCGCGGCAGATCGGTGCTCGCGAGCACGATCCCCGGAGCGGCACCAGGCCGAGTTTCGGCCACTTCCCCGAGAAGGATCACTACACCGGCGTTCCGTTCACTTACGCCATGGAGTTCACCCGCAGCGGTGTGCCGGTCGTGGCCTCCGAGGTACGCAGCGGCGGGCCGAACACCCAGGTGCGCCACGTCGGCACGGTGCAGGTGCCCAGCGGGCTGCCCGTCGACGCGCCGCCGCTGATGGTCGGCGAGCACTGGCGCTGGGTGATCGACCCCGACACGTTGCAGCGTGTCCGCGCACTCGACGGCTTCCCGGACTCCCGCATCCGCGCCATGTGCGGCGACGAGGAGTTCGCACGGCGCGTCGTCACCCCCGAGCTGGCCGCCGTGTTCGCCGCGCACCGGAGGATGCGCTGCATGCCGACGGTGACGTTCGAACAGGGCGTGATCTCGACGTCGGTCGGGATGCGCCTGGCCCCGGAATCGCTTCTGCGCGGCACCGACATGCTGATCGAGATGGCCGCGATCCTGCGCCGGCAGCAGGGCTATCAGTGCGATTAGGACGTGGGTCCGCCGCAGTCCGGAAAACCGGAGGGAACCGCCGAGGCCGCGGACCGGTCGTATCGGGCACGGGTTCTTCCAGGAGGCGGACATGACCGGATTCAACGTCGAGATCGAGGCGCTCAGCGGCTACGGCGAGAACCTCGCGTCGTTCAAGGAGCAGGCGGGCACGTTCGGCGAGCTCACCGACACCGCCGACGTGGGCGACGAGTCGTGGGGTGTCGTCGGGATCATGACGAAGGGCAAGTACGACGAGGCCCTCGCCGAGTTGAAGAACCTCATCGAGGCCATGAAGGAAGGTCTCGACAGCACGGCCGACAAGATCGGGACCGCTGCCGCGATGTACCGCGGCGACGACGAGGCGCACGCGATGAACCTCGGCGGATTCCTGGTGGACATCGACACGAGCGACGCGGGCGGCGCCGGAACCGGCAACGCGACGGACCCGCGGGTCTGAGGGAACTGGGGAGCATGGCCATGACCGAGGTCAACGACGTCGCGGGCGGCATCGAGCTGAACGCGGACAACGAATCGGGTATCGGCGACTACGCCGCGGGAGTCGCGTCGAGCACGCCGGGGCTGAAGACGGCGATGAAGGGCGTCGACACCGTCACCAACTACTGGCAGCGCATTCCCGAGGACCCCGACGCCCTCGACGTGGTGCTGCACGGCGCCAACTGCGCCACCGACACGGCCGCGTTCGTCGCCGAGTGCGGCACCGAGGCCGCGATGGCCGTGCTCGACCCGGTGGGCTGGCTCGTCGGCAACGGGCTCGATTTCCTGCTCAGCGTCATCACGCCACTGCAGGACGCGCTCCACTTCGTCACCGGCGACGGTCCCCGCCTGGCCGAGGCCGCGGAGGACTTCCAGTCGATCGGCAGCGGGCTGGTCGAGTACGCGGGCGAGTTCCGCAGCGTGGCCGACGAGGCGTTGCAGGACTGGAACGGCGATGCCGCGGAGGCGGCCAAGAACGCCCTCGCCGACTTCTCCGCGGGTATCGACGGCGTGGCGACCAGCGCAGGCGGGGTCGTGGAGATCCTGAAGCTGTCCTCGATGCTGATGCAGGTGATCGAGGAGGTCATCAAGGCCATCATCACCGAGCTCGTCAGCTGGCTGATCGCGCTGTGGCTGCCCGCTCTGGCTGCGGCGGTGCCCACGGCGGGCGGTTCCACCGCGGCTGCGGGCGCGGCGACCGCCCCGAAAGCGGCCGCGACCGTGTCGAAGGTGACCTCGAAGCTCGGCAAGTTGGGCAAGATCCTCGACAAGATCTTCGAGTTCTTCCAGAAGTTCGGCTCAGCGATGGTCAAGCTGGGCAAGCGGCTGGGTGTCAAGCCGGGTGGCATGGCGGGCAAGGTCGACGACCTCGCCCGGATCGGCACGACCGGGGGCAAGATCGGCAAGATCGCCGCGGAGACAGGCAAGGCCGGCGCGGCCCAGCTCGCCGAATCGCTCACCGGCATCGACCCGACCGGCGGAGGACCCGACAACGGTCTGCAGGCAGGTAAGACCGTCAACGACCACTACGGCACGATCATCGACCACGTGCGCGACGCCAAGGAGGTCGCCGACGGCGCGAACACCGGCAACGGCATGTCCGCCGAGGAGACCGAGGACCACCTGCGCATGTGACGCCGCTCGGTCCGCGCGCCGTTAAGGTGTGCCGCCGGTGGAGGGCCTGGAACGGGGAGGAAGGCCGTCGCATGTCGCTCGACAATCCTGTGCTGTGGGTACTGGTGCTGATCATCGTGGTGATCAGCTGGTTGATGGGCAGACGCCGCAGGCGCCTCGACCGTGAGCGGGACACCCGGGTGGCGCAGGCTCGGTCGGTGTTCGTGGGACGTCTGCGGGGCACCGAGTACTCGCCGGACCGGTTCCTCAGCCGTCGTTCGGCTACTTCCACGAGGTCGACCGGTGGCCCCCGCCGTTCCACTGGGCGTTCGAGTTCCAGCGCGGCGGCCACCGGGTGCTGGTCTTCGCGATCCGCTCGCGGGAAGGCGTCAACAAGCACGCGCCCGACGGGGTGCGTCACGAGACGACCGTCGAGATCCCGGTGCCCGTGACGCCACAGCTGTGGCTCGGTGGCAAGAACGACTGGGTGTGGGCACCGGGCAGGCCGGAGGAACCGCACCTCGTCGCGAGCACGCCCGCGGACGAGGCCGGAATGCACGTGCTGTGCGCCGACGAAGACTTCGCGCGCCGGTTCGTGACCCGCGAGCTGGTGCAGACGTCGCGCATGCACGGCGGTCCGCGCACCCCGCCCGCGATCATGGTCGAACACGGCGTCGTGCGTACCAAGGCCTACCACGGCCCGACCCTGCACGAGGAGGCGATCCTCCGCGCCGCCGACCTGCTGATCGCGGCCGTGCAGAACGCAGGCCGGGACGCATGGCCTCCGCCACCGATGGCTTGAACCGCACCCGTGTCCGGTGACGATTCCGCTACGGTGCGGTACTGATGCGCACACGCGGGGAGGCGGAGCGCGGATGGAGCTGGATGCAGGAACGACGACCCTGCTGATCGTCGTCGCGTTCGGGCTGGGCTGCTGGCTGCTGGGCTGGCTGTGGCCCCGCGCCGAGGAACGCCGGGTGGCCACACAACGCACCCGATTCACCCAACAGGTCGGCGGCGTCGAGCACACGGGCGACGGCCCCACCCGGCCCACGTTCGGCCACTTCCACCCGCCGGACTCCTACACCCCACCCTTCCACTGGGCCATCGAGTGGAACCACCGCGGCTTCCACACGCTGGTCTACGAAACCCGCACCGTGAAGATCAAGAATGCGAGTGGAAGCAGCACCAGCAAGGTCAAGAAGGTGACGCACCACAGCGCGGTGCAGATGCCGGCGCCACCGACCCCGTGGCTGCGCATCCAGCCACGCACGCGCTACACGGACGTGTTCGTCGACGCGGCGGACACCGTTCAGGGGACGGCTGCCGACCACCACGATCTGATCGTCGAGTGCCGCGACCCGGAGTTCGCGCGCACCTTCGTGTCGCAACAGCTCGTCGCCACGATCATGTCGCCCCGGTACGCGAAGCCGTTCCGGCCCACCGTGACCTTCGAACACGGAGTCGTCCAGGCCGACCAACGGGGGCCTGGACGCCTCCACCCGGAAGGGACCATCGCCGCGGCCGATCTTCTCGCGGACGTACTGCAGACCATTCCCCGCACCGTGTGGAACCGACCTGATGCGTCGTGGAACCGAACTGATGCGTCCCATGAAACCGGGCCCTCCGGTATGTCGTCCAAGGACGGCGGAACACCGTAGGGCGGTGTCCGACGTGCGACACCGTTCCGCCGACACTGTTCGGCAAGACTGTTCGACAAAAGCAAGACCGCCGAGGCGGCCGCAGACCGAGGCCGAGGCGTACACCGTGTTGAGGGGAGAGGTGAAGTGTCAGCGGAGTTCGACCGGCTCGTCGCAGAGTTCGAGAAGTTCCAGTCCAGGTTGAAGCGCGTCGACGAGCAGATGGCAGGCGTGGCCGACATGCAGAGCGAGTTGTCGGAACTCGAGGCCACGGCGTCGAACTCCGACCGCTCCGTGACCGTCGTCGCCGGCCCGGGAGGTTCGGTCAAGGACATTCAGCTGACCGACAAGGCCATGACCCAGCCGCCGCAGGCACTCGCGGCCGCGATCAAGTCCACGTTGTACGAAGCGGTCGCGGAGGCGGCACGCAAACAGGCCGGCATCGTCGACACCCACATGGGCGGTCTGGGCATGAACGTCACCGACCAGGTCATCGAGACGCAGGCCGAGGCATTCGGCATCTCGAAGGAGGAGCTGCGCCAGCGCATGGCCGAGGAGCAGCCCGCGCGTGAATCGGTCCCGGTCGAGGAGGAGTACCACGAGGACTACTCCCACCAGAGCGTCTTCGACGGCGACGGTGACGACAACGCGCCGGCAGCGACTCCGCCGGCGAGCGGTTCGGCTTCGTCCGGCGACGAGTTCCTGAAGAGCTTGTTCAACGACGAGGAGGAGCGTCGATGACCACAGGCGGACCGGGCTTCGCACTCGACCCCGAGCACCTTCGGAAGTACACCCAGAATCTCGGGCAGTACAAGGAGCAGACCCAGGAGTTGGCCCAGAACGTGCATCAGGCCGACGTGGGCGACAAGTCGTGGGGCATCGTCGGCCTGTTCACGAAACAAGAGTACACGGAGCTGCTGAACGAGCTCGACTCGCACATCAAGAGCATGTTGGACGGCCTGCACTCCGCGGCGGAGAAGATCAACGACTCGGCCGAGAAGTACGAGACGAACGAGCGCGAAGTGGCCAGGCAGTTGAAGGCGATCCTGACGAATATCCAAACGGCTCAAGGGGGGCCGCAGGTTGGCTGAGGTGGAGGACGTCACGCAGGACGTCAACATCGAGACGAGCAACGACTCCGGGCTCATCAACACCGGTGCGATCGCCGAGAACACGCCGGTGGTCGGCAGTGCGGTGGATCTGGTCAGCAAGTTCTGCGAAGGCCCCGGCGAGGATGCCGCCCAGGCCAACGACTGGACCAGGACGCTGGCGATCGACAGCACCGCCTTCATCAGTGAGGTCGGGGGGTTGGCGCTCGACATCGCGTCGGATCCGCTCGGTTGGCTCATCGAGCAAGGTCTCGACTTCCTCATGTCGGTCGTCCAGCCACTCGACGACATGCTGAAGATGGTCACCGGCGACGGACCTGCGCTCGAGCAGGCTGCGGGCAACTTCGGCCAGATCGGTCAGGCCTTCGAGGCGATGAGCCAGGACTTCCCTTCGGTGTCGAACGAGGCGTTGGCCAGCTGGCAGGGCGACAGCGCGAACGCCGCAGGGGCGCGGCTCGCCTCGTTCGCCGACGGCGTGGCCGGCGTCGCCTCGAAAGCGGGCAACGTCGCGGAGGTCCTGAAGCAGTCCGCGATGGTGATGCAGGTGATCGAGGAGGTCATCAAGGCCATCATCACCGAGTTCGTGAAGTGGCTCATCCTCACGTGGGTGCCGGCGCTGCTCGCCGCAGGGCCGACGTTCGGCGGTTCGACCGCCGCGGCCGGCGCGGCGACCGGTGTGCGCGCGGGGACCACCGTGGCCGACACGTCGCAGAAGGTCTCGAAGCTCCAGCAGCTGATCAACAAGATCAAGGACTGGTTCGCGAAGATCAAGGACTCGTTCAAGAGCCTGGGCTCTTCGCAGGGTCTGAAGGACGCGGCGATGAACTCCCTCGAGAAGGGCGGTCTCGCGAAGACCCGGGATCTCGTCGACGAGGCCACCGGGAAGGTCACCGACCGGGTCGTCGAGCAGGTCAGCAAGGGTGAAGCGGCGAAACAGGTCGCGGGCAACGTTCTGCAGGCAGGAGCGGAGGAGGCCATCACCCAGACGACCGGCGTCGACGTCGATGGCCTCACCAAGGTGGCCGACGGCGAAGTGGGAGCGCTGCCCGGAGTGGTGAAGACGGCCAACGATCACTATATGGGAGCCAAGGAAGACGCCGAGGAGAACGCTGAGTACCGGAACATCGGCGAGCAGCAGTCCGACAGCCGGATCAGCGGCAACCTCGACTTCTGATTCGAGTCGCAGATGAACCCCGTCGCCGTCGTCGTTGTCGTCGTATGGGTGGTGCTCGCGGTCGCCGGGGTGATCCTCGGGCTGCGGGCCCCTCGGGAGCCGACCCGGGATCGCGGGCGCGAGCGGATTCGTGACGAGTTCAGCAACGGGTTCGTCGACCCGGTCGTGTTCCTCCCCGGCGAGGCCGCCCAGCTGCCGTACGGATTCCTCCCCGCCCCGCTGCAGCCGGGAGCACATCCGTTCGACACCGCTCTGGCACTGCCCTATCGCGGCCACGAGCTGCTCGCGTTCGTCCGGCACGTGCACGTCCGGACCATGGACGGCACGGCGCAGGCCCAACCCTGGACGTACGTCCAGGCCCGCGTCCCGCCACTGCCCCGGATACGGCTCTGCGGCGGGGAAGCACTGCGCGAAGGCCCGCCTCCGAACCTGGCGAACACGCAGCGGATCCACATCGGACACGACGCCTTCGACCGCGCGTTCCAGCTCTACACCGACAACGAGCAGGCCGCGCGCGCCGTGTTCCACGGCCCGGTGCTCGACTATCTCGCCGTCGACAGCCGCTACCACCACAAGGTCATCTCGTTCGACGGCGACGTGTGCTGGCTGCAGATGCCGACGGAGCTCGATGTGGACAGTGTGTGCGTGGGCGCCGACGTACTGATCGACCTCCTCGACCGGATTCCCTCGACCGCGCGGAACGGAGGTGCCCGCCGATGATGCAGGAATGGGGCGGCCCACTGATCGGGGCGCTGCTCGTCGGCGCGCTCATCTTCGGTGGCGCCTTCCTCGGAATGCGGCATCTGCGGTACGACGGCCCTCAGGCACGCGCCGAGGAGGACAAGCGCAACACCCGGCTGCGGTGGTTCGCCGATCGCGTCCGTGCGCAGATGTTCCGGTACGAGATGGGCGGCCGTCCCGAGTGGGGCGTGATGCCGACGTCGGCCTCCGACGGATTCGGGGTCGGCCGCCGCACCGAGTGGAACACCGCCATCCGCTTCCAGTACCGCAACCACGACGTACAGGCCATCGACTACACGTACTGGATCCACAGGCGCACCAGAAACAGGACGCGGTCGATCGAGTACAACAAGGTCTTCTACGAGGTGCGTACCCCTCCGTGGCCACTGGTGCAGATCTCGTCGAGGTACATACACACGTTCACCGGACCCGGCGACCAGTTCCCGGAGATCACGCTCGGAAACGAGTTCGACCGGTGGTTCCGCGTCCACGCCGAGGACGAACGCTTCGCCCGCACGCTGCTCCAGGGCCCCGTGCTCGACTTCCTCATGGCCGACCAGCGCTGTCAGACGAAGTGGATGGTCTTCCAGGAGGAATGTCTCTGGTGGGACCGCCCGGGCAAACTCGACGCGGCGGCGGTCCTGCGGCACGTCAATCCCCTCATCGACATCGTCGACCGGCTCCCCCGCCAAGCCTGGCAGTACCGCCGCTGAACACGGAACAGGCGGAACACAGAAGGACGGACATTCGACCGGCAACTCGCCGGCTTCCGCCGGTTCCTGACGACACACCGTCCTCGCAACGAGTACGCGGTCGAGTTCGCGCGAGGGCCATGGCGGGTACGGATCAGCGAGGCATCCCTGGAACGGCGGTCCACCGGATCCTCCGGCCGGAACACCATCCACGAGCGTCGCGTCGAGATCGCCACGGCCGACATCGCGCCCCTCGTGCTCCAGGTCAAACAGCACACCGACGTCGACGGCCGGCCGATCGACCCGGATGCCGGCGCAACCGCACCGCGTGCGCCGGCGACCGTGGCCGCACGCGGTGGCGCTTGGGTGGAAACACCGGTGTCGGCCCCGGCGAACCAGCACCTCGCGGCCTTCACCGGCGACCACGCCGCCGCAGCGCGGATGGTGAATGCCCAGGCCACGGCGTGGCTGCCCGGCCGCATCGACCCGGCCAAGGACGTCGAGACGGTCAACACCCTGCTCGGGCTGCTCGACTGCATCCCCGAGGCATCGCCGACGCCACCGGACGGCTAGAGCCACCTCATCACCGAGGCTGTCCCGACGACTCGGCCCGAGGAGTAGGGCTCGTCGATGTCCACGCTCGGCGTGGTCGGCATCATCCTCGGCATGCTGGCGCTCGTCGTCGGGCTCTTCGGCTACGGCGGCGTGAACCTCGTCAACGGCGTCGCGTCCGCTTTCGGCCTCGGCGACGAGGTGGCCGTGACCGTCACCGACGAAACCGAGTGGAACAAGCGCAATCCCCATCTGTTCGGCGAATACACAATCGACGGCGAGACGCACTCGATGGCGCTGTCCAGCGGCGAGGTCGGCGAGGTTCTCGACGGCACCATGCCCGTCCTGCCGGTCAGCTGGCTCGGCATCGACGACGAACCGCTCACCGGCTGGGACCCGTTCTGGCTGCTCGTGATCAGCGCCGTGTGCTTCGGCCTGCTGGCCGTCCCGATCTGGCTCGTCGCCTCCACCTCGTCCGAACGGCCCGCCGCCACCCAAGGGTCGACTGCGTCCCGGAATCCACCGGGTACGCAGTCCTGATCAGCGGTCGAGGGCCGCGGCGAGATCGTCGAGGCAGGTGAACCGGCCGTCGACGACGTCGCTGTCCGTGGGCAGATCGCCCACCGGGCGCGCCACGTACGCCGTGCGCATGCCGGCCGCCCGCGCCGCACGCAGATCCCACGCGTGCGCGGCGACCATCAGCACCCGTTCCGGCTCGCAGCCCACCACGTCGAGCGCCGCGCGGTAGACCTGCGCCGCCGGCTTGTACGTCCCGACGTCGTCGGCCGACAGCACCTGATGCCAGCGCAGCCCGGCACGCGCACTCAACCACAACAGTGTCGAGCGGTCCGCATTGGACAGTCCCACGATCGGCAGGGCCGACCCGATCCGCGCCAACGCGGTCGCCGAGTCCGCCCACGGCCTCAGCCTGCGGCCGGCCAGCGCCAGCCGATCGACCACGGCGGCGTCGGCGAGGCCGGCATTGCCGGCAACCCGCTCGGCGGCCTCCCGGTCCAGGACCGTGCTGCCCGCGTAGGCCCGCTCCCCCGCCACGATGCGGTGCTGCTGGTTCTCGACGTGCCTCTGCCACAGCGCCACCAGCTGCGAGACCCGGTCGTCGCCCGCGCCCGGGACGGCCTCGCCGATCGCGCTGCGGATTCCTCCCGGCTCGTCCACCAGCGTGCCCAGCACGTCGAAAACCACCGCCTCGACCCCGTCCACACCACCCTGCATGCCCCACTCCCATCGTCACCGGTTCAACTGGTGACGAGTTTGCTGCCACGGCCGTCACCGGTCAAGATGGTGACGTGGAGTTCTCCTTCGTGAGCGGCGATCCTGCGCTCGACCTGGCCGCGACCGTCGGATACCGGCGGACCGAACCCGTCGACCTCCTCAAGGGCCCTGCTGACCTGGAACGATGGGTGAGTGCGTGCGACGGGCTTCCTGCCGAGGTCGCGGCCGACCTCGCAAGCTTCGATACCGCGATCACCCTGAGGGAAGCGGTGTACCGCCTGGCGCTCGCCCGCACCCGCGGCGATCCGTTCGACCCCGCCGACGTTGAGGTCCTCAACGTGACCGCGAACGGCCCGGCACTGGCGCTCGAACTGGTCGACGGCGGCATGCGGATCACCGGCGGTATCCGCGCCGCGCTGGCCCACGTCGCCCGCAGCGGCATCACCGTGCTCGCCGCCGCACCAACTCCGAGTACGGCGAACCAGACTGCAGCGAACCAGACGGCAGCGGCCCCGGCTGCGACCTCCCCGGCTGCCAACTCCTCGAGTTCGACCGCCACTCCGCCTGCCGCTCCGATCAAGGAATGCGCACGCCCCGACTGCACCCGCCTCTACCTGGACCGGTCCCGCGGCGCCCGGCGCACCTGGTGCGGCATGAGCGAATGCGGCAACCGTGTCAAAGCCGCCGCCTACCGTGCCCGACGCCGAGCGGCGGGCTGACACCGCAGTCAGCACCCGCACCGGCCGTCGCCGTCACCGCCGCGTGACACCACCGCGTGAGACACCGCCGTCAAACACGAAAAGGCCCTCGGTCCACATCGGACCGAGGGCCTTTTCCCTACTGCTTACCGGAAGTCGCGACCGAAGTCGTAGTCGTCCAGCGGCACCGCGGCACCGGTACCCGTACCGAACACGTCCGGGGTGTAGTAGCCGTCGTCGTAGGACGGGATCGCGTAGGCGGCGACCCGTGCCTCCTCCGTCGGCTGCACCTGGATGTTGCGGTACCGGTTGATGCCCGTACCGGCCGGGATCAACTTACCGATGATCACGTTCTCCTTCAGACCGACCAGGGAGTCGCTGCGGCCGTTGATCGCGGCGTCGGTCAGGACACGCGTGGTCTCCTGGAACGACGCGGCCGACAGCCACGAGTCCGTGGTCAGCGAGGCCTTCGTGATACCCATCAGCACCGGGCGACCCGAGGCCGGCTCGCCGCCCTCGGCCACCGCCTGGCGGTTGGTCTGCTCGAAGCGCGTGCGCTCCGGCAGCTCACCCGGCAGGAACTCGGTGGCACCCGAGTCGATGATCGTCACGCGGCGCAGCATCTGGCGCACGATGACCTCGATGTGCTTGTCGTGGATGCCCACGCCCTGAGCCCGGTAGACCTTCTGGACCTCTTCCACGAGGTGCATCTGCGCCTCGCGCGGACCCATCACACGAAGCACCTCGTGCGGGTCCGGCGTGCCCTCGAGCAGCGGCTGGCCGACATCGACGTGGTCGCCGTCGGCGAGCGGGCCGTTCGGGCCCACCGCGAGACGCTGACGCTTCGACAGCTTGTCGAAGACGATCTCCTCGCTGCCGTCGTCCGGGATGAGCGTGATCTTCCAGAACCGCTCGCTCTCCTCGATGCGCACCCGGCCGTCGACGTCCGCGATCGGCGCCTTGCCCTTCGGCACACGGGCCTCGAACAGCTCCGTGACACGCGGCAGACCGGTCGTGATGTCGTCACCGGCGACACCACCCTGGTGGAACGTACGCATCGTCAGCTGCGTACCCGGCTCACCGATCGACTGGGCGGCGACGATACCGACGGCCTCGCCGACGTCCACCAGCTTGCCGGTGGCCATCGAACGGCCGTAGCAGGTCGCGCACACACCGACCGACGACTCACAGGTCAGCACGCTGCGCACCTTCACCTTGGTGATGCCGCTGGCGATCAGCTTCTCGATCGCCGGGTCACCGAGGTCGTCACCGGCGTTGAGCACCACGTTGCCCTGCGCGTCGACCGCGTCGGCCGCGAGGCTGCGGGCGTAGGCGCTGGTCTCGACGTTCGCACCGCGCACGATGCGGCCGTCGCCCAGGTCCTCACCGATGACCATGTTGATGCCGCGGCTGGTGCCACAGTCGGTCTCGCGGACGATGACGTCCTGCGAGACGTCCACCAGACGACGGGTCAGGTAACCCGAGTCGGCGGTACGGAGCGCCGTGTCGGCCAGACCCTTACGGGCACCGTGCGTGGCGATGAAGTACTCCGCCACCGACAGGCCCTCACGGAAGTTGGCCTTGATCGGACGCGGGATGTACTCACCCTTCGGGTTCGACACCAGACCACGCATACCGGCCAGCGACCGCACCTGCGTCATGTTGCCCGCCGCACCGGACTTCACGATCATCGAGATCGGGTTGTCGTCCGGGAAGTGGTCCTCCATGACCTTGGCGACGTCCTCCGTCGCCTGGCCCCACACCTTCACGAGCTCGTTGTTGCGCTCGGAGTGCGACAGCTGACCGCGCTGGTAGCGCTTCTCCACCTGGGCGGCCTTGGCCTCGTAGTCGTCGAGGATCTCCTTCTTCTCCGGCGGCACGAGCACGTCGGAGATGGCGACCGTGACACCGGAACGCGTGGCCCAGTGGAAGCCGGCGTCCTTCAGCCGGTCCACGGTCTGCGCGACCTGCGTCATCGAGTAGCGCTCGGCGACGTCGTTGACGATGACGGCCTGACGCTTCTTCGGCAGCGGCTCGTTGATGAACGGGTAGTCCGCCGGAAGCAGGTTGTTGAACAGCACCCGGCCGAGGGTCGTCTCGGCCAGCCACGCCTGGCCCGGCTCCCAGCCGGCCTCGCGCAGTTCGGCTTCCTGCTCCCGCGACGGCTGCCGGTCCTTCACGCGGATCTTGATCGGCGCGTGCAGGCCGAGCTGCTTCATGTCGAAGGCCATGATCGCCTCGGCCTCGGACGAGTACACGTTGCCCGCACCCGTGGCGTTCTCGTCGAGACGCGTGAGGTGGTACAGGCCCGTGACCATGTCCAGACGCGGCATCGCCAGCGGCCGGCCGGAGGCGGGCGAGAGGATGTTGTTCGCCGACAGCATCAGGATGCGCGCCTCGGCCTGCGCCTCCGCCGACAGCGGGAGGTGCACGGCCATCTGGTCACCGTCGAAGTCCGCGTTGAACGCCTCGCAGACCAGCGGGTGCAGCTGGATGGCCTTGCCTTCCACCAGCTGCGGCTCGAAGGCCTGGATACCGAGGCGGTGCAGCGTCGGAGCACGGTTCAGCAGGACGGGGTGGCCGTTGATGACCTCTTCCAGCACGTCCCACACGGCCGGCTTCGACCGCTCCACCATGCGCTTGGCGGACTTGATGTTCTGCGCGTGGTTGAGGTCCACCAGCCGCTTCATGACGAACGGCTTGAACAGCTCGAGCGCCATGTCCTTCGGCAGACCGCACTGGTGCAGCTTGAGCTGCGGACCGACGATGATGACCGAACGGCCGGAGTAGTCGACGCGCTTACCGAGCAGGTTCTGACGGAAGCGGCCCTGCTTGCCCTTGAGCAGGTCGGACAGCGACTTCAGCGGCCGGTTACCGGGACCGGTCACCGGACGTCCGCGACGGCCGTTGTCGAACAGCGCGTCGACGGACTCCTGCAGCATCCGCTTCTCGTTGTTGACGATGATCTCGGGCGCGCCGAGGTCGATCAGTCGCTTGAGGCGGTTGTTGCGGTTGATGACCCGGCGGTACAGGTCGTTCAGGTCCGACGTGGCGAAGCGGCCACCGTCGAGCTGCACCATCGGGCGCAGTTCCGGCGGGATCACCGGGACGGCGTCGAGCACCATGCCGCGCGGGTCGTTGCCCGTGGCCTGGAAGGCCGCGACGACCTTCAGGCGCTTGAGCGCACGCAGCTTCTTCTGGCCCTTGCCGCCGCGGATCGTCTCGCGCAGCGCCTCGGCCTCGGCGTCGACGTCGAAGTCCTCGGCCAGCTTCTGGATGGCCTCGGCGCCCATGCCGCCGGTGAAGTACTCGCCGTAACGGTCGACCAGCTCGCGGTAGAGCAGCTCGTCGACGATCAGCTGACGCGGCTCGAGCTTGGTGAAGGTGTTCCAGACCTCCTCGAGTCGGTCCAGCTCGCGCTGGGCCTTGTCGCGGAGCTGGCGCATCTCACGCTCGCCGCCCTCCTTCACCTTGCGCTTGACGTCCGACTTCGCGCCCTCGTTCTCGAGTTCGGCGAGGTCGGCCTCGAGCTTCTGCGCACGCTCCTCGATGTCGGCGTCGCGCTTGGCCTCGATGTTCTTGCGCTCCACGCCGATCTCGCTCTCGAGCGTCGGCATGTCGTTGTGCCGCAGCTCCGTGTTCACCGAGGTGATCACGTACGCCGCGAAGTAGATGATCTTCTCGAGGTCCTTCGGGGCCAGGTCCAGCAGGTAGCCGAGCCGCGAGGGAACACCCTTGAAGTACCAGATGTGCGTGACCGGGGCGGCCAGCTCGATGTGGCCCATCCGCTCACGGCGCACCTTGGCACGCGTGACCTCGACACCACAGCGCTCGCAGATGATGCCCTTGAAGCGCACGCGCTTGTACTTGCCGCAGTAGCACTCCCAGTCCCGGGTCGGACCGAAGATCTTCTCGCAGAAGAGTCCGTCCTTCTCCGGCTTCAGGGTGCGGTAGTTGATGGTTTCGGGCTTCTTGACCTCGCCGAAGGACCACTGGCGGATGTCGTCGGCGGTCGCCAGGCCGATGCGAAGCTCATCGAAGAAATTGACGTCCAGCACTAGAGGACTTCTTTCTCTCGAACGAAGTATGAGTCGTTAGCGGGCAGGCGGATCAGCCTTGGACGATCTCGTCGGCGGACGGCGACTCGTTCCGGGACAGGTTGATCCCGAGGTTCGCAGCCGCGCGCTCGAGGTCCTCGTCGTCGGAGTCGCGCATCTCGATGGCGGCACCGTCGCTGGAGAGCACCTCGACGTTCAGGCACAGCGACTGGAGCTCCTTCAGCAGAACCTTGAAGGACTCCGGGATCCCCGGCGAGGGCATGTTCTCGCCCTTGACGATGGCCTCGTAGACCTTCACGCGGCCGAGCACGTCGTCGGACTTGATGGTGAGCAGCTCCTGCAGCGTGTACGCCGCGCCGTAGGCCTGCATCGCCCAGCACTCCATCTCACCGAAGCGCTGGCCACCGAACTGCGCCTTACCACCCAGCGGCTGCTGCGTGATCATCGAGTACGGGCCCGTGGACCGCGCGTGGATCTTGTCGTCCACCATGTGGTGCAGCTTCAGCATGTACATGTAGCCGACGGCCACCGGGTACGGGAACGGCTCACCGGAGCGCCCGTCCATCAGCGTCGCCTTGCCGTCCTCGCCGACCATGCGCTCGCCGTCGCGGTTCGGCTTCGTCGACGACAGCAGGCCCATCAGCTCCGCCTCGCGCGCACCGTCGAACACCGGCGTCGCGGTGTTGGTGCCCGGCTCGACGTCGCGCAGGTCCTCGGGCAGGCTCGCCGCCCACTCGGGGTTGCCCTCGACCTTCCAGCCCTGCGAGGCCAGCCAGCCGAGGTGCAGCTCGAGGATCTGGCCGATGTTCATACGACGCGGCACACCGTGCGTGTTCAGCACGACGTCGACCGGCGTGCCGTCCGGGAGGAACGGCATGTCCTCCGCGGGCAGGATCTTGCCGATGACGCCCTTGTTGCCGTGCCGGCCGGCGAGCTTGTCGCCGTCCTGGACCTTCGACTTCTTCGCCACGTAGACGCGGACGAGCTCGTTGACGCCGGGGGGCAGCTCGTCGTCCTCCTCGCGGGAGAACACGCGGATGCCGATGACCTTGCCGGTCTCGCCGTGCGGCACCTTCAGCGAGGTGTCGCGCACCTCGCGGGCCTTCTCGCCGAAGATCGCGCGCAGCAGGCGCTCCTCCGGGGTCAGCTCGGTCTCGCCCTTCGGCGTGACCTTGCCGACCAGGATGTCGCCGTCGCGGACCTCGGCACCGATGCGGATGATGCCGCGCTCGTCGAGGTCGGCCAGCACGTCCTCGGAGACGTTCGGGATGTCCCTGGTGATCTCCTCGGCACCGAGCTTGGTGTCGCGGGCGTCGATCTCGTGCTCCTCGATGTGGATCGAGGTGAGCACGTCGTCCTGGACGAGCCGCTGCGAGATGACGATGGCGTCCTCGTAGTTGTGGCCCTCCCACGGCATGACCGCCACGAGCAGGTTCTTGCCGAGCGCCATCTCACCGTTCTCGGTGGACGGGCCGTCGGCCAGCACCTGGCCCGCCTCGACGCGGTCGCCCTCGCCGACCACCGGACGGTGGTTGAAGCAGGTGCCCGCGTTGGTGCGACGGAACTTGTAGAGCCCGTAGGTCTTCCGCGTGCCGTCGTCGTGCATGACGGTGATCATGTCGGCGGACAGCTCCTCGACCACGCCGGCCTGCTCGGCGACGATGACGTCACCGGCGTCGACGGCGGCCGTGAGCTCGACGCCCGTGCCGACCAGCGGCGACGAGGCCTGCAGCAGCGGCACCGCCTGGCGCTGCATGTTGGCACCCATGAGCGCACGGTTGGCGTCGTCGTGCTCGAGGAACGGGATCATGCCGGTCGCGACGGAGACCATCTGCCGCGGCGACACGTCCATGTAGTCGATGTCCTGCGGGTCGATCAGCTCGACCTCGCCACCCTTGCGGCGGCCGAGGACCTGCTCCTCGACGAAGGAGCCGTCCTCGTTCAGCGGGGCGTTGGCCTGCGCCTTGACGAAGCGGTCCTCCTCGTCGGCGGTCAGGTAGTGCACCTCGTCGGTGACCTTGCCGTCGACGACCTTCCGGTACGGCGTCTCGATGAAGCCGAACGGGTTCACGCGGGCGTAGGCGCACAGCGAGCCGATGAGGCCGATGTTCGGGCCTTCCGGCGTCTCGATCGGGCACATCCGGCCGTAGTGGCTGGGGTGGACGTCGCGGACCTCCATGCCCGCACGCTCACGGGACAGACCGCCCGGGCCCAGCGCCGAAAGACGGCGCTTGTGGGTCAGACCCGACAGCGGGTTGTTCTGGTCCATGAACTGCGACAGCTGCGAGGTACCGAAAAACTCGCGGATCGCGGCCACGACCGGGCGGATGTTGATCAGCGTCTGCGGCGTGATGGCCTCGACGTCCTGGGTCGTCATGCGCTCACGCACGACGCGCTCCATCCGCGAGAGGCCGACCCGGATCTGGTTCTGGATCAGCTCGCCGACCGTGCGCAGACGACGGTTGCCGAAGTGGTCGATGTCGTCGGTCTCGACGGGCACCTCGGTCTCGCCCGGCTGCATCGTCTCCTCGCCCGCGTGCAGGCGGACGAGGTACTCGATGGTCGTGACGATGTCTTCCTCGGTGAGGGTGCCGGTCTCGTACGGCAGGTCGAGGCCGAGCTTCTTGTTGATCTTGTAGCGGCCGACCTTGGCGAGGTCGTAGCGCTTGTCCTTGAAGAACAGGTTCTCCAGGAGCGTCTGCGCGCTCTCCTTCGTCGGCGGCTCGCCCGGGCGCAGCTTGCGGTAGATGTCCAGCAGCGCCTCGTCCGTGCCGGCGGTGGAGTCCTTCTCGAGCGTCGCGAGCAGCGTCTCGGAGAACGAGAAGCGCTCGCGGATCTGCTCGGTCGTCCAGCCGAGGGCCTTCAGCAGCACGGTGACCGGCTGGCGGCGCTTGCGGTCGATGCGCACGCCGACGGTGTCGCGCTTGTCGACGTCGAACTCGAGCCACGCACCCCGGCTCGGAATGATCTTGACGCTGAAGACGTCCTTGTCGGTCGACTTGTCGATGGCCTGGTCGAAGTACACGCCGGGCGACCGCACGAGCTGGGACACGACGACACGCTCGGTGCCGTTGATGATGAACGTGCCCTTGTCGGTCATCACGGGGAAGTCGCCCATGAAGACCGTCTGGCTCTTGATCTCGCCGGTGTTGTTGTTGACGAACTCGGCGGTGACGAACAGCGGCGCCGCGTACGTCATGTCCTTGTCCTTGCACTCCTCGACCGAGGCCTTGACCTCGTCGAAGCGCGGGCCGGAGAAGGAGAGGGACATGGAGCCGGAGAAGTCCTCGATGGGCGAGATCTCGCCCAGGACCTCAGCCAGGCCACCGACCGGGTTCTCCTCACCGTCGTTGACGGCGCGTTCGAACCACGCATCGGAGCCGGTGAACCATTCGAAAGACCGGATCTGCACGTCAAGCAGGACGGGGGTACCCAGCGGCTCACGGATCTTCGCGAATGAGACCCGCTTCGGTGCTCCTGGAATTCCCGTTGACGAGCGCGTCGAGGTGGTCGCAGCAGTGGCCTGATTCGCGGGAGAGACTGCCAAGATGCGTCCTTCCGGGGACATAAGCGGTTGAGCAGCCGCGTTAGCGACGAGCAACACGAACTGTCAAGGGTGCGGTAGTGCCGACCATCTTAGCTACCGACAATGGGCAGCATGAAAGTGGGCAGCGCAAAGAAGCAGTCTAGCCCCGAAGACGGCGACTTGCGAGGGGGCTCGCCCAAGACGTGGGGCCCAAGCCTCGTTCGCTCGTCTCCGGCTCGCCTCCCGCAAGGCTTGCCGTGCGCTATTGCCTGTAAGCGTGAACCCCCGACCGCGCTGAGTCAAGCATTCACACGCCGGAGCCGACGGGTGGCGCAGTACGAAATAGATCACGTACGCCCGAGTACGGACAGCGCCGCGCCGGATATGGCACACGGGCCCGACACCGGACGTGCGAAGGGCCGCGACGCATCCGTCACGGCCCTTCCACCTGCGGTTACGGCCGCAGCACGACGTCAGTTCCCGCCGTCCTGGCCTCCCTGCTGGCCGCCCTGCTGACCGTTCTGGCCACCCTGCTGGCCGTTCTGATCACCGGGCAGTGGCGCACCGCCGGAAGGCTGTCCGCTCTCACCCTGGCCACCGGCAGGCTGCTCGGCGGCGTAGGTGTCCATGTTCGTCACCTTCCACTGGCCGTCGAGCTTCTCGGTCTCCAGCCACATCGCGGCACCGCCGGCCGACGACTGCTGGTCCGAGGCGCGGGTGGCCGACTGGTCGATGAACACCATGACCCTGGCGCGGTCGCCGTCGAGGTTCACCACGGCACTGCGCGAGGCGTGCACGGTCACGACGATCTTCTGTTCGGGGGCGAGCCGCTTGATCTCGCCCATGAGCGCGTCGTACTTCTGCTTGACCTCGTCGCCGGCCAGCAGCTCCTCGGCGGCCTTCTCGCTCTTGCCGAGGTCGTTGTAGTCGATCGAGAACAGCCGCTCGGCCGCGGTCGACATGGCATCGGTGACCTCGGAGGTCGCACCCATGTCGACCATCGCCGCGTTGCTCGTCGCGGCACGCGCGTCACTGCCCTTGATGTGGAAGAACACCGCCAGGCCCGCGAGCACCAGCCCCACCACGAGCAGCACCGCGACGGGCGCGTAGCCGACCCGCTTGGACCCGGCCGCGCCCTCGTCGTCGGCGTCGGCGGTGTTGTCGGCAGTGGTGTCGGCGTTTCCGGCGTCTGCGGTGTCTGCGGCGTCGGCGGTGTCGGCGGAGGCGGCGGCGTCGGCGGAGGCACGGCCCTGCCGTTCGCCCTTGGCACTTCGCGAGCTCGATGCGACGGCCGGGGTGCCCGGCTCCTCGACGTCGGCCGTCTCCGCCTCGTCGAGACTCGACGGCTTGGCCCGCCCGGTGTCCCTGGCCTTCCTGCGCGGCCCGGGACGCGCGGACCCGGCCGATGCACCTGAGGCCGATGCACCTGCATCCGATTCACGCGCGTCCGATGCACCCGCGTCCGACGTCTCCTGCGCGGGAGCCTCGGCAGGCGAGCCGGCCGACTCGGCCTGCGACGGGGACTGCTCCGGCTGCTGGACCTCCTCGGTGCCCTCGGTGCCCTCGGCCTGGGTGGGCCGGGGCCTGCGCAGGCCGGCGACCTTCGGACGGCGCGCAGGGGTCGGGGCCGGTCCCGCGGGGTGCGGGGTGGGCTTACGACGGTTCGGTGGCACGAATGGAACTCCGATCCTGCGCGATTACTGCTGGCCGGCCCCGGCGACGGGCACGTCGCCGATCTGCGACACCTTCCACGGGGCGTCCTCGCCCTGGCGCGAGAGCTGGATCTCCAGCCGCATCGTCTTGGTGCCCTCGTCGCTGCCGCGCTGCACCTTCGTGCTGGCCGCGGCCACGGCGCTGGCCTTGCCCTCGCGCGTGTTGAGCTCGTTGACCGCGATGTCGTGCACCGTGGTCGTCACCTTCGACTTCGCCTCGGTGATGGCCTTGCGGTACGTGTCCTCGGCCTGGGAGATCTGCTGGGACAGCTCGCCGGTGCTGAGCTCCTTCTGCCGCTCGAAGTACTCGTCGAGCTTGGTGTGGTCGAGCTCGGTGAACGCCGTCACCGCCTGGCCCGCGACCCGCACCACGTCCTGCCGTTCGGCCGCGACCTCGGCGTCCTCACCGGTGGCGTTGGCGAACCAGAGCACGCCGAACACCGCGGCGACGATGAACGCGGCCGTGGCGAACGCCGCCGCACCGATCAGCGTCCACCTCGGCAGACCCGACTCGCCCGAGTCCTGCGCACCGGACGACTCGCCGGCCTCGGCCGTGTCGTCGGCGGGGCCGGTGTCCTCGGCGTCCTCGGCCTCCTCGGCGGTGTCGGCGGTGTCGGCGGTATCAGCCGTGTCGTCGGTGCCGGCCGTGCCGGCGGTGTCGGCAGTACCGGCGTCGGTTCCGGCCGGCGACGCCTCGGCCTCGCCGGTCCTGTCTTCGGCCTCGTCGCCTCCGCGGGCCTTCTCCGGCTCGTCCGAACTCATAGCGCTCCAGGGTATTGCGATCGTGTCAGCTTGCCGTATGGCCCCTAGCTGGACGTTTGCCGTCTCGTCATCGGCCCGCCAGGCCCGCGAGCTGCCCGAGGCTGGTCAAGTCCACGCCGGGTGCTCCCGCGACGCCCGGCGTGCCGCGCAGCGAGGCGAGCTCCTCCTCGTCCCTGGTCGAGTTGTCCTCGACCTGCTGCTCGGTCGGCTTGACCGGAACGCCGTTGTACGGGGCGTTCTGCGAACCACGCACGCTGATCGGACTGCCGGACGGCTCGGCGCAGTAGGCGTCCTCCTTGGGCGGCCGGTCCGAGGTGTCGTTGCCCGGCCGGTACTCGTCGGGCGAACGGTATCCCTTGGTGCAGGACGGCGGGTTGAACAGGTTCAACGCCAACCCCAGGTGAGTCGTGCCGTCGCCGGGAGCCACCGAGAACGCGCCACCGGTGACCATCGGGTAGGCGATGAACATCATCTCCAGCCCGTCCTGACGGGTGGTGAGCAGGTTCGACGTCGTGAGCAGGTTCGCCGTGAGCGTCGACAGGCCGGGGCCGGTCTCGGCGAGCACCTGCTGCACCTGGTCGCCCACCTCCGGGGCCACGTCCACGAGCTTGCGGAAGTCGGCGTCGGAGTCCTTCAACGTCTGCGACAGCGACCGCAGGTCCCGGCTGAACGACCGCATTGACCCGGTCAGCTCGTTCTGCGTGCGCAGCACGGTGGAACCGTGCTCGAGCAGGTCGACGGTCTGCGGCAGGTGTTCCTTGGCCACCCCGGTGAACTCGCGCGTGGTGTCCATGAGCGTCTGCAGGTCGTGCCCGGTGCCGTTGAACGCCTCGTACGACTCGTCCACGACGGTGCGCAGCGAGTCGGTCGGCACCGACTTGGCCAGCGACGACAGGTCGCCGATCAGCTTCTCGGTGGGCACCGGCGTCTCCGTCCGGTCGGCGTCGATGACCGATCCGGCCTCGAGGTACGGCCCGCCCGAGCTCTGCGGCTGCAGGTCGACGTACTGCTCACCGACGGCGGAGCGGTTGGCCACGACGGCCTTGAGGTCGGCGGGCACCTTCGGAGCGCCCGGCTCGATGTCCAGTTCGGCCTTGGTGCCGTCCGCGGTGAGGCTGAGCGGGCCGACCTTGCCGATGTTGTACCCGCGGTAGGTGACCTCGGCACCGGTGAAGATGCCGCCGGACTCCGACAGCTGCAGGTCGACGGTGTAACCGCCCTGGCCGAAGACCTCTTCGACGTCGGTGAACCGCACGAGCGCGTACACGATCGCGACCACGGACACCACCGCGAACACGACCAGCTGGATCTTGGTCTTGCGCACCAGCATCGGCTATCGACCCCCTGCGAACACGTCGAAGATCCCCTCGACGCCCGACCGCGGCGCCTGCTCCTGCGGTGCGTCCTGCCCGCCCTGGTCCTGCTGCGGCTGGGCCTGCTGCTGCGACTCGCCGGGAAGCGGCAGCGGCGGCGGGTTGCCGCCCGTGCCCTCCTGCCCGGAGGTCAGCCCGCCGAGGATCGGCACGTCCTTCAGCGGGTTCTGCCTGCTGCGGCCGAGGTTCTTCATCACCTCGGCCAGATCCAGGTCCAGATCGAGGTACAGGTTGAAGAAGTCGCCCTTGGCGCCCTTCACCGCCTCGTCGGTGAACGGGTAGCTGAACAGCAGCTCGAGCGCGTTCGGCAGGTCCGAGCCGGCCTCACCGAGCTTCTGCAGCACCGGCAGCAGCGACTTCAGGTTGGCGACCAGGTCCTCCTGGCTCGCGTTGATGGTCTGCGTGGCGACGCCGGAGAGCCGGTCGAGCGCCTGCAGCATCGTGACGAGCTGACCGCGTTGCTTCTCGAGCACCTCGAGGCCGGGGCCGAGGTTCTCGATCGCGCCCGCGATGCGGTCCTTCTGGCCGTTCAGGCTCATCGACAGCCGGTTGAGCCCGTCGAGGGCCTGGGTGATGTCGCCGGACTGTTCGTCGAGCGCCGACACCAGCTGGTTGGCGTTGCGCAGCAGGCCCTTGACGTCCTGCTCGTTGCCCGACAGCGCCGTGTTCAGTTCCTTAGTGATCGTGTTCAGCTGCTCGACGCCGCCACCGTTGAGCAGCATCGACAGCGCACCGAGCACCTCCTCGACCTCGACGCTGCGGTCGGTTCGCGAGACCGGGATCGTGTCGCCGTCCGACAACCGCTCCCCCGACGCGTCCTGTCCCGGCGCGGCCAGCTGGATGTACTTCTCGCCCAGCAGACTCGACTGTCGCAGGTTGGCGATGGCGTTGGAGGGCAGTTCGATGTCGCCGTTGACGAGCACCGTCACCTCGGCGGTCCAGCCGTCCTTGGCCAGGTCGATCTTCTCGACCCTGCCGACCGACACCTCGTTGACCTTGACGCCCGACTGCGGGACGAGGTCGAGCGCGTCGCGCAGCTGCACCTTGACGCGGTACGGGTGGTCGCCCAGGTCGGCGCCGCCGGGCAGCGGCACGTCGTAGATGCCGGTGAACCCGCATCCGGACGCGGCCAGCATCGTCGCGGCCGCTCCCGCTGCGATCAGCTTGCGGAACCTCACTGGCCACCTCCCGACGACAGCACCTGCTCGGTGACCGGGAGCGGCAGCGGCGGCAGCTTGCCCTTGTTCAGTGCGTTGACCGACTGCGCCAGCGACGGCAGCGGCACCGCACCCTCGACGACGTCGGCCACGCCCTGGCAGAGATCGCCGACCGCGTCGAGCGCGTTCGGGGTCTGCTTGAGCAACCCGCACACCATGGTGATCGGCGGCTGGGTGAGCTCGTTGAGGTTCGGCCTGGCGTCGAGCGTGCCCGACGAGGCGTTGTAGGTGTTGGCGAGGTTCGACAGTGCGAGCGGGGCGATGTCGAGCGTCTCGGCGAGCGCACCACGCTGGTCGACGAGCACCTGCGTGACACTGGCCAGCTTGTCGACGTTCGACTTGAGCCTGCCGCGGTTGCTTTCCACGAAGCCCTTCACCGACTGCAGCGCGGTGCCGAGCTCGGTGACGGTCTTCGACAGGTTCTCCCGCTCCCCGGCCAGGTAGCCGCTGACGTCGGCGAGCTGCTGTTCGAAGCGGCGCACCGTCTGGTCCGAACCCGCGAACGTCTTCGACAGCTTGGCCAGGTTCTCGACGGTGTCGAACAGGTCGCCCGAGTTGCCCGACAGCGTGCCCGCCGCCTGGCCGAGCTTGGAGATCGTCTCGTGCAGGGCCTTGCCGTTGCCGTCGAGGTTGTTCGCCGTGGTGTCGAGCAGGTTCGACAGCGACCCGTCGGAGTTTGCGCCCTTCGGGCCGAGCGATTCGGACACCCTGCTGAGGCTGTCGGCGAGCTCGTCGACCTCCAGCGGCACCTCGGTGCGGTCCTGCCCGATCGTGGCGCCCGCCTCGAGCTGCGGGCCACCCGTGTAGGCGGGGGCGAACTGCACGTAGCGGTCCGACACCAGCGACGGAGCGACGATGATCGCCTTCGCGTCGGCGGGGATCGGCACCTCCCGGTCGTAGGTCATCTGGACCATGACCCGCTCGCCCTGCGGCTCGACCTTGGTCACCTCACCCATGTCGACACCCAGCACGCGGACGCTGTTGCCCTCGTAGAGGCCGATGGCGCTCGGGAAGTAGGCGGTGACCTGCTTCGTTCCCGCGTCCTTGAGCGTCCACCACAGACCGCCCGCGACCACGAGGCCGAGCACGATGGCGATCGTGACGCCCTGAGCGAGCCGCTGTCCGAACCGAGTGGTGATCATTTGACGTTGCACCCCTCTTCGTTCAGCGGGCCGACCGACGGCAGCAGGAAGCCGCAGATGTAGTTGTCGAACCAGCGGCCGTTGCCGATCGTGTTGTTGAACACGCGCACGAACGGGGCGAACCGGCGGATGCCCTCCGACAGCGAGTCCTGGTTGCGCTGCAGCATCCCGGTGAGCCGGTCGAGCTTGGTGAGCACGGGACCGATCTGCTCGTCGTTGTCGTCGACGAGCCCGCGCAGCTGCTTCGAGAGCTCCTGCGTGCCCTGCAGCATCGCCGTAATCGCCTGCTTGCGGTTCTGCAGCTCGCTCAGCAGCGAACTGCCGTCGTTCATGAGCTTGACGAGCTCCTTGTCGCGACCGGCGAGCGTGCCGCTGACCTGCTTGGTGTTCTTCAACAGGCCGGCGAGCTGCTGGTCGCGCTTGGCGATCGTGTCCGAGAGCTGCGAGAGGCCGTTCAGCGCGCCCTTCACGTCGTCGGGCGTGTTCGCGAACGTCTCGGACAGCACGTCGAAGCTGTCGGAGAGCTGGTCGGTGTCGATCTCGTCGACGGTGCTGGACAGGTCGCGGAACGCGTCGAGCACGTCGTAGGGAGCCGTGGTGCGCTCCAGCGGGATCGACTCGCCCGGATCGAGCGTGCCCTCCCCCACCGGGTCGAGCGCCACGTACTTCTGCCCGAGCAACGTCTTGATCTTGATGGTCGCCGTCGTGCGGTCGCCGAGCCAGGCATCCCTGACCTTGAACGAGACCCGCACGCGGTCGCCGTCGAGCTCGATGTCGTTGACGTTGCCGACCTTCACGCCCGCCACGCGCACCTCGTCGTCCGGCTGCAGACCCGCGGCCTCGCTGAACTCGGCCTGGTACGTCGTGCCGCCGCCGATGATCGGCAGGTCCTCGGTGTTGAGCGCGGCCACGATGCCCAGCACGATCACCACGATGCCGGCGATCGCGATGGGGATCGGGTTGCGTTTCTGGAAGCTCTTCATTCGCTGATGCACCGCTCCCTGTTGACCGGCGCGACCTCGGAGTGGATCGGCTCCTGCATCAGGCCGGGAATCCGGACGTTGCCGCCCGCACTGCACAGGAAGAAGTTGAACCACGAGCCGTAGTCGGCGGTGGCGGCCATCTTCCTGGCCTTCTCCGGCAGGAACTGGATGAAGTGCTCCACGACCTGCTCACTGTCGTTGAGGTTGCCGGTGAGCTCACCGAGCGCCTTGATGTCCTTCTTCAGCGGCTCGCGGCCCTCCTGGAGCAGACCGGAGGTGGTCTGCGCCAGGCCGCCGAGCGCCTCGATCGACTGGCCGATCGGCTCCCGGTCGGACGCCAGCCCCGACACGAGCTTCTGCAGCCGCACGATCAGCTGGTCCAGCTGCGGCGTTCGCTCGTTGATCGTGGTCAGCACCGAGTTGAGGTTGTTGATCACCTGCCCGATCACCTGGTCCTTCTCGGCGATCGTGGTGGTCAGCGACGCGGTGCGCTGCAGCAGGCTCTCCACCGTGCCGCCCTCGCCCTGCAGGACCTGGATGATCTCGTACGACAGCTTGTTCACGTCGTCCGGCGAGAGCGCGCGGAACAGCGGCTTGAAGCCGTTGAACAGCTCGTTCAGGTCCAACGCGGGCGTGGTGCGTTCGAGCGGGATCGTGTCGCCCGGCTCCAGCGTGCCACCCGGCGTGCCGTCGCCCTGTTCCAGCGAGATGTAGCGCTGGCCGACGAGGTTGCGGTACTTGATCGTCGCCTCGACGCCGGCGGGCAGTCGCCTGCCCCGTTCGACGTCGAACTCGACCTCGGCGTGCCTGCGGTCGACGATGTTGACCGACTTGACCTGCCCGACCCGCACGCCCGCGATGCGGACGTCGTCGTTGGGGATGACCATCGTCGCGTCGGTGAACCGGGCCTTGTACGTCGCGGTGTCCCCGAGGTTCACGTTCGCGATGCTGATCGCGAGCACGCCGGTCAGCATCACCGTCACGGCGATGAACACCCCGAGCTTGACCAGTGGTGCGGCGAGTCCACGCATTATTCGACCGTCACCTCCGCTCCTCGGTACATCGGCGCCATGAGCAGCGCGCCCCAGCCGGGCACCTCGTCAGCGTCCATGCCGATCTGCGGGCCGGTCAGCTGCGAGATCAGGCGCAGCTCGCCGGGCGAACCCGCCGGGTCACCCGCGCTCAGGCCGGGAGCGGCCGAGCCGCCGCCGGTGTTGTATCCGCCGGCGTCGGCCATGTTGTTCGCCGGGTTGAGGCCGTCGTTGACCGAGCGGGCTGGCGGCGGTGCCGTGCTGCCGTCCTGTACCGGGCCGTCCGGCGGGTACTGCGGGAACGGGTCGGGCCGCTCGGCGAAGTCGTAGCACCGCGGACCACGGTGGTCGTTCCACTCCGGTTCGTCCTGGCCGGGCAGGTACGGACCGCGGTTGGTGGTGATCTCCAACGTCGCGTGCAGACCTGGCTTGTTGGTGCCCTTGCCGAAGGCCTTGTCGATCCGCGGCACGAGCTCGGCCATCTGCCCGAGGAAGCACGGATAGCCGGGCGCGTACTTGGCCAGCAGTTCCGCCGTCGGCCGTGCTGTCTTGCCGAGCTGGATGAGGTTCTGCGAGTTGGCCTCCAGCCACGACTGCAGGTCCGTCGAGGCACCGGTGACGCTGCTGTACACCTTCTGCAGGCCCTCCTGCTTCTCCACGATCGTCTTGCTCGTGGTCGTCAGGTTCTCCAGCGTGTGCACCAGGTCCGGCGTGACGTCCGAGAGGTTGTGCGAGAACTTCGCCAGCTCACGCAGGTTCTCCTGCAGCTTCGGCACGTGCGGGTTCAGCTCGCCCAGGTACTCGCCCAGTTCGGAGATGGTGTCGCCGAGGTCCTCGCCGCGGCCCTGCAACGCGGTCGAGATCGCGGTCAACGTGCTGGAGAGCTTCTGCGGCTGCACGGCCTGCAACACCGGCATCAGGTCCTCGAACGCCTGCTCCAGCTCGATGGCGTTGCGCGTGCGGTCCTGCGGGATGACATCGCCCGAGCGCAGCGGCTCGGCCGAGGAGCCATCCGGGATCTCCAGGTCGACGTAGCGCTCACCGAACAGCGTCTTCGGCAGGAACCGCGCCGACACGTCCGAGGGCACGAGCTGGGCGTGCTCGGGGTCGAGGTTCAGCGTCAACGTCGTGCCGTCGACCCTCGGCGTGATCTCGCCGACCCGGCCCACGATGAGCCCGCGCACCTTGACGTCGGAGTTCTCCGACAGCTGGTTGCCGACCTGGTCGGCCTCGAGCGTCACGTCGACGTAGTCGGTGAACGCCTTGTTGTAGATGGCCACGCTCAGCGCGACACCGCCGACCATCAACGCGACCAGCAGCAGTCCGAGGAGCCTGCGACGAAGTGTTGCCATCATCCCGCGATCCTCACCGTCGTGTCGGTCCCCCAGAGGGCGAACCCGATGAAGAAGTTGACCACCGCGACCGTGACGATCGACAACCGCACCGCACGGCCGACGGCCACACCCACACCCGCGGGGCCGCCGCTGGCCTTGTAGCCGTAATAGCAGTGCGTGAGGATGATCAGGACGCTGAAGATCAGCACCTTGATGAACGAATACAGCACGTCCTGCGGTGGCAGGAACATGTCGAAGTAGTGGTCATAGGTGCCCGCCGACTGTCCGTAGACATAGATCACCACCGTTCTCGACGCGATGTACGAGGCCATCAGGCCGATCACGTACAGCGGGATGACGGCGACGAATCCCGCGATGATCCGCGTCGTCACCAGGTACGGCAGGCTCGGCACCGCCATCACCTCGAGCGCGTCGATCTCCTCGGAGATCCGCATCGCGCCGAGCTGGGCGGTGAAGCCCGAACCGACCGTGGCCGACAACGCCAGCCCCGCGATCAGCGGGGCGATCTCGCGTGTGTTGAAGAACGACGTCAGAAAGCCCGTGAACGCCGACGTGCCGATCGAGTCCAGCGCCGAGAAGCCCTGCAGGCCCACCAGCACACCGGTGAACAGCGTCAGGCCCACCATCACGCCGACGGTGCCGCCGATCAGCGCGAGCGAGCCCGAACCGAAGCTCACCTCGGCGAGCAGGCGCAGCACTTCCTTCGAGTACCGCCGGATCGTTCTCGGCGCCCACGCGAGGGCGCGGATGTAGAACGACATCTGGTCGCCGAGATCGTCCAGCGTCTCGAGCGGGCGGTTCGCGATCTTCTTCGCGCGCTGGGTCACTTGGGTCCGTGGAGTCATCGGTCAGTCCAACTTCGGCGGGACGAGCTGCAGGTAGATCAACGTCATGACGGTGTTGACCACGAAAAGCAGCAGGAACGTGATGACGACGGACTGGTTGACCGCGTCCCCGACGCCCTTCGGCCCCGGCGGCGGGTTCAGGCCCCGGTACGCGGCCACGACCGCGGCCAGGAAACCGAAGATGAGGGCCTTCAGCTCGCCCACCCACAGGTCGGGCAGCTGGGCCAAGGCGGAGAAGCTCGCCAGGTACGCACCCGGCGTGCCGTCCTGGAGGATGACGTTGAAGAAGTAGCCACCGAGCACGCCGATGACGCTGACCATGCCGTTGAGCAGCACGGCGACGAGCATGCACGCCAGCACCCTGGGGACCACGAGGCGCTGCACGGCCGAGACGCCGAGCACCTCCATGGCGTCGATCTCCTCGCGGATGGTGCGCGCGCCGATGTCGGCGCAGATCGCCGAACCGCCCGCACCCGCCACCAGCAAGGCCGTCACCAGCGGCGCGGCCTGCTGCACGGTCGCGAGCACGCTGCCGGCGCCCGTGTAGGACTGCGCACCCAGCTGGCTCGCCAACGACCCGAACTGCAGCGAGATGATCGCGCCGAACGGGATCGCCACCAGCGCGGTCGGCAGGATCGTCACACTGGCGATGAACCACGCCTGCTGGATGAACTCGCGCAGCTGGAACGGCCGCTGGAAGATGCCACGGCCGACGTCGAGACCGAGAGCGAAGAGCTTGCCGGTTTCGCGGAGCATCCCGAGGCCGGGAACCGTACCGGCACGAGCGCTCATCGCCCGCCTCGCCGAGGCCGCAGCGGAGGGGTGGCACCCGTCTGCTCCGCGGGCCACTGTCTCTCGGTCGGCAGGTTCGCGACGTCGTCGGCGGGCAGGTTGCCGCGGTGCGGCGGCAACGCCGAGCCCGCGGTGACGGCGGGCTCCGGGATGCCGTAGTGCCTGCGCTCCTCCGGGGTGAGGGAGGCGATGATGCCCTCCCGAGCCGCCTCGGGCAGCGTGTGCAGGATCTTCACCACCCGGTCCTTACGGCGCACGGCGCCCTGCCGCACCGGCAGACCCGGCGTGGGCTGCAGCTGCGGCACGATGCCGCGCACGTCCTCGGTGGACCCGTCGTGGTGGCCGGCCTCGACCTGGGCCTGCTCGAGCGCCATCTGCGCCGAGTCCTTCTCCTCGCTCATGCCGATGGGGCCGAGCCTGCGGCCGTTGAGGAACTGCTCGACGACCGGCTCGTCCGAGGTCAGCAGCACCTCGCGCGGGCCGAACATCACCAGCTCCTTGCGGAACAGCATGCCGATGTTGTCCGGCACCGTCCTGGCGAGGTTGATGTTGTGCGTGACGATGAGGATCGTCGCGTCGATCTGCGCGTTCAGGTCGATCAGCAACTGCGACAGATACGCCGTGCGCACCGGGTCGAGGCCGGAGTCCGGCTCGTCGCACAGAATGATCTCCGGGTCCAGCACCAGGGCGCGGGCCAGACCCGCCCGCTTACGCATACCGCCGGAGATCTCGCCGGGGAGCTTGTCCTCGGCACCCGACAAACCCGTCATGTCGAGCTTCTCGAGCACGATCTTGCGAATCTCGGTTTCCGACTTCTTCGTGTGCTCGCGCAGCGGGAACGCCACGTTGTCGTAGAGATTCATCGACCCGAACAGCGCGCCGTCCTGGAACAGCACCCCGAAGAGCTTGCGGGTCTCGTAGAGCTTGCGCTCCGAGCACGTAACGATGTCGGTGCCGTTGATGGTGCACGACCCCTTGTCGGGCTTGAGCAGGCCGATCATGGACTTCAGGAACACCGACTTACCGGTACCCGACGGCCCGAGCATCACCGACACTTCCCCAGGCGGCAGGTTCAGCGTCACGTCACGCCAGATGGCCTGCTTGCCGAAGGACTTGGTCAAGCCCTCGATGACCACCTCGGCACCCATCGCACCCTCCTGGAGCGGTTCCGCGGCCGCGGCCCGAGCGCGGGTGCCTGCGTGTCGCGAGGCAGCACCGCCAGGTCCGCAGCGTCTTCCTTCTACGAGCAACGACCGACGCCCGCACAAGTTACTCACTGGTTCACACCCGAATGCCGCACCCGGGGTAATCCCGAACACAGACCGTGTGATGTGGATCTGCAAGGTAACCCACGGCCCATCCCGGATACGAGGAGCACTCCCTCGAATGTGAGAAATCGACACGCCGCGTACACGAAGCAGGCACATCCACCCATTCCGGGATACGAAAAAAGCGGGCGGACATCGCGTGGATGTCCGCCCGCTTTCGCGGTGAATCAAGCGCCCGAAAGGGGCGTCAGATCACTTGAGCGAGACCTTGCCGCCGGCCTCCTCGAGCTTGGCCTTGGCGGCCTCGGCGGCCTCCTTGTCGACCTTCTCGAGCAGCGGCTTCGGGGCGCCCTCGACGAGCTCCTTGGCCTCCTTCAGGCCGAGGCCCGAGATGACCTCGCGCACGACCTTGATGACCTGGATCTTCTTGTCGCCGGCGTCCTCGAGGACGACGTCGAACTCGTCCTGCTCCTCGGCGGCGGCAGCGCCCTCGCCGCCACCCGGGGCGGCGGCCACGACCTGGGCGGCCGGGGCGGCGGCGGTGACGTCGAAGGTCTCCTCGAACTTGGTCACGAACTCGGACAGCTCAAGCAGCGTCAGCTCCTTGAAGGCGTCGAGCAGTTCGTCGGTGCTCATCTTCGCCATGGTGGCGTTCCTTCCTTGCGATCGACTCTGGGGTCGGGGGTGGATGTAGCGGTCAGCTCTCGGCGTCGGAGCCGGATTCGGACTTCTGCTTGTCCTCGAGCGCGGCGGCGGCACGGGCCATCTTCGACAGCGGCGCCTCGAACAGCGCGGCGGCCTGCGACAGCTTGGCCTTGAACGCACCCGCCGCCTTGGAGAGCAGCACGTCACGGCTCTCGAGGTCGGCGAGCTTCTCGATCTCGCTGACGCTCATCGAACGGCCATCCATGTAGCCGCCCTTGATGACGAGCGCGTTGTTGTCCTTCGCGAAGTTCTTCAACGCCTTCGCGGCCTCGACCGGCTCACCCTCGATGAAGGCGATGGCGGTCGGCCCGACGAAAAGCTCGTTGAGCTCCTCCACGCCCACCTCTTCGGCGGCGCGCTTCGTGAGCGTGTTCTTCGCGACCCGGTACTTCACGGTGGAGCCGAGAGCGCGGCGCAGCTCACCGAGCTGGGACACGGAGAGGCCGGAGTACTCGGTGATGACCGTGGCCGAGCTGTTGCGGAAGGAGTCCGCAATCTCGGCGACCGCCTCCACCTTCTCGGGCTTCGCCATGGTCGCCTCCTCTCTTGGCTGGGGACCACTGGCGCGCCCGTCGCCACCCTGGAAACGACAAACGCCCCGGCGCGGCGGCTCGGTGGCCAGCACAGCAGGCGCGGGGCGTCAAGACACGCGGGTAGCGTGGTGAGTCCTCGTTCCTCCTGCGCGGGCCGCCGCCGTGTCCGGCGGGCCTTCGTTCCCGAGGTAACCCCGGGAAGACCAGCGGTCTTCGGTAGAACCAGCGAAAACTATACGCCCACCCTCCCGCGCGTCTGCGACAGGGTCTGCGCGAGGCACTCCCGAACGCGGACCGTGAGCAGGCATCATGGGTCCGTGACCGAGCAGCGACCCGACCCGGCATCCGGCGAACCCGGCGAATCCGCCGACCCCGCGGGCGCGGCGGGCGACACCCCGACCCCACCCTCGGGCACGGACCTGGCGGGGCTTGCGGACCACTCCGGCCCGACGGAACAGGCTGGCGCCGACGCCACGGCGTCCGGGCCGTCGGCGGGGTCCGGGCCGTCGGCGGGGTCCGGCGCGGCCGAGCCGTCGAGCGCCGAGATCCAGCCGGGCGGGGGCGCGCAGCCGGGCGGGGGTGCGCAGCCGGTCGATCCGGAACAGCTGCGTCAGTTCCAGCAGTTCCAGCAGTTCCAGGAATTCCTCAAGTTCCAGCAGGCGCAGCAGGAGCAGGGCGGTGCCGTCGTCCCCTCGCCGCAGCATCCGCCTGCGCCGTACCAGCCCGCCAGCCCACCGGCGGCGCCGTCGCAGCAGTACCCCGCGGCTCATCAGGCACCGTCCGGCGCGGTGACGACGGCCGATCCGCGGGAGCTCGAACGCCGCCCCGACGACCGGCCGCGCAGGCGCCCGCCGCGGTGGCTCGTGTGGCTGGGCAAGAAGGTCCTGGCGTGGCTGATCGCCATCCTGCTGTTGGCGCTCGCCGCCACGTGGGCCTACAACCACTTCTTCGGCGACTCGGGCGACGGCAAGACGACCGAGGAGTACGCCCAGGAAGGCGGCGGCACCTACCGCACCAACCAGTTGTTCTCCACCGATCCCTATGCCGCGGTCAAGACGCTGTACAAACTCGTCGGCGAGAACAACACCGAAGCTTGCAAACTCTTCGACTTCGAGCGCGGCACGGACAAACAGTTTGCCCGCAACCTCGGGCATGAGACGTGCGAAACCGCAGTGGCTGCATTAGCGCAGGAAGTCACGGACCTCACCGCGTACTCCCGCTCCATCTATCCACAGCAGTACGACCTCACTGCCGACGTCGTGGAAATCGACTCCTGCGATTCCGACATCAGCAGCGGTCCTGCACTGGGGACCCTCACCGTGTCACGCGTAGAGCAAGGCCAGTGGCTGATCACCGGCCACGAACCGGGCCCGAAAAGGTGCCCCGGCACGTCAGGATCGCCCAACTCGCAGAGCAACAACGCCAACTAACCCCGTGTCGCGCCCTCCGGGGCCCGTGTTGCGCCCTCAGGTGAGCGTGTTGCGATCCCGGGGCGCGTGTCGCACCCCCAGGGAGCCGTGTTGCACGCCCCGGGGCCCGTGTTGCACGCCCAGGGAGCGGTGTTGCGGTTTCGGGACCCCGTGATGCATCCGGCGACCGCACCGCGCTCCCCCGGGTTCGCCCTCTCCGAGGCGCCAACACGAGCCCCCGAAGTGCCAACACGAACCCCGGAATCCCCAACACGGGCCCCCGAAGCCGCAACACGACGAGGGGCGGTTCACCCGTCACGGGTGAACCGCCCCTCGGCTGTGTTCTTCGCGTCAGGCCGCGGTGTCCTCGGCGAGGAGGTCGCGGGTACGCGTCGGGTCGACCGGGATGCCCGGGCCCATCGTCGTCGTGAAGGTGACCTTCTTGATGTAGCGGCCCTTGGCGGCGGACGGCTTCGCACGCAGGATCTCGTCGAGAGCCGCGGCGTAGTTCTCCACCAGCTTCTCGGTGTCGAACGAGGCCTTGCCGATCGCCAGGTGCAGGTTCGACTGCTTGTCGACGCGGAAGCTGACCTTACCGCCCTTGATCTCCGAGACGGCCTTGGTGACGTCCGGGGTGACGGTGCCGGTCTTGGGGTTCGGCATCAGGCCACGCGGGCCGAGGACGCGGGCCACGCGGCCCACCTTCGCCATCTGGTCCGGAGTCGCGATCGCGGCGTCGAACTCGAGCCAGCCACCCTGGATGCGCTCGATGAGGTCGTCGGAACCGACCACGTCGGCACCGGCGGCTTCGGCCTCGGAGGCCTTGTCACCGGTGGCGAAAACAGCGACGCGGACGGTTTTACCCGTGCCGTGCGGCAGGTTCACGGTGCCGCGGACCATCTGGTCCGCCTTGCGGGGGGCGACGCCGAGCCGCATCGCGACCTCGACCGTGGGGTCCATCTTGACCCTGGACGTCTCCTTGGCCAGCTTCACCGCTTCGAGCGGCGAGTACAGCCTGTCCTGGTCGACGAGCTCGGCGGCCTGACGGTAGGCCTTGCTGCGCTTGGTCATGCTCTGTCCTTCGATAAGAGGTGGATCAGTTGTGGTGCGGGCCAGCGCCTGGCCCTTCCACGGCGGCCTCGCGGGGAGGCGACTTACTCGACGGTCAGGCCCATCGACCGGGCGGTACCGGCGATGATCTTGGCGGCCTGGTCGGTGTCGTAGGCGTTGAGGTCGGCCTTCTTGGTCTCGGCGATCTCGCGGACCTGGTCCATCGTGACCTTGCCGACCTTGTTCTTGTGCGGCTCGCCGCTGCCCTTGTCGATGCCCGCGGCCTTCAGCAGCAGCTTCGCGGCCGGCGGCGTCTTGAGCTTGAAATCGAACGAGCGGTCCTCGTACACGGAGATCTCGACCGGCACGACGTTGCCACGCTGGTTCTCCGTGGCGGCGTTGTACGCCTTGCAGAACTCCATGATGTTGACACCGTGCTGACCGAGCGCGGGGCCAACCGGGGGCGCCGGGTTCGCGGCACCCGCCTGGATCTGCAGCTTGATGATCGCTGCAAGCTTCTTCTTCTTGGGTGGCATTTCCGTTTCCTAGTTCAGCGTTGCTCTCCCCACGCACCTGCCGTGGCGCGGGGGCCTTCCGGCCGCTGCGAGGCAGCGGCCGTCAGATCTTGGAGACCTGGTTGAACGACAGTTCGACCGGAGTCTCGCGGCCGAAGATCGAAACCAGGACCTTCAGCTTCTGGCCACCGGCGTCGACCTCGCTGATCGTCGCGGGCAGCGTCGCGAACGGACCGTCCATGACGGTGACCGACTCGCCGACCTCGAAGTCGACCTCGACCGCGGACGTCGACGCGGCCGGGGCCTGCGTGTCCGCCGAGGCGGCCTCGCTCTTGGCCGCCTTCGCCGGCGCCTCCTTCTCGACCTGCGGCGCGAGGAACTTCAGCACCTCGTCCAGCGTGATCGGCGAGGGACGCGACGTGGCGCCCACGAAACCGGTCACCCCGGGCGTGTTGCGCACGGCGCTCCACGACTGGTCGTTGAGCTCCATGCGGACCAGGATGTAGCCGGGCAGGACCTTGCGGTTCACCTGCTTGCGCTGGCCGTTCTTGATCTCGGTGACCTCTTCGGTCGGAACCTCGATCTGGAAGATGTAGTCCTCGACGTCCAGCGTCTGCCGACGGGTCTCGAGGTTGTTCTTCACCCGGTTCTCGTAGCCGGCGTAGGAGTGCACGACGTACCACTCACCGGGCAGCGACTTGAGTTCCGCGCGCAGCTGGGCGACCGGGTCGACGGGCTCGTCCGAGGAACCGGCAGCATCAGCCGAACCAGCAGCGTCAGCAGACTCCGAAGAAGCCTCGCCGACCTCGGCGGAGTCCTCGGTGCCTGCCTCCGCGCTCTCCTCGACCTCGGCGGTCTCGGCGGCCTGCTCAGGCGTCTCAGCGGCGTCGGCCGCGGCGGCAGCCTCAGTGGCCTCGGCCGAGTCCGCGTCCACGTCGGTGGCCGCGAGCACCTGCTCGTCTGAGCCGTTCTCGGAGGTCACTTTCCGTCCTCTCAGTTGATCGCGTGTGCGGTAGCGGGCGCGACGATCCGCCCCCGCCACCCGCGCGGCCTGGCCAGGGCGTTAGTCGCCGAATACGACATCGACTCCCTCGAGGAAGACGAAGTCGAGCAGGTAGACCAGGGCGATCATGAAGGCCACGAACACCAACACCACGGCCGTGTAAGTGACCATCTGCTTGCGGGTAGGCCAGATGACCTTCCGCAGCTCGCCCCAGACCTCACGGAGGAACAGCACGATCCGCCCGAAAAGCGAACGCTTCTCGGCCGTCGCCGTGCCGCCCCGCTTCGGCGTGGGCCGGTCCTTGCCGGCGGTCTTGCCCTTGTCGGGCCCGGAACCCGCCTTGCCCTTGGGAGCAGTCTTACCCGCCTTGGCGTCACTGCCCGTGCCTGCGCGGGCAGCGGCGCGCCGCTCGCGGCGAGCCGCGGCGGTGTTCGGACGGGAGGCGGAGCTCTTCTGCTCCTTCTCCGTGTCCTTCTCGCCGTCCTCGCTCACGAGTCACTCCTCTGCCTCACCTGACACGTCAACGCAGGGGCGACAGGACTCGAACCTGCGACCTGCGGTTTTGGAGACCGCTGCTCTACCAACTGAGCTACACCCCTTTGAACATCCACGTGGTCCATCATCCCCCATCCGATCGTGAGGACGCGGGCAGGATCAACCGTCGAACGTTCCAAGTGCAGCAGTCTACGGCAAGGCCGATCGCGCTCTGCAACCGAGGCCCTCTAGACCGCCCACCACCGCACTCGTCCGCATCGGGCCAGGTGATCCCCGGCGCCGTACGCGTGGAAAACTGTAGCCATGGCCACACCTGGAACCACATCCGCCCGCCCCCGCTCCCGCGTGTCCGCACGGATCGCAGGCATCACGCCGTCCGCGACGCTCGCGGTGGACGCGAAGGCGAAGGCACTCAAGGCCGAGGGCCGCCCGGTGATCGGATTCGGCGCGGGGCAGCCGGACTTCCCCACGCCCGACTACATCGTCGACGCCGCGGCCGAGGCGACGCGCGAACGCGTCAACCACGGCTACACCGCCGCCGGCGGCCTGCCCGAGCTGCGAGAGGCGATCGCCGAGAAGACGCTGCGCGACTCCGGCTTCCGCTGCGACCCGTCACAGGTGCTCGTGACCAACGGGGGCAAGCAGGCGGTCTACTCCGCGTTCGCGACGCTGGTCGACCCGGGCGACGAGGTGCTGCTGCCCGCGCCGTACTGGACGACCTACCCCGAGTCGATCACCCTCGCCGGGGGCGTCCCCGTGCAGGTCACGGCCGATGAGACGACCGGCTACCTGGTGACGGTCGACCAGCTCGAGGCTGCGCGCACCGACAAGACGAAGGTGCTGCTGTTCAACTCGCCGTCCAACCCGACCGGCGCGGTCTACCCGCGTGAGCAGGTCGAGGCGATCGGCAAGTGGGCCCTCGAGCACGGCATCTGGGTGATCACCGACGAGATCTACGAGCACCTCGTCTACGACGGGGTCACGGCCGCGTCGATGCCGGTCGTGGTGCCCGAGCTCGCCGACCAGACGCTGATCCTCAACGGCGTGGCGAAGACGTACTCGATGACGGGCTGGCGCGTCGGCTGGATCATCGGCCCGGACGACGTGGTCAAGGCCGCGTCGAGCTTCCAGTCGCACCTGTGCGGCAACGTCTCCAACGTCGCCCAGCGCGCCGCCCAGGCCGCGGTCGCCGGCCCGCTGGACGCGGTGCACAGCATGCGGGAGGCGTTCGACGCGCGGCGGAAGAAGATCGTGTCGCTGCTGTCGGACATCCCCGGCGTCGAGTGCCCGACCCCCGAGGGCGCGTTCTACGCCTACCCGTCGGTGAAGGCGCTGCTGGGCAAGGAGATCCGCGGGGAGCGCCCCGAGGACACGGTCGCGCTGGCCGACCTGATCCTGCGGGAGGCCGAGGTCGCGGTCGTGCCGGGAGAGGCCTTCGGCACGCCCGGCTACTTCCGGTTCTCCTACGCCCTCGCCGAGGCGGACCTTGTGGAGGGCGTGAACCGCGTGGCGAACCTCCTCGCCGAGGCGAGGTAACCAACAGAGGTAACCAAACCCGCCGGAACCCGGCGCAGCACCCGAAACGGCCCCTCGGCGAACACCGAGGGGCCGTTTCGCGTTCCAGGACCCCGTGTTGCACCCCCAGGACCCCGTGTTGCGGACCCAGGGGCGCGTGTTGCACCCCCGAGTGCCCGTGTTGCGCCTCCGGGGGCGCGTGTTGCGGACTCCGGGACTCGACACCCACCCGCCGCAACGGCGTTTGTTCTAGTACAGTTAGAACAATGTTGATCCGGATCGACCCGGCGTCCCAGGTGCCGCTGTTCGAACAGGTCGCCGCGTCGGTGCGGCGTGCCCTGTCGGACGGCGAGCTCGCCCAGGGGCAGCAGCTGCCGCCCGCGCGGGAGGTGGCGGCGTCGCTCGACATCAACGTGCACACCGTGCTGCGCGCCTACGGCGTGCTGCGCGACGAAGGGCTGATCGAGCTGCGCCGCCGACGCGGTGCGGTCGTCACCGGGACCGCCGACACGCGGGCGCGACTGAACACGCTGGCCGGCGACCTCGTCGACGAGGCGCGCCGCGTAGGGGTCGACGTCGAGGAGCTCACGAACATCGTGAAGGAGAAGTACGCATGAAGACGACGCGACTGGCGCTGGCGACGGCCGGCGTCCCCCTCGCGGCGCTGGCCGCGGTGTACGCCGTGCGGGCCGCGTGGTCCGACCGCCTGCCCGACGTGGTCGTCTCACACTGGGGCACGGACGGCCCGGACCGGGGGACGGACCTGGCGGCGATGACCGGCTGGACGTTGGGCCTCGGCGCGGCCGTCGCGGTGGTCGCGACCGTTGGCGTCCTCGTGTCCCACGCACGCGGGTCGGGCGCGCCGCGCAGCGCGGTCGGGTTCGTGGCCTGGCTGGCGACGCTGCCCGGTGGCGTGCTGGCCGGATCGATGTGGGCGAGCCTCGACACGACGTCCTGGCAACAGGCGGGCAGCGCCGTCGGAGCGGTGGCCATCGCCTTCGGGGTGAGCGTGGCCGCGGGTGCCCTGGCCGCGTGGCTCGCGGGGCCGACGGTGCGTGCGGTGGCGCCGAGTCCGCGGGACCTGCCGTCGGCGGGCCTGTCCCCCGGCGAACGCGCGACGTGGATCGGGGCCGGTACGAACTACCCGATGGCGTTCGGCGGGATGTTCGTCATCGCCCTCTACGTGGTGCTGCAGGTCGGGCTGACCGACCTCGAGGTGATGCCGTACGCGCTGATCCTCGTCGTGGCGGTGCTCGCGCTGTCGGCGGTGTGCCGGGTGCGGGTCCGGGTCGACGCGACGGGCGTGCTGCTCACGCTCGGCTTGTTCTCGTTCCCGAGCAGGCACGTGACGCTGGACGAGATCGCCTCGGCCGACGTCGAGCACATGTCGGTGTGGAGCGCAGGCGGCTACGGCCTGCGCCGCGGGCCCTCGTACACGGCGTTCAAGGTGCGTGCGGGCGAGACGCTCGCGATCCGGCTGACGTCGGGGCACACGATCAAGGCCACGGTCGACGGCGCGGAGCAGGCGGCGGGCCTGGTCAACGACCTGGTGTCCGCCCGCACCTGAGCCGCGTCACACGCGGACGACGGCCTGCGCCTTGCCGAGAACCGTCTTGCCGTCGAACTTCGCGGTGATGTCGACGCGGGCGGTCCCGTCGTCGCGGACCTCGCCGACCTTGGCGGTGAAGTCGACCAGCGCGCCCTCGCCGTCGTCGGGGACCACGACCGGGCGGGTGAAGCGCACGCCGTACTCGAGCACGCGGCCGGGGTCGCCGAGCCAGTCGGTGACGACGCGACCTGCCAGCGCCATGGTCAGCATGCCGTGCGCGATCACGTTCGGCAGGCCGACCTCGGAGGCGAAGCGTTCGTTCCAGTGGATCGGGTTGAAGTCCAGTGACGCGCCCGCGTAGCGCACCAGCTGCTCGCGGGTGACCCGCACGGACAGGCCCGGCAGCTCGTCTCCGACGTTCACGACTGCTCCCCCCTGACGACGAGCTGGGCGTAGGTGGTGCAGACGGGCTCGCCGTCGGTGGTGGCGACGTCGGCGTGCACGCTGAGGAAGTCGTTGCCCGCGCGCACGAAGATGTCGTCGATGTGCACCGTGACCTGCAACCGGTCGCCTGCACGGGCGGGCCGGTGGTGCACGAACCTCTGGTCTCCGTGGACCATGCGGTCGTAGTCGAGTCCGAGTTCGGGGTCCTCGACGACCGCGTTGATGGCGCGGATGTTGATGATCGTCAGGAACGTGGGCGGCGCGATGACGTCGGGGTATCCGGCCTCCTTGGCCGCCTCGACGTCGCGGTGGAGCGGGTTGTCGTCGCCGATGGCGTCGGCGAACTCGGCGATCTTCGCGCGGCCGACCTCGTAGGTCGTGTGGGGCGGGTAGGTGCGCCCGACGAATGACGGATCCAGTGGCACGGCGGCGAGCCTACCGGCAGGCCGGGAGCGCGGACACGACCGTGGAGGCCTGGTGGAGGCCGCCTGCCGCCGACACGGCACCGCCCCCACGGTGGCTCCACCTGCGCTGTGCGCGAGCGGAGCGACCGTGGGGGCGGAAAGCCGGCCGTGAGTCGTCAGTTCAGCGACATGCCGTAGGCCGACAGCGCCTCGGTGACGGGCTGGAAGTAGGAGCTTCCGCCGCCCATGCCGGACGTGATGCCCAGGCCGGTGCTGCCGGAGAACAGGCAGCCGCCGGAGTCACCGGAGTTGACCTCGGCGCTGGTCTGCACGAGGCCGCTGACGGCGCCCTCGGGGTAGTTGACGGTGACGTTGGTGGCCTGCACGGTGCCGCAGGTCAGCTGGGTCGTGGAGCCGCTCTTGCAGATGTCCTGGCCGACGGTGGCGTCCGACGCGGAGCTGATGGCCTGCGTCGTGCCGTCCCACAGGGTGACGGCGCCGGGTGCGCTGCCGGTGTCGTTGCGGATCAGGCCGTAGTCGTTGCCGGGGAAGCTGGCGTCGATCGAGGGGCCGACGTTCCACTCGGCGACGCCTGCGGTGCAGTGGCCTGCGTCGAGGATGTAGTCCTGCGAGCCGTCGTTGACGTTGAAGCCCGCGGAGCAGCGGCTGCCGCCTCCTGTGATGGCCTCTCCGTTGTAGATGGCCTTCTCCATGCCGCCTGCGACGTGCTCGACGCGCACGGCGTCGCCGAGCTGGGCCGCCTTCTGGGTGAGCTTGGCGGCGGCGCTGTCCTTGGCCTGGTCGGCGATGGTGACGACGAGCTGGTTGTTCTGGGGGTCGAGGCCGACCGAGGTGTGCGCCACGCTGACCGATTCGAGCTGAGCGCGCGCGGCGTCGAGCTGTTCGGCGGTGCGGGACACGACCTTGGCGGTGGCGCCCGCGGCTTCGGCCTTGGCGGCGGCGGCCTTGGTGGCGACGTTCACGACGGGCTTGCCGGAGGCGTCGAGGTATTCGCTGACGATGTCGGACGACAGCGAGGAGCGGAGTTCGTCGAGCGCGTCGACGCTGTTCTGCTGGGTCTGCAGCAGGGTGGCGGCGGCCACCTCGCTGACGCCCCGTTCGCTCGACAGGGTGGTGATGGCTTCGTTCGCGACGACGTCCGAGTAGCCCTCGATACCCGGTACGGAGGCCGATGCCGCGGTGGCCGGGGCGAACATTCCCAGGGCCAGGGCTCCTGCCACGGCGGTGATGGCGGTCTTGCGCGACGTTTTCATACCGACAACTCACTTTCCCGCAGGGTTGGGATGTGTCGCCCGACAGTGTGATGTCGGGGTGAGTTGACCCGGTAGCTACTTAGGGTGGATCTTTCTCACAGTGGTCGTGAGTGCTCAGGGAGTCACAATTCGGGCGCCGTGGACTGTGCGCGGGTGACAAAAAACCGCCCCCACCGTCGGGTGGGGGCGGTTGGAAGTGTGGGTCTGCCGCGTCAGCGGGTCTCCTTGTGCGCGCGGTGGGTGCCGCAGTTGGGGCAGAACTTCTTCATCTCAAGACGGTCCGGGTCGTTGCGCCGGTTCTTCTTGGTGATGTAGTTGCGGTTCTTGCACTCCTCGCACGCGAGGGTGATCTTCGGGCGAACGTCGGTGGAAGAAGCCACGGTCTTTCCTCTTTCAACGATGAGTGGGCCACCGCCGTGGCCGTGTAGTCCGAGTAGCGGGGGCGGGACTTGAACCCGCGACACCACGATTATGAGCCGTGTGCTCTAACCACCTGAGCTACCCCGCCCTGTCCAACAGCTTCCCCGCACCCAACGGGACCCGGGCACCAAACCCAGCCACCGAAGGGGGCCCAGGGGGCGAAGCCCCTTGGTCGGGGTGTGGGGCTGAGCCCCCACAATGATCGGCGAGCGATCCAGGCTGACGCACTCCGTCAGCAGACTACTCCCAATCGCGAGCCCCTTGACGGAATCGAACCGTCGACCTTCTCCTTACCATGGAGACGCTCTGCCGACTGAGCTAAAGGGGCGTGCTCAACGAGCCTCGAATAGAGTACCCGAGCGCGACGGGCCTTCGGACACGGGGGTGGGCTTGGGGCGAAACCTCAGGTCAGCAGCGTCAGCACGGTCTCGTCGCGGTGTCCGAGGGAGCGTGCGGTGCGGGCCTGGAGCCACGCCTCGAGGCGGTCCTCGGCGAGGGGCCGGGAGATCAGGTAGCCCTGCGCGACGTCGCATCCCATGGCCTCGAGTTGGTCGCGGGACGCGTCGTCCTCGACGCCCTCGGCGACGACGGACAGGCCGAGCGAGTGGCCGAGTTCGACGATGGAGCGCACGACGGCCAGGTCGCCGAGATCGGTGCCCATGCCGAACACGAAGCTCTTGTCGATCTTCACCTGGTCGACGGGCAGCCTGCGCAGGTACGCCAGGGACGAGTAGCCGGTGCCGAAGTCGTCGACGGCGAGTTCGATGCCGAGTTCGTGCAGTTCGCCCAGGATGGGCAGCGCCCGCTGCGGGTCGGCCATGACGGCGGACTCGGTGAGTTCGAACGTCAGCAGGCGTGCGGGGACGTCGTAGCGCGCCAGTGCGTCGGCGACCTGGGCCGCGAAGCCTTCGTCGGCCAGGCTGCGCACGGACAGGTTGACGGCCACGGAGATCTCGATGCCCTCGTCGAGCCAGCGCCGCACGCGCGCGAGGGCCTCGTCGAGCACGAACGACGTGAGCGCACCGACGAGGCCAGCTGCTTCGACGGCGGGGACGAACTCGTCGGGGTTGATCCGGCCGAACTCGGGGTGCACCCAGCGCACGAGCGCCTCGACGCCGACGACCTGTTTGCCGGGCAGCGACACCTTGGGCTGGTAGTGGACGCTGACCTGCCCCTCCTCGAGGGCCTGCCGGAACTGGGTGACCATCTGGAACCGGCGGAGGAAGATCTGGCCCATGCTCGGGGCGTAGCCGCGCACCTCCTCGCCGCCGCGGGTGGCGCGGACGGCGACGTCTGCGCGTTGGAGGAGGGCGTCGACGTCGGGGGGTTCGCCGTCGTCGCCGGGCATGGCCGCGCAGGCGTAGCCGACCATGGCGTTGGCCTCGACGTTGAGCCGGTCGACGGGGTAGGGCTTGGACGCCTCGTCGCGGAGCCGTTCGGCCAGTCCGTGTGCCTCGTCGGGGACGCGGTCGAGCAGCAGCGCGGCGAACGAGGCCCCTTCCAGCCGTGCGAGGGGGACGCCGGGGCCGAGCACGTCGCGGATGCGGCGGCCCGCGGCGACGACCATCCGGTCGGCCCACGTGTAGCCGAGCGCGTCGCTGACGGTCGAGTAGATGTCCAGGTCGAGACGCAGGACGACGGCCTGGGTTCCCGACGGGTCCGCGACGTCGGCCGTGGGGTGGCCCGCGCGTTCGGCGAGCGGTTCGGAGGCGATCTGACGAAAGCCCGGCCGGTTGAGCAGTCCGGTCAGCGGGTCGTGGTAGGCGTCGTGGCGCAGGGTGGCCAGCAGGCGGCGGTTGTCGAGCGCGGTGGCGAGGTGGCTGGCCATCGTGCCGAGCAGCTGCACGTCGTACTTGCCGAAGCCGCGCCAGCGCGAGAGCCGGTCGTGCGCCTCGACGAGGCCGAGGAGCTGGTTACCGCTGCGCAAGGGCACGACGAGGGCTTCCTGGGCGTTGCGTGCGGACAGCGCACCGCGCACGGAGGCGTTGCCGTCGGTGACGCGGAAGTGCCGCACGTTGGCGCCGGGCAGGCGCAGCAGCGGATCGTCGGGGCGGAGCTGCTCGTCGGGCAGGTCGGCGCCGACGACGAGCACGTGCATCGGCTCGTCGACCTCGAGACGCAGCCGCAGGACGACCCGGCCCGCGGCGAGCTGGTCCTTGATGCGCTCGGCGATGCTGTTCCACTCGTCGAGGTCGATGCCGGTGTCGATCTCCCCCGCCTTGCCCGCGGGCTGCGCGGCGACCTGGTGGTCGGAGCGGGCGACCATGAGGCTGACGTCGAACAGGGCCTCCATGTCGCGCTGTTCGCGGAGCAGGTCGGAGTAGGCCCAGTACAGCGCGACGAGACCGATGCTGACGGCGACGACGATCGGCCAGGCGCCGGGCGTGTTGGCGATGACGAGGTAGCCGGTGAGCCCCGCGGAGGCGTTGACGAAGCCGACCACGAGGATGCGCGCGGCGAGCCGGACGACGGTGCCGATCTGCATCCGCCTGCGCAGCACGCGCACGGCCGCCATCGCCAGGACGGTGCTGGCCAGCGGGGCGGCGAGGGTGCCGGCGAGCGCGGCAGGCCACGGCATGCCGCCGGGGTCGCCGAGCGCACCCGCCACGAGCCCGGCGACGGCGAACGCGGCGGTCACCTCGATGAGGAAGGCGCCCGCGTTGTACAGCACCCTGCCGGTCACGCGCCGCGCGAGCAGTGTGGTGATGCCCGCGACGACGTGGGCGGCCAGCACGACCTCGAACGGCGCGACGAAGAAGCCGATGACCAGTGGGATCTCGGTGAACGAGATGGTCCACGAGATGCCGCTGCGCACGTCGACGTTGACGCCGAGCTGTTCGGCACCGAGGAAGGCGATGGCGAGCGCGGGGCCGATCCACCACAGGTGGGCCGAGCCGTCGAACGGCTGCCACCGCGACACGGCGACGGCGCCCAGCACGCCGACGGTGAGCACGACGGCGGTGTAGATCCGGAAGCGGAACTCGTCCCCCCGCGTCACGGCTGCGCCCGCGCGGGTGCCGGAATGGTCGGCCTGCCCGGGTTCGGGCACGGATGGAGCCGAGGAGTCGTCGGCGGGCGCGCTGGGTCCCGAGGACTCTCGGCGTGCCTGGCCCATGCCACCTTCCCCTTCCGTCCCGGTGCCGGGTCACCCACCGGTTGCGCGTTCGCAACTGTCCGCGAACGAGGCATAAACCGTACCCCGCACGGCGGATAAAGCATCTGATTTGAACACCGTCAGGTCAACTCGTCGTGAGCGGACGGTGAACGTAAGAGGTCGTTAACCGCATGGGAGTGATACCTCATATCGGTCGATCGCTGCCAGTAGCAGGCGACGATCACCCGTTGGCTGTCATCATGTCGACCAGGTGAGATGCGTCATAGAGGGCGATCACACGCCCACACGGCCGACGGGTTGGATGGAGCCATGCACGCGAGTGACACCGCCGTCCTTGACGAGCACGCCAAACGCGTCGCGAGCGCCGACGCCGTACTGCCCCCGCTGACCCATCTCGGGCCGGGAGCCGCACCGCCGCTGCGGGTGCGGGACGGTCTCGCGTTCGCGAGCCGGTCGAAGGTCGCCCCCGGCTCGATGGGGTCGCTGTGGCGGCCCCTCGTGGAGTACCGCCTCGACGTCCGCATCGCCGGGCCCGATCCGGCGAGCGCCCTCGACGGTCTGCTGTGCCAGTGGGAGGACCAGCTGGCCGAGGCCGTCACCTACGACGAGGGCTACGACTGGGACACCGCCGCCGTGGTGATCAGGCCCAGCCGGGACACCACCGGCACGACAACCCTGCTGCGCAGGGGTTTTGCCCCGAACCGGGTGCTGGCCGTGCGGCTGGCCAACCGTCTCGGCTCCGGTCCGCCCGCGGTTCCCGGCGTGCGGATCCGCGCCGCCGAGGAGTCCGACCTGCCCACGCTCGTGCGGATGCGCAGTGAGCTGCACGCCTACGACGCACAGTTCGGCGTGGTCACGCCGCGCGCCGACGCCGTCGAACGGCTCACCGAGGACGCGCGGGCACAGCTGGCAGAGGGCCGCACGGTGCCGCCGCTGTGGATCGCCGAGCTGTACGGCAGGCCGCTCGGGTTCCTCGAGGTGGAGCTGCCACCACAGTCCGACTGGATCTCGGGCTACGTCGCCGCGGACCGGGTCGGATACCTGTCGTCGCTGCACGTCGCCGAGGAGGCGCGCAGCAGCGGTGTCGGTTCGGCGCTGGCGGCACACGCGCACCAGCTGTTCGACTCCGAGGACGTCGACGCCGTGTTGCTGCACCACGCGCTGGAGAGCCCCCGCTCGACGCCGTTCTGGTACGCCAACGGCTACCGGCCGCTGTGGACCTCCTGGTACCGCCGCCCTGCGGTGAGCTGACAGTCCCGGAAGGTCCGGGCTGCCGGCTCAGACGCGCGTGTCCTCGGGGTGGGAGTCCTCGGCGTAGGGGTCGGGATCACCGGGGTCGACCGCGCGGCGTTCGCGGACCCGCTTGACGACGAACAGCGTCACCGCGGCCACGACGGCGACGATCACGACCGTCTGGAAGACACCGGAGTACTCCTCGACCACCTGCCAGTTGGCGCCGAGCAGGTACCCGGCGACGACGAAGATCGAGTTCCAGATCAGGCTGCCGACCGTGGTGAGCGTCAGGAACACCGGCAGCGGCATGCGTTCGATCCCCGCGGGCAGTGAGATGAAGCTGCGCACGAGCGGCACCATGCGGCCGAGGAACACGGCCTTCGTGCCGTGCTTGGCGAACCAGGCCTCGGCGACGTCGAAGTCCTGCGCCTTCATCAGCGGCACCGCCGCGATGACCCTGCGGGTGCGGTCGCGGCCGAGCAGCGCGCCCACGAGGTAGACGATGAGCGCACCCGCGACCGAACCCGCCGTGGTCCACAGCAGCGCTCCGAGGAGGGTGAATGTGCCCTGCGCGGCCGTGAACCCGGCCAGCGGCAGGACGAGTTCGCTCGGAATCGGAGGGAAGACGTTGTCGAGCCCGACCGTGATGGCCGCACCGGGGCCGCCGAGCGTCTCCATGATGTCGACCGCCCACCCGGCCAGTCCCCCGAGATCACCCGCTCCTGCGGCCACGCCCGTGTTCATCCGTGTCGCCTTCCGATTCGTGCCGGGCTGTACCCGTGCGCCTGGTTTCCGGCGCAGCCGCGCGCACCGGTACTGGCGAACGTAGCGAAATCCCAGGCCGACACCCACATCGTGCTCACGCGGACCTCACGCGGGTGCGAAGCGCTGCGATCACCGGGACACGCTCCTACCGTCATGGAGGGACCGTCCACCGCAGCCGGAGGTACCTCGGGTGACCACGCATTCGGTACAGCCGCCGACGGACATCGAGCCGACCCGGATCGCCGATCCCCCGCATGCGACGGGCACGCGGGGCAGGCGGCTTCTGAGCCTCATGCGCACGACGGACCACAAGGTCATCGGCGTCATGTACATGGCCACGTCGCTGGCGTTCTTCATGGCGGGCGGGCTGATGGCCCTGCTCATCCGCGGCGAGCTGGCCAGGCCGGGGATGCAGTTCCTCTCGCAGGAGCAGTACAACCAGCTGTTCACCATGCACGGCACGGTGATGCTGCTGCTGTACGCCACGCCGGTGGTGTTCGCGTTCGCCAACCTGGTGCTGCCGTTGCAGATCGGCTCACCCGACGTCGCCTTCCCGCGCCTGAACGCGTTCTCGTACTGGCTGTTCCTGTTCGGCGGGCTGATCGTGCTGAGTTCGCTGATCACGCCCGCCGGTGGTGCGGACTTCGGGTGGACCGCCTACACGCCACTGTCCCGCGCCGAGTACTCGGTGGGCGTCGGGGGCGAGCTGTGGATCATGGGCCTGACGGTGTCCGGACTGGGCACGATCCTCGGCGCGGTCAACATGATCACGACGATCGTGTGCCTGCGCGCGCCCGGCATGACGATGTGGCGGATGTCCCTTTTCACCTGGAACATCCTGTTCACCAGCGTTCTCGTGCTGGCCGCGTTCCCGATCCTGACGGCTGCGCTCCTCGGCCTGTTCGCCGACCGCATGCTCGGGGCGCACGTGTTCGACCCGGCCAACGGCGGCGCGATCCTGTACCAGCACCTGTTCTGGTTCTTCGGCCATCCCGAGGTGTACATCGTCGCGTTGCCGTTCTTCGGCATCATCACCGAGATCATCCCGGTGTTCAGCAGGAAACCGCTGTTCGGCTACCGGCTGATGGTGTTCGCGACGATGGGCATCACGGCGCTGTCGTTCGTGGTGTGGGCCCACCACATGTTCGCGACCGGCGCGGTGCTGCTGCCGTTCTTCTCGTTCCTGACATTCGCGATCGCCGTGCCGACGGGCATCAAGTTCTTCAACTGGATCGGCACGATGTGGAAGGGCCACATCACGTTCGAGTCGCCGATGCTGTGGTCCGTCGGCTTCCTCGTGACGTTCCTGCTCGGCGGGCTCACGGGCGTGCTGCTGGCCGCGCCGCCCGCCGACTTCCACGTGCACGACAGCTACTTCGTGGTGGCGCACTTCCACTACGTGCTGTTCGGCACCATCGTGTTCGCCACGTTCGCGGGGATCTACTTCTGGTTCCCGAAGTTCACCGGCCGGATGATGGACGAACGTCTCGCCAAACTGCACTTCTGGCTCACGTTCATCGGTTTCCACACGACGTTCCTGGTGCAGCACTGGCTGGGCTCGGAGGGCATGCCGCGCCGCTACGCCGACTATCTGCCCTCCGACGGCTTCACGGCACTCAACACCGTGTCGACGATCGGCGCGTTCATCCTCGGTGCGTCGATGCTGCCGTTCGTGTGGAACCTCATGCGCAGTTGGCGGTTCGGCGAACCGGTGACCGCCGACGACCCGTGGGGCTACGGCAACTCGCTCGAATGGGCCACGACCTCGCCTCCGCCCCGGCACAACTTCCTCGAACTGCCCCGGATCCGCTCCGAGCGTCCCGCGTTCGAGCTGCACTATCCGCACATGATCGAGCGGCTGCACGCGGAGGGGCACATCACGTTCACCGGCAGGACCAAACCGCACGACAGTCAGCCGCAGCCGCCGTCGAAGCACGCATCGAACGGCATGAGCGGTACCCACGACGTGTCAGACTCGGACCGTGAGTGATCGACCGACGAGCGCACGCGACAGGGATTCCGAAGGCAGGGCACGCAACGCGCGTCCGCGCGACGGACTCGGCAGGCCGCTGCCCTACGGCTCGCCGGGGGTGGAGCGCGCGCCGGAAGGCGTGGAACGCACCCCGGAGGACACGATTCGCGAGGCGCAGCAGCTGTTGGACGAGGGCAAGCCGTTCCACGCCCACGAGGTGTTCGAGGACGCGTGGAAGTCCGGCCCGGCGAGCGAAGAGGGGTTGTGGCGCGGGCTGGCGCAGGTGGCGGTGGGCGTGACGCACGCGGCGCGCGGCAACCTCACCGGCGCGGCGTCGCTGCTCACCCGGGGTGCGGACAACATCGAACCGTTCGCCGCCGACGCGCCGTACGGCCTCGACGTCGCCGGCCTGTGCGCCTGGGCACGCACCCTCGCCCAGGGCATGCCGACCCGCACGAGCCCCCCGGACGCAGCGTCGATAGCCCCCCGCCTCCACCCCTGACCGACGCCGTGTTGCGGATTCCGGGACCCGTGTTGCGGGTTCCGGGGCGCGTGCTGCGGGTTCCGGGACCCGTGTTGCGCATTCCGGTGCCCGCGTTGCGGATTCAGGAGCCGTGTTGCGCCCCTAGGGAGCCGTGTTGCCGATTCCGGGGCGCGTGTTGCGCGTTCGGCGTCGAGCCGACCCGGTGCGCATCCATCACGCCACGACGCGTTGGCGCGACGCGGTGGCATCCGCGTCGTCGATGCCAGCGGCGCGGAGGGCATCGCGAGTGGCATGCTGCGACGGTGTACCGGGCCGAGCCCGGCTCGACGTGTGTTCGCAAACACGAGCACCGACAACCACGGTCTCCCGAGCCGACAACACGGCACCCCAAGAACGCAACACGCGCCCCCAGGGGCGCAACACGGGCCCCCGGATCCGCAACACGCGCCCCCAGGGGCGCAACACGGGCCCCCGGATCCGCAACACGCGTTCCCAGGGGCGCAACACGCGCCCCTGGGAACGCAACACGGGTCGAGGGCGCTCAGGCGGCCGGCGCCATTCCGTGCGGGTCGATGACGAACTTGCGGGCGACACCGCTGTCGAACTGCCGGTAGCCCTGCGGTGCGTCGTCGAGCGAGATCACCGTGGCGTTGACTGCCTTGGCGATGTTCGCCTTCCCGCTGAGGATCATGTTCATCAGCTGCCGGTTGTACTGCTTCACCGGACACTGACCCGTCGTCATCGAGTGCGACTTCGCCCAGCCCAAGCCGATCCGCACGCCGAGCTGACCGACCTGGGCGTTCTCGTCGGCCGCACCGGGATCGCCCGTGACGTACAACCCCGGGATGCCCAGTGACGCACCTGCACGGGCGATGGTCATGACGTCGTTGAGCACGGTCGCGGGCTGCTCACCCGCGTCCTTGCCGTGGCCGCGCGCTTCGAACCCGACGGCGTCCACCGCCGCGTCCACCTCCGGTTCGCCGGTGATCTGCTCGATGGCGTCGGGCAGCGGCGTTCCGGAACTCAGGTCGACGGTCTCGCAGCCGAAACTGCGTGCCTGGTCGAGCCGTTCGGCGAGCATGTCGCCGACGATCACGACCGAGGCGCCGAGCAACTGGGCCGCGTGGGCGGCGGCCAGCCCCACCGGCCCCGCCCCTGCCACGTACACAGTGGACCCGGTCGTCACACCCGCGGTGTAGGCACCGTGATATCCGGTGGGAAAAATGTCCGACAACATCGTCAGGTCGAGAATCTTCTCGAGCGCCTGATCACGGTCGGGGAATTTCAGCAAGTTGAAATCGGCGAACGGCACCATGACGTATTCGGCCTGACCACCGATCCAGCCGCCCATGTCGACGTACCCGTAGGCGGCGCCGGGACGGGCGGGATTGACGTTGAGGCAGATTCCCGTCTTGCCCTCGTTGCACATTCGACACCGGCCGCAGGCGATGTTGAACGGCACCGAGCAGATGTCACCTTCGCGGACGAACAGCACGTCCTCGCCGACTTCCACCACTTCACCGGTGATCTCGTGACCGAGTGTCTGCCCGACCGGAGCAGTCGTGCGCCCACGCACCATGTGCTGATCACTGCCGCAGATATTGGTCGTGACGATACGCAGGATCGCCGCGTGCGGCGCCTTCTTCTTGATTCCGAGGCCGTCGACGACGTCGCTCGGCAGTTCCAGTTTCGGATAGTCGACGGATTCGACCGCGACCTCACCGGGACCCTTGTAGACGACAACGCGATTATCCGGCATTTGCGAACCCCTTTGTCTGCTCGCCGGGCAGGTGCGCAGATGCGCATAAATCAACCTAGCCGCGCGGCCGGGTGATCACCACCCGGCCGCGTCGCCGGAAGAAGCGCCGCCAGGAAAAGCAGCGTCAGGAGAAGCGCTGTTCGAGGTCGCCGATCTCGGGCAGGCCGATCAGGTCGGTGAACTCGCCGAAGGTCGGCAGCTCGGGCAATGCGGATGTCGGCGTGCCCTCGGAGCGGAGCGTCGCCAGCAGCGAGCGCATGCCCGCGGTGGCGGCGAGCAACGTCCCGATCGGATAGATCACCAGCGAGAAGCCGAGCTCGGCGATGCGGTCGAGCGACAACGGCGGAGTGCGTCCGCCCTCGGCCCAGTTGAACACCAGCGGTGCGACGCCACGCAACTCGCGGGCGACCGACTCGATGCCCTCCTCGCTCGTCGGCGCCTCGACGAACAGCACGTCCGCGCCGGCCTCGGCGTAGGCGCGAGCGCGGGCGATCGCGTCGTCGAGTCCGTGGACCGCGGCGGCGTCGGTGCGCGCGATGAGCACGAAGTCGGGGTCGCGGCGGGCGGCGACGGCGGCGCGGATCTTGCCCACCATTTCGTCGGTCGGGATGACGGCCTTGCCGGACATGTGCCCGCACTTCTTCGGCATCACCTGGTCCTCGAGGTGGACACCGGCGACCCCGGCTTGTTCGTAGGCTCGTACGGTGCGCACGACGTTGATCGCATTGCCGTATCCGGTGTCGGCGTCGGCGATCACGGGGACGTCGACGGCGGAGACGATGCGGGTCGCGTTGTCGATCATCTCGGCGCCGGACAGGAGGCCGACGTCGGGCCTGCCGATCAACGACGCGGTCGTCCCGAAACCGGTCATGTACACAATGTCGAATCCGGCTTGCTCCACCAGCCGGGCCGACAGTGCGTCGTACGACCCGGGCGCGACGACGGGACGGTCGGCGGCAAGCAGCTCTCGCAAACGCTTGCGTGGTGGTGTTTCCGCAGTGCCGAGCAGGTCTGCCACGGCTAGCCTCCTTGCTGTACGCCACAGGCCGGAAGTAGCCACCGCCGGCCACGGATCGAACGTTGTCGACACGTCCACAACGAGGATTGCACACAATCCGGGTGAGGTGCCCATGAACCGACCACAACCACACGAACCGCGGCAGCCGGGCACACCCGCCCCGACGGCCCCGACACCGTCGACCACGTCGACGAGCCGCACCGTGGACGCATTGCGCGAGCTCATCCTCCGCGGGGAGCTGGCCCCGGGTGCGCGACTCGCGGAGGTGGAGCTGGCGGGCAGGCTCGCTGTGAGCAGGACGCCGGTGCGCAGCGCGTTGACGCAGCTGGCGACGGAGGGGCTGGTCGAGGTCGCGCCGAATCGCGGGGCCCGGGTGGCGACCTGGACGGTGCACGAGCTCGAGGGCATCTTCGACCTGCGGACCGCGTTGGAACCGCGGGCGGCGGCCCTGGCGGCACGGCACGCGACGGCCGACGACACCGCTGAGCTGGCCCACCTTGCCGAGCGCATGGTCGAGGTCGGCACGCCCGGGCGGGGGCAGGATCTCGACGCGCTGGCCGAGCTCAACCGGCGGTTCCACGACCGGCTTTCGGCGTTGGCGGACAACGCGGCGCTGGCCAACGCCCTGTCGGGGGCCGTGCACGCGCCGATCGTGCTCCGCAACTTCCACACCTACGACGTCGAATCGTTGCGCCGCAGCCTGGCCCATCACGTGGAGATCGTCGCCGCGATCCGTGCGGGCGACGCGGTGTGGGCCGAGGCGGTGATGACCGCGCACATGCGCAACGCCAGGGCCGTCATGGTCGCCGCCGCGCAAGCCGCCGAAGGGTGACGCCGAACAGGACCACGGACCGGGCGTGAGGCGTTCGCGCGCTGCCGTCAGACGAGGTTCTTGCGGATCGCCCGCCAGGTGAGCCCGCCGGAGGTGCCGAGGAGCACGGCGGTCACGAGGAAGACCCCGCCGGCCCCGGCGACCCCGGCGATGGCGCCCGCCCCGAGCGGGACGAGAACCTGACCGAGCCGGTTGCCCGTCAGCCGCAGCGACAGGGCAGAGGCGCGGCTGCGTTCGGTCACGAGGCTCACGACCCAGCTCATCGTCAGCGGTTGGCCCACGCCCCAGAGGAAGCCGACGATCACGAGGAACGCGCCGATGACGACCGGGTGCGGGATGACGGGGATGAGGGCCATCGGCACGGCCGAGCACAGCGTCGCGGCCAGCAGCATCCACCGCCGGTGCACCCTCCGCAGCAACGCGGGCAGAAACGAGCGCGACACGATGGCCGCGCCGGTGCGCATCATCAGCAGGGTGGTCACGAACAGCACGCTGAACCCGTGCTGTTGGCCGAGCACGGGAAGGAACGCGGCGAGTACGTCCATCGACGTCAGGACGACGAGGCTGCTGAACATGGCGGCCCGCATGCCGGGCGTGCGCAGCATGGTGGGCACCGACTGGGCTTCGCCGTGCTGTCTGGCCCGTGCCGCCGCGGACCCGACGACCGGCATCAACAGCGTCGACGGAACGGCGAGGACGGCCAGTCCCGCGAGGGCCAGCAGTCCCGCGGTGGTGGCCACGCCGCCGGAGCCGCTGCTGGCCGAGGTGACCAGACCCGCCACAGGTAGGCCCGCGGTCTGCCCGATCGACGTGGCCAGCGCCCACCCCGCGAACCGCCGGTCGAGCTGGTCGGAGGTCGACAGCAGCGGGATGAACCCCTGTCCGGCGACGGTCACGAGGATCTGCGCGAATCCCAGCAGCACGTTCCCGATGGCCAGCACGACGAGGTCGCCACTGACGGCGATCACGACCAGCGCTCCGATCGTCAGGAACACGCCCGCCCGCAGCATGCCCGCCGGGTGGCCGTTGTCGACCGCGCGTCCGACCGGCACCGCCACGATCAGCGGCAGGAGCGAGAACAGCGCGGTGATGACGCCGAGCGCGATCCCGTGCCCGCCGAGCTCGAGGACTCGGTAGGACACGAGCATGCGGGCCGCGTTGTAGGCGGCCTGGGTGAGCAGCGTGCCCGCCCACAGATGCGGATACCAGCGGGTCAT
>Ga0079224_100000170_pt1 | contig 53954 bp, 56 predicted proteins | sample Stecom2015_FD_80414 | JGI IMG/M metagenome (GOLD analysis project Ga0079224, IMG submission 80414) | Agricultural soil microbial communities from Utah to study Nitrogen management - Steer compost 2015 | ecosystem: Environmental > Terrestrial > Soil > Agricultural land | place: USA: Utah... | reverse complement strand
TCAGTAAACATATCGTCAGATTAATGGCCGATATCGCGATGTTTCCGAGGCTCAGGCCGATTTTGATGGTCGATCGGAGCTTCTTCTCGTGACAGATTTGCCAGAAAGTCAAGAGATGGCGGTGCCGGCGGTAGATCGGGCCGGGCCTCCGGCCAAGATTTCGGCCAAGGCCGTCACCCGCACGTTCGGGGTCGGCTCCGAGGCTCTGCACGCCCTCGGCCCGGTGGACCTGGACATCGCCGAGGGCGAGTTCATCTGCCTGGTCGGGCCGTCCGGGTGCGGGAAGTCGACCTTCGTACGGCTGGTTGCCGGGGTGCTGCCGCCGACCGAGGGACAGTTGCGGGTGCGGATCCGCGGGGCCTCGGCGGCGCCCATCGCCACCGTGTTCCAGGACTTCGGAATCTTCCCCTGGAAGACCGTCGAGGCCAACGTCCGGTTCGCGCTGACGGCCAACGGCGTACCCAAACGCGAGGGGCGCGAGCGCGCCCGCCAGTGGCTGGCCCGGCTCGGGCTCGCGGACTTCGGGGACGCCTACCCCGACACGCTGTCCGGCGGGATGCGCCAGCGGGTCGCCATCGCGCGGGCGCTGGCGACCGAGCCCGAGATCCTTCTGATGGACGAGCCGTTCGCGTCGCTGGACGCACAGATGCGCCAGATGCTGCAGGAGGACCTGCTGCGGCTGAGTCAGACCACGCGCCCCACCGTCGTCTTCGTCACGCACAGCCTCGAGGAGGCGCTGATCCTGGGCGACCGGGTCATCGTCATGTCCGGCCGGCCCGGTCGCGTCCTGGACGAGACCGTCGTTCCGTTCCCGCGGCCCCGCAGCACGCTCGTCCGCGAATCCGCGGAGTTCGGAGCCCTGCGCGGGCGGCTTTGGGGCCATCTCAAGAACGAGGTCGAGGCACAGATGGCCGCGCAGAGCGGCGGCGAGATGCGGAGCCTGGCATGAAGACACGGCAAGCCGTCACCCGTCAGGCGGAACGGCTGTATGTCCGCAAGCCGGTGTGCACCCCGCGGGAGGCCGCCGCCCGTGCACGCCGTACGCGTTTCCTCCAAGTGGCCCTGGCCGTGGGGGTTCCGGTGGCGCTGCTCCTGCTGTGGCAGATGGCGGCCGCGTCGGGATGGATCGACCGCAGGCTGTTCCCCGGCGCCGACCACGATCGCGCGGACCGCCTGGGACCTCATCGCCGCCGGAGAGTTGTGGACCGATGTGCTCGCCACGCTGCGCCGCGTTGTCCTCGGGTTCGCGATCGGCGGGCTGGTCGGCTTCCTGGCCGGTGCCGTGACGGGCCTGTCCCGCCTGGCGCGGTCTGCGCTCGAACCGATGCTCAGTGCGCTGTACGTGGTGCCGAAGCTCGCCCTGCTGCCGGTCTTCATCACCATCGCCGGTCTCGGTGAGCCCCCGGTCATCGTGATGGTCTCGTGGACGGTGTTCTTCTACATCTGGATCTACACCATGGAGGCCTTCACCCAGATCCCCGAGGGCTACCGGGAGGCGGCCCGATCGCTCAACGTGGGCCGCCGCGCGATGTTCCGGCACGTGCTGCTGCCGGCCGCGCTGCCGCACCTGTTCGTGGCCATGCGGGTGGCGATCAGCGTCGCAATCCTGGTCATCGTGGCCGCCGAGTTCGTGGTCGGGACGACGGGCCTGGGCTACGTCATCTTCGACTCGCGCCGGCTGTTCATGAACGACCGGATGTACGTCGGGATCGTCACCGTGGCACTGCTGGGCGTCATCCTCGCCACGATGATCACCTGGATCGGGCGTCGGCTGACCCCGTGGGCCGAGCAGGGACGGCCGCGCGTCTGACGGGCCGGCTCCCCGCCCACCACCCGCCCCTGGTTCCGAACACCCCTCAGCCGTCCCGAGTTCGGCGAACAGTTCAACCTTGAGGAGGCAGCATGGCCCGGCGACACCGACCATGCACGGTATTCGTGGCATCCCTGGCACTGGTGGCCGGCGCCTGCGGAGGCAGCGCGGGCACGCCCGTCCCTCCGGCCGAACGCGTGACCGCGAAGATCAGGCCGGTCGCCGGTTGCGGCGCCCGTGCCGACTTCGCCCTGGCCGGCGATCCCGCCAAGGGGCCGGCGCGCTGCGACTCCGGCGCCCCCGCGCCCCAGCCGCTCGCAAAGAAGGCCACCGTGAAGATCGCCATGCCGTCGACCAGCGCGGAGTACGTCTCCGGAGTCGTCCTGGCCGAGCGGCTCGGCGAGTTCGCCAAGGAGTACCTCGACGTCGAGATCGTCGCGCTGCCCTCCACGGACGCGCTGCCCCTGGTGGGAGAGGGCAAGCTCGACGGATACGTGGCCTCCTCGTTCAGCGTTCCGGCCTGCCGTGGCCCGGCTCCCGCTCGCTCATGTGCCCTCCTCGCCCGTGGCCAATCTGTTAAATAGGTTATATCTTTTATCCAGACGAATGCCATCCGACGGCGGAAGGAGACCCTCAATGCCGCTGCGGGACCACCACCAGATCGTCTCGGTCGACGACCACCTCATCGAGCACCCGCGGGTGTGGCAGGACCGGCTGCCGGAGAAGTACAAGGAGCGAGGGCCGCGCATCGTCGAGGTGGGCGACAAGCACATCTGGCACTACGACGGCAACACCTTCCCCACGATCGGGCTGAACGCCGTCGCCGGCAAGCCCAGGGAAGAGTGGGGGATGGACCCCGTCCGGTACGAGGACATGATCCCCGGCTGCTACGACCCGGCGGCGCGGGTCCAGGACATGGACCTGGACGGCGTCCAGGCCGCGCTGTGCTTCCCCTCGTTCCCCGGATTCGGAGGCGGGGTGTTCCAGCGCGCCGAGGACAAGGACCTCGCGCTGCTGTGCGTGCAGGCCTGGAACGACTTCTACATCGACGAGTGGTGCGCCACGGCGCCCGACCGGTTCGTGCCGCTGGCGATCGTGCCCACCTGGGACCCCGGGCTGGCCGCCAAGGAGATCGAGCGCACCGCCGCGAAGGGCGCGCGGACGGTCTCCTTCCCCGACAGCCCGGTGCCGCTGGGCCTGCCCTCGTTCCATAACCGGCACTGGGACCCGGTGTGGAGGGCATGCGAGGAGACCGGCACCGTGCTGTCGCTGCACTTCGGATCCGGCGGCTACGTGCCCGGCTTCTCGTTCTCCGCGATGAACGTCGCCTCGGGCCAGCTGACGATGCCCGACGCCCCGTTCGCCGTGGCGATCTCGATCTTCTCCACCAACCTCATGTGGAGCACCGTCGACCTGCTGTTCTCGGGGGTCCTTCAACGCCACCCCAAGCTGCAGTTCTCGCTGGCCGAGGGCGGCATCGGCTGGATCCCCTACATCCTGGAGCGTGCCGACTTCGTGTGGGAGCGGCACAGGTACTACCAGCCGATCGACTTCGGCTCCCGGCCGTCGGACCTGTTCCGCAAGCACTTCTGGGGCTGCTTCATCGACGACGAGTTCGGGCTCAAGAACCTCGACGCCATCGGCACCGACCGGGTCATGCTCGAGATCGACTACCCGCACTCCGACTCCAACTGGCCCAACAGCCGCAAGCGCGCCGCTGAGGTGCTCGCCGACGTCCCCGACGACATCGCCCAGAAGATCGCCGAGACCAACGCCCGCACCATGCTCCGGTTCCCCCGATCGAGCTGAGGCGTACGCCTTCGTGCCCCGGTCTCCTTCCCCTGCCGCGAGCGGGGTGAGGAGACCGGGGCTTTTCCCATGGTGCTCACCGGCACCCGGCTCCGAGCAGGCTGCGCCATCGCCTCCTGCTCCGGGCGGCCGGCGGCATGAGGGGCGAATGGACCGAGGCGGGCGACGCCATCACCGCTCGGTGTTCTGGCAGGTTAAACGCACAGCCGGGCGAGTCGCCGACGCGACGTCGTCGGCGACTCGCCCGGCGATGATCCTCAGGCGGTGCCCAGCCGCTTTGCGGGGGTGAACCGGATCGGCAGCTTGCAGACGGCGTAGACCTCGGCCGCGTCCTCGAACCGTTCGGGCGTGCCAGCGAGTTCGTAGTCCGGCAGGCGGTCGAGGACCTCGTTGATCATCACCCGGAACATCATGCGGGCCAGGTTCGAGCCGAGGCAGCGGTGGACGCCCACCCCGAAGCTCATGTGGCGCGGTACTTCTCCTCGTCCAGGCCGAGCATGCGCAGGATGATCCGCGCCGGCAGCGGGGTGGTGAGTTCCTGCACGATGTCGCAGTGCCCGCGCTCGATGAACGCGTCGATCAGCTCGGTGGCGATCTCCCGCGCTGCGGGTTCGAGCCGGTCGGCGGCCGCGGGGGAGAACTTCCGCAGCGTGATGGCGCGCAGCTTGCCGGTCAGCGGCGAGTCCGACTCGATCGGCAGTATGGGATAGGACAGCGTGCTGGCCGGTACGCCGACCGTGGGGTAGGAACGAAAGACGCCCTCGTTGCGGGTGGCCTCGAACACCGACTCGTAGTCGGTCATCACCCAGAAGCCGCCGTGCCTGGTGGAGTACGCCACGGGGCACTTCGACCGCAGTTCCTTGTAGATCGCGTAGTTGTTTTCCCGGAATTCGGGGGAGTGGTGGTCGAAGTCGACCTCGCGGGCGGTCATTTCGTCGTCCTCCTCGCTGTGCTTTCCTGACGGCTTCTTCGGCAACGGCAGCCGGTCTTGCTATTCGGCCAGCCCCAACGGCCCGTCCTTGACCACCCGGTGAAGGAAGCCGAGATCGATCCCGGCGTTTCCGGCGGCCTCGTTGACGGCGGCCACGTCCTTGCGCAGGTAACGTTCTGATTTGACGAAGATGTCGGCTCCGTTGGCCCGCATGTAGCCGAACACCCGGCTGTCGCCGCTGCAGGAGCCCAGCGCCTCGGCCAGGTCGGCCGAGGCGATGCCCATCCGCTGCGCCAGCGCACTGGTCGACTCCGACCCCGAGCTGGCGGGACTGCTGCTGACGGGCACCGGGGACGTCTTCGTGCCCGGCGGAGACCTCGGCAAGCGCGGCGTCGACGACTGGATGGACTTCGAGAGATACCTGGGCATGGACGTCACGCCCTTCGACACCCTCCGCCAGTCGGCCAAGCCCGTAGTGTGCGCGGTCAACGGGCTGTGCCAGGGCGGCGGGCTGATGATCGCCCTGTGCAGCGACATCGCGGTGGTGAGCGAGCAGGCGACCTTCCGGGTGCCAGAACTGCTGCGCGGCATCGCCGACACCTACTACAGCCAGGTCCTCGCCCGGGTAGTCGGCGTAGTCCGCGCCCGCGACCTGATGCTGACCGGGCGCGCACTGTCCGCCGAAGAGGCCCTTGACTGGGGTCTGATCTCGCGGGTGGTCCCTCATGATGAACTCCTCGACACCGCGCGGGAGGTGCTGGCGCAGTGCTGCCAGACCGCTCCCGAGGCGCGCCGTGCGGTCAAGGCGAGCCTGGACGGTTACCTCGGCCTGTTCGACCGGATCGGTATGCGGGCGAGCATGGAGGGGGCGGAGTCGCGGGAGGGCTTCCTGTCGTTCAAGGAGAAGCGCTCCCCGCGATGGGTGCATCCCGATTTGCGGCGCGAAGGGCGGCTCTAGCCGACCGGCGCCGGGGCGGACGAAGGCCGTCCCGACGCCGGTCCGCAGGCCGCCGCCTCGCCCTTGGCGATCATCGGGAGTCCTGAGCGGGCCAGGCGCGTGCTGCCGGGCACCACCGACAACCCGTCGTCACCGACCCGGCCGGCGCGGATTCCGGCGGAGAACACCGTGCCGTCGATCGTGATCGTGCCCTCGCTGCCGAACGTCTCGAGCCGGTAGTCGGAACCCGTGTGCAGCCCGACCGCGCAGACGTTGATCGAGGCGATCATGCCCGAACCCATCCGCAGCAGCACCGCCGAGGTGTCGTCGGCGTCCACCTCGAGTTCGCCGCCATCCGGGCGGGTCCGGATGGGAACGCAGGTGCGGATGTCGGCGCGCACCGCCTTCGGCGGCCCGAACAGGCAGGACAGGTAGTCGATGTCGTGCGAGGCCATGCCGAGCAGGTGGCCACCGCCGTCGGCGGCACGGTACATCCACTCCGACTGCAGGGCCCGGCTGGGGTGCCAGTAGTCCGCGGCGATGTTCACCCTGGCGGCGTAGGGGTGCCGAGATGGCCGTCGCGCCGTCCCACACCGGCAGCCGCGCTTCGCTCCACCGGCCCTCGAAACAGACCGCGTGGGCCCGGCGCGACTCGTCGGCGGCCTGCAGCATCTCCTCGGCCTGCTCTTGGTTCAGGGCCATCGGCTTCTCGCCCAGCACGTGCTTGCCGGCCGCGAGGGCGGCCAGTGTCTGCTCATGGTGCAGCACGGTCGGCGTGCAGATCGACACCAGGTCGAGATCATCGCGGCGGACGAACTCGCGCCAGTCTGTGGACGTCTCGGCGATGCCTAGCCGATCGGCCGCGCGGGCCACCCGGTCCGGCGTGCGCGAGCAGATCGCCACCAGCTCGTACTCGGGCACGACCTGGAACGCGGGCGCCTGGACCAGCGCACCCCACCCGACACCGATGATCCCGACTCTGATCCGTTCCGTCATCCGCACTCCTGAGGTGGCCGAATGCTGCATGCCCACGGCCGGCCCACTTACTTTCCGCGCCGATCGACCGGACTCCGAATCCGTTTGTAAAGATAACTAGTTATAACTATATAACGGATAGACGGGAGAACCTGATGAACATGACGGAAGGCGTCGCGCTGTCACCGGTGGCGCGGGAGGTCTGGGCGAGGCCGCAGTACGGCGGCTCGCCGCGGCCGGTGCCGGGGTGGTGGGGTTGACCCTGGTCGCGGCCCGGGACCTCGGCCCGCTCGGGATCCGGGTGGTGACCGTGGCGCCGGGCACCATGCGCACCCCGATCATGGAATCCATGGGGGAGGAGGCGATCGCCCGCTTCGCCGCGTCCGTGCCCAACCCACGGCGGCTCGGCCGCCCGGAGGAGTACGCCGCGCTGGTCCAGCACGTCCTCGACAACGACTACCTCAACGGTGAGGTCATCCGGCTGGACGGCGCCCAGCGCTTTCAGCCCAAGTGACATGACGGATGACCCATGGCATGGGGCCCGCCGCCGGAAAGCGGCGGGCCCGTTGCCGTCGGAACTCCGGGGTTCTCGCGGGTCCATGCCGTCGAGCGGGGCATCGCCGATGTCCTCTTACAAGCGCCGGTGCGGATCGAGCAGGGCGGCCTTCACCGCCGCCGCGGTAGGCCGCGAGGTCTGGGAGTGGGGTGTTCCGTCGTGCCGCACGCTCAGCTTCGCCCCGAATGTCGTTCAATAGTTAAATAGATGTATTATTTAGCGCGATCGGAAGAGGCTGACCCGGGTCACGGAGAGTGCGAGGTCGGAGCAGTGGCGGAGGTCGCAGGGCCGGTTGGACGCCGCCGGGGTCGTCGAGGGACGGGTGCCCTGTCCGTCGACTCCGCAGCCTGCCATGCTGCGGGACCGAGATCCGAAGATGGAGGGAACCGAGGCGATGCACGTCTTCACAGGCGTGGACGACTTCCACGCGGCGGTGGGGCGACGGCTGGGTCCCAGTGACTGGCTGCCGGTCGACCAGGACCGGATCGACCGGTTCGCCGAGGCCACAGGCGACCACCAGTGGATCCACGTCGACCCGGACCGGGCCAAGGATGGGCCGTTCGGGGCGACCATCGCGCACGGATACCTGACCCTGTCGCTGATCCCGTTGTTCGCCGCCCAGACCTACCGCATCGAAAATCGCCGCATGGGCCTGAACTACGGGCTGAATAAGGTGCGGTTCATCACCCCGGTGCGAGTCGGCTCCCGGTTGCGCGGCATCACCGAGGTGGTGCAGGTCGACGATGTCGACGGCGGCGTCCAGGTGGTGTGGCGGACCACGGTCGAGATCGAGGGGGAGCCCCGGCCTGCGTGTGTCGCGGAGACCGTGACCCGGCAGTACTTCTGAGCACCGCCCGACCGGCTTCGAACGATCGAGGGAAAGAGGTCCGATGGACTTTGCATTCACCGCCGAGCAGGAGGAACTGCGGCGCACCGTCCGTTCCTTTCTGGAGCGCCGCTCCTCGGCGGCCGACGTCCTGCGCCTAATGGCCGACGAGCGTGGGTATGACGTCGAGGTCTGGCGGCTGATGGCCGGGCAGCTCGGTCTGCACGGGCTCGCCGTTCCCGAGGAGTACGGGGGCGGTGGCTTTGGCATGGTCGAGCTCGGCGCGGTCCTGGAGGAGATGGGCCGTGCCGTGCTGTGCGGGCCGTTCTTCTCCACCGTGGTGCTGGCGACGACCGCGCTGCTGGCCTCCGGGGACCGGGAGGCGTGCAAGGACCTGCTGCCCGGGATCGTCGCCGGGGACACGGTGGCCACGCTCGCGCTCGTGGAGGAGTCCGGGCGCTGGGACGAAGACGGGATTCGGCTGACCGCGGAGCGGGGACCGGGCGGATGGCGGCTCACCGGGCGCAAGGACTTCGTGCCCGACGGGAATCTGGCCGACGTGATCCTGGTGGCCGCCCGCACCGGCGGCGGGGTGAGCCTGTTCGCCGTGGACGGGCGGGCCCAGGGGCTGGCCCGGGAGGCGCTGCCCACCTTGGACAAGACCCGCAGGCAGGCTTTGCTCGGCTTCCAGCAGGTCCCGGCCCGGCTGGTCGGAGAGCGGGCGGCGGCCTGGCCGGTGCTGCGGCACACCCTGGACGTCGCCGCGGTCGCCCTGGCCGCCGAGCAGGCCGGGGGAGCGGCCGCGGTGCTCGACATGGCCGTCGGCCATGCCAAGACCAGGGTGCAGTTCGGCAGACCCATCGGCTCCTTCCAGGCGATCAAGCACAAGTGTGCGGACATGGCTGTCGCCGTGGAATCCGCGCGGGCCACCGCACAATACGCCCTGTGGACGGCCGCCACGGGCGCCGAGGATCTGCCGGTCGTGGCGAGCCTCGCCAAGGCCCACTGCTCGGAGGCGTTCACCCGCTGCGCCGAGACCAACGTGCAGATACACGGCGGCATCGGGTTCACCTGGGAGCATCCCGCCCACCTCTACCTCAAGCGCGCCAAGAGTTCGGAGATGTTCCTCGGCTCTCCCCGCCACCACCGGGACGCACTGGCGCAGCGCGCAGGCTTCTGACCCCGCCTGCGGGACGGGACGGGGCGGACGCGGACGTCATTCGAGGAGATCGAGCACCGTCTTCTCGCTCGCGGCGTTCACCGCGTCCTCGGCCGCGGTGATGTGCCGCGACCACAGCCGCTCCGCCCCGTCGGCGTCGCCGGCCTCGATCATCTCGACCAGCTTGACGTGGGTCCGGTGGGCCTTGCGGGCCGAGGTCCGCCGGACGGCCGAGTCCGGGTCGGCCGCCAGGTACGAGGAGTTGGCCCGGTCGACGATGTAGCGGAGCATGCCGCTGAGCAGGATGAGTGTCTGGTTGCCGGCCAGCTCGACCAGCAGCCCGTGGAAGGCGTCCTGCGCGTCGATCAGCGCCATCGGATCGGTGTTCAGGACCGCCTTCTCGCGCTCGATGGCCTCCTTCAGGCGGGCGATGTCGTCGGCGGTGTGCTTGAGCGCGAGCTTTCGGGCGCACGGCGGCTCGATGACGGCGCTGGCGCGGTAGACGTCGGCCAGCGTGGCGCCGCGGTACTCCAGGATCAGCCCGGCGTAGCGGGCGGCGACATCGGCGTCGGGTGCCGCGACGCGGGCACCGCCGTGGGCGCCGCGCCGGACGTTGATCAGTCCCTCGGACTCCAGGACCCGGAAGGCCTCCCGCAGGGTCGGCCGGGAAACCCCGAACTCCTCCATCAGCAGGTTCTCCGACGGCAGGGCGTCGCCGGGCTCCAGTTCCCCCCGGATGATCTGGCGGCGCAGTGACCGGGCGATGAGCTCGGCGGTCTTGGGAACCCGGACCCTGCGCCCCACCCGCATCCGCTCCGCGCTGGGCGCGGAGGCACCCGAGTCAGGAGTTCGAGCGGCCTCGGCCATGCGCGCCTCCTCACAAAGGTCGTCGTCTCCCGGTGCCGCCGTCCCCGGAAGGTTCATCGTCCGGTATGCGTCAGGTGCGGTGTCCGGAGATGTCAACAGTGTTCTAAGGCAAATAGTTTACCAGTTTGGTCACGCGCCTGCCGGGCTTCTCCGCATGTCCCCGATCACGGCCCCGCCACCACCAGAGGGCGGCGCACCGTTCCGCGATGGCCGGGGATCGAGGTGATTGATCTAAATTAGCCATCGACTGTACTGGAGGGCGCAAGCTGGCCACCATCCAGACCGCGGCCGCTGGCATCGGGGCGGGCATGGATCGGGCCGTGGTCGCCGGCGGCGCCGAGTCGCTGTCCACGGCGCCGGCCATGTGCCGCAGGGGCGCCCGGCACAGACGAGTGGGAGGACCCCTGGCACCCGCTCTCCCACCCCGAGACCGCCGACGCGCCCGCGATGGACATGTCGGTGACCGTCGGCTGGAACACCGCCCGGATCGCGGGCGTCACCTCCCGAGGAGATGGACGCCTGGGCCCTGCGCAGTCACGCCAGGGCCGTGCGCGCCATCGATGAGGGCCGGTTCACTGAGGAGATCGTGCCGCTCAAGGTGCAGCGCGCGGACGGCGCCGAGGTGCTGTTCGACACCGACGAGCACCCGGCGGGGCGGCACGATGGAGAAGCTGGCCGCGCTCAAGCCGCTGAAGCAGAGATCCCCGGCTTCAGCATCACCGCGGGCAAACTCCCCCCGGGCTCAACGACGGCGCGGCGGTGGCATGGGATCTGCCTTGGTGCTGGAGGTCGCCGTGCACCGACCCTGACGTCGTGAAGGGGAGGACCGGCCGGTCCTCCCCTTTTTCCATGCGGTTCGGTCCGGGACGCCCCGGACCGCGATGGCATCACCCTGTGACAGGCTCGCGGGGCAGACCCAGCACCGTCTCGGCGATGATGTTGCGCTGTATCTCGGAGGCGCCCGCGTAAATCGTCCCGGCCCGCGCGTTCAGGTAGGTCGTCGTCCAGGAGCCGGTGGAGTCGATGGGCGCGCCCGGGTCGTCGGTCCGCATCGAGCGCAGCGGCCCGCGCCCGCGGGGGACCAGCCCGGCGTCACCGAGGATATCCATAGCCAACGTGGTGACGTCCTGGTGGTACTCGCTCCAGTACAGCTTCAGGACGGAGGACTCCGGGCCGGGCGGCTCGCCCTTGAGGTAGCCGGTGAGCACTCGGTAGCCGAGGTGGCGCATGCTCTCGACGCGGCAGTAGCAGGCCGCCAGCCGCTGCCGGATCACCGGGTCGTCGGCCAGCCCGCGCTCGCGGGCCAGCGCGATCAGCCGGTCCAGCTCCGCGCGGAAAGCGATCGGCAGGGTGGCGGCCTCCTCTCCGCGCTCGAAGCCCAGCAGCGACTTGGCGACCTTCCAGCCGCCGTTGACGGGGCCCACCACGTGGTCGGCTGGTGTCCTGGCGCCGTCGAAGAAGACCTCGCAGAAGTCGTCGTCGCCGTTCATCATCTTGATCTGCCGCACCTCGACGCCCGGCTGGTCGATGGGGACGAGCGGGAACGAGATGCCCCGGTGCTTGGGCGCGTCCGGATCGGTGCGGGCCAGGACGAAGATCCAGTTCGCCCGGTGGGCCATGGTGGTCCAGATCTTCTGGCCGTCGATGACCCACTCGTCCCCATCGAGCCTGGCCCGGGTCCGCAGCGAAGCGAGGTCGGAGCCGGCCTCGGGCTCGGAGAAGCCCTGGCACCAGATGTGCTCGTTGCTCAAGATGCGCGGTACGAAGTGCCGCTTTTGCTCCTCGGTGCCCCACAGCAGCAGGATGTTGCCGATCATCTTGATGCTGACCATGTCGTTCAGGCCCCCCGAGGGTACCCCGGCACGCATCAGCTCCTCCACCAGGACGACCTGGTGGAGCTGGGACAGGCCCTGACCGCCGTACTCCTTGGGCCAGGTCAGCCCCAGCAGACCGCGGCGGTGCAGGGTCGCCCGCCAGGACTCCCAGAAGTCCAGGGCCTCCCGGCGGCCGGGGATCGAGCCGATGCCGGTCCAGTTCGGCGGGAGCTCCTCGGCGAGCACGCGGCGGACGTGCGCTCGGAAGGACTTCGCCTCCGGTGGATAGCTGATGTCCATGCAGTCTCATTCCCCCTGATCAAGGTGCGTGGGGACCCCGGCCGACGGCCGGGCGTCGGCGGCCTCTGGAAGGTTGAGTGATCACCGCGACGGTGCCGTCGGTCCGGTGGACGATCTGATCGGTGGACACGGTCGCCTCTCAGCCGTTCCTGGTCAGGAGCATGCAACCGGCGACGGGGCCGCCCCCCGCGGCGACGGCCGCCACCGCGGGTTCGCTGGCAACCTGCCGCTCGCCCGCCTGACCCCACAGCTGGACGCAGGCCTCGTGCAGCATTCCCACGCCGTGCAGCCGGCCGCCGGACAGCTGTCCGCCCTGGGTGTTGAGCGGCAGCTCGCCGGACAGGGAGATGCGCTCGCCGTCCTCGACGAACCGGCCCGCCGCGCCGTGCTCGCAGAACCCGAGCGCCTCCAGCCACTGCAGGGTCAGATAGCTGAAGCCGTCGTAGAGCTCGGCGATGTCGACGTCGGCGGGCCGCAGTGTGGTGCGCCCCCACATGCTGTGCGCCGCGTCGTGCGCGGCCATCGTGGTCAGGTCGGCCCGCTGGTCCCAGGTGGGCCGCTCGTACATGCCGGTGCCCAGGGCCTCGACGGTGATCGGCGCCTGCGGCAGACCCGCCGTGGCCTCCCGGCGCGAGACGATGACGGCGGTGGCGCCGTCGCAGGGGACGTCGCAGTCGTACAGGCAGAACGGGGTGGAGATCATCCTCGATCCGAGGTAATCCTCCAGTGTCAGCGGGTCGCGGTAGACGGCATTTGGATTGAGCGCGGCGTTGCGGCGGGCGTTCAGCGGCACCTGTGCCAGCTGCTCGCGGGTCAGTCCGAACTCGTGCATGTAGCGCTGTGCCATGAGGCCCAGCCAGTTGGCGGCCGACATCGCGCCGTAGGGGGCGAACCACTCGTAGAAGCCGTCCGCGCGCCCCCGGCCCTGCGACCCGCCGGCCAGCACCCCCGCCCGGCCCCGGTTCTGCTGGGCGGTGGACTCCCACACCGAGCGGAAGCACAGCACGTGGTCGGCCATGCCGGTGGCCACCGCCAGGCACGCCTCGGCGATCGGCCCGAGCTGGCCGGCGGTCTCCATCGCGCCGAGGTACCAGCGCGCCCGGATGCCGAGCCCCCCGATGACGTCGCCGGCCCCGCCGCCGCTGAAGCCTGGGTCGGGGGAGATCGGGCCCGGATACGTCGCCACGCCGTCGATGTCGGCCGGGGTCAGCCCGGCGTGGCCGATGGCCCGCAGACAGGCCTCCAGCGTCAGCTCCAGTCCGTCGCGGCCCAGCCGCCGGCCCACCTGGGATTGGCCGGCGCCGCTGATGACCGCGCGGCCCGCCAGGGGGTTCATTGGGCCACCGGGCGGAACAGGGGCAGCCATACGTCCTCCCATTGCTCGAAAAAGACCTCGACTCGCATGCCGATCTCCACCTGGTCGGGCTCGCAGCCGACGATGTTGGTGGGCAGCCGTACTCCCGGTTCCTCCTCGAGCTCCACGAGGGCCACCACGTAGGGCGGCGGGAAGCCCGGCAGCCATTGCTGGTGGTTCACCGTGAACGTCGCGACGGTGGCGCGGCCGGACACCGGCTCGGCGGCCACGTCGAAGCTCTGGCAGCGAACGCAGATGGGGCCCGGCGGATGGAAGAAGTGCCCGCAGGCCCGGCAGCGGTGGATGCGCAGCTCGCCCTTCTCTCCGCCCGTCCAGAAATCCCGGCTAAGCGGCTTGACGGCTGGCAGCATGCGCTGTTCGGGTGGGATCACGCGGCGATCTCCTTCGGTTCGTGGGTGGCCCGCCCGCCGGGTGGTGAAGGCCGTGTCATGGGAGCTCCCCCTCCCGGACGCATTGGGCGGCGTCGAAGTGCGCGGGCAGCGGCTGGAACGCGGGAGGGCGCCGTTCGACGAAGCTCGCGACGCCCTCGGCGAAGTCGGGATGCTCGGCGAACCGGCCCATCGCGGCCAGGGCGCGGCCGAAGGCCGCCCCGAATCCGCCCTCCAGGTCCGCGTGCACCTGGTGCCGGATCACCGCCATCGCCCGTGGCGAGCAATTGCGGGCCAGGTCGCGCGCGTAGTCGCGGGCCGCCGCCAGCACCTGGCCGGGCTCGGTCACCCGGCTGACGACCCTGAGCCGCAGCGCCTCGTCGGCATCGAACGTGCGGCCCGACAGCAGCAGGTCCAGCGCGTTCTCCACCCCCACCAGGCGGGGCAGCAGCCAGGAGACACCGCGCTCGGCGGGTAGCCCGCGCCGGGCGAAGGACGTTGCGAAGCGTGCCCCGCGCGCCGCGAAGCGCACGTCGCACAGCAATGCCTGGATCAGGCCCACCCCGGCGCATGCGCCGTTGATCGCGGCGATCATCGGCTTGGGCACGCCGAGCGGATGGTGGAACGGCCGCCGCCCGGTCAGGTCCAGGGGCCGTCCGGCGACCGACTCCAGGCGCCTGGCGTCGACCCCCGGGCAGAAGGTGCGGCCCGCGCCGGTCACCACGATCGCGCGGACGTCGCCGTTGTCGGCGGCCTCGTTGAGCCGGGCGAAGTAACGGGCCTCAAGTTCGGGGCTCCACCCGTTGCGGCGTTCCGGCCGGTTGAGGGTGAGGGTGAGCACCCCGTCGTCGTCGAGGTCCCACAGCACCATGTCGTCGCTCATGGCGTGTCCCCTTCCCACAGCGCGGCCAGGGCGGCCCGTCGTTGCGCGCGGTCCAGGCCGCGCAGGTCGGCGACGCCGGTCTCGGTGACGACCACGTCGACGTCATGGGACGGCGTGCTGACCGCGGCGTCGGGACGGGCGGCCATGGTGGATCGGCTGCGGTGCCGGGTGGGGAGGGCGAGCACGCTCAGCCCGCCCGCCGACCGGGCGGCCGAGAACATGTAGTCCGGCTGCCCGCCCATCCCGGCGACCGCCGAGCCGCCGAGGGACTCGACGTTGGCCTGTCCGTCCGCGTCGATCTGCAGGGCCGTGTTCACCGCCACCAGCGGCGGGTCACAGGACCCGAGCCGGCCGGGATCGTGGGTGGTCTCCAGTGGATGGAGTATCGGCCCCCCGTCCGCCCAAGCGTACAGTTCCGCGTCCCCCGCCATGTATGGCGCCATGGGGGTGCCGAGCAGGAGGCCGCGGCGCTCCAACCCCATTACGCCCGGCGTGACGATCCCGGTGTCGGCGAACACGGGACGGTCCAGAACCCGGAGCAGGGCGGTGCCGATCCCGCCGGGTGCGGACTGCAGCCGGGCACCGGCCGGGACGAGCCCGGCGATCCGCTCGGCGATGGCCTGCTGCACGTCCGACGGCTCGGGCCAGGTCATCTCGACCGGGTCGCCGGCGGGAATGTCCAGCGGGACCACCCGCTCGGCCGGCAGCGGCGGCCCGGCGTCGCAGCACGGGCCCGGCCGCACCACGGCGGCGACCGTCGCGCCGGCGGCTACCGCCGCCCGCAGCCATGCGACCTCGGTGGTGAACCGGTACCCGCCGGGGCGGGCCGTCACCGGGGCGATCAGCAGATCGGGCCGGATGACGTCATGCAGCAACGCCGGCAGCGCGCCGTACCGCACCGGGAGGTAGCGCACGGCCCCGGCGTCGATCGCCTTGCGCAGGCCATAGCCGCCCATGGTCGTGGCGACGTCGGCGAACGCGGCGAAGTCCAGGCCGGCCGGTTCGCGCAGGCACCAGCCCAGCAGCAGCCGCACGCCACCGACACGGGCCGCCGCAGCCGACAGCTCGGTGAGCACCTCGCCCTGCGGCATCCCGGCGCCGTCGCCGATCGCGACGGTCATGCCGGGACGCAGCAGCTCGGTCAGGTCAGCCACGCTCGGCGCCCAGGATGGTGACCGCGGAGACTGCGGTGGGCCCGCCGATGTTGTGGGCCAGCCCGACCCGCGCGCCGTCCACCTGGTTGGCGGCCTCGCCGCGCAGCTGCTCGAACAGCTCGACGCACTGGGCCACGCCGGTGGCCCCCGGCGGGTGCCCCTTGGCCTTGAGCCCGCCGCTCGGATTGACCGGTAGGCTCCCGCCCACGCTGGTGGCCTCGGCCTCGACCAGCTTGTGGGCGCCGAAGCGGTCGGCGAAGCCGAGGTCCTCGTAGCTGATGAGCTCGACCCCGGTGAAGCAGTCGTGGACCTCGGCGACGTCGACGTCGGCGGGGGTGAGCCCGGCCATCGCGAACGCCCGCCCGGCGGCTCGTCTGGTCGCCGGGAACGTGGTCATGTCGACCTTGTGCTGGTGCATGACGCGGTCGAGGCCGAGTCCCACGCCGCGCACCCACACCGGCCGGTCGGTGTAGCGGTCGACCACGTCCTCGGCGACCACCAGCAGCGCGGCGGCGCCGTCGCTCTGCGGCGTGCAGTCGTACAGCCCGAACGGGTCGACGACCATCGGCGCGTTCAGTACCTGCTCGACTGTGATCTCGAACCTCAGCTGCGCCTTGGGGTTGTTCAGGGCGTGCCGATGGTTCTTCACCGCGACCATCGCCATGTGTTCGCGGGTGGCGGGCGACTCGTGCAGGTAACGCGCCACGTGCAGTGCGAAGTTGGCGGGTGCGACCAGCCCGAGCGGATAGTCCCACGCCATGTCGCGGGTCATGGCCGCCCACTCCCAGAACGTGGAGCGGGCCGAGGACTCGCGGACCTTGTCCCCGCCGACCACCAGCGCCACGTCGACGTATCCGGACGCGACGCCGAACACCGCGTTACGCAGCGCGTCGTTGCCGGTCGCGCAGGCGTTCTCCACCCGGGTGACCGGGACGTCGACCAGCCCGCACGAGTCGGCCAGCACGCCCGCCGGGAACCCGTCGGTGGTGGTCAGCTCACCGAACCAGGCCGCCTGGATGTCGGCGCGGTCCAGGCCCTTGTCCACCGACCGCTCGCACTCCCCCACCGCCATCGGCAGCAGATCCTTGATGCCGAGGCCGAAATGCTCGGCGAACGAGGTCATCCCCGCCCCGGCGATCGCGACCCTCCTCATCGGACCTCCTCCTCATCCGGCTCGCCGGGCTCATCCGGCCAGAACGCATATCCGTAGTCGGGCACGCCCGAGCGCACCGCCACCCGGCGCAGGGTCATCCGGCCGGTGTCGCCGATGGCCACCGTCCCGGCCTCCGCGGCGGTCGTCCTGACCAGCACGCGGACGTCGAGGCCGTCGAGCTGCACCATGGCGAGGCTGTAGGGCGTGGCCAGGCCGGGCACCGGCACCCGCACGGTCACAGCCGTGTACACCTCCGCGCGGCGCGGCAGCGGGAACGGCGACCACGCGCCTTCCGAGCCGCACTCCCGGCAGCGGCGCCGAGGCGGATAGGCCAATGCGCCGCAGCCGCCGCAGCGGGCCGCCTCCCAGCGAACCTTCGGCTCGAACGCGCGGTCGTAGGCCGCCAGCGAGATGGGGATTTCGGGCCCTGGGGTGTGCCGGGCGGCGGGCAGGGGACGTCCCGCCGGCTCGAGACGGTGCACGGTCCCGGCGGGCGCCGACTCGATCGCAACTGCGGTGAGCGTCCCCTGTTCGGATGCCAGCAGGACCCCCGCCTCCTCCCGCTCGGCCATGGCGGCCAGCGCGAACACGGTGGCACTGGCGCCCAGCGTCGGCAGCCGGGGAGGGTCCCCGGCGCACATCCCGCGCATCTGGCCGTGCGGTATCCCGGCGACGGCGAAGGGCTTGTCCTCCGGGCCGGCCTGGCGCAGCGACGCCTTCAGACCCCGCTCCCGCAGCAGCCGAGGATCGTCGTAGTCATGCATGACACCGTCCCGGGAACGGGCGGTGACGGGCAGGCTCCGCGCGATCCGGCTGACCGGCCGCAGGCGCGTCCCGTCGGCGGAGACCAGCACGGCACCCGCTCCGGCCGGGTCCAGGTCGGCGCCGAGCACCAGGGTTCTGGGGCGGGCGGACAGGACGGCGTCCAGCATCGCGGGCGCGCCGCCGAGCCGCTCCACCACCTCCAGGTCTGAGGGCAGGCCGAGGCCCGCCAGCAGCGTCGCGCCGTTCCCGCCCTCCAGCAGCGGCAGGTCGCGAGTGACCAGCACGACCCGCTCGATGCCTCCGCCCGGCGCCCGCTCCAGCAGCACGCGGCCGGCCTCCACGGCCATGGTCACCGCGTCCTCGTCGCCTCCCGGCAGTCGCCGTCCGCCCTCCTGCCAGGGCGGCAGGTAGGTGCCGATCAGCTTGATGCAGGTCATCTCCGCTCCTGTTTCCGTCACCGGCCCGCCAGCGATGCCAGGCCGCCAGGCGCCACTCCGAAGACCCGGCGCAGGCCCGCGTCGATCTCCTCGGCGGCCAGACGCTCCCCGCCCGCGGCACAGTGGCCGTCGAGGACGCTCCACGGCTGCATCCGGTACACGGCGCCGCCGTCCACGCGCAGCACCGCGCCGGTCAGCCAGCCGGACTCCTGCGAGACCAGCCAGGCGACGACCGGTGAGGAGTTCGCCGGGTCCATCGGGTCCCAGCCGTCGGTCTCCTTGTGGCCGGCCATTGCGTTACCCGCGGTCATCCGGGTGTACGCGATGGGGGAGATCGCGTTGGCGGTCACGCCGTACCGGGCGGCCTCCATCGCGGTGACCATGGTGAGATTGGCGATCCCGGCCTTGGCCGCCCCGTACACGGACTGGCCGACGTTGCCCGCCAGCCCCGCGCCCGACGTGGTGTTGACGATGCGGCCGCCGGACGTGCGCCCGGCCTTGGCCTCGGCCCGCCAGTACGCGCACGCGTGGTGGCTCAGCGCGAACGTCCCCTTGAGATGGACGGCCAGCACATGGTCGACGTCCTCCTCGCGCAGCGTGGCGACCATGCCGTCGCGCAGGATCCCGGCGTTGTTGACCACGCCGTCCAGCCGGCCGAACTCACCCGTCACCCGCTCGACCAGCCGCCCCATCCCCGCCCAGTCGGTGACCGAGGTGGAGTCGGCCATGGCGGTGCCGCCCAACCTCTCGACCTCCCGGGCGACCTCCTCGGCCGGGGACTCCCTTACGGTCTCCCCGCGCAGACCCGCGCCCACGTCGTTGACCACCACGGTGGCCCTGTGCCTCGCGAGTTCCAGGCAGTGCGCGCGGCCGATGCCCCGCCCGCCTCCCGTGACGATGACCACGCGGCCGTCCAGCATCCCTGCCACCGGCTTCCTCCCAGTCCATGACCTTGTGGGAAAATAGTCCAATCAGTTTAACCTTTTTACTATCTCCCATCGGTCGGGGTACCCGGCCGCCACCGGATGGGGCCTTTCGCTCATGCCCGCAGTAGTGACGACCCGGCGGTGATGAGCGGGTAGAGTCCGTCGGCTCCGAGGTCCTGGGCGGCACGGCCCAGGAAGGCACTCCACACCCGCTCGTCGCCGTACTCGCAGCGCCAGGCCCGCAGCCGCCGGGTGGCATGGTGCAACGGGTACTCCTGGGTCACCCCCATGGCGCCGTGCGCCTGGTGGGCGGCCCGGACTGCGGTGTGCACCGCCTGGTTCGCCAGCAGCTTGGCGGCGGCCGTCTCGAAACGCGCGTCCCCCCGGCCGGCGGCCCGGGCCGCGGCGGACGCCGCGAGCCCCACCGCCGCCGTCTCCTCCATCACCGTGACGACGTGCTGCTGCACGGCCTGGAAGCGCGCAATGGGACGGCCGAACTGCACGCGCTCGCCGGTGTAGGCCACCGTCAGCTCACAGACCCGCTGCAACGCTCCCGCCATAAGGACGGCCCGGGTCAGCGCACCCTCGAACAGCAGCGTCCGCGCGGTGGCGGCCGACAGTGCCGCAACTTCGGGGGTCGCGCCCTCGAACGACACCATGTCGCGAGGCTCACCGGCCAGATCGGTCATCGGAGTGAGCCGCCCGGCCTCCGGCTTGACGGCGACGATGTTCCAGGCGCCTTCGTCTTGGAGGAGCGCCACGATCCACTCGGCCGACCGCGCCCAGGGGACGCGGTGTGCGGTCCCGTACAGCCGTCCGTCGTCCAGGCACAGCGTGTCCTCGGGACGGCCCGGCACCACGGTGAGCGGTCCCGGCGGTACCGCGACCCCGGATCCGGCCAGCAGCCGGCCCGCCAGGCGCGTCTCGGCCAGCGGCAGCGGCACACAGTGCGTGCCGGCCACCCGGAGCACGGCGAGCGCGTCGCCGATCGTGCCGCCCTGGCCGCCGGATTCCTCCGGCACCCCGATCCACGGCAGGCCGGTCTCCGCGACTGTCGCCCACATCGGCGCCGCCCAGCCGGTGTCTTCGGCCCCCTGCAGCGCCTGCGGGTCGCACAGTGACCCGAAAAGGTCCTCGGCGGTCTTGATCAGCATCGCGTCGGTCATCTGGGCAGTCCCCTCATCACCACGGAACGCAGGATCTCCGTCGTGCCGCCGCGCAGGGTGTACGACGGTGCGCACAGCACCGACGCCACCAGCAGCCGCTCGAACAGCGACGAGGACTCGGGAGAGGGCTCCAGGTCGACGAGGCGTTCGAGCGCTTCGAGCACGTCCTGCTCGAAGCGGGTGCCCATCTCCTTGACCAGGGCGGCCTCCACGGCGGCGTCCAGGCCCGCGTCGAGCCGCCGCGCGATCGTCAGCGACATGTGGCGCAGCACCCACCAGCGGGCCACCGCCGCGCCGAGCCACCGGACCTGCTCGGCGTCCGGCTCCGGATGCTCGCGCAGGAACTGCTCGGCGACGATGTAGGTGGACAGCCAGCGGTCCGGACCGCCGCGCTCGTAGGCCAGCTCGGACGTGCTCTGCGCCCAGCCGTTGCCCACCTCGCCGAGTACCAGGTCGTCGGGGACGAAGACGTCGGTGAAGACCACCTCGTTGAAGTCCAGCGACCCGTCCAGGAAGGGGATGCCGCGCACCGCGACGCCCTCGGCGCGCAGGTCCACGATGAGCTGGCTGAGGCCCTGATGGCGTTCGCCGTCGCCGGTGCGGCACAGCACGATGCACCAGTCGTTGCGGTGCGCTCCGGTGGTCCAGATCTTGGTGCCGTTCAGCAGCCATCCGCCGTCGGCGCGGCGCGCCCGCGTCCGGACCGACGCCAGGTCGCTGCCGGAGTCGGGCTCGCTCATCCCAATGGAGAAGGAGATCTCGCCGCGGCAGATGCCGGGCAGGAAGCGCTCCTTCTGCTCCTCGGTGCCGAACCGGGCGATGACCGGTCCGCTCTGCCTATCGGCGACCCAGTGGTGGCCGATCGGGGCGCCCCGACGCAGCAGCTCTTCGATGACGACGAAGCGCTCCACCGCGGAGCGGTCACCGCCGCCGTACCTCTTCGGCAGGGCCATGCCCAACCAGCCGCGGGCCGCCAGCCGCCGGGAGAACTCTGGGTCCGCGACGGCGTTCATCCCCAGGCCCGGGACGCGGGAGCCGTGCGGCAGCTCCCGGTCGCAGAACTCCCGCACCTGCCGTTGCAGGGCCAGTTCGCGGTCACTCAGGTCGACGGGCTCGAACCGCGACCACAGATCAGGCTGGACGGTCACTGAGATGGCCTCCCGGCGGTACGCGCCGACCGGCTCAGGACGGCGCATATCAGTTAAATAATTGTATGCTATCTTCCCAGTCGATCGACAAGACCACACTGGGGAGGGACGTTGGGCGTCATCGTCGATGATCAGGGCGCGCTGACCATCATCACCATCGACCGGCCCGAGGCGCGCAACGCTCTCGATCCGGACACCATGGCCGGGATCGGCGAGGCCCTGCCGGCCGCCGAGCGGGCTCCCGAGATCCGCGCCTTCGCCGAGAAGCGGAAGCCGCGCTGGTTGCCGCTGGAAGGAGAGCGCCGGTGAAACGGACTCTGTACGGACCCGAGCACGAGCAGTTCCGCTCCCTGGCCCGGGCGTTCTTCGAGAAGGAATGCGCCCCCCACGTCGAGAAATGGGAGCAGCAGGGCCACGTCGACCGCGAGGTGTGGCGCAAGGCCGGGCAGGCCGGGCTGCTGCTGTGGGAGGCGCCGGAGGAGTACGGCGGGCTGGGGATCAAGGACTTCCGCTACAACGCGATCATCCACGAGGAGTTCCACTCCACCGGCGTCGCCGGGTTCGGCATCGGCCTGCAGAACGACGTGATGCCTCCCTACCTGCTGGACCTGTCCACCGACGAGCAGAAGGCGCGCTGGCTGCCCGGCTCGGTCAAGGGCGACATCGTCTGGGCGATCGCGATGTCCGAGCCCGGGGCCGGCTCGGACCTGAAGTCCATCCGCACCACGGCGCGCCGCGAGGGCGACGAGTACGTGCTGGACGGTGCCAAGACCTTCATCACCAACGGCGTTCTCGCCGACAACGTGGTGGTGGTCTGCAAGACCGACCCGGACGCGGGTCACCGTGGCATCAGCCTCCTGGTGGTGGAGGACGGCATGCCCGGCTTCGAGCGCGGGCGCAAGCTGGACAAGATCGGGATGCGTTCGCAAGACACCGCCGAGCTGTCCTTCACCGGCGTCCGGGTGCCGGCGGCCAACCTGCTGGGCACCGAGGGGCGCGGCTTCTTCCACCTGATGGCGGGGCTGCGCCAGGAACGGGTGGCCTGCGCCGCGGGGGCGGTCGCCGCCATGGAGCGGGCCCTGGCGCTCACCGTGGAGTACGTGCGCGACCGCAACGTGTTCGGCCAGGCCCTCGGCGCCATGCAGAACACCCGCTTCCAGCTGGCCGAGATCAAGACGATCGTCGACGTCGCCCGGGTCTACGTCGACAAGGCCGTCATGGAGCTCGTCGAGGGCACGCTGACCCCGCAGGACGCCGCCGGGCTGAAGCAGTGGACCACCGACCGGCAGGGTGAGGTCATCGACCGCTGCCTGCAGTTCTTCGGCGGCTACGGCTACATGAACGAGTACGAGATCGCCCGGCTGTATCGGGACGCCCGGGTGACGCGCATCCTCGCCGGGTCCAACGAGGTCATGAAGGAGATTGTCGGCAGGTCCATGAACCTGGAGGGACCGGCCGGCGCATGACGTGTGGCCGGTCCCCGGCGCGGGGGCCGGTCACACCCCGGTCAGGTGGTGCCCAGGGAGCCGACGGCGCAGCGGCTTACCCGCTGCGTCGTGCGTCAGCTCGGAGACCACGTGCCAGTAGACCGGCACCTTGAACCCGGTCGGCCGCGCGCGGACGAAGCGCCGCAACTCCTCCTCGCCGGGCGGGACGGTGGGGTCCGCCGACACCACGAGGGCCGCCGGCGTCTCGCCCCGGCCGCTGATCCAGCCCGCGCTGCCAGTCCACGCCAAGCGCGGGGGCCGTCGACCGGAATGCGGGAAACACCTGGTTATCAGCTGGAAACACTGTTGTAGCCTGAGCGGCGGTGTTAGCGTTCGAGATGGTATCCGAGCCGGAGGGTCGGCCTCCTGCTCGACGGTCTCGGCTATCGCGGATGGTGAGCATGGGCGGCCCCGCAATCGGTGACCAGATACGCGATCTCGGCTGGGGCACAGCTACGGCCGAAAGCTTAGGCACCCCGGCGTACGGCGGTGGTGTGGCGCCGATGTCCCAATACGCCCGGCGATGGTGCGGTGACGTGCGCGAGGTGGTCGGGGTCGTCCCCGACGCCCGACGCGTCGTCCTGGGCTGGCCCCATCTGCAGCCCGACGGGCCGGGTCGGTGGGACACGGCCGCACTGGACCGCTGTGACCGGGCCCTGGACGCCATGCTGGACGGCGGACTGCGGCCGAGCCTGGCCCTGCTGCACGTGGATCTGCCCGGCTGGCTGGAGCGGGCTGGGGGCTGGCTCGCCCGGGACACAGCGCTGCGCTTCGCCGACTACGCGGCCGAGGTGGCCCGCCGCTTCGGCGACCGGGTCGACCGCTGGATCACCTGCACCGATTTCGTCGCGCCCTCCCTGGCCGACCATGTGGCGGGGATGCGCCCGCCCGGCAGGGGCATCGGCTCCGCCGGGATGCCTGCGGTGCACCACGTGCTCCTGGGGCACGGGCTGGCCGTGGAGGCCCTGCGCGCCGCCGGGATCTCCGGAACGGTGGGCGGCGCCATGCCGCTCGTGGGCAGCTATGCGGCCACCGACGACCCGTGGGACCGGATCGCCCTGGAACGCTGCGAGACCTGGACGATCCGGTTGCTGCTGGACCCGCTGCTGCTCGGGGAGCACCTGGCGCCGGAGGACGGCCCCTCTCCGGTGGAGGCGTCCGGCTGCGTCCGGCCCGGCGACATGGAGATCATCCGCACACCCCAGGATTTCCTGGGTCTCTCCTGGTCCGTGGCTTTCCGGGTCGCGGCTCCGGAGAACCTGGTCCGGGTGCTCCCGGCACGGGGGTACTTCGGCGCCCTCAACGACGTCAACCGGCTGCTCACCCGCCTCGGCTTCGTGATCGCCCCCCTCGACGGTGTGGCCACCACGTCGCACGGCTGGCCCATCGTGCCCGAAGCGCCAGCCGACGCGGTGGCGGCCGTGCGCGACATCTACGGCGACCTGCTGCCACCGCTGTACCTCACCGACCGGGGCAGCGGGCATCTCGACGGCGCCGGGTCGGCGGAGCAGATCGACGCCCGGCGCCGCGCCCTGCTGGCCGCCCGGCTGGGTTGGCTGTCCGTCGTGATGGCGGAGGGCGTGGACGTACGTGGTTACGAATACTGGTCCTACATGGACGACCTGGAGTGGGTGCTCCAGTACGTCCGCCTGTACGGGATGGCCGTGCCGGAGCGTGAGCCGGAGCTGTCGCCGCCACCGTGCGACTGGGTGAAGTCCGGGCCGTTCCGCGTCACCGATCCGATGGGTCCCGTTTCCGCCGGGGCGGGCGGGCCCGGCATCGTGCGGGCGTTCCCGCGCGGCGTGCGAGCAGTGGCCTCCCGCGACTCGCTCCAACGGCGATGAACATGGTGCTCTGGGTCATGTGAACAACCGCCTTCGGTGTTCGGGCCGCCCCTCGTCGGATGCGGGTCCGCCATCGGAGGCATGCCCGCGGTGCTGCGGGGACCCGTACAGGCGCCGACAGATCCGGACGTGCCGAGGGCGTCGGCCCGGTGCGGTACGACGCCGTCGGCGCCGGGGTTACAGCACCGCGCCCTGAACCTTGAGCTCCAGGATCTCGTCCATCCTCAGGCCGAGGCTCTGCAGGACGTCATCGGTGTGCTCGCCGTGCTCCGGTGCGCGGGTGAGGGTCGGCGGCGTCTCGTTGAACTGCAGTGGCGAGGGCACCAGCCGGAACGAGGAGCCGTCGGGGGCCTCGACGTCCACCAGGTAGCCGTTGGCCTTGGCCTGGGGGTCGTCCAGGATCTCGCTGGCGCGCTGCACCGGTGCCCACACACCCTTGACGTGGGCGAGGGCGGACTTCCATTCCTCCAGGGTGCGGCTCGCGAAGAGGTCGTCCAGAACTTCGATGCACTCGACGCGGTGCTCGAACATGGCCTTGCCCGTGTTGAAGCGGGGGTCGTCGGCCAGTTCCGGGCGGCCGGCAGCGGTGACGAGCTCGGGCCAGAACCGGTCGTACTGCAGCATGTTGAGCAGCAGGTACCGGTCATCCTTCGTCCTGTAGTAGTTGACCAGCGGATTCGGCATCTGGTCGTGGGCGCTGAAGGGAAGGCGGTCGATGCCGAACAGCCCGGCTCCGGCGAGGGTGGCGCCGGTGGCCCACATGCCCATGGCCAACAGTGAGTTGTCGACGACCAAGGCCTCGCCGGTACGGTCGCGGTGCAGCAGAGCGGCCGTGACGCCGCCGGCCAGTGTGAGCCCGCCGAGCACGTCGCCGTAGGCGGGGCCGGGCTGCATGAACGGGTAGTCCTGGCCCGGCGGGGTGGCGATGTCGGCGGAGCCGCCACGGGACCAGAACGTGGCCAGGTCGTACCCGCCGCGCTCGGCCTCGGGGCCGCGCTGGCCGTTGGCCGAGCCGCGCACGTAGATGATGTTCGGGTTGGCGGCGCGGATGTCGTCGACGTCGATGCCGAGCTTGCGGCGGACGGCGGGCAGGAAGTTGGTCAGGAAGACGTCCGCCTCCGCGACCAGCCTGAGCAGTACCTCCCGGCCGCCGGGCGAGGCCATGTCCAGCCCCACGCTCTTCTTACCGCGGTTGGGAACCTCGATCATGTGGTTCACCCCACCGCCGCCGGGCACCAACCCGGAGCTGACCAGCCCGCGCTGCGGGTCCCCGGTCTCGGGATGCTCGATCTTGATGACCTCGGCGCCCCACTCGGCCAGGACGGCGCCGGCCATCGGCACGTACGTCCAGGCCGCGACCTCGACGACCTTCACACCGTTCAGGATGGCTGTCACGCCGGACCTCCTCACCTTCCGCCCAGCCGGTCGGCGGGCGGGGCGGCCGGTACGGACGCCGACCGCCCCCATTCGGGTTATATGGTTATATCATTTATCTCTAATGTGGGCCATCTCCGGTGCGGGTCCGGCCGGGGTCAGGCGGAGCCGTCCACCGCATCCGCCAGCTCGCGCCGAAGGAGCTTGCCGGTAGGGGTGTAGGGGAGTTCCTCACGGAAGAGGACCACGTCGGGCGTCTTGGAACCGCGCAGCCGGCGGCGGACCCAGGAGCGCAGCGTCTCCGCGTCCACGTCAACCCCCTGGTGGGGCACGACGAACGCGGCGATGCGCTCCCCCCATTCCTCGTCGGGCAGGCCCACTACCGCCGCCTCGCGTACCCCCGGGTGCCGCAGCAGCACGTCCTCGATCTCCGCCGGGGCGATGTTCTCTCCACCCCGGATGATCGTGTCGTCGGCACGGCCCTCGACGAACAGGTAGCCGTCGCCGTCGAAGCGGGCGAGGTCGCGGGTGCGGAACCAGCCGTCGGAGTCGAGCAGCGATCCCGCCCCCCGGTATTCGCCGGAAACCTGGGGGCCGCGCACCCACAGCTCGCCGCTGGATCCGGGCGGCAGCACGGTGCCGTCAGCAGCGCGGATCTGCGCCTCGATCCCGGGAACCATGCGGCCCGCCGAGTGCAGCCGCGCGCGGATGGCGGGGTCATCGGACGAGATCGCCGCGCGGTGGTCGTCGGGCCCCAGCAGGGCGATGGTGGAACTGGTCTCGGTGAGCCCGTAGGCGTTGACGAAACCGGTGTCGGGGAACAGGCGCAGGGCCGCCTCCAGCACGGTGGGCGGCATCCGGGCGCCCCCGTACGCCAGCGAGCGTAGCGTGGGCACGTCGGCCGCCCGGTCGCCCAGGTGCTCCACGATGCGGGCGAGCATCGTCGGGACGAGCATGGCGGAGGTCACGCCCTCCTCCCGGACCAGCCGCAGCCACTCCCCGGGATCGAAGGCGGGCAGGTGGACGATGCGGCGCCCAGCGTAGACGTTGCTGAGCACGGAACCGACACCCGCGACGTGGTACGGCGGCACGCTGATGACAACCGCGTCGGACGCCTCGGCCGAGGCGAAGTCCACCGTGTTCAGGATGTAGCTGGTCAGGTGCCGGTGACGCAGTACCGCGGCCTTGGGCGCGGCCGTGGTGCCGCTGGTGAACAGCAGTACCGCCGGATCGTCCTCGGTCCCCGCCGCGTCTTCGACGGGGTCGGCCGACATGCCCGCCTCCAGCATGGCGGCGGTAGTCATGACATCGGTCCCGGCATCGGTGAACACGGCCGCGAAATCGTCGTCGGCGACCACCAGTGGTCGTTCGGTCCGGCCCAGCAGGTCGGTGAGCGCCGCGGCCGACAGCCGGTAGTTCACCGGCACCAGCGGCACCCCGGCCAGGGCCGCGCCGAAGAGCAGCACGGGGAAGGCCGGTCCGTTCAGCCCCGCGAAGACCAGCTCATGGGCCCCCTTCGCGCGGACGACGGCCGCCACACCCGCAGCCGCGCGGTGCAACCTCGCCGCGGTCGTCCCGGTGGCGCGGGGGCCGACCGCGATCCGCTCAGGATCACCGGCGACGGCCATGTCCAGCAGCATCGCGATGTTCAACGCGCCTCCTCCTGCCGTGAACCGCCACGTCCCGCCAGTCGCCGAGGCCGTGGCGCACACGGGACGGATGCAGGTTAAAAGATGTAATAGGTTAAATCTTTGGAGGCGAGAGGTGCTCAGGTCAAGACCCGGCATGCCGGGACGGTTCCAGGCCGGCCGCCCGACGCCGCACCTGCCGGGGTGATCGGTGACCAGCCCAGGAATTGAGTGCAATCATCTTCCTGTATCCCGCCGATGGGGCGCCGAGGGCGGTGTACTAGCTTCCCGTCCATGTCATCGCCTCATCCGAGCCCGGTCGCGGAGACCGGGCCGACGATCCTCGATCTGCTGGCACTCGAGGAACTCGACCGGGACCTCTACCGGAGCACCGTCGTCTTCGACGAACCGTTCGCGCTGTACGGCGGACAGGTCGCGGCACAGGCGCTGCGGGCCGCGGGGGGCACGGTGCCGGCCGACCGCGTACCGCACTCCCTGCACGGTTACTACCTGCGCAAGGGCGACGCGGCGCGGCCCACCATCTTCCGGGTCGAGCGTGACAATGACGGACGGTCCTTTTCGGCCCGGCGGGTGGTCGCGATCCAGGGCGGCGAGGTCATCTTCAACATGTCCGCCTCCTTCCACACGGCCAGGCCGGACGTGGACCACCAGCAGCATCGCGCTCCCGAGGCGCCGGAGCCGGACGGACTGCAGGAGTGGGCCCCGATGCCGTGGCTGTACTCGATGGAGAACCGGGTGCCGCCACAGCCCTATCCCGACCCGCCCTGGCCGACCCGGTTCTGGTCCCGCTGCCTGGCCGACCTCCCCGATGACGACCTGGTGCACGCCTGCGTGCTGACCTACCTGTCCGACACCTCCACCGGGCTGGCCTCCGCCGAGGACGCCGAGGCCAACTGCGGCCCGAGCCTCGACCACGCGGTGTGGTTCCACCGCCGTGCGCGACTCGACGAATGGGTGCTGATGGACCTCGTCCCGCACACGGTCGCGGACGGCCGCGGCTGGTACACCGGAACGATCCACACCAGAAACGGGACGCTCGCCGCCAGCCTCGCGCAGGAACACCTGTTCCGCACCCCGAGACGGCCGGGCGGCCGCTGACCGTCCGCCGCCCCAGCCGGGGGCGACTGGAACGTGGCGTTGAACCCTGCGCCGTTACGCGGCGCTGAAGCGCAGCCGGCCTCCGGTGGCCTCGATGATCTGCTGCACGATCCACGGGCCCGGCCCGGCAGTGATGATCTACCGTGGTGGCGCGACCGGCCAGGCTCCGCAGGAGGCCGGCCGGTCGCATCCTTTCAGGGAGCCGCCCGTTGCCCGCCGTCGTCGATCCGCACGAACCGCCTGCTGAATAGCCACCGATCCCCGACCGGGACGAGCCGGTCCCGGTAGCGGCCCCAGTGGTCGGGGCCGCGGTCGGTCATCACCAGGAAGTACGCCGAGGTCCGGGCCTCCCGCGGGGTGATCTCATCGAACCTCAGATTGGTGACGAAGTGCCTTACGTACAGCGGCGGGCGGTCCGATCTCAGGCTCGCGCCCTGCGCGACCACCGAGGACAGCATCGCGATGATGGCGGCCCGGCCCACCGCTGGCTCCCGCCCGTCGATCTCGAGGACGCCGTCCTCGGTGAACGTCTCCGCCAGCAGATCGATCTGGCCTCGGTCGCCCGAGTGAGTGTAGGCGGCCATGGTGTCGCGGATCCGTTCCCTCGCGGCGATCTCCCAGTTGTCCACGTTCGGCTCTTTTTGCTCGTTGGTCGGCTCCGGCGGTGGAGCCTGCGGCGCCTGCCCCGCCCGGTTCACCGGCCGTGCGCTCGTCGCCAGCGACGGCTGCGGGCCGTCCGGTGGATCGGTCATCCGGCCGTGGTGCCGGTCTGCGGTGCGTCGGCCTGCGGTGCGCTTGCCGCGGTACGGCCTGGCCGCCAGCACGCGGCGAGCAGGCCGAGGCCGCCGCCGAGACCGGCAGCCGCCGCGATCGCGGCGCCGGCGGCACCGTCCAGGACGATGCCCAAGGCGTGGTCGAGGGCCAGCGCGCCGGGTCCGAGTGCCGCCAGGCATGCGCATACGATGGCGATCATCAGGACGTACTCGTATCCGTCCTTGAAGACGAAGAAGCCGTTGCCGCGGTGCGCGGCGATGCCGGCGACGACCATGGTGCCGATCACGGCGCCCGCGGCGAGCGGGGTCAGGAGCCCGATCAGGAGCGCGACGCCCGCGGCGAACTCGACCAGGACGCTCGCCAGCGCGTGCAGCCGGGCCGGCCGCAGGCCGATGCCGCCGAACCAGCGGGTGGTGCCGGCCAGGCCACCGGGTCCGCGCCAGTGGTTGTAGCCGTGCGCGAGCATTGTGACGCCGAGTACCGCCCGCAGCGCGAAGCCGACCACATCGAGTGTCTCCACAGCAATCTCCTGCCGTCTGGGCCCTTACCAGGACCGAATACAGATTCCTAGTTCAATTATTTAACCCGAGAGGACCGGGATGTCCCGGTCCGCCCGTGCCGGGCGGCTCGATCACGCCGGGTCGCCCGACGGCTGGGGGTGATCCTGCTCGTCCGCGCCGGGACGGTGACCCTGGAACGCCTGGTGGCATCACTCTCCGCTTATGGCGCATATAGTTAAATAGATGTACCTTAAGCGCCAGGCCCTGGGCGTCGCCGTCATCGGACTCCGTGGCGCCGGGGCCGTGGCGTTGGACGAGCCGGCCGCATGACACGGGCCGGTGCTGACGGGCAGGGAGTCCCATGACGTTGAAGCCGGGAGCCAGGCTGCGGAGCCAGGTCGATGCGACCGAGATCATCATCGTGCGTCCGCTGGCGGCCGAGGCGATCCTCACCTGTGGTGGCCACCCGATGGTCGGAGTCGGCGAGGAGGCTGCCACGGGTCTGGCGGTGACGGAGGAAGGCGGCGGCACGCAGCTCGGCAAGCGCTACACCTCGCCGAAGGACGAGGGGCTCGAGGTTCTGGTGACCAAGCCGGGCACGGCCGGGCTCGCGTCGGCGGCGTCGGCCTGGTGATGAAGGAGGCCAAGCCCCTTCCGGCCAGCGACTGAGCACGGCGGCCGCGCGGCCACGTGGACTCGCGGGAAGGCGGCCGTTCACCCGGTGGGGATCATGGCGGGGCCCCGGCTGGCAGCGTCGCGGATCACCTGAGTGCCCGCCGGGTCCGCGGCACGCCGTTTCGCTGGCAACAACCCGCTCCGGCGATCTCCATGGCGGAGGTCGGGATGATGAGGATGATGAGGAGGCCGTCACAGTGGATGGCAAAGCTGGAGACTTCGCCGCGACGCTCCGCGATCGGCTGCGAGGTTATGGTGGCGCGCCCTTCGCGGAGTTCCAGGGCACCTGGTACTCCGGAGACGACGTCACCGGGTACGTCGACCGGATCGAGGCGCTGGTCCGTGAGGCGGGCGTGCCGGAGACCGCGGCGGTGGGCATCATCGTGCGCAACCGCCTTCCGCACGCCGCCGCGCTCCTCGGCTTCGTCGCGGCGAACCGCTCCTTCTCGATGATCTACTCCTTCCAGTCGCCGGAGTCGATGGCCAAGGACGTCGAGGGGCTCAGGCCGGCCGTGGTCGTGGCCGACCGTGAGGACTGGAGCCCCGCGGTGGTCGAGGCCGCCCGGCGGGTGGGGGCGATCGGGATCGCGATCGCCCTCGAAGGCGAGCCCGTCACCCTCGTGCCCGGGCTCGACCGGCTGGGGGACGGACCGTTCCGCCAGGCACCCGAGCAGGCCGCGGTCGACGTCCTCACCAGTGGGACCACCGGTCCGCCGAAGCGGATCCAGCTGCGCATGCCGGTGCTCGAGCGCGGCGCGGTGAGCGCCGCCGCCGGCCAGGCGGCGAGCGCGGACGATCCGCCGGATCTGGTCTTCTGGCCCTTCGGCGGGATCGGGGGCATCAGCCAGCTCGTCGCCATCCCCTATGCCGGCAAGCGCATGATCCTGCTGGAGAAGTTCAACGTCACCGACTGGGTGAACGCGGTCAAACGCTACAAGATCACCCGGGTCGGGGTGCAGCCCACCGTCATCCGCATGCTGCTGGACGCCGAGGTGCCGCCGGAGGACCTGGCCTCGCTGCAGTTCATCTTCGGCGGCTCGGCACCCTTGGAGCCGGAGACGAGGGAACGGTTCGAAAAGACCTATGGCCTGCCGGTCCTGTGGGCCTATGGCGCCACCGAGTTCGCCGGCACCCTGCTGGCCTGGACGCCGGATCTCTACCGTCAGTACGGAAAGGCCAAGCGCGGCAGCACGGGCAAGCCGATGCCGGGCACCGAGGTCCGGGTGGTGGACCCCGAGACCGGGCAGGAGGTCGCCCCAGGCGAGCAGGGTTACCTGGAGGCGCGGGTACCGCTCATCGGCCCGGACTGGATCCGCACGACCGATCTGGCGTCGATCGACGAGGACGGGTTCGTCACCCTGCACGGGCGGGGCGACGGCGCCATCAACCGGGGCGGTTTCAAGGTACTGCCCGAGACCGTCGTGCAGACGCTCCTGCGGCACCCCGCCGTACGCGACGCCGTGGTCGTGGGGATTCCCGATCCCCGGCTCGGAGCGGTCCCCGTCGCCGCGGTGGAACCGCTCACCAACGCCGAGCCGCCGACCGAAAAGCAGCTGAGGGACTTCGTCCGCGAGCACCTGCCCGCCCACCATGTCCCGGTGAAGGTCCAGGTGGTCGAGCACCTGCCCCGGACACCGTCCCTCAAGGTGAGCCTCGAGGCCGTCCGGACGATGTTCATGGGCTGAGTTCCAGGCAAGCGGCCATGCCGAGCGCGGCCATAGGACCGTCCAGGCGCGCGCTGGGCCGCAGGCTGCAGAGAAGGATTCCGTATGAAGATCAACTTTCAGATGCCGCCCCGGGCCGTCAAACACTTCGACACCTGGATCGGCGAGTACTCGCTGGGCGACCTCGCCGTGGCCGCCGAGGAGGCGGGTCTGGACGCGGTGTCGATGACCGAGCATCCGTTCCCCGCCGACGACTGGCTCGCGGCCGGCGGCCACCACGCCTTCGACCCCTTCGTGGCGCTGGCCGTGATGGCGACCCGGACCAGCCGGATCCGGCTGCTCACCAACCTGGTCGTCGCCGCCTACCGGAATCCGTACTTCACCGCCAAGTCCGCGGCGAGTCTGGACGTGCTCTCCGGCGGCCGACTGACCCTGGGCCTGGGGGCCGGGTATCTGGCCTCGGAGTTCCAGGTGCTGGGCGCGGACTACCGGCGGCGCGGAGCGATCTTCGACGCCGCCATCGAGGCGATGCGGGCGGCCTGGACCGGCGAGTCGGTGACCCGGAACACCGAACTGTTCCCGGCGGCCGGGCACACCGCGCTGCCCCGGCCGAGGCAGCGGCCGCACCCGCCGCTGTGGATCGGGGGCAACAGCCGCAGGGCCCGCCGCCGGGCGGCCGAGCTCGCGGACGGCTGGATGCCGTTCCAGCAGCCGCAGGAGCAGGCGAAGATCACCGGCACCGACTCGCTGGGCTCCATCGACAAGCTCGCCGAACGGATCGCCGAACTCCACCGGATGCGCCGGGACGCGGACCGCACCGAACTGGTCGATGTGTGCTACTGCCCCCATGGGACCGGCCCGGCGGAGTGTCTCATCGCCTTTCTGGAGGATTCCGGCGACGCCTGCGCCGCCGCCGGCGTGACCTGGTTGACCTGGGAGTCCACGGCCCGATCCGCGAGCGATTGCCTGGCTGACATCGCCGAGGTCGGCGCCTACCTGCGCCGGCGGAACGCCGGTGGAACCGTGACGGCCGCGGCCGGAGGGGAGGTGACGAGATGATCGACGACCCGGCGACCACGGCGGTGGTCTGCATCGAATGCCAGCAGGGAGTGCTGGGGGAGGGCAGTGTGCTGCCGTCCCTGCGCGCGGACGCGCAGCGCATGCTGTCGTCACTCGAACGGCTGCTGGACTCCGCGCGGCAGGCCGGGTTGCCGGTCGTACACGCCACCTACGGCGGGCCACTCGGTGGCACCCGGCACGACACCGCACCGCTATGGCGGGCGCTGTGGCCCCGGACCGCGGACTGGGGGCCAGGCCACCCGGGCGTTGAAGTACTGCCGGAGCTTCTGGACCCCCGCGATCTGGTGCTGCCCCGACATCACGGACTGTTCCCGGCGCGCGGAACCGAGTTGCTGGCGATCCTGCGCGGACGCGGTGTGCACACGCTGGTGCTGACCGGGGTCTCCCTCAACGTGGCCCTGCCGATGACCGCGGGGGAGGCCGTGCACTGCGGCTTTTCTGTGGTCGTCCCCAGGGACGCGGTGATCGGCACCCCGGCCGAATACGGCGAGCAGATGCTCGCCCACACCATCTCCATGCTGGCCACCGTGTGCACGGTGGACGACCTGGTGGACGACTGGAAGGCCGCACCCGGCGGAAGCATCAACGACGGCTAGGCCCAGGCCAATGGCTACCGCCGCAGGGCGAGGACGGCGACCGTTTCGCCCAGTGGGCGGTCCGGTGCGCATCGGCGAGGGGCCGAACGCCCGTCGGCAGGCACCGAGTGCGGTCGGCACACCGAGCAGGTCTGCTCGAGGCCGGTCGCGGTCGGGACGCACTCATCACTTCGAAGCGGAACACATCCATCACTTTGAGAAGGCCAGGGGCATCTCTCCGCATGCCGAGGTCTACCACGCCCGTGGGCTTGGTCGGCCTCGGTCATGGGCGCTTTGGCGGGAGGACAAGACAGCAGTGACTGCAGGAACGAACGAGTTGGCCGGACGTACGGTGCTGGTCACCGGCGCGAGCCGGGGAATCGGGGCGGCGATCGCACTGCGGTTCGCGGCCTCGGGTGCGGGGGTGGCGTTGTTCGCCAAGTCCGGGGGACCGGCCGCACCGCCACGTATCCCGGGAACCGTCGACACGGTGGCGGAACAGGTGAGGGCGGCCGGTGGGCGCGCCCTGCCGATCGTCGGCGACCTGCGGCGGGACGAGGACGTCGAAGCGGCGGTGGAGCGCACGGTCGCCGAGTTCGGCGGCCTGGACATCGTGGTCAACAACGCCGCCGCGTTCGACACCACCCCGACGTCCGCGATCTCGATGCGGCGCTATGACCTGCTGCACCAGATCAACGCCCGGGGCAGCTTCGCGGTCAGCCGGGCCGCTCTGCCTCATCTGGCCCGGTCGGCAGCGGCGCACATCCTGTCCATCTCCCCGCCGCTCACCCTGGACCCGCGCTGGCTGGGCCCGCACCTGGCGTACACCGCATCGAAGTACGCGGTCAGCCTGACCACACTGGGCCTGGCGGCCGAGCTGGTCGAGTCGGGGATCGCGGCGAACTCGCTGTGGCCGGCGACCTCGATCGGGACCGAGGCGATCCGCACCATCCTGGGGGAGGACGTCGCGGCCCGGCGCTCGCGGCGCCCGGAGATCATGGCGGACGCCGCGCTGGCGATTGTCCGGCGTGATCCCCGATCCTGCACCGGCAACCTGTTCACCGATGAGGAGGTACTTCGCGGCGAGGGCGTCACCGACTTCGCGCATTACCTCCTCGGCGACTGCGACGCCGACCTCGAACCCAGCTGGTTCCTGCCCGAAGAGACCAAGCGATGACCGTGCATGGGCTGACTCTCGCACGGTTGGCTCGTGCCCGGGTAGGGACCCGGCCGAAGCGATCGGCTCCTTCACCTGGCCTCTCGTGTGGCGATGCGGGCGGCGTCAATGCACATACGCCCCGTGAGCTGTGGTGATGCCCGTAACTCCATCGCCCACCTGTGGACACGACATCTGGTAAGATCAGCGCATTAGGTTAAATAATATAAATGGACTTGCGGGGAGCTCGGCGACTCCGCCGCACTGGGGCGGCGGTTCCGAAGGAGGCCGACGGCGTGGAAACAGTGGGCACCGGCGAGGAGGCCGCATCCTCGTACGCCCTCGTCGAGGCCGACGGCCTGTACCTACCGGAGGGCTCCCAGTGAGCGAGTCCACGAACGAAGCAACGGCGCGGCGCCCGACAGGTGGCGGTGCCGCGCCGGTCTCGACCGCGCCGCCTGCCCAGCACGCGCACGCGGTAATGCATTGCAATCTGAACACCGCCGACGGCGAGCGTGCGGCGGCGTTCTACATGGCCGCCTTCGGGGTGGAGCCGAGGATGCGCTCGGTTGAGACGGACGGCGACGCGACCGCGATGGGGCTCGGGACCGGCACGAGGAGCGTCACGACCTTCCTCTACGACCGTCGTGGCCCGCGGGCGGCTCCCGCCCTGGAACTCGTCGACTGGGAAAGCCCGGCCACGACGCCCGCAACGCCTGAACATGCCCCGTCCGGCTTCGCCGCGGTGGGCTATCGCGTGCCCTCGCTGCGGTCACTACGCGCTCGGCTCGAGGCCCTCGGGCACCCGGTTTCGGAGGTGCCGAAAGGGCTGCGGGTACGCGGTCACAGCCACCCCGGGCTGCGCACGGCCGACCTCGACGGCGTCGTGGTCGAGGCGGTCGAAATCGCCCCGGCGGCAGGCGACCCGACGCTCGACGGCCTGATCTCCCATGAGCGCATGGTCTGCTCCGACCTCGATCGGACCCTCGCCTGGTACGCGCGGATCGGCTGGGTCGTGCGCGCCCGTGGCGAAGAGGAAGGCACGCCGTGGGCCTCGATCGCGCTGCCGGAGGATGCGACGTTCTCCCTGGAGTTCGGCCAGGCCGCCCGCCCGCTCGAAGGCGCCCCGCGCCCGGCGAACACCCGCGGTCTCTACCGCATGGCCCTGGCCGTCGACGACGTGCGCGCGGCGCACGCCGTACTCGCCGCCACCCACGGTGACGTACCGGATCCGGTCTTCATACCGATGCCCGACACGCCCACGGGAGGCTTCACCGTCCTGTTCCTCAGCGACCCTGACGGCACGGTCGTCGAGCTGGTCGAACGACCCCGGTCGCAGGTCCGGCGGCCGTCGGAACCGAGCTGAGGACGGCGGCGCGCACGCATGCCCGAACGAGGACAGACCACACAGCAGCGGCAGAGAGGAACGTCGTCATGACCCAACAGGTGCCCTTGGCCGAGGACCTGTTCACCTGGCCGGCCGACGAGCCGGCGCTCATCGCCGGCCGCCCGTCCGACGGCAGGCTGGTCTTCCCGTACCGGCGCCACCGGATCGTCGGCGGCACCCGCGAGGAACTCGAGCGCGTCGAGCTGCCCCGGCGCGGAACGCTGTGGACCTTCACCACCCAGCGCTTCCGGCCCCCCGCGCCGCCGTATGCGGGCAACGACACCGCCGAGACGTTCGAGCCCTTCGCGGTGGGCTACGTCGAGCTTCCGGGGGCGCTGAAGGTCGAGGCCCGCCTGACCGAGTCCGACCCCGAAAAGCTGCGCATCGGGCAGGAGATGGAGCTGCGGATCGTGCCCTTCGGCACGGACGCCGAGGGAAACCAGACCATGATCTACGCCTTCGCCCCGGTCACCGAGGAGGGACGCAACGATGGCACCGAGTGACGTCGCGATCATCGGGGTCGGCCTGCACCCCTTCGGCCGCCACCCGGGCAAGTCCGCCCTCGAGATGGGCGCGGACGCGGTCTTCGAGGCGCTGATCGACGCCGGCGTCGAGTGGCCGGCGATCCAGACGCTGTACGCGGGCAGCATGGAGGTGAAGAACCCGGAGGCGATCGTCGGCCTGCTCGGGCTGACCGGGATCCCCGGCCGGGCGGTCTTCACCGGCTGCGCGACGGGGGCGACCTCGCTGGCGATGGCCGCCAACGCGATCAGGCTCGGCGAGGCCGACCTGGCCATCGCGGTCGGGCTGGATAAGCATCCGCGGGGCGCATTCTCCGACCACCCCTCGGTGTCCGGGCTGCCGGACTGGTACGGCGAGGCGGGGCTGTTCCTGACCACCCACTTCTTCGGCATGAAGATCAACCGCTACATGCACGACTTCGGCATCAGCCCGCTGACGCTGGCGCGCGCGGCCGCCAAGGCGTTCCGCAACGGCGCGGCCAACCCGAAGGCCTGGCGCCGCAAGCCGATGACGGAGGAGGAGATCCTCTCCTCGCAGTACCTGAACTACCCGCTGACCCAGTACATGTACTGCGGCCCCGACGAAGGCGGCGCCGCGGCCATCCTGTGCCGGGCCGACCAGGCGCACCGCTACACCGACCGGCCGATCTACCTTCGGGCCAGCACCCTGTTCTCCCGACGGGAGCGAGCCTTCGAGCTGCTGTCCCCGTCGCTCCCGCTGGAGTCGGCGCCCAGCCCCACGGTCTTCGCCTCCCGCGAGGCCTATGAGATCGCCGGGCTCGGCCCGGAGGACGTCGACGTCATCCAGCTGCAGGACACCGACGCCGGCTCGGAGATCATCCACATGGCCGAGAACGGGTTCTGCGAGGACGGCGAACAGGAGAAGCTGCTCGCCGAAGGCGCCACCGAGATCGGCGGACGCCTCCCGGTGAACACCGACGGCGGCCTGCTGGCCAACGGCGAGCCGGTCGGCGCGTCCGGGCTGCGACAGGTCTACGAGCTGGTCACCCAGCTCCGCGGCCGAGCGGGCGACCGGCAGGTCGAGGGTGCACGAGTGGGCTACGCCCAACTGTACGGCGCACCGGGCACCGCCGCAGTCACCATCCTGTCCACCTGACGTTCCCTGCCCGGGGCGTGGAAGTACGACCCGTATCCCTCTTCACACAGGCGAAGGGGAGAGGGCCGGGCCCGGGCCGTCTCCATCGAAGAGGTCGTGCAGTGCATCGTCACGGCCGCCCTCGACTATCAGGAGCATCGTGTGAGCGACCACAAGCCAGCTGATCATCCGATGCCGGATCCGGAGACGGGCCCGGTCCCTCCCGGCCGCGGGGAAGGCGCCACCGCGAGTCCCTCCGGCTTTTCGGGGCGGGTCGTCTACCGGCGCGGCGTCGACATTGAGTCCGAGCTGGCCGATGACGACCATCTCCGCGTGACCGGACGCCTGCGGGACGAGCGGCCGGGGCCCGAGGGCGGGACGGTCGTCATCCACCACATGAGCCTGGCCCTGGTCGTGCGGATCTCGGATCTGGAGATCGTGGGCGCCACCGCGGACATGTCCTCGTTCCCGCACGCCGAGTGTCCTCTCATCGCGCCCCGGTTCGCCGACCTGGTCGGCCTGCCGGTGCGCAAGGGCTTCGCCAAGGAGCTCAACCGGCGTCTCGGCGGCGTGGCCGGCTGCTCGCATCTGGTCGAGATCGCGCGGTCCATCGCGCCGGTGGTGACGCAGAGCATGCTCACCGGGCAGGCGCCGGTCCGGCGGGATCCGGCCGAGCCCGCTCCGCCGCCCCGGCTGCCGCTGGGCAGCTGTCACCTGTGGAGTCCTGAGGGTGTCGCGGTGCGCAAACTCCGCGCGGGCTGGATCCCCGGGACGGTGCCGCACCCGGTGCCCCCGCTGCGGGCCTTCACGGGCCGCAAGGACACCGGCCCCGCCGACCGGCGTCTCGTCTGATGACCGCAGAATGGAATTGGATCACGAGGGCATGACCGCCTCCACCCAGCGCCCGTTGAATCCCAGGCACGGTCCGCACAACCCGCTGGCCGGTACACCGGCACGCCGCCCAGGGTCGGTCCGGCGCACGACGACCGTGGACCTCCTCCGGCCGGACGGCATCGGCGGCGAGGTGGTCGTGGACGCTCGGGGCAGGGATCTGGTCACGGCCGCGGACGGACGGCCGGAGATCACGGCGGAATCCCGGGTGAGCGGGCGGATCGACTATTTCGGCAACTGCGCGCTTCGGGAGATCGAGGTCGTTCCTGCGCAGCCCGGCGTCGAACAGCTCGTCGGCGCGGCCGTCGCGTCCGGCTTTCGAGCCAAGGTCGGCGTGACCCTGCCCGAGGCGGTCACCGATCGCGCCTTGGTCCACCTGCTGCTCGACGACCTGCCCGGCGCCGTGCTCGTGAGCGGCTACGCCGTACAGGCGGATCTGGGCCATGTGGACATGCGGGCCGACCGGGCGCGGGCGGAGGCGTTCATCGCGGGACGGATCGACCTGTGCTCGGGATTCCGCCGGGACGGCACGATGCTCACCGAACTCAGGGAAACCGGGCTCATGCCGATGCCGACCGGGCCCCCGGCGCCCGAGTTGGATTCCCCGTCGGACCCGCTGGCCTGGCATGAGCACGACGCCCTGCCCGTAGGCGCGATTCGCCGCCGACGGCGCATGGACCTGACCGACGAGGCCGATGCGATCCGGGTCGAGGCGATGTTCCGGGACACCCATGTCGACGGGGCGGAAGTGGAGACCGTCATTCACGAGTACACCCTGGACGCCCTCATCGATCGTGAGGAAATGCGTGTCCTAGAGATCGAGGCCGCGCCCAGGGTTCTGCCGTGGACGGAGTGCCCGGCCGCCGCGGCCGCCGCCCGGGCACTGGTCGGGCGAGCCGTGGGCGAGCTGCGGACATGGGTGCGCGAGCAACTCACCGGCACCGCGACCTGCACCCATCTCAACGACCTGTTGCGCTCGCTGAACGATGTCGATCATCTGGTGTCGATCCGGCACTCCGGTCGTGGTTCATGATCTTGTCGAGGGGAGCCGACGCGCAGTAATAGCAGGCGCAATCCCGTTTCGGGCATGCCCGGGCGCAGCGAACTGCTCGCGCACTACGCGAGGGTGAGCGGGCGCTCCACCGCGGACATCGACTACTAGCTCGTCTTGGCCAACTGGAAGCTCGCCGTCGTACTGGAGAAGAGTCGTACTGGAGAAGAGATACGCCGCCCTCGTGCGGGGCGACCGTGCCGACCCCAAGGTCGGGATTTTCGGACCGCCGGGCTGCAACTGCTGCGCACCGCCTCAGAGCTGGCGCGTTCGCTGTCGGGAAGGAACTGAGGCGGCCGCCGCCGGCCAACTCCTCGACCTGGCAGCCGGATCGTCTGGCCACGGCGGAAGCCGGGCCCGTGCCGTCGAACCGTACCGTTGTCACGAGGCGCTTTCGGCCGGGGCCGCAGGTGACCAGTACGGGTCTCTCAGCACCTTCTTGTAGAGCTTCCCGTTGTCCTGCCGGGGCAGTTCGCGCATGAAGTCGATCGAGCGCGGCCACTTGAACGGGGTCAGCCGCGTCCTGCAATGCTCCAGCAGCCGTTCGGCGAGATCCTCCCCGGCGTCCTCCCAGCGTTCGGGCTGGACGACGGCCTTGACCTGTTCGCCCAGGTCGGGATGGGGGATACCGAACACCGCGACGTCGGCGACCTCGGGCGCCGTCAGGTGCGAGTTGATCGGGGTGACATAGAGCCCGATGTTCAGCCCCGCCCAGACCAGCTCGAAATAGCGCAGGTGGTTCTCGGCGAGGATCGCGTAGTGATCGCCGGGACGCAGGCCCGCCTCGCGCAGCAGCCGGGCGAGCCGGTTCGCCCCCGCCACGAGCTCGCGGTAGGTCTGCCGTTGCCCGGTGCCCGTCATGATCACCGCGGGTCTGTCCGGGGTCGCGGTCGCGAAGTCGGCCGGATACACGTGCGCCTCCTGTGCCACTCGGCATCTCGACCGTCACCGGTCACCTGGCCTATAGATTAATGAGTTAACTCAATCGACGCTATGGGGGAGATTCGGCGGCCATGGCGGCGGCACCCGAGGGCGCCTCGGCTCCGCACCTGCGCGCCCGTTCCCGCAGGCGGAACGACACGAGATGCGCCACGTCATCGGGCCCGGGCCGGGTGCCCAGCGCGAGGCGTCGGCGCATCGTGCTCGGCATGGAGGTGAAGCGGCGGTAGAACGCCCTGTCGAAGGTTCCGGCCTCCGTGGTGATGTCGCCGACCCGCGGCGGCTCGGGCGCCACCGCTCGGTCATCGTCACGGCCGCGGCCAGGATCCGCTCGGCCTTCCCGGCCGGCGCTCGTCCAGGGGCCGCCCCACGGCCGCGGTCACCCGGGAAGTCACGGTTTTCCTCAGAGGACCCACCCTCGATTCGGAGAGTCCAACTCTCGCGGGTGAAGGCCGGGCTCAGGGGATCCTGTTCGCCTCGAGCGTTCCGTCATCGACGGTCGCCCTGGTCAGCGTGGTCATGAAGAGGTCGACGACGTCGTTGCGGACCTCCGCATAGGGCAGGTCGAGGTGGCCGCGGATGCGGGTTTCGAGGTGGCGGAGGACCACGGCGTGGATCGCGAACGCGTCACGTTCGGGACGCGCACCGGGAAGACTGCCGTCCTCCCGTCCCCGGGCCAGCACGTCGGCGACCACCTGCCGATGGCGGGCGTAGGTCTCCTCCAGTGCGCCCGCGATGCCCGTGGTGAGCCCCACCTCGGGGGACAGGAAGGTCCGTCCGTCGCGGGCGCGGCGCTCGTCCCAGCCGATCCCGAGGTATTCCTCGATCCAGGCGACCACCGCCGCGGCCGGATCGGCGGCGGCCCGGACCGCGGTATGCAGGCGGCGCAGCACCGTCTCGCTGGCCTGTGCCTGCATGGCCAGTATGAGGTCGTCCTTGGAGTCGAAGTGACGGTAGAAGATGCGCCGATTCACTCCGGCCAGCCGCAGGATGTCCTCGATCGAGGTCGATCGCGTGCCCTCCCGGCCGATGAGGCGGTGGGCGGCGCGGATGATCGAGGCGCGCTCCCGTTCCGCCCGCTCGGCGAGAGACTCCGCTGAACCGGTCGACACGCCCGTGACCACCCTTCCTCCTCGGCCCCGTCCTCGACGGCCAATTGTGGGAACGGGGTTCCCAGCATAGCCCAAATTTGCTCATCGTTGATTTTCAAGCGTCCCTAAGTCTTGCTTGGGAACGCCATTCCCGGCTATGTTGGCGCCTCTGACCAGGATGGAGAGCGGAGGCCGAGGCGAATGAGGCTGCACGGGTTGAGCCTGGAGCTGACGGGATGGTTCCAGGTGGCGTGGTCCGGAGACATCGGCCCGGAGCAGGTCGTGCCGTTGCGCTACTTCGGCCGGGATCTGGTCGCCTACCGGGGTCGGGACGGCGTGGTTCGAGTGCACGACCGGTACTGCCGGCATCTGGGGGCGAGCCTGGCCCACGGCGGGTGCGTCGTCGATGACGGCATCCAGTGCCCGTTCCACGGATGGGTATGGGGCCCGGACGGACGCAACGTGTCGATCCCCTACCAGGACCGGCCCAACAAGGCGCGCAGGCTCGGCACGTGGCCGGTGGTCGAGCGCAACGAGTCGATCTACGTCTGGCACGACCCGGCCGGTCGCGAGCCGCTGTGGGAGGTTCCCGACGCGCTGACGGTGGCGGCGCACGCGGCGGAGCGGGAGTTTCACCCGGCGTGGCCGGCGGGCCGGTCGCACTACCGGGACCTGCGGGTGCACCCGCAGATGGTGGCCGAGAACGCCGTCGACGCCCACCACTTCCGCTTCGTGCACCGTACCCCGATCAGCCCGGTGGTTCTCGAGGAGGTCGTCGAGGGCCCGCAGTGGTGGTCCCGGGTCGGGTTCGGGCGGGGCTGGGCCGAACACGCCCGCGACGCCGACGGCAACCTGCGCACCGACACCCGCAACACGATCGAGATCCTGTGGGCAGGGCTGGGAGTCAGCGTCAACACCGAGCACATGCGCGACGGAATGCGCATCATCTCGATCAACACCACGCCGGTCGAGGACGGGCGCACCGAACTGTTCGCGACCTACTGGATCGACCGTACGGAGGGCGACCTCGACAACGGCAGCTACCAGCGACGTCTGGACGAGGCCAAGACGGCCCTGCCCGACGATATCCAGATCTGGAACCACCAGATCTTCCTCGACCCGCCCGCCCTGGCCACGGAGGAGGGCCGCGGCTTCCGTCGCATCCGCCGCTGGGCCCGTCAGTTCTACCCCGAGGACACCGGCGGCAACGGCGTCGAGGCGCAGGAGGAGACCGCGGGTACTCCGCGCTCCTGAACCGCCCGCCCGCACGACCGTTCAAGGAGAACGGTGACCGCATGGAAAACGGCACTCTGGACATCGAGTCCTTCGTGCGCGAGTGGGACTCGCGCACGAACAGAGGGACGGCATGCCGCCGCATCGGCACGGTCATGCCGTCCGTGCGGCAGAGGGCGGCTCTTCGCCCCCTGCCGCACGGACGCCGGTCTCCGCGGTCACACGCCCATCCGGCTCAGCAGGCGCTCGTAGTAGACGGCCGGCCCGCCGAACAGCAACTGCGAGGACTTGGCGCGGCGGTAGTACAGGTGGGCCGGGTGCTCCCAGGTGAAGCCGATTCCCCCGTGCACCTGGATGTTCTCCGCCGCCACGAACATGTAGGCCTCGGAGCAGACGACGTGGGCGACGGCCGCGGCCACCCCGGGGTCGGGCGCCCCGTCGACACCGGCCACCGCGTCGGCGGCCTCGCGCGCCGCCGCGTCGGCGAGCTGCAGGCGGACGAGCATGTCCGCGCACTGGTGCTTCACCGCCTGGAACGAGCCGATCGGCCGGCCGAACTGCACGCGCTCGCGGGCGTAGGAGGCGCTGGCCTCCAGGCACGCCTTGGCGCCGCCGACCTGCTCGGCCGCCAGCGCCGTCATGGCCAGGTCGAGAACCCGGTCCACCACGACCGCCGCGGCGCCCGGCTCACCGACGGCCACGGCCGGCACATCGGCAAGGTCCAGCCGGGCGAGCCGCCGTGTGGCGTCGAGCGTGCGCAGGGGAGTGCGGGTGAGCCCCGGGGCGTCGCCGCCGACGGAGAACAGCGTCGGGCCCTCATCGGTGCGAGCCACGACCAGGATGAGGTCGGCGGTCGCGCCGTCGAGCACGAAACACTTCTCGCCGCGCAGCGTCCAGCCCTTGTCGCCTCGGATGGCCGTCGTGGCGAGCGAGGCGGTGTCCCACGCGCCGTCGGCCTCGGCGACCGCCAGCGTGGCGGTGGTCTTGCCGGTGGCGATCCCCGGCAGGTGCGCGGCCTGTGCGCCCGCGTCACCTGCGGCGACGAGTGCGGACCCGGCCAGGACGATGGTGGACAGGAACGGGCTGGGCAGCAGCGCCCGGCCCATCTCCTCCAGCACGACGGCCAGCTCCACGAACCCGTACCCGTCCCCGCCGTGTTCGGCGGGCAGTGCGAGTGCCTGCAGGCCGAGCTGCTCGGCCATCTGGGCCCAGACGGCCTCGTCGTAGCCGCGTTCGGACTCCATGACCTGCCGGACCTGCTCCTCGCCGGACTTGGCGGACAGGAAGTCGCGGACGGCGGTGCGCAGCTCCGCCAGCTCGGCGGTGGTGGTCGTCTCGCTCATGCCTTACCTCCGGCTCGGCCCTGTCCCGATCGGCGCAGCTCCCGGAACGGCGTCGTGCTGTCGATGCCCGGCTCCTTGGGCAGGCCGAGCACCCGCTCGGCGAGGATGTTCTTCATGATCTCCTCGGTGCCGCCGAGGATCCGCAGCGCCGGAGTCGACAGCAGCAGCTCGTTCCAGGAGAAGGTGCCCCACTCGCCGGTGTCCGCGATGAGCCGCGGTCCGGCGATCTCGGCGGCGAAGTGCGCCCCGCGGGTGAGGTTCTGGGCGTACATGAGCTTGGACACCGAGGCCTCCGGCCCTGGCTGGGCGCCGGCACGCAACCGGCGGACGGCCTGCAGGTTGAGGTACTCGGTCGCGATCTGGTCGGCGGCCAGCTCCGCGAGGCGCCGGCGGGCGGCGGCGTCGCCGAGGCGTCCGTGCGCCTTGAGCACCGCGGTCAGGAACGGCGGCGACACGGCGCGGGCGGCAGGGCCCGCGCCCTCTCCGCCGACGCTGGCGCGCTCGTTCATCAGCGTGGTGAGCGCGACGCGCCAGCCTCCGTCGACCTCGCCGAGGCGATGGTCGTCGGGCACCCGGACCTCGTCGAGGAAGACCTCGTTGAACTCGGCGCCACCGCTCATCTGCCGCAGCGGCCGGACGTCGACCCCCGGTGCGGACATGTCGACGATGAACGCCGTGATGCCCTTGTGCTTGGGCTTGTCGGGGGCGGTGCGGCACAGCGCCATGCCGATCTGGGCGTGGTGGGCGATCGACGTCCAGACCTTCTGCCCGGTGATGACCCACTCGTCGCCGTCGCGGACGGCGGTCGTCTCCAGGCTCGCCAGGTCCGATCCGGCGGCCGGCTCACTGAACAGCTGGCAGGCGATGACCTCGCCGCGGTACATCGCCGGCAGGTAACGGTCCTTGACCGGCTCCTGGCCGTGCGCCAGGATCGTCGGCCCGATCATGCCGAGCCCGATCAGGGACAGCACTGAGGTGTCGGGCACGTCGTACTCGGCCTCAAGAGCGTCGTAGACGAGGTCGGCCACGTTGGGCAGGCCGCGGCCGCCGTACTGCGGGGGACCGGTGATCCAGCCGAAACCGGCGTCATAGCGCCGGCGCTGCCATTCCCTGGCCGCGGCGACCTTGCGCGCGTCGACCTCAGGTGGATCGTCACCGAAGTAGGTGATGCGGTCCTCTCCGCGTCCCCACTCCACCTCGGTGCTCGGCACGTCCCGGCGGGTGGCGTTCGCCTCCAGGAACTCCCGGGCCTCGGCGACGAACGCGTCCATTTCATCGGACATCGGTGCTCGCTCTCAGATCTCGACGACGGGATGGGGTTCCGTTCCGGTCAGCAACTCGGTACCCGTCGCCTCCGCCAACGACAGGTGGTCGCCGAGCAGCGCGTCGAGTGCGGCCGCCCGGGTGACAAAGCGGTGCATCTCGCTCTCCAGCGTCAGGCTCATGGCCCCGAGCACCTGCACGGTGTGCCGCAGTACGTCCGCCTGGGCACGGCCCGCGCGCAGCTTCGCGATCCGGGCGGCCCATGCTCCGCCGTCGGGCTCGCCTGCCATGGCCCAGGCGGCCTCGACCGTGGTGCGGGCCGCGACGACCGCGACGTGCGCCTCTGCCAGCCGATGGCGCACCGCCTGGAACGAGGCGATCGGCCGGCCGTACTGCCAGCGGGCGGCCGTGTGCGCCGTCGCCAGCGCGAGGGCTGCCTCGCACACCCCGGCGATCTCAGTCGCCAGCGCGCGGCGCCCGGCGGCCTGTGCCCGCGTCCAGGCGTCGGCGGCGCGGACGGGCGAGATGCCGTCCGGAACGGGCCCCCGGGCGACGGCCAGCCAGCCGGACTGCGGATCGAAGCCGCCGGTCGGCGCGGTCGCATCGGCGAACTTCGCCGCAGGGACCACGAGCAGGACGGCCGAATCGGCGTCCACGGCCGGAACGACCACCTCGGCGACGCCGTCGAGTCTTCCGAGCAGCAGACCGCGCAACGGCGCCCCACAGGCGACGAGGTCGCCCTTGTCCGCGGGGTGGGGGTACAGCACGGCGCGTGGACCGGTCGGCGCGGGCAACGCCGGCGCCAGCTCGGCCAGGAGGACGTCGTCGAGCACCCGTGATGTGGCCAGCGCGCGTCCGTGCTCGGTGAACAGCAGGGTCGTCGCCGTGGCCGGGTCGCCGGCCCATACCTCGTCCCAGCCCAGCTCGGCCAGGGCGGCGGCGATCGAGGCCGCGTCGGTGTGGGCGGCCAGCAGCTCACGCAGCGATCCGGCGAGCAGCTCGCGGGTCTCGGCGTCGAGGCCGGACCCGGTGGTGAGTGCGGTCGTCATGCCTTCGGCTCCTTGGGCAGCCCCAGCACATGGTCGGCGAGGATGGTGCGCTGGACCTCGGCGGAACCGCCGAGGATCGTCGCGGCGCGGCTGTACCACCAGTCCGCCCGCCACTGCGCGGCCTGCGGCGCGGCGCCGAAGAGGAAGTCCGCGCCCAGCAGGTCGCGGGCGAGGTCGTGCAGGCCGGTCTCCGCGGTCGCCAGCAACACTTTGTCGACGCTGGCCTCCGGGCCGACGGCCTGCCCGGCCGCCAGCCGCCGGACGGTGTCGGCGCTGCGCGCCCGCAGCGTCACGATGTCGGCGTAGCAGTCGCCCAGACGCCGCCGGGCGCCGTCGGGCAGCCCGCCCCCGGCGGCGAGCCGGGTGCGCAGCTGTTTCCGCAGCTCCCGCAGCCTCCGCAGCGCGACGGCCGCGCTCTGCCAGGCGTACATCGCGCGCTCGTACTGCAGCAGGTACATCGCGACGGCCCAGCCCTGCCCCTCCGCGCCGACGAGCCGCGAGGCGGGAACCTCCACGTCGTCGAAGAACACCTCGGCCAGCTCGTTGTCGCCACTGGCCAGCGCCACCGGGCGGATCGTCACGCCCGGGGCGGCGGCGTCGACCATGATCATGGACAGGCCGCGGTGCCGTGACTCGGGGGTGCCCGTGCGCACCAGGCACACCAGGCGCGTCGCGGTCGCGCCGTGGCTGGTCCACAGTTTCTGGCCGGACAGCACGTAGCGGTCGCCGTCGCGGCGGGCGCGGCAGCGCAGTGCGGCCAGGTCGCTGCCGGCCTCGGGTTCGGAGAAGCCCTGGCCCCACCATTCCTCGCCGCGCAGGAACGCGGGCAGGTGCTCGGCGGCCAGCTCCGGCGCGAACCGCAGTACGGCCGGGCCCAGCGTCTCCAGCACCAGGTGCGGATCGGGGACGGGCAGCCCCGCCGCCGACAGCTCGTCGTAGAGCACGGCGCGATGCCTCGGGTCGCCACCGAGTCCGCCAGCCTCCTCGGGCCAGCCGTACCGGTTCCAGCGGCCGCGGTACAGCCCGCCCATCAGCACGGCATGATCGGCGATGCGCTCTTCGACGCTGTCGTAGTGCCGGTCGCGCCACCGGTTGAGCGAGGGTTCGGAGGTCAGGTAGGCGCGCAACGCGGCACGGTAGGCGTCAAGGTCGGTCACGAACGGCCGCGCCTTGTGCTCGGCCCCGTCGGGTCTGCCTGTCGTGGCCGGTCCGGTCACGACGACCGTCCGTCGGCCGCGGCCCGGGCGCGCGACCGCTCGAGGAACGCGCGGACCAGCGCCTGGTGCTCGGGGGTGTCGAAGGAGTCGAACTCCTCGCTCAGCGCGTACTCCAGCACGCCCGCCACCGCTCGCTTGATGTGCATGTTGAGCGCGCGCTTGGTGCTCTGCACGGCCTGCGGAGGCTGCGCGGCGAGCTTGTCGGCCACCAGCAGCGCCTGGTCGAGCAGCTCCTCGTCCGGCACGACGCGGTTGGCCAGGCCGAGCGCGACGGCCTTGTCGGCGGGGATCCGCTCGCTGGTCAGCAGGTACTCCTTGGCCTGGAGCATGCCCATCAGCAGCGGCCAGGTGGGGGCGCCGCCGTCGGCGGCGGTCAGCCCGACGCCGACGTGCGGGTCGGCGATGAAGGCGCTCTGCGCGATCAGGACGATGTCGCTGCAGACGGCGAGGTTGCACCCCAGCCCGACGGCCGCCCCGTTCACCGCGGCCACCACGGGCAGCGGGAAGTCGACCATCTCGGTCAGCAGTCGGCGCGCACCGTCGATCTCCTTGCGGCGCAGGGTCCGGTCGTCCCACAGCTCGACGAAGTGTTCGAAGTCACCGCCCGCACTGAACGCACGGCCTGCGCCGGTGAGGACGACCGCGCGTGCCTGCGGGTCCTGGGCGAGGTGCCGCCACACCGCGATGAGCGCTCCATGCAGTGCCTCGTTCGTCGCGTTCAGCGCCTCCGGCCGGTTGAGCGTGACGATGCGGACCGGGCCCTTCGCCTCGATCAGCAGCTCCGGTGCGAACGGATTGCCCATCGGCCCTCCTGCCACCGCCCGGCATCGCGTCTGTACCGCGGTCCGGGCATGCACGTGAATCTGGCGTCAATCACGCCGTTACCTGCATGGTGTCCCTGCCCGCCAGGGAAACATAGCAGCAATCAGACCCTTTTCTGACGAATATGTCAAGTTCATACGTCCGGCCTGGCTGAGGGGAAGCACCAGACCCTCGGCGCGGGCGCGGACGGCCGCATGCCGGGTGCGGCTCGAGTCCCCGGGGCGTCGATCAGGACCGCGCCGTTGCGGCGGGATCCGCCCGGTGGGTCTCGTCCATGTGGTCTTGGGACATCCGCTTGCCGTCGGCAAGTACGTCCTGGTCCCTCCGAGCTGTGACGCCGCGTTCCCGTGGCTGCGGACTGTTCGTCGCTCTACGGCACTGCGTCATTGGCGAAACAGACAGAATCAACGACATCCGGGAAGCGACCGGTGCTCATGCGTCGAGCACGTTCATGATCGTCATCGTGATGGTGTGGACGACGTCGGTGTCATCGACCGGAAGATCGCCGGCGCGGCACAGGTACCAGGAGCGGTCGAGCATCGCCATGATCGTCAAACCCAGCGCCTCGGGGGCGTCGGTGGGTGTGTGCTGACGGCTGCGCAGATTGACCCCGAGCAGGAACCAGACCCGCATCTGCATGCGGCCGGACTTGGCCCGGATGTCCTCGTCGGGTGCCTTGGACTGGGCGGACAGGATGAATGCGCCGTGCCTGTCCATGAAGGCGAAGTAGCGGCGTACCCAGTCCTCCACGTCCGAGCGGGAGCATGGGCGCGGCATCTTCTCCCACGCGCCGACGACCTCGAGGATCTCGCGGTAGGCGGTCTCGCCGAGGACGTTGAAGACCTCGCGCTTGTCCTGGAAGTAGGTGTAGAAGCCAGCGCGGGAGATCCCGCAGGCGTCGGTGATGTTGTTGATGCGCGTGCCCGCGTAGCCCCGGTCGAGGAACAACTGGCGCGAGGCATCCAGGATCGCCTGGCGCGTGCGTGCCGCGCGCTGGCCTAGCCCGCCCTGAGCTCCGCTGTCCGCGGTCGTCGCATCGGACCGCGATGCGTCCGTGGACACGGTTGTCGTCTCGTCGATCGTCCGCTCCCAGGTGAGTGCCTAGTCGTGCTCCCCAATTCTAGGGGCGAGTGGACGCATGAGATGACGAGATCGTCAGAGACTCCTTCATATCCTCACTGGTATCTCGTCAGGCAAGGCCTTAGACCAGTTCAAAGGGCATGTTGACAGTTTCGTCAAATCTACTTAACGTTGCCCGTGAGGTACCCGACAGGCAACGGAGGGCCGCAACCGTGACCCAGTTCACCGACGCGCCGATCTTCGACGCGGACCAGCACATGTACGAGACGCCGGAGGCGCTGACCCGGCACCTGCCGGACAAGTACCGCCGGGCGGTGCAGTTCGTGCAGGTGGGGAAGGCGACGCGCATCGCGATCCTCGGCAGGATCACCGAGTACATCCCCAACCCGACATTCGACCGGGTGGCCGCTCCGGGCGCGTATGAGCCGTTCTTCTCTGGCCAGAACACCGAGGGCAAGTCGCTGCGCGAACTCGGCGGCAAGGGCATCGACGCGCTGCCGGCCTTCCGTAACCCCGAGGCGCGGATCGCGGTGATGGACGAGCACGGCGTGGACGAGGCCCTGGTGTACCCGACCCTGGCGAACCTCGTCGAACACTCCGCGGCCGAGGATCCGGAACTGGTCGTCGCGATGATCCACGCGCTCAACCGCTGGATGCTCGAGACGTGGGGGTACACCCACGACAACCGCCTGTACATGACCCCGGTGATCAGCTGTGCGCTCGTCGACGACGCGCGCCGAGAACTGGCCTACGTCCTGGAGAACGGCGCCAAGGCGGTGCTGATGAAGCCGGCGCCGGTCAAGGGACTGCGCGGGTGGCGCTCACCGGCGCTGCCGGAGTTCGACCCGTTCTGGGCCGACGTCGAGGCGGCCGGCATCCCCGTGATCCTGCACGCCAGCCAGCCGCCGCTGGACTCCTACATCAACCGGTGGGAGCCGCCGTCGACCAACAACTTCACCGAGATGAGCGCCTTCCGTTGGATCGCGCTGGGCCACCGCGAGATCTCCGACATGCTGACCAGCCTCATCTGCCACGGCACGCTGACCCGCTTCCCGAAGCTGCGCATCGCCAGCGTGGAGAACGGCAGCTCCTGGATCAAGCCGCTGTTCGACGACTTCGAGCTCACCTACGGCAAGATGCCGCAGGCCTTCCCCGAGCACCCGATCGAGGTCTTCCGCCGCAACGTCTGGGTCAGCCCCTTCTGGGAGGGCTCGGTGGAGGAGGTCGTCAACACCGTCGGCTGGGACCGTGTGCTGTTCGGCTCGGACTACCCGCACCCGGAGGGACTGGCCCAGCCGCGCGACTACTTCAAGTACGCCGAGAACATGGACGACAAGCGCACCCGCGACTTCATGGGCGACAACGCCCGCCGGCTGATGGGCCTGCCCGTCCGCAGCCCCGCCGACGCATCCACCCCCGCCCCCGCCTGACCCGGCCAACCGCCCTGGGCCCCGTCACGCCTCATCGACCAGACGCGACGGGGCCGGCCGATCCACGAATCGAGCTGTCAGTTCTCGGCAGGAAGGACCAAGCGGCCCCGTCGTCGCGACTGCGTGCCGATGCCGAGATCTTTCACGGCCAACAGTCAGAAGCACACTGGCCATATGTTCTGTCGGCGCTGCGGGTACTTCCGGCCATCACCACCCGCGGTGTCTGGTTCAGCGGTGAGTTCGGCGGGAAGATCCGCGTGCGCCTCCCGGGGAACACGTCGAGTATCACGGCCGCGTCACCGGCTCAGCATGAAATGCGCAGTTCCGGATCTCAACTGTGGTCCCGGACCCAGGTGAGCATGCGTGCGAAGAGATCCTGGCTGTTGAGCGCCATGTTGGCGCTGTGGCCTGCGTGAGGCAGCACATAGGTCTGCAGTTCGGCGGCCGGGAAGAAGGGCTTTTCCGCGGCGTAGAGGGCGGCGTCGTCTGCACAGTCGGTCAGTGACCGGCCGCCGCCCTGGGCGCAGAAGACCTTGTCGTGTCCGCCGTTGGCGAGCAGCACCGGCACCTTGATCCCCCGTGTGGCCGGTATGTATTCAGGAATGGTGGCCGCGACTCCAACCGTTCCGGGTCTGCGGGTGGCCTCGTCCGCCGCGATCACCGCCGGATCGCTGTTGGCGGCGTCATAGAAGGCGGCCGCCCGCGCGCCGACCACGCTGAGGTAGCCGAGGTCACCCGGAGGGACCTCATCTCTCGTGGCCGGGTCCAGCAGCGCGGGCCGCACCCGGCTGAAGATGGCGCCGATGCCACCCGCGCCGGGATTGTGCGAGGCGCCGGTGGCGATCAGGCCGTCGACGTCGGAGTACGTGCCGGCCTCAAGGAACGAGGTGAGTGTGCCGAACGAGTGTCCGACCAGGATGATTTTGTCCCACCGCCGGCCCAGCGCACCGGACCGGGCCGCCTGGACGACCTCGTGCACGCCATGGGCCAGGGAGTTCTGCGTGGTCAGCACGCTCGGTGGATGGGAGCTGCGGCCCACGCCAAGCTGGTCGATCGCCAGCGTTGCGTAACCGGCGCGGTTCATGGCCTCGACGTAGGAGTACCGGCCGCCGAACCCCCGGAAGTCCCAGTAAGTGTGGTCGTAGGTTCCGCCGTGGACCAGTACCTGCAGCACCGACTCGGAGGAGTCCGCCGAGCAGTACTGGCCGTAGATGGACTGGTCCTTCGGCAACCCCGGCGCGAGGGCGCCGGCGACCGTGACGCCGTGGCACGAGGCCGCGGCCGTGGCGACGGAACCGGTGGTGACGCCGGTGAGGGCAAGTGCCGACAGCACGACAGCGGTGACCAACATTGATCGAAGCAACGCCGCTCCATCGAGATAGCGCACGAACGGTGGGCGGTCCTGAGAATTGCAAAGCGCTGAATCAGTGTCAAGAGTAAGATAATTTCCCTATACCGATGTGCTGGCTCGGCGCCAGGACCACCTCACCGTCCCGGACCACCGCACGGCCGACCCGGTGGCGGACTCGGCGTGATGGCGGTCCCCACCGGCCGGGGGTGAGGCGGATGGTCAGCTCGTCACCGCGCGCACAGGTGGGGGGCCGTCCGCCGATCGTCGCGATGCGAGCCGGCTCTTCGGCACAGGCGGGCAGTGACCACCCGGCCGATCACCCCCGAAAGTCTGTTCTGGGCCAGAATGGGGCCGTCGAGTCCGTGAGCTGTCTCCATCCTGGTCATGCTGGTCACAGGCTGGTTGCGGGGCTGGGCGTTCCGATGCGGGTGGCTTCGGGACTGTCGAAGCGGGTGAAGTAGTCGGCGCCGAGGTCATGGCATTCGGTCCGGTCATGCAGCACATGCCAGATGATCGAGATGAGGGTGTGGGCGGCGGCGAACGCGGCCTTGTCGCCGCCGTTCTTGCCGAACCGGCGGTGCAGGCGGCGGAACCGGGCCCCCACCCACATAGGTGCTGGTGGTGCGGGCCGCCCAAGCGCACTCCAGCAGCACCTGGCGGATTTCGCTGTTGCCTTTGCGGGCGCGGCTGGCGCCACCCGGACTAGTCCCGCTCACCGTCGCCGAGGTGAAACGCCTGGTCAACTGCTCACCCGCAGCTGGCACAGTCTGGAGCATCACCTGCCCTGGCACACCTGGAAACGACGCATAAGCTATAGCACGAGATTTCCGCCGATAAGGACCGAGCGGACGAGGGCGGCGTCGAGCCGCTGTAGCGCCTCGGCGAGCGGCGCATGGAGCAGGACGAGGTCGGCGGTGGCGCCGGGGCGTACCAACCGGATCGGCCCGCCCGGATC
>Ga0079224_100000168_pt1 | contig 54320 bp, 49 predicted proteins | sample Stecom2015_FD_80414 | JGI IMG/M metagenome (GOLD analysis project Ga0079224, IMG submission 80414) | Agricultural soil microbial communities from Utah to study Nitrogen management - Steer compost 2015 | ecosystem: Environmental > Terrestrial > Soil > Agricultural land | place: USA: Utah... | reverse complement strand
CCTGAGCCGAAAAACTGGAATCCGGACGGCTATCTGAAAAACGTTCCGGAAGACCCCTGGGGTAACAACTACCAGTACGTCAGCCCCGGTGTAGACGGGCCCTACGATCTGTATTCCTACGGTTCTGACGGCCAGGAAGGCGGTGATGGCGATGCGGCTGATATCAGTGTCTGGGAAAGCGGGAACTGATTGATTGTGGGCCGCAGGGCTGACCAAAAAGGCTTTACGCTGATCGAGATACTGGTAGTCCTGATTATTGTCGGACTGCTGGCGGCGGTGGCGGTGTTCAATATGGCCGGCAGTTCCCAGCAGCGTGAACTGGAAAACCAGGTGCGGGAACTCTACCTGCTGATGCAAACGACACAGGAACAGGCGGTTCTCAATAACCTGGAAATGGGCTTGCTACTGGAAGAAGACGGCTATCGGTTTGTGGCGTTTCAGGATGCGACGGGCGAGTGGAAATCCTCAGGTGAGCGTATATTCCACAAGCGAACCCTCCCGGAATGGTTGACCGTTACCCAGTATATCGAAAGTGACGCCCCACGCCTGGCCTCAGCCGAGGATCGGCTCAGACCAGACGTGGTGTTCTTCTCCAGCGGTGAAACCACACCGTTTGAAATCGAGTTCACCCTGGGCCGAGATACCGACCTCATGCACGTGGTTGCTTCAGATGGCGTCTCGCCATTGGAATGGCGAAAGCCCGGTTCCGGGGATGAGTCATGAATAAGCACCAGCGTGGTTTCACCCTGATTGAAGTGCTCGTTGCGCTGCTCGTGTTCGGGCTGATTGCAACGGCAGCCGCGGAAGTAGGCGGGAATTACATCACCAGCTTCGAGCGCATACGGGACAAAACGCTGGCAGGCTGGGTGGCCGAAAACCGGATTAACGAACTGCGGCTCCAGGATGAACTGCCGGGGATTTCGGAGAATTCGGAAGATACCGACTTCGGAAATTTCCGCTGGCGGGTCACCACCGTTGTTGAGGCTACGGCAGAGCCCACGATGCGGCGGATTGAGGTAACCGTAGCCAAATACTCCGGGGCGCAATCAGAACCGTTTGCCGTTCATACCCTGGCTGCCTTCCTGGGAGAAACCTGATGGGCATGCCCGCACACCAGGTGAGGTTGGCGAGTGAGTCAGGCTTCACCCTGATGGAGGTACTGATTGCAGTCACCATCACAGCGGTGATCGGGCTGGGCGTGTGGCAGGTGGTAAGCAGTGTGATGAACTCCCGGGACCGGGTGGATGAGGTTGCCCAGGCGTTCGACGGCTTGCAGAAAACCATGTTGCTGCTGGAACGTGACATCACCCAGATCATCAACCGGCCTGCCCGGGATGTTTATGGTGATTATTCTCCATCCTTAACCTCCCGGGATGATGCGTTTGCGTTGATGCTGACCCGACAGGGCTGGCGCAATCCGCTCGGTCTTCGGCGCAGCGGTCTGCAGCGCGTGGGCTGGGAATACACAGGGACGGAACTGCGCCGTCGGTACTGGCCTGCGGTGGATCAGGGGCAGGAAGACGAAAGCCTGGATATCCTGATGCTGGAGCAGGTTCTGGAGTTTGAAATCCGGTTTCTGGATGAGAATGGTAACTGGCAGGAGCAATGGCCCGAAGAGGATACTCTGGCCCAGATGACGCCCGGAACCCGGCCCGACATCGCTCTGCCCCGGGGGATTGAGGTCACGCTGGAACACGAACGATTCGGTGAGCTGATCCGTACGTTCAGTCTACCGGACTTTGAACCGTCGCAGGCCCAGGCGGTGATCAATCAGCAACAGGAAACTCAGACCGAGTCGGAAGAAGAAGCGGCTGAGGAAGGCATTGGCCAGGTCGAGGGCGAGGTGTCCGGTAATGATTAGGTTTGCCAGGAACAGACAGCAGGGCGTTGCCCTGATCATGGTGCTGCTGGCGATGGCCCTGGTGGTTCTGATGGCATCGGGCATGACCCGCCAGCAGAGCCTGCGAGTGTTCAAGGCCGGCCACTATCTGGCGCAACAACAGGGCCAGAGTATTGCTCTGGGGGCCGAAGAATTTGCCAAGCGTATTCTGGTTCGGGACTACGAAGAGGACAAAGAAGACAGTGTGATGGTTGATAGCCCGGATGAGTTCTGGGCCATGCACGCTGCGATTCTGCCTCTGGACGACAGTGGCGTTGCCGAGGTCCAGATTGATGATCTCGGAGGAAGAATCAACTTGAACGATCTGGTGACTGCCAGCGGAGAAGTGGACCCCATCACCAAAGACCGGCTAACCCGGTTATTTCGTGCCCTGGGTATCATTGGCCTGACCGTAGACCCGCTCATTGACTGGATGGATGCCGACGACCAGACCATCAGCGCTTATGGCGCCGAAGATGGTCAGTATCTGATGGCAGACCCGCCGTATCGCACTGGCAACCAGCCCTTTGTCTCAATTACCGAGTTGCGCCTGATTGAAGGCATGACCGAGGAAATCTACGCCGCGCTGCGGCCTCATCTGGTGGCGTTGCCAGTCTCCGGTGTCGGCATTAATGTGAATATGGCGACGGCGCCGGTACTGATGAGCCTGGATGAGGATATGAGTGAAGCTCAGGCCGAATCAATTATTGCCAAGCGCGAAGAAGAACGATTTGAGAATCTTCAGGATTTCCTGGCTCTGCCCGAGTTTTCACAGATGGGCCTGAAACCCAACGGGTTAACGCTTCAGACCCGTTTTTTTGAAGTTGTCTCACGGATTACCTACGATAATCGTGTCGTTAATATGGTCAGCACCGTGTATAGAAACCCGGAGGGCGAAGTCCGGACGGTTCACAGGGATACCGGGCAGAAGAATCGCATCACCAAGGAACCTTACACTTTCTCAGAAGGATAACCATGTCTTACCGCCTTTTTGTCCGGCCGGTGCCTCCGTATGCGGACCCGGACCAGAGCCCCGATGCCCAGCTGTTCAGCTGGGTGCTTCAGGATGCCAGTGGCGATGCTCAGGCCAGAGGTACGGCTGATACACGGGAATATATTGAGCAAACCCTGGCACAGAATGCGTTGGAAAAAGTGCTGCTGATCGGGCTGATTCCCGGTGATGAGGCGGTTTTCTGTCTGGCAGATATACCGGCAAAACAGAACCGTTTTATTCAGCAAGCTCTGCCATATGCAGTCGAGGAGCAGATTGCCCAGGACATTGACTCGGTTCATCTGGCGCTGGGCCCGCACACGCCTGAGGGTTACCGGGTTGCCGCTATTGACCGTGAGCAGATGGCACGTTGGCGGGAACTGTTTTCGGGTTGGTATCACGCGCGCCTGGAGGCCATCTATCCCGATGCTTCGCTGTTGCCCGCGGCGGAATCCGGATGGGTGATCTGCCTGGATGCTGAATCGGCGCTTTTGCAAAGCCAGCGGGGTGAATGGCTGCGTATGCAGGCGGATAACCTCCCGCTGCTTGCCATCACACTTGCTGCTCCGTCGTCTGACGAAGTGGTCGCGGAAATTCCGGTCCAGCTCTACGGTACAGAGGCAGACCTGGAGGCGAGCCAGACGCTGGTGAGTGAGCTTTCGGGAGCCACCGGCCACCTGCGTATTGAAAAGAAGCCGTTGGAGTTTTCGGTAACCGAGTTCCTGGCCTGGTCGTACCACCATCACCTGAGCCAGCCCGTTAATCTGTGCCAGGGGGCGTTCTCGCTCAAGGCCGAGGGCAGTAGCCCCCTTAAACCCTGGAAACCGCTCATTGCCGTGGCTTCTCTCTGGTTTGTGATCCAGATGGGGCTCGAGATCGGTATGGGAGTCTATCACCAGCAGCAGGCGGAGCAGCTTGAAAGCCAGGCCATGTCGGTTTACCGGAATGCGTTTCCCTCGGACCGCCGAACCCATGCCGGAAACGTACGACGTGTTATCGAAGGCCAGTTACGGGTTGCTGGCTCCCAGGGCCCGGAAGTGGATTTTATCACCCTGATGAAATACACCGGCGACCAGTACGGCCGGTTACAGAATCCCGGAGCGGTTACCTTTAACTCCATTAACTACAGCCGGAGCCGGGGTGAACTCGTGGTGGATATCCGGGCTGACAGTTATGATCGGTTAAGCCGTCTGCGTAATGGATTGGCGAGTGAGGGGCTACAGGCCCAGATCGGTTCGGTGGTAAACGAATCCAGCGGCGCCCGTGGCCGCCTGACGGTTTCAGGAGGATAAGCCCATGTGGTCACGCATCAAGGATCAAACGGCCGTCGGCAAACTGATTGCCCGCTATGATCAGTTACCCACCCGCGACCGTCAGGCATTGACCGTTCTGGGCATTGCCCTGTTGCTGGCATTGATTTATCTGCTGATCTGGCAGCCGATTACTCAGTTTCATGATCGGGCGGCCTCAAACCGTGAGAATGCCGCAGAGCTGCTGGCCTGGATGCAGGCCAATGAAACGACCATTCAGCGTCTGGGCACGGCCGGTGGCGCGGAGACAACCTCGGCAGGGGCTGACAAGCCGGAAGACGGGCGTGCGCTGATGGCCCTGGTGACTCGTTCAGCCGGGGAGGCCGGGCTTTCCTTGCAACGGTTCGAGCCCAGCGGAGAGGATGCCATCCGGGTCTGGCTTGAAAACGCCGCCTACGCTGATGTAGTAGCCTGGCTTGAGCGTTTGCACAGTAATCATGGCGTGGTGATTGACCAGGCCGCACTGGATCGGGGCAATGGGCCCGGGCAGGTATCCGTGAGGCTTACGCTGGCAATCTGATCGGCAAGCGTGGACCCACACTAGTGAGGGAGCAACACAATGGCAGACAACAACAATAATGCTGAAGCTGTTCTGGTACGCCTGGACGAGACCGCACGAAACGAGGCCCAATCGGTGTTGTTTCATGCCTACCGGGAAGAGCCTACATTCCAGTATCTGTTCGATCACCGGAAACCCGGTTACAGCCAGCGGGTGAGGGCGACCATCCGGGAACTGATCGACCTGTATCTGGAGCTGAATCAGGATGCCATCGGTGTGATGGTGGACGAAACCCTGGTCGCGGTTGCGTTTGTGGGTGAGCCGGAACTCAGGCTGAACCTGGCAGACCAGCTCGGCTGGCGGGTGCGTATGGTACTGACGGCGGGCTTCTCATCCACGCGCCGGTATCTTGAGTATCACCGCAGGATTCGCGACCTTTTGCCGCAGAGGCAGGCGCATCAGTTGCCGTTGATGGGGGTCAACCCAAAATACCAGCACAAGGGGTATGGTCGGATGTTGCTGCAGGCGGTCGAGCGCCTGTGTGAGGAAAATCCCCGGGGTAGCGGGCTGGTACTCGATACCGGGAACAGCCGCTACCTGCCGTTTTATGAATCCGAGGGATTCCGCAGCCTGGGCAAGATCCGGCTTGGTGATTTTGAAGATCACGTGTTGTTCCGGGAAGTTCTTGCGGCCGATGATCATACGAGCGAGCCGCTGCAACAGCAATCTTGAGGTAAACAGGAGAAACAGTGTCTGAGAGCCATGATTTTGATCTGATCGTTATCGGCGCCGGGTCCGGCGGTGTTCGGCTTGCCCGCATGTCGGCCCAGCGCGGTGCCCGGGTGGCAGTGGTGGAATCCCGTTATCTGGGGGGCACCTGTGTTAACGTGGGATGTGTTCCGAAAAAACTCTTTGTCTACGGAGCACACATCAGGGAAGAGCTCGAAGATGCACATGGATACGGCTGGTCTGTGCCAACAGGCGATGTGACGTTTGACTGGCCAACGCTGGTCGCCAACAAGAATGCCGAGATAGAGCGCTTGAATGGCATTTATGGCCGATTGCTCGAGAATGCCGGCGTCACCATCATTGAGGGTACGGCCAGTCTCCGCGACCCTCACACGGTGATCGTTGGTGATAGAGCTTTTTCGGCAGCGCACATCACAGTTGCCACGGGCAGCTGGCCAGTGGTTCCGGATGTTCCCGGCAAGGAATTTCTGCTCACCTCCAACGAGATGTTTTACCTGCCACAGTTACCGCGCCATGCCGTGGTCTGGGGCGGTGGCTACATTGCCGTCGAATTTGCCGGCATTCTCGCAGGCCTCGGTGTGGAGACTACACTGCTGTATCGCGGCGAACTGTTCCTGCGGGGGTTTGACGAGGATATCCGCACGTTCACCGAACAGGAAATGCGCAAGAAAGGCGTGGATCTCCGGTTCAATGTCACTATCGAATCCGTCGAACAGCTCAATGCTCACTACCAGGTCAATCTGAGTGACGGCAGCAGCCTGGAGACCGGGCTGGTTATGGCGGCGACCGGTCGCCGAGCTCTGGTGGATGGCCTCGGGCTGACCGATCTCGGGGTGGAGCTCAATGCCTCCGGCCATGTTGAGGTAAACGATCATTTCCAGACGGCGGTACCGTCCATCTCAGCCCTTGGTGATGTCATCGGAACGCCGCAGCTGACACCGGTTGCGCTGGCTCAGGCCATGGTGTTGTCCCGGCGCCTGTTTGGCGATGGCCAGGGTGACATGGACTACAGCGCTATACCCACCGCCGTGTTTTGTCAGCCGAACATCGGTACGGTCGGGTTAACCGAGAAAGAAGCGCGGGAAGCAGGACATTCGCTTCGGATTTACCGTTCGGAGTTCCGCCCCATGAAGTACACCCTGAGCGGGCGTGATGAGCGCTGCCTGATGAAACTGATTGTGGATGATAGCTCAGACAAGGTATTGGGTGCCCATATGGTTGGGCCCGATGCGGGTGAAATCATCCAGGGGTTGGCGGTGGCCATTAAGGCCGGAGCCACCAAGGCTCAGTTTGACGCCACGATGGGCATTCACCCGACATCCGCTGAAGAGTTCGTCACCATGCGAGAGCCGGTGGCCTGATACTTCGAATAGTGCCGGAGGGTAAACCTGCCAGCTCCGGCGCTTGAAGTTATACGCGAATCCAGCGAGAGAGTACGTCCCGGAGCGTATCCCTGCGCACTGGCTTGGTCAGATAGTCGTTCATCCCGGCCTCTTTGCAGGCTTTCTCGGTTTCTTCCGACACGTCAGCGGTCAGCGCGATAATGGGTATTCCGCTCTGACCATTTCCCTGTTCCCAGTCCCGGATCATTCGGGTGGCGTCATAGCCATCCATGACTGGCATCTGGCAGTCCATCAGAATGACATCGTAACCTTCGTGGTCATTTTTAATCCGGCTAACCGCATCGGTGCCATTGGTCACGCATTCGGTCTGGAACCCGAACTTCCGCAACAGCGCTTCCGTTACTTTCTGATTCACCAGATTATCCTCGACCACCAGGGCCCGCGCTGTGCCGGTGACCTGTTCCCTTGGCTCATCGGTTGGAGGATTCTCATAGGCTAGCTCGAACGGCAGCTCGAATCGGAACGAGGAGCCCTGGCCGATGTCGGACTCCACCTGCACATGCCCGCCCATCAGTTCGACCAGGCGCTGAACCAGCGACAGCCCGAGTCCGGTGCCACCGTGAGCCCGGTTGTCGCCGGCATCGAGCTGTTCAAAGCTATTAAAGACACTTTGCAGGCGCTCCGCCGGAATACCGGAGCCGGAATCCTTGACCGAACATTGAACGAGCACGCAATGATTCTCCAGCTCAAGCCAGTTCACCCGGATGCCGATAAAACCCTCGCTGGTGAATTTCAGTGAGTTGTCGATTAGCCCTGCCAGGATCTGTCTCACTCGCGGTGCATCGCCAATCACGGCAGGGTATCTTGGCCATTCACCGAGGAACTGGAGATCCAGACTCAGGCCCTGCTTTTCTGCGGCGTGACGGTAGGAGGCAACGCAATTGGTAAACAGGCTCTGAAGATCAAAGGCCTGCTGGTCCAGTACGAGGTTGCCATTGTCCATTCTGGCGTAATCCAGGATATCGGAGATCACGGTCAGCAGGTCTTCGGTGGATTGTCGGGCCGTGGTGAGGTAGTCGCTCTGGCGCTTGGTCAGAGGCTCTTCATGAATCAGGTCCACCATACCGAGCACGCCATTCAGGGGCGTGCGAAGTTCATGGCTCATGGTAGCCAGGAACTCGGACTTGGCCTGGCTGGCGTGTTCTGCTTTTTCCCGGGCACTTTCAGAGATCGCCAGGGTCTGGTCCCGGGCCGACCGTAGCTGTTCAAGGTGCACTGCGAGCTCGTTCAACTGTTGTTGTATCTCTGCAATTTCCCGCGCACTGCCCTTACTCGAAACCGGTTGCGTGGTGTAATCACCCACAATCAGCTTGTCAACGCGACTGGATAGCTGTCGCATGGGTTGAAGAATGTTGTTGAGGAAATGGTTTGCCAGCAGCAGGCTGAACAACAGCAGGGCAAAGCCAACGGTCAGGGAACTCCACAGAATATCCTGTTGCCGGCTTTCCAGAACGTCGGGGTTCACCCCGACCTCCACCATACCAACCCGAAGCGATCCGGAATTGAAGCTCCAGCTTCCGGTAAACCAGTCGCCGGCGCCAGCGGAACCGATGTCAAGCGGCTCCTGCAGGATCTCGGCCTCATAGACGTCGAAGATTCCAGTTGTTGTGTCTGCGGATTCAATTCCGCGGCTGACAAACCCTAACTCCTCACCAACCACATCAGTTACGCGAATCCAGTCTGCTTTGCTGCGCCTCAGGGACTGTCCGAGCACCTGCTCGAGAGCGGTCGAGTTACCCGAAACCACGGCATACTCCAGCGCCGGAGCGAGGCTGTCTGCGAGCATTTGGCTGCTTTGGGCCAGGTCGCGGCGGGCATCATCAAGTCGGGCGGAGGTAAAGAAGGCCATCAGCGCCACGAAAATCACAACCGCGGGCAGGGCGCCGAGTAACAACAGGCGACGCGACAAGGACATACCGGGAGTGCTGACTGTCGCGCTCATTGGTCCGCCTCCTGGCTATTCTCGTTAATCATGTTCTGTACCGCCTGGGCAATCCACTCCCGTTTGGGCAGTGGGATATTCAGGGACCGCGCAACCTGTTGGTTCACTTCCACCCGATATTCCTCAGGATAGGTTGGCGCCGGGAAGGAGCCGGAGTCGAAATATGCCATCAGGTGGCCGGCTGCAAGCTCAGCCATTTCAGTGAATGGCGCATAGCTGGAGGCGAGGGCGCCGGCCTTGACGTAGGCCTGGCTGGGGCCGATCAGGATCTTGTTCCTGCGATAGGCGGTCAGCAGAATGTGTTTGATATTTCGAGGGTTGTAAATGGCATCATCCGGCCCGGCAAGCAGAAAATCGCCGAAGCTGAGGGCTCGGATCAGGCTCGGAATGAGCTGATCCTCGGTGTCGGCAATAAACACCTTGGCTTCCAGGCCATAGGGCGCCAGTTGGTCAATCAGAGGTTCATAAAACTCCACGCTTTGGGTTGTGGCAAGCAAGGCCACACGGGTTGCCTGGGGCAGAATGACCTTGCCAGTGAGCGCCTGTCGTAACAAAGGCGCGTCGTAATACACGGCAGATACCTGGCCGGCATAGCGCGTGGCATAACCTTCGATAAAATCCCTCTCAACCAATAATGCCAGTACTGGCAAATCCCTGTTGGCCTGTCGCACCCGTGAAAATGCGGCAGGCCCGATTGCGATAACCGGTTCATCTTTCAGGATAGCGATCTGACTTTCAATCAATGGCTCCAGTCCTACCTGGTCGCCCAGCTGTTCTGATAAAAGCCGGGTAACATGATCATCCAGCGCAGCGTTTCCCGAACCCGCAATATAGGCGAACTTTGTGCTCGCTTGCTGGGCCAGAGCGAGACCGGAATTAACGAACAACAAAGCCACCAGCCAGATCAGCGCAAAGGTCAATCTGGCAAAACCGGATACACGGCCCGTTGTACCGTTACGGTTGGAGTTGAGCATCGTCAGACAGCTGGTCCATTCCATTGACTGTTTAGTTTCCCGCCCTGCACACCGTCAAAAGCGAATACTGGCTTCAACAAAAAACTGATTATGATCTTCGATGTTGTTGTCTGAGCTTAGCTCAGGTTCCCGGTTCAGGTAGTGTTGCATGGATAGCGCGATTTCAGCCGTATACCGTGCCTGAAAGATCTGTTTCACCAGCCGGGTGTCAAAGCGTTCAAGCTGGGTGTTGAATTCGTCGGCCCAGTAAAATGCGCCAGACCATTTAAACCCGGCGGGGAGGTCCTGAATAACGGCCAGACTGCCTGAGTGTCGGACAGACATTCGCGTGAGCAATTCCGCGTTATAGCGCTCGGTGCCGAAGTCCCTGTCGCCATTGGCGTCGAAAATAGGCTCCCCGTCATACCAGGTGTCCTGATCAAGGTAGCCGTAGCTGGCCCTCAAGGTCGTGCCGGGATAGTCCAGAGTTGCCTCCACCTCAAATCCTTTCTGATCTACTGCAACGTTATTATCGATAGTCCATTCCTTTAACTGAATGACGCCACTGATCATATCCCTGAGTTCATCCTGGAATGCCCGGACTTCAAGAGAGAACAGGGCAGTGTTCAGGGGAAACTGGCCAAAGTAACTGACTTCGCGAGAGGTAATGGTTTCCTCTTTCAGGGGTGTTCCAAGCGTAAGCAGAGCAGTTTCTTCTGCCGCATCGAAAATGTCGACGCGTCGGCCTTCGAGGTCGGAATAAACGGCGGGCCGGACATTGCGCAGGGTATAACCCCAGTCCGGGTCTTGCTCAAAACCATCCGGAGTTCGTACCGCTCTGGAGAATACGAACCTGAGGGCATGGTTGTTGTTGAGAACGAAGTTGGTTGCCACCCGTGGTGAAAAATAACTCTCGTCGGTGGTGCTGGTTCGTTCCCAGTTTCCTCCAGCATTAAAAGTAACCCACTGCCAGGGGCTGTACTCCACATTGCCGAACAGGCGGGACTGGTAATTGTTTCCTCGCCCGTTGAAGTAGGTTTCTGAGCGGAAGATATCCTTGCGGAATCCGGCCCCGGTAACAAACTTCAGGCTTTCGCTGACAATCAGAGTGTCCTGCGCTTCCAGTTCAAGCCGGGTGTCTTCGGAATCTGCATCCACCTCCGCAAAGGCGTTGGGGCCGCCTTGAGGTATGAAGCAGCGCCTTTCGCGGCCATCGTCGGTGTAAGTGTACTCGTACAAGGGTGTGTTGTTGCGCAGGCACTCCGCCGTGCTGTCCGGAAAGCTGATGGCATATTCCTGTTGCCGGTTAAAGTTCTCAACACTGGCTTGCAGGTGGACGAAGTGCTGGCTGGAAAAGCTGTGGTTGAGCTTGCTTTGCAGGTAGTAGTCCCGTACGTCGATGTCCGGATGTTCCAGGGGGTTCAGTTCGCCGCTCTTGTCCTTGTCCTGGTATTTGGTGCCATCGACCACACCGGCGTGGAGCTCCAGATTGGTCTGTGGTGAAAATGTCAGACGCGAATCGTAGATAAATGAATTGATATCGTGGCCATCATTAAATGGAAAGCGTTCATCGTCGTCGACCTGATAATCAAATCCGTCGAACTTGCGTTTTTCGAAACTCAGGCGCCAGTCGTAACTCGAATCCGCATTGCCGGTGGAAGCAAACGTGCGAAGGTAGCCCCGGGACCCACTGGTCACTGTGGTCTCAAGGTTGGCGCTGTCCGCAGGGTCCCGGGTAATGATATTGATGGTGCCAAGAAAGGCGTTGATGCCATAGGCCGCTGAGTTTGGCCCGCGGGCCACCTCTATGCGCTCAATCAACTCCAGAGGCACGGGCATGATTTCCCAGTCCATGTCGGACAGGGTTGCCCGGTGGGCCGTCCGGCCGTCCACCAGAACCTGCATTCTGCGCTGTTCGTAGTGGACTGTGCCGTGGTAGGTAGTCACCGGTTGATGACTGCCGACAAAATTCACCACCATGCCGGGCACCAGACGGAATACTTCGTAAAGGTTCCGTATGCCCAGATCCCGAATAAGATCGCCGTCAATCACCGTGGTGCTGCCGGGTACACGGGTTTTAGGCTGACGTAGCCGGGTGGTGGTCAATACCTCGGGAATGGTGCCATTGAGCCCGGGTATGTCATCATCAAAACTGAATTCCAAGGTCTGGGCGGTGCCGGGTATTGCCACCCCAATCAGGGCCGCAGAGAGGGAAACCGACAACCACAAGCGTCCGTGCAAGCGATGAAGAGAGCGTTGCTTTGCAAACAGGTAATTCGTAATGGCCATGTGTGTCGTTCTATAATTTGCCGAGATGAAAATATTGTTATGGTTCTCAACTAATCCTAAGTGAGAGAGCCCGATTTGTCTCCATAAAGAATACAGATTTTCCATCATCGGAGTTGCTGTTGTATGAACTGTTGGGATCTTCTCGGAATCGAGCCGACCGGCGATCAGGATCAGATACGCCAGGCCTACGAGCGTCAGTTGAAGTTTGCCTCCGGCGACGAGGCCCGGGCACTGGAGCAGGCCTACCGCGAAGCAACCGGTGGCGCCGAGCCCCAATTTACTGCCAATGCGCCGGACGGAGCCCCGTCATCTGGCCTGGCCGACAAGGATTCCGGACAACTCCGCTATGACGACGCTGATTCCCGGGCGCTGACGTCCGAAGAAGCCCAGGTTACTCGGGAAGTGATTATCCAGATCAAGGCGTTGATGAACGATAATTACCGCCAGCAGGACGTTGCTATCTGGAAGGCCATCCTGTGTGAACCCCCGGCAGATCGGATGCCTGTTCGCCGGGAGATTGGTCATCAGCTGGAGTCCCAGGTTCGCCCGCTGGCAGAAAATGGCGCGCTTCCTGCGCCGGTCGCGCGCTTTCTGGGGGACTGGTTCGAGTGGTTCAGCCTGAAAGATGTTGTTGAGGAACCGGATCCACGCACTTACCCGGAATCGGATATGGTCTCCGGCCGCGGCATGGGGCAGGGCGAAAGCGATTCCGCCGACCAGCCTCCACAAATGGTGAATTTCTGGCCGGCGGTTATTGGCTGGATTGTTGGTTTAGCGATTCTGGCGACTATTTTCGGAGGCATGGGCGGTGGCTGAATTCGCCTGTTCAATTTTCTCCCGATACTTCTGGGCGAGAATGGCCCCGACAATCACCTGGATCTGGTTGTAGCACATAATCGGCAATACGATCATGCCAAACCCGGGGTGGCCAGAGAACAGCACTTTGGCCATCGGCAAGCCGGACGCCAGGCTCTTCTTGGAGCCGCAGAACACCACCGCGGCTTCATCCTCCAGACTGAACCCCAGCTTTCGCACCATCAATCGTGCTATCAGCATAAACAGCCCCAGCAAGCCAAAGCAGATCAGAATGGCCAGGACGATGGCCTGTATCGGAAGGTTCTGCCACAGGCCACTGACCACGGAATGAGAAAAGGCCGAGTACACGATGATCCAGATCACGCACTGGTCATAGCGCGCCATCAGTGACTCATTGCGGGACAGATAGCCGCCGAGCCAGGGGCGCAGGGCATGGCCAACTGCAAATGGCAGCAGCAACTGAAGCAGGATGTCTTTCAATGCCTCGGCAACAGAGAACTCCCCGGCGCCCGAGGTGGATACCAGGAGCAACAACAGAAACGGTGTCAGCATCATGCCGAACACGTTGGATGCTGCCGCACTGCAGATGGCAGCCGGTACGTTGCCCCGGGCCATGGCGGTGTAGGCAATCGAAGAAGATACTGCGGATGGAAGCACTCCCAAGTAAAGAAAACCCAGCCCCAGGTCTTTGGGCATCCACTCGGGTGCAATAGAGCTCAGACCATTGACCGGCAGGACAGCAAGGGGAAAAAACACGAAGGTGAGGGCGGTGATCAGAATATGTAACCGCCAGTGGGTGGCGCCATCGATGATTTGTTGCCTGGACAGGGCTGCCCCATGAAAGAAAAACAGCAAAGCCACCGCGATGGTTCCCGCGGTTGCGAGCGCTTCCGCTGCCTGTCCCGTTACCGGCAGGAACGAGGCAAGAACAATGGCGCCGAGTAACAGCAGGGTAAAGGTGTCTATCCGAAAATTCACAGCTTACTCCTTGCCACTGAGGGCATTCAGACTCGGCGTCAAAAGCGCTCTGGAAAGAGCCTCCGCTTTGTCCGTGTCTTTACGGCGAATGGCCGCCAGCAGCAGTTCGTGATCTTCCTGGCTGGGTTCCGGAAGGTCTGAATCCATTTCGGTGCGCTCGATGGTCTGGCTGACCGCGTGAGAGAAGTAATCGTAGAGTTCGATCAGGGCAGAGTTGTGGGAGGCACGTACCAGCGAGTGATGAAACCACTCATCGTGTCGGATACGCTCTTCAATGGCTTCCCCGGCTGCCGCTCGCGCATCCAGGGCCTCGGTCATGGCCTTGAGATCCGCATCGGTGCGGCGCCTCGCCGCCAGGCGGGCAGCTTCTGTCTCCAGCATAATCCGTACTTCAATCTGTTCGGCCAGCTGGCTTCGGGCAATGCGCCGGAGTGTTTCTCCGGCATCCCGATTGGCGCGCACGTAAGTCCCATCTCCCTGCCGGGTTTCCAGCATGCCAACGTGCACCAGAACCCGCACGGCTTCCCTGATTGTATTGCGACTGATGCCCAAAGCCTCCGAAAGCTCTGCCTCGACGGGTAAGCGAGTACCTACCGGCCATTCTCCGCTCTCAATCGTTTTTCGGAGACTTTCAATAGCGGTTTCGACCAACGAACCTTTACGGATTGGTGTCAGCATAACGGATCATCCCTCTATATGGTGACCCAATCATCCTATCTTTAATTGTTGAATTCAACTCCTCTAGAAAACAATCTGCGAGAGACCTTGGCTGGGTGGTTCCGCGCTGCGGGGTTCAGGGTTTTACCGGATCAAGAAACTGGTAGTCCGCGGTATCCACCGATCGGGTAGCGAACCGGTAGCTGAAGGTAAATCCAGGCCAGTTCACGGTATTTCGGCCATGCTCGTCCAGGTACCAGGAGCTACAGCCAGCATCCCATACACTGCCTTCCAGTCCGCGCTGAACCACCTGGCAGTATCGGCTCTGGCGATCCTCCCGCACATCCATAGCCGCACCGGGATAGCGTGAAAGCGCATCCAGGGCGCTTAGCACGTATCGATACTGGGATTCGAGCATGAACAGAATTGAATTGTGGGCCAGGTTGGTATTCGGGCCATAGAGCATGAAAAGATTGGGGAATCCGCTGACCGAGATGCCCTTGAAGGCTTTGCTGCCGTTGGCCCATGCCTCATTCAGCGCCAAACCATCGCGGCCGGTAATATGGATGGGTGAGAGAAACTCGCTGGCCCGGAAGCCAGTGCCGAAGATGATCACGTCTGCAGGTCGGTGCTCGCCGGTTTCAGACACAATTCCGGTTTCGTCGATGCGGGCGATGCCGTCCGTCAGCAGGTTGACGTGGGGCTGATTGACCGCCCGGTACCAGTCGTTGGAGATCAGGATTCGCTTGCAGCCAATGCGGTAATCCGGGATCAAATGTTCGAGTTTATCCGGGTCCGTCACCCAGCGGCGGGCTTCTTTTCGGGCCTGATTGGCAAACAGATCCAGAATCCAGGAGAAACGAGTAAATGCCAGAGCCCGGGATTCGTTTTTCCAGTAGATCAGGCCCCGGTAGAGACGATCCCACAGCGGCAACTTCTGAAACAGTGTTTGTTCAAGCCGGGTAAACGGCCGGTCCGGCTTGGGTAACACCCAGGCGGCTGAACGCTGGTAAAGGTCCAGTTGCCCGACCAGTGGCGTAATTTCCGGCACAAACTGAATCGCGCTGGCGCCGGTTCCTATCACCGCAACGCGCTTGTTGTGAAGCTCGGTATGGTGCTGCCATTGGGCGGAATGAAAGCAGGTGCCCCGGAAGGTCTCGAGCCCCGGAATGTTCGGCATGGCTGGCCGGTTCAACTGGCCAGTGGCGGTGATTAACACGTCGGCGCTGAAAGTGTCGCCGGTTTCGGTCAAGACGTGCCACTGGTTGCTGTGATCGTCAAATGTTGCGGATGCTACCGCCTGACTGAACTGGATGTGAGGCTCCAGTTGGTATTTGTGAACACAGGATTCCATGTATTCGAGGATTTCCGGCTGAGCTCCGAATTTCCGGCTCCAGTCGTGTTTGGGCTCGAATGAGTAGGAGTAGAGATGGGACTGAACATCGCAGGCTGCGCCGGGGTATGTGTTGTCACGCCAGGTTCCGCCCACACTGCTCGCTTTTTCCAGCAGGGTCAGTTCCGTGAACCCCGCCTCCTTGAGCTTGATGGCCATACCGATTCCGCCGAAGCCGGTACCGATAATCAGAACAGAGGGTTTTCGGGTGCGAGCGAGGGCCATGGATAATCCTTGTTATTGTTGTACAGCAACGACTATAACGGCCTGTTTGCGTAATACATAGGCCGAATCAACCAGATTGATTGTCCGAAAAGGTCAGTAGCTCCTCCGCTTTCTGAGCCATCAGCTCCCGCAATACCGGCGACTCAAACTGGCGCCGGATACGAATGGCGTAGAACTCTTCGAATACCCCAGGCAGGGCGCCGTAATCCTTCAACTCGCCGTTTCTCAGCTCATCCCGGACCACGACCGGAGGCAGGATGGCGTAGTGCCCGCTGTCTCGGGTCAGCAAACGCATCATGGCCATATCGTCGACTTCAGCGATCACCACGGGATGAATGTGGTGGTGCTCACAGAGCTGATCGAAGGCCTGACGGATGTTGTTGTCTGGCCCGGGCAGAATCAGAGGACGGTCGCGCAGGATATCGGGAAAGCTGGGGGCATCCTGACTGCCCGGAGGCCCAATTACGCTGACCGACTGGCGGGCTATACGGCGTGAGCGCCAGGGCGTTTCTTCGTCACCTTGTACTGGCTGATTCGACAGAATCAGATCTAGTCGGTGCGCTGACAAACGGCGAAGAAGGTCGTCAAGGCTCCCGCTTTGCAGCTTGAGCTCCAGATCTTTTCGTCCCAACAGGGGCCGGAGGAAGCCTTCCTGAAAATTTCTGGAGAGGGTTGCGACCGCACCGACTTTCAGAGTTTTCCGGTTGGCCTGACGCCCGGTACGAAACAGCGTCTCCAGCTCCTCGCCCTGGCGAAATATCTCTTCGGCGTAGGTAAAAGCTACCCGCCCGGCCTCCGATAGTCGCAGTCGCCGCCCCTCCCGGACAAAAAGATCGTAGCCAAGGCTTTCCTCCAGCTTTCGTATCTGGCCGGACAGTGCGGACTGGGAGATATGCAGTGATTCAGCCGCCCGGGTCAGGTGCCCGGTTCGTGCCACGGTCCAGAAATAGTAAAGGTGATGGTAGTTCAGGCGCATGGCGGGCCCTTATATGTTCTTTAAAAGCGAACGGTTTGATCTTTATAAACCATTTTATGTATGAGTGCATTAACGGCAAAGTAGTGGCGAACCTGAAGGAGCCCAACATGACAACACTAACCACGACTGCTTCGCTCGTGCTGTTGATGGCCTGGCTGGCCCTGCCTGTTGCCCTGCTGGCGCTGGCTGGATTTGCCAACTGGATGAAAAACCCCCTCAAACTGGCTCATTGCTGGCGCCTGGCCGAAACCGGCTTCCGGCTGTTGCTGCTGGCAACCGCTACCATTGGTGCAGTCCTGTTGTTTGACCGGCTGGTGTTCGACACTGGCTTACCGGAGCTCGGCATTCGCCTGGGGCTTTACCCGGACGGCCTGGCGGTATGGATGGCGCTGATGGTCAGCTTCATCGCCTGGGTCATTCTTCGCTATACCCGGGACTACCTCCGTGGCGACCCGGCTTATAATGCGTTTTTGCCCTGGTTCCTCACTACAGTAGTCAGTGTACTGGTGCTGGTGTTTACCGATCACTTGCTGGTGCTGGCTGGTGCCTGGGTAGGTGTAAGTCTGTCATTGCACCAGCTGCTGACGCTGTATGCGGAACGGCCACAGGCTCGCCTCGCGGCAGCTCAGAAATTTATTGCCAGCCGGCTTGGCGATGCCGCCATTCTGGCAGCCGTACTGTTAATCTGGAATCACTACGGCAGCTTCCGCATCCCTGAAATCTATGCTTTGGGCGAACACCTGGGCCGCGAATCCCAGTCGCTTACCATCGCTTCGGTTTTGCTGGCGGTGGCTGCTGCGCTCAAATGTGCCCAGCTACCGTTCCACGGTTGGCTGATCCGGGTGATGGAAGCTCCCACCCCTGTGTCAGCACTTCTGCACGCGGGCGTAGTCAACCTGGGCGGTTTCCTTTGGCTGCGACTGTTCCCGGTGTTTGAAGGCTTCACGGCAGGGCACATGATCCTGCTGGTTGTTGGCGGGGCAACCGCCATCGTCGCCGTGTTCACCATGATGACCCAGAATTCAGCGAAACATAGCCTGGTCTGGTCCACCAATGCCCAGATGGGCTTCATGCTGTTCGAGATTGCGCTGGGCGCCTACACGCTGGCACTACTGCACCTGCTGGCCCACTCCCTGTATAAGGCGCACTCGTTCCTGGCCGTTGGCCGTACCGTCAAGGTTTCCCGGATCGCGTTTTCGGAGCACATCAGCAAGGCTCAAGTAGTTCTCGCGCTGGTGGCTTCTGGCCTGGCCGCCGGGCTGCTGTGGCAGGCCCCGCAACTGGTTGCCCACAAGCCGGTGCTGGCGGCCTTGCTGGTCTTCGCGATTGGCGCTGCCGTTCTGGGTACGCCGGGCGCCAGCCAAAAAGGCGCCCGCGTAACCGTGTTGTTGTTGGCCGTTGCCCTGGTACCCCTGTACGGGGTACTGAACTGGCTGCTGAGCACCGCGTTGCCCCAGACCGCTCACATGGCATTGCCGATGACTGCGGAATGGTTCGCCTGGCTGGTTCTGGCCGTGCTGTTTGTGCTGTCTCTGATGCTCTTCGCCCGCCCGCAGGGTGAGCTGGCGCAGAAACTCCACTGGCACTTCAGCCAGGGCCTTTATCTTGACAAGCCGTTTGAAAAGCTGACTCGGCGCTGGGCGCAGACTTGGCTTAACGCTCACGGTAAACCGGCCGACATCCGCCTGCGGCGCAGAGTTCTGACTGGAGAAAGATCATGAACGCACCTGTTTCGAATTCCGTGTCCTATGAACAGGTCATTCCAGAGTTGGTCAGCGAAGCTTGCGAACGAATCGCGCCCATTTGGCCGCTGGATCGCTGGATTGCCGTCAACCCCTGGTGGGGCAGCAGGAATAAGCCCGTCGAACAGGTTTCCCGTGAGCTGGACAATCTGTTCGGGGCCGGGCTGTTGATGCCTCCGGCTTTCTACCGCGAAGCCTGGGATGGCGGCCGCATCCAGATTCCCCACTTGAAGCAAGCTGCCTGCGAAGCGGGTTTGAAAGATGATGGCCAAGCGCTCCTGGCCCAACTTTCTGGAGCCACACCAACCCAGCCTGGATTTGTGTCCGCTCTTGGTTACGCCCACCGGGGTCAACAGGATGCGGCCCTGGTGTCAGTCCGGGATGAGATTGGGCGAACCTGTGCACGCTACTTCGACACGCGCCAGAATCGCTGGCGGGTTTCCGGCACATCGCAGGATCTGTATCAGTTCTGGTATAACCAGTCTGGCCGCTCACTGGCCGCAAAAGCGGGCGCAGAAGTATTACTGAAGCCTACGTGGCAGGAAGCTGCGGCAGCTGCAGCAAGGAACCTGCCTTACAGTAGCCGGCAGCTCCCACTGGTGATTCACCACCTGCTCGGCCAGTTGCTGGGCTGGGCATCCTGGTGCCGGGGTGTGGACTGGCGTGCAGCACTGGGTGACTCGCACGAAAGCGGTAACGAGCAGTTTTGCGCCCAACTGGCGACCATCTGGCTCATTCATGAGGCCCATGCGCTGGCCAGCATGACTGAGACGGAACGTGAGAGCTGGCAGAATCGCTATGTGAACGCGTTCGAGCTGGCGCCGGCCTCCGGTAATGAACAGGCACTCTGGGTCTGGCACCGGGCCTATGAGCTGGCCTGGCAGTCCCGGTTCCTCGACAACATCCGCTCCGGTGAACGGAACCCGCCGTCGGAACCGGATACCGTGGCGGAAGTTCAGGCTGCTTTCTGTATCGACGTCAGATCTGAGGTAATCCGTCGACAGCTGGAGCAGGTTTACCCCGAAGTAAGAACACTGGGGGTTGCCGGCTTTTTCGGCATGCCCATCGTTCACCACCGGCATGGCTCAACCGATGATGAAGCCCGGCTGCCCGGACTGCTGGCGCCGGCGTATAGATACTCGGAAACCCTGGGCAGCCCGTCAGAGGATCGGGAGCTGGACCGGAAACTGGACAGCCGCGAACAGGTTCGGGAGTCCGTACGCCGGGCCAAGTACTCCAGTCTTTCTACATTCACATTGGTAGAAACCACCGGCCTTGCCTGGGCCTGGAAACTGGTTCGCGACAGTCTGAACAGGAACTCTGCCAAAACAGAAGCAGTGGAACCTGGCAGGCTCCATCATTGCGTGGACGGTTATCCGTTGTCAGACCCGGAGCGGGTGAATCTGGCAGAGGGTCTTCTAAGGGCGATGTCTCTGACCAAGGGTTTCGCGAGCGTATTGTTGCTGGTCGGCCATGGCGCTCATACGGACAACAACCCCAACGAAGCCGGCCTGGCCTGCGGAGCCTGTGGCGGCAAAAACGGAGGGGTGAATGCCAGAGTGGCTGCCGAATTGCTGAATGACCGACAGGTGAGGGCGGGGCTGGCAGAGCGTGGCATCATTATGCCCGAGAGCACCATTGCTCTGGCGGCTGAGCATTGCACGATCACAGACAGGATAACCATTTACGGGCGGGACCAGGTGCCCGATAGCCATCAGCGGGTACTGAATACGCTGGTTGAGAAGCTTGAGGCTGCTGGTCGCGCCTGTCGCAGAGAGAGAGCCACCAGTCTCGGGCTTAATGGCAAGAACGATGACGACCTGCTTGCCGAACTCAAACGCCGGACTCGCAACTGGGCGGAAGTGCGGCCGGAGTGGGGGCTGGCGAATAATGCCGGGATGGTGATCGGCCCGCGCTCGCTTACTCGCTCACTGGATCTCGGAGGACGGTGCTTCCTGCACGACTATGATCCGGCGCAGGACCCATCCGGAGAGGTTCTGACTCTGCTGATGTCTGCGCCCATGGTGGTGGCAAACTGGATCAACCTGCAGTATTTCGGTTCCGTTGCAAGGCCGGATATCTTCGGTGCCGGCAACAAATTGCTGCACTCGGTCGTTGGCGGTAACCTGGGCGTGATCGAAGGGAATGGAGTCGATCTCAAGATCGGGCTCCCGCTGCAGTCGGTGTTCGACGGTGAGCACTGGCGCCACGAACCGATGCGCCTTGCGGTGGTGATCGATGCACCGGCTGAGCGCATTGAAACGGTTATCCGGGGTAACGCGGATGTCCGGGCGCTGGTGGAAAACCGCTGGCTCTGGTTGCACCGAGTGGATGGCGACCAGACGCTGCGCTACGACGACGGCAGGTGGGTAACCACCTGACCGCCAGTCACATATTGCTGGCGTTGGCGGCCTCGGTGTATTGCCAGTCGATCGTTCTTGGTTGAACGCTGTCGGCGACAAAGAGGTGACCAACGTCTGGTACCGCGTACCAAAGCTCACCACGGGTGGGGTTCTGGCGCGCAAACTCCGCATGGCTCATGCCGATTTCCCAGATTTCATCGTTCTGCCAGCCTTCCGGGGCAAGTTCAATACGCACTTCCGAGCCGATCAGGCTGATGGCCTCAATGCGCAACGGCAGGCGGGCCTTGGCCGCAGGGGATCGGGACAGCTGAACCTCGTGGGGGCGCAGATAGAGCTGGGCTTCCTGATCTTGGCGAATCCCCGGCAAGGATACCCAGGCATCGCCCTGAACGAGCTTCTGGCCTTTCACCAAACCCGACAACACGTTGACGTGGCCCAGGAAGTCGAAGACGAACCGGCTTTCTGGCCGGGCATACAGTCCGGTCGGTGAATTCACTTGCTCCACCTGACCCTGACTCATAACCACCACCTGGTCTGACAGCTCCAGCGCTTCTTCCTGATCGTGGGTCACGAAAATGCTGGTGAAATGGTATTCGTCGTGCAAGGCACGCAGCCAGCGGCGCAAGTCCTTTCGGACTTTGGCGTCCAGGGCGCCAAAGGGCTCATCCAGCAGCAGAATACGAGGCTGGGTTGCCAGTGCCCGGGCCAGCGCAACACGCTGTTTCTGACCACCAGACAACTGCGCCGGATAACGTTTGGCCAGTTCCGGCAACTGAATCATTTCCAGCAGCTTGGCCACCCGTTGGCGGATTTCCGGTTTCGAGGGGCGCTGCTTCTTGGGGAGCGACTCCAGACCGAACGCGATGTTTTCGGCAACGGTCAGGTGCCGGAACAGGGCGTAATGCTGAAACACAAACCCGATGTTGCGGTCGCGAACGTGTAACTGGCTGACATCGTCACCACCGAACAGGATGCGGCCGGAATCCGACGACTCCAGCCCGGCAATAATCCGAAGCAAAGTGGTTTTGCCGGAACCAGAGGGGCCGAGAAGGGCAGTGAGCTGGCCTTCGGGGATATCCAGAGACACATTCTTCAGCGCCTGGAAGCCGCCGAAGTGCTTGTTGATCTGGTCAATGGTGATACTCATGTCACGCACCTCCTTCTTCGGGCGTCGCGTGTTCAGCTCGGGACTGACGCCATTCGACGAATGCCTTTGCAATCAGTGTCAGGATGGCGATACCCGCCAGCAGCGAAGCGCTGGCAAAGGCCCCGACAATATTGTAATCCTGATAAAGCAGTTCAACATGCAGCGGTAAGGTGTTGGTTTCTCCGCGAACATTGCCGGATACCACCGAGACTGCACCGAATTCGCCCACTGCGCGGGCGTTGGTCAATACCACACCGTAGATCAACGCCCACTTGATATTAGGCAGCGTGATCTTGCGAAAGATCCGCGAGCCGGAAGCGCCCAGCACCACGCCGGCTTCCTCCTCCTCGCTGCCTTGTTGCTGCATCAAGGGGATCAGCTCTCTGGCCACAAACGGACAGGTTACGAATACGGTTACCATCACGATGCCAGGCCAGGAAAACATCAACTGAACGTCGTAAGTGCTTAACCAGCTGCCCAGCCAGCCGTTGCGACCATAGAGCAACAGATACAGCAGACCGGCAACAACCGGTGATACCGCAAATGGAATGTCGATCAGGGTGATCAACAGCTTGCGCCCGGGAAAACGGAACCGAGTAACCGACCAGGCGAGGGCTGTCCCGAAGACCAGGTTAAGCGGCACCGTGAGTGCGGCCACAAACAGAGTCAGGCCGATGGCATCCAGGGTGTATTCGTCCATGACATTGCCGGCAAAAGCGCTCCAGCCTGTGCTCAGCGCCTGCGTGAAGATCACCACGACCGGAATGACCAGCATGATCAGGGTAATCGCGAGGGCCAGCCCGATCAGGCTGCGGCGTACCCAGGGTTGGTCACCAATACGGCGGTTTTGCACAGCCATTTATCGACCCTCCAGCCTGCGCAGGTAGCGACCCTGCCAGAGGTTAATGGAGAACAGTAGAATCAGCGAGGCCAGCAACACCAGCGATGCGATAGCACTGGCGGCCGCGTAGTCATACTCCTGCAGACGGATGAAGATCATCAGGCTGGTGACTTCGCTGACATAGGGCGTGTTGCCGGCGATAAAGATAATCGCACCGAATTCTCCCAGGCTCCGCGTGAAGGACAACGCGATTCCTGTCACCAGGGCGGGCCAGAGTGAGGGGAAGATAACTTTGCGGAACACACGCCCGTCAGATGCTCCCAGGCTAACAGCGGCTTCTTCATCAGCTGGCGACAGCTCCTCAAGCACTGGCTGCACCGTACGCACCACAAACGGGATACTGGTGAAGGCCATGGCCACCACGATGCCCAGTGGCGTAAACGCAACTTCCAGACCGATTTTAGCCAGCCACTGGCCGTACCAGCCATTCTGGGAAAACAGCGTTGCCAGGGTGATGCCGGCGACGGCGGTGGGCAGTGCGAAGGGCAGGTCGACCACAGCATCGACAATGCGCTTGCCCGGAAATTCGTAACGAACCAACACCCAGGCCAGCAGCAGCCCAAAAAGGCCATTGAACAGAGAGGCCGCGAGGGCCGTCCATAACGTGACCTTGTAGGACTCCACCACGCGAGGATCGGTGATGGTGAACCAGAACTGGTCCCAGGTCATACCAGAGGTTTCGACGACGAGTCCTGTCATCGGCAGCAGTAACACCAGGCTGACAAAAAACAGCGAAATGCCGAGGCACAGACCGAACCCCGGTAAAACCCGTTTGCTACGACGACCAAGGCGCCGCACCGGAGCGACGCCTGCTTGAGCGGAGGTGGACATGGCTTGCTCTTACCGGCGCCGCTGCAACTGGTCCAGCTTGCCCCCGCTACTGAAATGGGTGCTCATGGCGTTTTCCCAACCACCGGTAATCTCGTCGATGGACAGCAGTTTCAGTTCCGGGAAGCGATCGGCATTCTCGGCTTTCACGGCGTCGTTGTGAACGCGGTAATTAAAGCCTGCCAGCAGGCGCTGGGAGTCTTCGGTATAAAGGTGCTCCAGGTACTCCTTGGCCAGCTCGGCGGTGCCATTCTGTTCAACGTAGTCATCAATCCACGTCACCGGGAATTCGGCCAGGAAGCTTACCTTCGGCGTAACAGCCACGTATTCACCGTTCTCGAAACGGTCTGCAATGTTCAGAACCTCCGACTCGAAGGTCAGCAGCACATCGCCAATGCCCCGCTCAACAAAGGTGGTTGTGGCACCACGACCGCCACTGTCAAAAACCCGTACCTGACCGAGCAGGTCCGCCATGAACTGATCAATTTTTTCCTGATCGTCGCCAAACTGATCCTGGGCGTAGCCCAGAGCGGCAAGGTAGGTGTAGCGGCCGTTTCCGGAGGTCTTCGGGTTCGGCATCACCAGCTGAACGTCTTCTCGGATCAGGTCGTCCCAGTTCTCGATATTCTTGGGATTACCCTCACGCACCAGAAACGCCATGGTTGAGTAGTAGGGCGAGCTGTTATTCGGCAGGCGATCAGCCCAGTCTTCAGGAATCAGGCGACCACGCTGGTGCAGGATGTCGATGTCGGTCACCTGGTTGAACGTTGCAACATCGGCTTTCAGGCCCTGGATAATGGCCTGTGCCTGCTTGGATGAACCTGCATGGGACTGTTTGATTTCGACCGTTTCGCCAGTCTTTTCCTGCCAGTGCTTTTTGAACTCTTCGTTGTAGGCAGCGAACAGTTCGCGGGCGATGTCGTAAGAAGTGTTGAGCAGCTCCCGGTCTGCAGCCAGTACCGGTTGGGCGGAGAGCAGGGCGGCGCCGAGCGCGATTCCCTTGAAAAGTTGCTTCATAACGAGCTCCTCAGAATGATGGTTCTAATCTGAGGAGCAATCTAACAAAAGGTTTTAAGAACGAAAAATATTAAAAATAAATATTAAAAGGCTTGTTTGGCATATAGGGGCCGGTAATTAGTAGCGTAGCAGTGCCGACCCCCAGGTAAAGCCGCCGCCAAAGGCTTCCAGCAGAACCACCTGCCCGCGCTGGATTCGACCATCGCGGACGGCTTCATCCAGCGCCAACGGGATGGATGCCGCCGACGTATTGCCATGACGATTGACGGTCACCACCACCTGATCCATAGGCATATCCAGCTTTCGGGCCGTGGCAGCGATAATCCGCAAGTTGGCCTGGTGCGGAACCAGCCAGTCGATCTCGGATTTCTGCATCTGGTTGGCTTCCAGGGTTTCATCGACAATCCGGCCGAGCGTGTTCACCGCCACCTTGAAGACTTCGTTGCCTTTCATTTCCACAAACGCCTGGCCGGCTTTTACCGCATCGAAATCGTTCGCAATGCCGCAGGGGACGTGCAGTAACTCCTCATACCGGCCATCGGCGTGGAGATGAGTAGACAGAATGCCGGTGTCCTCACTGGCCTCCAGCACAACGGCGCCGGCGCCGTCGCCAAAAAGCACGCAGGTGGTGCGGTCTTCCCAGTTAAGGATGCGGGAGAACACCTCCGCGCCGATCACCAGCGCCTTTTTGCTTGAACCGGTACGGATGAACTTCTCTGCGGTGGCCAGAGCATAGACGAAACCGCTGCATACTGCCTGAATATCAAAGGCGGGGCAGCCCTGAATACCGAGCCGGGCCTGCAGGATACAGGCGCAACTGGGGAATACCTTGTCTGGCGTGGTGGTGGCAAAAACAATCAGATCAATATCGGTGGTTTCAATACCGGCGGCTTCAATGGCGTTCAGGGCCGCTTGCTCAGCAAGATCCACCGTGCTTTGTCCGGGCAGGGCAATATGCCGTTGCTCGATACCGGTGCGTTCGCGAATCCACTGATCAGAGGTCTCCACCTTCTGTTCCAGGTCGCGATTGGTAACGATGTTGTCCGGCAGATAGGAACCGGTTCCGGCAATGCGTGCAAAGGTCATGGACAATTTCCAGGGGTTTATTGGGTAACGATAGACCCATGCTAAACCTTTGCAACCGGGTTGGTTATTAGCGGATTGTCAAAGACTGCCCGGGCGACATATTGGTCACCCGGGCAAGGGGAGGGAGATCAGCCTTCTTTCAGCGTTTTCATATCAATGACGAAGCGATACTTCACATCGCCTTTCTTCATGCGAACGTAGGCTTCGTTTATGTTGTGGATATCCAGCATCTCGATATCGCAGGTGATGTCATGCTCCGCACAGAAATCCAGAACCTCCTGGGTTTCCGGCATACCACCAATGAGAGAACCGGCCACCACACGGCGCTTGGTCACCAGCAGGCCGGCCTGAAGGGCGGGCTCAATTGGTGTGAGCAAACCTACGAGGATATGGGTGCCGTCGTACTTGAGGCATTTCAGGTACGGATTGAGATCGTGGGCCACCGGAATGGTGTCGAGCAGAAAATCGAAAGAATCGGCGGCGGCTTTCATCTGTTCCTTGTCGGTGGAAATGATGACGTGGTCCGCACCCTGCTTCTTCGCTTCCGCCACCTTGGCTTCTGAACGGGTAAAGATAGTGACTTCGGCACCCAACGCTTTGGCGAATTTCACGCCCATGTGGCCGAGACCGCCCATCCCCAGCACGCCTACCTTGTGGCCTTTGCCGACCTTGAAATGCTTTAGGGGTGAATAGGTGGTGATGCCTGCACACAGAATGGGCGCCGCACTGGCCGGGTCGAGTTTTTCCGGCACCCGAACAACAAAGCGTTCGCTGACAACAATCCGCTCGGAATAGCCGCCGTGAGTGACCGAGCCATCGTGGCGGTCCAGGCTGCCGTAGGTCATGGTGGAGCCTTCAATACAGTACTGCTCCAGGCCGGAGTCGCAGGCGGAACAACTGCGACAGCTGTCTACCATGCAGCCCACGCCGACCAGGTCGCCGGCTTTGAAGTGACTGACCTCCGGCCCAACAGCGGTAACTCGGCCAACAATTTCATGGCCCGGAATGACCGGATATTTTGAGCCACCCCAATCATTTTCAACGGTGTGGAGGTCACTGTGGCAGACACCGCAGTAGTCGATCTCGATCGCAACGTCGTCTGCACGGAGCTCCCGGCGATCAATGGCGTAGGGGGCCAGGCCGGAATCCGGGGCAGTGGCGGCGTATGCTTTGGTATTGGCCATTCGTTCACTCCTTTTCAGTTTTAGAACAAGGATCACGGTTCTGCCGCGGCAGGACAGTTACCTTGTGTAACTCAGCACATTTCAATTGTAACCTACGTATTCCACTCCATCAGGGATGACCAGATGACAAACACGCAATCTCTTAAAGCTGTGTGGCTGGCGAGCGCAATCGCGCTGGGCGCGGGCCTGGTCAGCGGTTGTATGCCGGGCACCATTGCCACCGGCGTGGGCACCGGCTTTGTGTATGAACAGAAACAGGACCATAAGCATCGCCATGAAGTGGAGCGGGCGGTGGATCAATACGTTGAGGATCACGCCAATTCTCCGTGCAGGCACGGTGAGGACCGGGTAATGGAGTCTGCGGCGGAGATTCTCAAAGAATACCGGTTAACCGGTTTGAAGGAAGTGCTGGGCCGACTGGATAAGATCTATCAGGATGAAAGCCAGCCGGATCGCATCCGGGCCGGTGCCCTGTACAACATGGCGGTCCTGCAGTCGCGACGCAAGGAACCCAACAAGGTGCTCGCGCGGGAGTACTTCAAGCGCCTGTATGTGGAATTTCCTAACGAGTATCGTTGCATCTTTGAAGAATCAGACTGGCGGAATTCGATGATCGAACAGCAATTGCTGCTGCCCGGAGAGACGGTTGAATCCTTCCTGAGAGATGCGAAAGCCGATGTGGAGCGCCTGAAGCGGCAGGACTGAGCCTGACGCCTTCAAGATCAGATCAGGCTATCCAGCCGAAAAAGAAATCAAACAGCCAGGAGAAGAAACCGCCGCTGCTCTGGGGGCGCGGTTCTGCCTGGGCTTCCTGATTGGCAACCGGCTCGCTGGCGTTTGCCGCTGGCGCATCAACAATCACAGGTTCCGGCTCGGTTGTTGTTGCAACAACAACCTCTTGCGCTGGTTCCGTTTGCGAAAGCTCGGGCTCTTCTTCAACGGCGACCGGCTCATCCGGGCCCGCTGCGGTGGGCTCGGTAGGCAATTGGGCGATCAGCTCTTCGTTATCACCAGTGACCACCTCGACAACTTCTGCTGACTCTTGAACTGTGGTGGCTGGCGCTTGACTGCTTTCGGCAACGGATGAAGAAAGCTCTGTAACACGCTGTTCTGTTTGGCTTTCATCCGGACCGGTTTCAGATTCTTCTGCTGGGACCGATTGCGCTGCTGTCTCCAGGGCCGCAACCTGAATCTCTCGCGGTTCTGCGGCATCCACGATCTCTGGCTCGACAGTTTCCGGTTCAGGTTCCTGAGCTTCGGGAATTGGCTCCGGCTTGGGCTCTGGTGCGACAGCGGCAACGGAACGGGCGGGAGACCGGGCATTTGCCGTAAGCCCAAGTTGGTCACGTGCAGCAGACCGGGAAGCCACAGAATTGCTCTGGATCGTCAGGGCCGGAGCCGCCTCCACACCAAGGGATTTGAGCGTGGCTGAATCCAGATTTCCGCTTGCTGAAAGCTCTGGGCGATCGGACTGATACTGACGAATGGCAGTTCGCAGTTTAGCGTCTATCCAGCCATCGGCCGTGCCGATATCGTAACCGGACCCATAAAGCGCATTTTCCGCAGCAAAGACGGTATGGGTGGAAGAGGCTGCATGGGCCCACCCACAGAGGGCAATGCTTGAGACAACGGCCAGACTTTGCGCGGCAGTTTTGCGGCGTCCCTGCAACGGTGAGCGTTTCATGGCGAATCCCTCCAGAGGCTCTTTGGTATTGTTATTTACATATTGTTACCGAGTGTCTTCACGGTATCAGGGATTAATAGTTGCGCCTATGAAGTGGTTAACAAGTTGGCGCAAGGTGCCCGTAGGATGTTGCGGAGGTTGCTGCTATTGTCACAACCCATCAGGCACAGAACGGGCAGGGCGTCCCCGGCAGTTTTGGTAGAGCAAGCATGCAAAATCTTGATTATCGCGTTATACAGCAGGCCATTGACTGGCTGGAGCAGGGGCACACGATCTGGCTATGCACTGTGCTGTCCACGTTCGGCTCTTCTCCCCGGGAATCCGGAGCGATGATGGTGGCTAAAGCCGACGGGGCGCATTTTGGTTCACTGTCGGGCGGCTGCGTTGAAGAGGATTTTTTGCATCGGCTGGTGAACGGGGAATATACCCTGCCAACCGTTGTCCTTCGCTATGGCGGCCCCAGCCAGGATAACGGGAATCCTCGGGTGAACCTGCCCTGCGGGGGTGTGCTCGAAGTGCTGGTGGAAAAGCGGTCTCCGGAGACTCACTTTATCGGTCAACTGCGGACGCTGCTGCAAGGCCTTTCAAATAGTGAAGCCCTGGAGCGGGAGGTAGGCCTGGCTCATGGCGAAACCAGTCTGTACCCCGCCCATGATTACGGTAGCCGGGTCATTTGGGAGCCGGGAAGCGAGACCGTAAAGATTGTCGTCGCGCCCGTCGCACGATTGATCCTGGCCGGATATTCAACCGTAGCGGACGCCTGTGCCCGGTTTGCTCTGGGTCTGGGTTATGAGGTCGTGCTTTGCGACCCAAGAGAAGACATTGCGAATACGCTCGATCTGCCCGAAGGGGTTGAGTTCATTCTTCAGCTGCCCTCGGCACACCTGGGCAAAGACGGTGCTTGCACGCCCTCGACAGCCGTGGTGGCCACCACGCACGATCCACGCATTGATGACCTGACGATGATGGCAGCGGTCAAAACTCAGGCCGGCTATATCGGTGCAATGGGCTCAATGCGTACGTCAAAGGCTCGGGCGGAACGGTTGAAGCGTAGTGGTGGGCTCACCGAGGCCGAGATTCAGCGTATCCATATGCCGGTGGGGCTGGACATCGGCAGCAAAACACCGGCCGAGATCGCCCTGTCGATTATGGCGGATGTGGTTCGCGCCCGGCGCCAGCATTTCGGGGCGATCAGCTAACGTTCTCGGTTCTCGGGTTTCGGGGGTAGTACCGGTCGGGTAGCCGCTCGATGTGGGGGAAAAACCGGGTGTCCTTGTAGGGCATCTTCATATACCCGGACACACCAAGCCCGGTGATCTGTTCCACCGCAGACAGGATCTCGCCCAGCAGCGCCCGGAATTCCGGCTCCCGTTCGGGGTCCAGCAACCGGTGATGGCTGTGGATCTTCAGGTGCCGGGGCAGGGCTTCGAAGATGATCATTCCGGTGTGGTGAATGTCGTTCAACCGTTGCAGTGCCCGAATAATCGTCTCGGGCAATACCAGGAATTCTTCCGGGTCGGGCCCATCCTCAAAATAGGAATGCACGCGGCTTTCATCTTCCACTTCCGGCGCTGCGCTCACTTCGTAGTGTAGGTTCATGCCGGGGGAGACCAGAAACGGCTGGCCCGGGTCTTCACGATCAATGTGCAGGGTATTACGGGCGTTGAACAGGCAGCTTTTGAAGATACCTTTGCGGTAGATGGCCTGGGCCAGGTACACCATGTTGTTAACGGCCTGGACAAAGGCCGATTTCAACGTCGGATCATGCAGATTCAGGGAGGTATCGATATAGATGCCGTCGGTTTCCCAGCGTACCGCCAGGCCGCCTTCTACGGGGTAGCGTCCGAGCCGACTGACCGCCGCCAGAAACGCCTTCTCGGTTTCCCCCATGCCCTGCATGAAGTTCTTGTAGTAGCGGTCGAGCTGGACGTCGTTGACATCACTCAGGGTCTCCGGCGCGCCTTCCTCCCGCAAAAACGACTTCCGGGAACTGTATACCACGGTATCAATTTCCTGCCCGGATGCCCGGACCCACACCGGTACCTGCGGCGTGGTCGGCCGTTCGGGTAGGTCAATCATGACCGTGCGGGCCATTCGGGGCATTTCCCGCAAGTAGTAATCACCAGCCTTGCGACGGGTTTCCGGGTCGGGTGACAGCATGCCATCGAGCATACGGGCAAATTCCATGGGAAGCCCCAGAGACGTTGCGGGAATCGCCCGGTGTCCGAACCGGCAGGATTGCGCAGAGGCGAGGGCGTAGAGGGTGCCGGCGGCGCCCTGTTCATCGAACCGGGGCGAGGAAAGACCACCGTTTAGCTGTTCTTCGCCGATAAAGTAAACATCTCCGAGACGGGCATTGGTTTGCTGCAGGTTATCCGACATCAGTTCCATCACATTGGCCGTGACGAACTGTTGATTGGCATCCAGTTGAGCAAACACCGAGGACCCCCAGTCAATCAGGGCGATGTTTTCGGTGCGGGCGTCAAACACCAGGTTGGACGGTTTGATGTCGCCGTGAACAATGGGGCGGCCGGCGGGCCCGTTTTCCCGGCGCAGGCAGCGCAGAATATCCGCCAGTTGGTCCGCTATCCGAATAATAAGCCGGGGTTTCAGGCGGCCTTCCTGCAGGGAGACCTCTTCCAGATTGAGCCCGGCTGCCCGCTCCATAACCAGGATGGGTTGGTTGTTGGCGCGCTGGAAGGCGATCAGTCGCGGTACTCTGGGGTGGTGCACCTGCTCCAGAATGAAGGCTTCGTCTTCCAGACGATCCTGGAGGTGCTGGGGCAGGTTGATGCGGGTGAACTTGAACACATGTTCCGGCCCCGGCGTATCCAGGCCGGGAAAGCGGCCGGCAAACACAAAGCCATAGGCACCCTTGCCAATCAGTTCAACATCCCGGTAACCCAGCTGGCGGAGCTGGGCAACGCAAAGCGCCACCCAGTCCTTGAGCTTCTTGGCATCATCGTGGCTGAGCAGGTAGATCGACTGCTCTTCCGGTATATAGAATTGCTGAAGATGCTTTTCCTGCTCCATCACAGCCCGTTAGCCCATATGCAACAGCATGGTCTGGGGCGACTCCAGATAGCTCTTCCAGAGGTTGCAGAACCGCGCGATGGTGCCGCCGTCAATAATGCGGTGATCGCCGGCCCAGCTGATCGTCATGATCGCCCGCTCAACCACCTGACCATTGGCATCGAAACGCGGTAGCTTCTGGGTGCGGCCCAGCGCCACAATCGCCACTTCCGGTGCGTTGATGATGGGCGCTGCGTAGGTGCCGCCCAATGCGCCGATGTTGGAAATGGTGATGGTGCCGCCTTTGAGATCATCCTGGCTGACGCGGCCGGAACGGGCGGCCTCAGTCAACCGGGCGATTTCCTCGGCGATACCCAGCAGGGTGAGCTGTTCAACGCGCTTGACGTTGGGCACCACCAGGCCAGCTTTGCCATCTACCGCCATGCCAATGTTGCAGTGGGGCAGGTAGTGGATTTCGGTCACATCCTCGTTCAACTGACTGTTCAGCACCGGGTATTCCCGGACAGCCAGGGCCATGGCTTTCATAAAGAACGGCATGAGGGTTAGCCGGGTGCCTTTGGCTTCGGCCTCCGGCTTCAGCTGTTCCCGCAGCCTGAGCAAGTCGGTTACATCAATATCCTCACTGTAGATAAAGTGAGGGATGGTGGTTGCCGACTGAACCATAGTCCGGGCCATGGCCGCTTTCATGCCCTTGATCGGTTCCACACGCACTTGCTGGCCGCCTTCTGCCTGGCGGCGAGGCGGCGTGCTGGGTGCAGCCTGACCTTCGGTGGCGCTGGGCTCTGATTTGGGCTGCTCCAAATGCGCCAGAACATCTGCCTTAAGCACCCGGCCATCCTTGCCGGAACCGGCAATGTCGCCCAGGTTCAGCTCGTGCTCGCGCACCAACCGACGGACCGCCGGGCTTGCCGGAATCCGGGCCCGGTTGCCGGTTGCCACCGGTGTGGCTTTTGCTGGCGCGGTGTCTGCCGCCGGCCTGGATTCGGCCTTTGGCTGTGGGGCCTCTTCGCGATCCCGCGGGACGAAGGCAAACAGCGGTGAATGCACCCGAGCCATGGATTGCTGCTCGTGGTAGAGTTTGGTGATTCGACCGGCCTTGGGAGCGGTGATTTCAACCATGGCCTTGTCGGTCATGACGTCCACCACTGGCTGATCTTCTTCGATCTCATCGCCCTCGGCCACGCGCCATTCAACCACCTCGCACTCGACAATGCCTTCACCGATGTCCGGCAAAATAAAATCTTCAGTCGCATTATCGTCCCCGCCTTGTGCGGGTTCCGGCTGGGCTTCAGTTTCTGGCGCGGCTTTTACCTGGGATGGTTCTGCAGTGCTAGCCGGTGCCTGCGCCCCGGCATCGTCACTTTCATCCACCAGCTCGAACAGTGGGGCATGCACCTTCGCGATATCGCCTTCCTTGTAATAGAGACGCGTAACCCGGCCCTTGTAGGGAGCGGGTATCTCCACCAGTGCCTTATCGGTCATTACTTCAGCCACCGGCTGGTCTTCCTCGATGACGTCGCCTTCGGCTACCAACCATTTGACCAGTTCACATTCCACGATACCTTCGCCGATATCGGGCAGAATAAAATCACGCATGTTTGTTCTCCTGTCCTGATATCCGCCTAGAATTCCACGCTTTCCCTGATGGCCTCGTAGACCTTCAGGTGATTCGGCAAGTGCTCTTTTTCCAGCACCAGCGGGAAGGGGGTGTCCATCCCGGTTACCCGCGCAATGGGAGATTCCAGGTACAGGAAGCAGCGCTCCTGAATGGTCGCTGCAATTTCGCCGGCAAAGCCGCCAGTGAGAGGAGCTTCGTGGGTAATCACAAGGCGCCCGGTTTTGAGCACGGAATTGGCCACGGTTTCCACATCCCAGGGCAGAATCGACCGAAGATCAATCACTTCGCAGGAAATGCCTTCCTTTTCAGCGCGTTCAACCGCCTGGTCTATCACTTCCATCTGGGCGCCCCAACCAAGAATCGTTACATCCGTGCCTTCCTTGGTGATTTCCGCTTCACCCAGGGGCAGGCGGTAATCTTCATCTGGCACTTCGCCCACGGAGGCCCGGTACAAGCGCTTGGGCTCAAAGAACAGTACCGGGTTAGGATCGTGGATGGCCGCCAGCAGCAGACCTTTGGCCTGGTGCGGGTTGCGCGGCACCACAATCTTGAGGCCCGGGGTGTGGGCGAAATAGGCTTCTGGGGATTGTGAGTGGTAGAGACCGCCGGCAATGCCGCCGCCATAGGGCGCGCGAATGGTCAGGCCACCGACGTTAAACAGGTTACCCGAGCGATACCGGTATTTGGCCGATTCGTTCACGATCTGGTCGAAGGCCGGGAAGATGTAGTCGGCAAACTGGATTTCTGCCACCGGCACGGAGCCCTGGGCGGCCAGGCCGTTGGCAAAACCGATAATGCCCTGTTCCACCAGTGGTGTGTTGAAACAGCGGGACTTGCCGTATTTTTGCTGCAGGTTGCTGGTGGCGCGGAACACGCCGCCAAAAACACCCACGTCCTCACCGAAACACAACACTTTATCATCGGCCGCCATGGCGGTATCCAGGGCATTGTTGATGGCCTGGAGCATGTTCATCTTGGTCATCTCACGCTCCTCCCTTAACGTGTTCAGCGCTCTTTGGGTACTCATCCGGATATCGACGAATGTGAGCCTTCAGTTTTTCAAACTGCTCGGCCAGCATGGGAGGCACTTCGTCGTAGACATCGGAAACCAGAGTTTCGAGGGCTGGTGGCGGACGTTTCTGGGCCCGCTTCATAGTTTCCAGCACTTCCCGGCGCATGTTTTCCTGGAACTGTTTTTCGTCGTCCTCGCTCCACCATTTCTTGCTTTGCAGCCACAGGCGCATGCGCAGGATCGGGTCCTTCTCGCGCCATACCGCTTCCTCATCCTTGCTGCGGTAACCGGACGGGTCATCGGAGGAGGAGTGGGCCGCAAGGCGGTAGCTCATGGCCTCGATTAATACCGGGCGATTGTGTTTAACCGCCAGTTCCCGGGCGGCACTGGTGGCTTCGTACATGGCCAGTACGTCGTTACCGTCTACCCGGATAACGTCCATCTTGTAGCCGTAGGCCCTTGGTGCCACGCCGTCGGCTGCAAACTGTTCGGCTGCTGGCGTGGAAATGGCATAACCGTTATTCCGGCACAGGAAAATAACCGGCACCCGATGGACCGCGGCCATGTTCAGGGCGGCATGAAAGTCACCCTCGGAAGCGGCGCCTTCGCCGAAATAGGTGATGGTGCAGTGGCCGTCTCCTGCCAGTTTCTGACCGTAGGCATAGCCGGTGGCCTGGGGAATCTGGGTGGCCAGGGGCGATGAGATGGTCATGTAGTTCAGCTTTTTCGAGCCATAGTGCACGGGCATCTGGCGGCCCTTGCCGTAATCAAGCTCGTTGCCGAAAAGCTGGTTCATGAATTCATCGATGGAAAAACCGCGGTAGGCGAGGGCGCCTTGCTCCCGGTACTGAGCCATGATCATGTCGTTGTCGTCAAGCGCGGCGGCGCTGCCGATCACGGCGGCTTCTTCACCGGTGCACTGCATGTAGAAGCTCAGACGACCCTGGCGCTGGGCGGCCAGCATACGCTCATCGAGAATTCGGGTGGTGACCATCGCCCGGTAGATGCGAAGGGCTTTATCCTTGTCGAGATCCGGCGCCTTGGCGCTCTTGTAGAGCTTGCCGTCCTGCTTCAGGAGCTTGAACGTGGGAATGCGGAATTCCGCACCATCGGTAAACGAGGGGGAATACACAACTTTCGATTTTGTTGTTGTCATAGTCCTCTTCCTGGGGTGTTGGCCTGAGGAAACAAAACACGCCTTGTGGGCGTATCGTCAATGTCATTGTAGACAACCTGGGGAAATCTGGTGCGATCATTCCAGGCTTGCGTTTACCTTAACGTAAACTGCACGCCTCGGGTAGACCCAAGACGTGGATTTTTATTTAACTGCGCCACACCGATGAATTTTCCGTGTTTGCCGCAAGCATGCTAACGTCAATACAGGTACTCTATTGAATAGCTTCAGTAAACGGACTCTGGCGGGCAGGCATATGAATGTGATCGTGATCGGCGCAGGAATAATGGGAACCACTTTTGCCACCCTGGCGAAGGAACTGGCGCCCGAATTGGACATCACCATTCTGGAACGACTGGGCAGCCCGGGCGCGAGCAACTCCTGGTCGTTCAATAACGCCGGCACTGGGCACGAGGCCAACTGTGAGCTCAACTATACGCCGGTGGACGGCGAGGTAATCTCGGTGGAGAAAGCCTTGAAGATCCATGCCCAGTTCAACGTTGCCAAGCAGTTCTGGGCCTACCTGATACAAAAAGGGGCGATAAAAGACCCCACCAGCTTCATCAACCAGACTCGCCATTGCACCCTGGTATCCGAGCCATCCATCGAGGAGCTCAAGCTACGCTTCAAGGAAATGTCCGCCCACCACTTTTTTGAGCGCATGCGTTTTTCCGAGGAGTTTGACGAGATCAAACGCTGGATTCCCTACACCATGGAGGGTCGCCCGCGTCACGAAAAAATGGCAGCAACGGTGGTAGAAACGGGAACCGACGTGAATTTTGGCGCCCTGACGGAACAGATGGCGGAATACGCAATGAATGAGCTGGGCGTGAAAATCGAATACGGCGTTCATGTGAAGCGAGTGCACCGCAGCCCCGCGGGGAGCTGGCTGGTAGAAACACAAACCCGGGGCGCTGCTGTTCAGCACCGGGCCGACGTACTGTTTGTTGGCGCGGGTGGGGGCGCCTTCCCCATACTCAAGAAAAGTCATCTACCGTTTGCCCGGCGGTTTACCGGCTTTCCTGTGGGCGGGCGTTTTCTGCAGGCGGAAATCACCGAAGAGCAGGCTCACCAGTATCGCGCAAAAACCTATGGCAAGGCGGAAGTGGGTGCACCTCCTATGTCTGTACCGCATCTGGACCTGCGGGTGGCTGACGGCCGGCATTATTTGCTCTTTGGCCCCTTTGCCTCGTTCAAGCCCGTTCTGGAAAAAGGGCGCGGTTTCATTGATTACCTGAAGGCCATGCGCCTGCACGATATCCCCGGCCTGCTGAATGTGGCGATGGAGCATTTCCCGCTGGTGAAATACCTGGCATCTGAAACCTTCAAAGGCGAGAAAAGCATGCTGGAGTCGCTTGAGAAGTTCGCGCCTGGCCTGAGCTCCAGGTTTGACTGGAAGCCCATCGAAGCAGGCCAGCGGGTGCAGATCATCAAGGATGGGGATCTCCAAATGGGCACAGAGATTATTGTGTCCAAGGACAAAACCTACGGCACGTTACTCGGGGCGTCGCCGGGCGCCTCGGTGTCACCTGAGGTGATGTTGCGGGCCCTGGAGCAATTGTTCCCGACGGTATTTGCCGGAGAGTCCGCCAGATCCAAACTGAAAGAGATGTTCCCTGAAGACAATCTGGATACACTGATCAGCAATCCGGAGCGGTATCGTGAGATTCGGGACGCCGTGAACTCAACCTTGGGCATCCAATCAGAGATACCAGCGTAGCCGAGCGTTCTCAGGGACGAATACAAACAGTGAAAGCACTCGAACTCAAAGTTCCACCCGTCGTTCTGGCCATCCTTTTCGGGGCGGCCATGTGGGCAATTTCGAGGCTGTTGCCGTCGGGCTACTTTGCCGTCCCGGGCAGGCTCATCCTTTGCACAGCGGTGTTGCTGGCAGGGGCCGGTATTGCCCTGGCAGGTGTTCTGGCGTTTCGCTCGGCAGGCACCACCGTGGATCCTCGTACACCCCATCAGTCTGCCAGCCTGGTGGTTGACGGGGTTTACCGTTACACCAGAAACCCCATGTACCTCGGCTTTCTGCTGATGCTGATTGCCTGGAGCCTGTATCTGGGCAGTGTATTTGCCGCTCTGTTACTGCCACTGTTCATGCTGTACATGAATCGCTTCCAGATCAAACCCGAGGAACGACACATGCGGGCGTTATTCGGTGACGACTATACCCAGTACGCCTCACGGGTTGGGCGCTGGTTCTAGCCGGGCAAGGGAATAAAGTCTTCTTCATCACCAGGTACGGTGGGAAAACGTCGGTTCTGCCAGTCATCCTTGGCCTGTTCGATACGTTCCTTTCGGCTGGACACAAAATTCCATTCAATAAACCGTCGGCCCAGGGGTTCGCCGCCGACAAGGGCGAGTCGGGTATCTTCCATCGCCTCAACAGTCACACCTTCGTGAGCGGTCAAAACCGCCATGGAAGATTCAGGCATCTCTGTTCCGCCTGCCAGCAGCTTCCCTTTGGCAACGTACAGGCCGCGCTCCTCAGCGTTCGGCAGAGTAAGCTTCTGCCCCGGTCTCAGCCACGCCTCTATGTACAAAGTGTCGGCAAACGTCTTGACTGGTGACGTGGCGCCGAAAGCGGTTCCCATCATTACCCGTACCTGAACGCCGTCCACGGAAACCGATGGCACTGTATCGCCGGGATAATGATAGAACGCAGGTTCAGTTTCTTCGTCTGCCTCGGGCAGCGCCAGCCACAATTGCAATCCGTGGAGCGTGTGGTCGGAGGCTCTGATTTCCGGGCGCTCCCGCTCCGAATGGACAACCCCACGCCCGGCCACCATCAGGTTGATGTCCCCGGGGCGAATCGGTTGCAGGCTGCCCAACGAATCACGGTGCAGGATTTCACCTTCAAACAGGTAGGTAACGGTCGCAATGCCAATATGGGGGTGAGGGCGCACGTTAATACCATCCCCGGCCGCAAAGTGGGCCGGCCCCATATGATCAAAAAAGATCCATGGCCCGATCATTTTCCGGCCTACCACCGGCAGGACCCGCCTTACCGAAAAGCCCCCGAGGTCACGGTTTCTGGGCTGAAGGAGCTGAACTATGGCGCCACATTCTTCGGTGATGGGGCAATCCATATCAGTGTCGGGCGAGAGATTGCTCATGGTCAGTTCCGAGTGCGAGTGAGAGGATCTGGTGTGTTTGAAGCTTGGTGCGAGTCTGAATGGGTGTCAAACGAGGCGTCCCGCACCGGGCCAGCTCCGGGTTGCGGGGCGCCTTGGCCGTCAACCTTGCTGCGCACCGAAGCTCTGCATCAGGTTGGCATAGTGAGGCAAGTGCTTGGCCAGAATACCACCGAAACCCTCAATGTCGTTGCGCCAGTCACGATGCAGCTCACAACCAACGCTGAACCAGTTCATCAACTGGGCGCCGGCTTGCTCCATACGGCTCCAGGCTGCATCTCGAGTGGTCTGATTGAACGTGCCGGAGGCATCAGTAACCACGAACACCTCAAACCCTTCTTCCAGCGCAGACAATGTTGGGAACGCGACGCACACATCGGTCACCACGCCCGCGATCAACAACTGTTTCTTCCCGGTGGCCTTCACGGCCTTTACGAAGTCTTCGTTGTCCCAGGCATTGATCTGACCAGGACGGGCGAAGTAGGGCGCATCCGGGAACATGTCTTTCAGCTCAGGAACCAGGGGTCCGTTAGGCCCATTTTCAAAGCTGGTGGTAAGAAGGGTCGGGATGTTAAAGAACTTCGCGATGTCAGCCAGGGCAAGGACGTTGTTTTTGAAATCGTCCGGCGAGAAATCACGGACCAAGGACAGCAGCCCGGACTGATGGTCGACCATCAGCAGGGCCACATCATCTTTATTCAGCCGATTGTATTTAAATGCCATAGCTTTTTACTCCTTCTGATTAGCGGATTGAATCACTGGAGGTGATGACCGGTTCACGCAATTCGATGCTTTTGTGAAACGATAGCTAAAGCATAGGTCCCGTTTTCTGGCCTGTGTAGTCCGCAAAATCTATACTCATCGTTCCATATTCAGAACGCTGACCACTATGCAGGATCTCAACGACCTCTATTACTTCGTTAAAGTCGTCGATCACGGCGGCTTTGCCCCCGCGGGCCGGGCGCTCGGCGTGCCAAAATCGAAATTGAGCCGGCGGATTGCCATGCTGGAAGATCGCCTGGATACCCGGCTGATCAATCGCTCCACGCGCCGATTCACCATTACCGAACTGGGCCAGGAATATTATCGCCATTGCGTGGCAATGCTTGTGGAAGCAGAGGCTGCGCAGGAGGTGATTGACCGGTCCAGGGCCGAGCCCCGGGGCGTAATCCGGATGAGCTGCCCGCCAGGGTTAATCTACTTTCACGCGGGACAACTGCTGGTTCGTTTTATGGCGAGGTATCCCGACGTGAAGGTGGAGATTGATGCCACCAGCCGACGGGTTGATGTTCTGAAAGAAGGGCTGGACCTGGCGCTGCGGGTCCGTTTTCCACCGCTGGAGGACAGCGGGCTGACCATGAAAGTGCTGTCAAAGAGCCCTCAGTGCCTGATGGCCTCAAAGGATTTTTTCGAACACCATCAGCAGCCTGAAACCCCGGACGATCTGGCCAACCTGCCCAGTCTGGATTTTGAGCCGTCCGATGGCAAACACATCTGGTGTCTGGATGGGCCGGATGAGGCCTCGGCACAGGTGCGCCACTCGCCCAGACTGGTAACGGATGATGTGTTCACCCTCCGGCAAGCGGCGTTGGAAGGCCTGGGCGTGGTGCGCATGCCGCTGATTGTTGGTGGGCGAGACCTGGTTGAGGGGCGATTGATCGACGTTCTGCCGGGCTGGAAGCCCCGGGGAGGCGTTCTACATGCGGTTTTTCCCTCAAGGCGCGGCCTGATGCCGGCGGTGAGAGCTTTGCTGGACTTTCTGGGGGAATCCATGGAAGACGTGGATTGGGCAATGGCACAGTTGTAATAAGTATGCCAAAAGTTGGCTCGACTCATAGCTTGTGCCGCAACCTGGCATCGCTATAATTGCCCGCCCCGAACCGTCGGGATCTTGTCCGCTAAATCGTCATGGTCTGACTATGTGCCGAAAACTGGCATGGGGAGTTGCCCGCGCCAGTAACTGGCATACCATCTTTAGAGTAATTATGTACCGCGACTTCAAAACCACACTCGAACTCATTCTTGCTGTCCTTGAAAATGACAATCTCACCTCAGAACAGCTTCGTGAACGATGTGCCGGCATGCCTGACCGCACGTTCAAGCGCCACATGGCCACCGCCCGAAAACATGGAGCCCAAATGGAATGTGTCGCCGACAGTCGGGGACGCTACACGTGGATTTGCCGAAACCGCCGGCAGATTGAAACTCGGGTGAGAACCTGGGTGATATTCGAGCGGGAGCGAACACTCGTTGGTGAATCTCAGTTAGATCTGTTGCATCAGGCTTTGTAACAAGACAGCAGATCTATCTGCGCTATTTCACCTAAGCAGAGTCCAGTACAGCCAGAAGCTGGTCGATTTCATACTGACTGAAGATTTGAATTCCAAGCTGGCGAAGCAGGGCGACCGTGCACCCAGCTCCGGCAAGGCTCGTACCAGAATCTTTGCCAAAAGGTTTTCTCCCAATACCTTGGGCTAAAGTTGTTCGGAAGTCTGAACAGAAGGTGCGTTGAGTTGAAGCGCTTGTCTTCGGGACTAAATGCGGGCTTACCGAGATTCGATGAGGTAAGGTCAGCCTCCCAAAAGTGACGCGTACCGAAATCGCCACCAATGCTCCGGTTTTGCTAAGCTTTCAGAGAGCAGGGAGAAGATACAATGGCCTTCCATAACCCGGATCCAAAAATGCGTGAAATAGAGCGTGACAACGCCCGGCTACGTGCCAGGTTCTTTGCCGAACTGTTTGGTGGCGCCTTGCGTGTATTTCGCAGGACTTTGTTGCGCCGTCGAGTTAGACGATCGCGTGTTCGCTGTAGGGAGACTGAGCGCGTGTTCCACGATACTCCTGATCAGCTAAGTGCCAACTGCTCGCAGGGACCTCGCTGAAAGTTGCCTCGTATACCTGATAAACAACGACGAGATGAGCATTTTATGGCTGCGGTAACCGAAAGCGAGCTTCGGAGTGATAGAGGCAGGCACCCGGTAGTGGCGACCATTGCGGTACTTTTCAGAAATGATGAGGTGTTGCTGGTACGCCGCGCCAACCCGCCAGACGCAGGTCGCTGGGGGTTTCCGGGAGGGAAGATGGAGTTCGGGGAGACGGTTGAAGCCGCCGCTGTAAGAGAGTTGTACGAAGAGACAGGAGTTCGTGCTACCGCCAGCAAAGTTTTCAATGCCGTGGATGCGTACGACGTTGATGATGAGGGATATCTTCGATCCCATTTTGTCCTGATAGCGGTGCTGTGTTACTGGGATTCTGGTGAGCCAGTAGCTGCCGATGATGCGCTGGATGCGGCGTTCGTTCCGATGGTGGCGCTAGGCTCAAGCGACCTCGCTCTGAGTCTGGATGTTGAAAATATCGCTTGGGAGGCCTATGAGTTGGTTTCGGGGCAGAAGCGGAGCATTAGTAAATCGAGTTAAGGGGCTTTCTGGGCCTGGCGTCAATTCTTTTGTGATGCCACCCCTAACTGCGCATAATGTATATTCAATAGTCTGTTTCTTAAGGGGTTTTCGGGTCACACCCTGTGCGAAATATCGATCCCAAAAGTCGACAGTAGCTCCCGTTTATGGCGGTAGTAGGTTTCGCGGGACATCAGGAAGTAGGGGTTGTATCCCATCAGCCAAGTGACATAGGTTCCGCGCAATTTGACCGGCAAACGCAGGAAGGTGAGTTGCTGATCTTTGGTCATGGTGAATTGGGATGGCATGGCTCGAACGTCAGTGGAAATCCCGCCACGGCGTTTAATCGCCGTCCAGAGAAGGCCTACAGTGGAATCAGACCGGCGTGGCCGGTCTCGATATTCCCCCAGGTGAAGAATTCGCCTGGGCCTACCAAGCAGGCTTTAAAAACGAGAAATCCCACATCATGGGTGTTGGCGCACCTAGTGGGATTATGGGTCTCAAAATGGACTACAGGGGCAGTTTACACGGAAATCTTGGGTGCGGAACTTGGCAGCCAACCCCCCTTGCTCTAATAGGGGGGGTACAAACTCCAAAATTTGCCGCCCCCCCTCAAAATGCAGGCCCATGAGGGGTACAGAAAAACCCCGAAAGCCATGTGGCACAAGGGCTACAGGCCAATCACGGTGCTGCGGGGTACATTTGAGCCAGTCGCTGAACAAGGGGGGCACCCGCGTGCGGGGGGTTCCTTGTTGGCCGAATCGCCCCAAACCCCAATACCGTACTGCGCATAATGTATATTATGTTAAATACGATATGCGAACGATGTTTGGTTCGGAAGTTATCGACCTCCACCTCGTTGGTACAGACGCTATTAGCATCCCTGCTCACGCCAGCCAAACCTAAAAGACATAAATGAAACCAACGCCGATTTCCGCCTCGTAATCATTCCGACAGATCGGGCTGTCTGATACATCACTCCCGTACGCTTCGTACAGAGCTTCACCGAAGATCTGCCAGTTCTCGCCCAGGTAATTGCGGTAGCTGACATTAAGACCCGTTGATCTATACCCACTATCAACATCAGTTTCCGGTAGCCCCGAATCGATGGATTGTTGTGTGGTTACGCCAAAGTCCCGATTGGCGAGCTTACTATTGTGGAAAGTCACGGCAGCGCCCACTTCCCAGCCAGTGCCATCAGCCTGGCACGCCAAACACGTTCCTGCGCCAAAAATTCCGAGCGTACCAAGTTCTCCTGTTGATACGCGTCCATCCAAAAAGTAACGCCAGTCCTCTGTAAGGGCGTAACGTGCCTCCAGCAGTACTGCCACGCCGGAATCTGACTCTCCTAAACCATCCAGCCTTCCATCTTCTGAGTCACCCTCTTCCCGGCCTTCTTCATACCCTATAGATGCCTGAAACAACCAGGAATCCTTCTTCAACGTTCGCCACCCAACGGCTTCGGCGGCCCAGAAAAAGATGTTTTCACCGGTTCGCCACTGAACACCACCAGCTGGGTCGGCCTCAAGCTCGAACTCATCCGAGCCCTCGTAAGCCGTCTCATATTCAACGCTCAGTCCAAGACCAAAGCCCCAGCCATCACCATTGGTGAAATCGTCGATAGAAGGAAGTGGAACGAGAGGAGTTCTAATCTCTGTCGCATTAGCGACACCGAGAAACGTGAAAGCACCAACAAAGGTGGTGACTTAAAGGGCTGCTTTCTTCATGGTTCTTCCTCTATCAAACAGTCATCGATATTACGACTTACTCATCGCAATGGATGATTGTGCAGCGATCAAGAGGAAGAAGGCCCGGTTTGATTGGTTTTCGGCGTTACTGGTTTCCCTGGCGCTGATTCTGAAGCATTTGTTCCATCATCAACTGCATCATCCGTTCCTGGTTCATCATTCCTGCCTGACTGCCCTGCCCGGATCCACCCTGGGAAAGGTGGCGAGCGGTAGCGAAATCAGGCTGGCGCAAACCAGAGTTCTCAAACTAGGTTTCATGACTTTCTCTCCCCGTTGTGACTTTTCAATCAATAACAGAAAGCGCGAATGCCCTTTTGATGTACGTCAGATTCAAGTCTAGGCAGTGTTCCGTAGTTTACTAATCTTGGAGGCTCCCGCTAATGGGTTTAGAATCGCTGCCTAATCTTCCCCGGGGTTCAGGATTCCACAATGCCGATTCTTGAAGCTGTTCTGATTGCTGTTGCCGTCCTGGCGCTGCTCGGCGTCATCTTTGAAGAAGTCATTCACGTCAACAAGGCGAAAACCACGCTGTTCTTTGGCACGCTCAGTTGGGTTCTACTGTTTCTGTTCAGTTCCGGTGCCGACGAAACCACCGCGGTTTCCACTGGTCTGTTGGAAAGCATTGCCGAGATTGCCGGCTTGTGGCTGTTTCTGGTAGCGGCGATGACCTTTGTGGCCTACCTGAACAAGAAAGGCATGATTGAGAACATGATCTATCTGATCATGCCTCGGCAGGTCACCGAGCGGCGTTTACTGTTTCTGACCGGCCTGTTCTGCTTCGTGTTTTCTTCCCTGGCCGATAACATCACGGCAACGCTGGTTTCCTGCTCTCTGATTCTGTCCTTAAACCTGGATCTGAAGAAGCGGCTGCAGTTCATTGTTTTGGTTGTGTTTGCGGTCAACTCCGGCGGTGTTTCACTAATCACCGGGGATGTCACCACGCTGATGATCTTCCTGGCAGACAAGGTAGAAATCCTGACCTTGCTGACCCTTGCCATTCCAGCGTCGATTACGGTATTTCTGTTGGCCGTGCTTCTTTCAGGCGGACTGTCCGGCACCGTTACTCTTAAAGCCAGTTCCAATGAAGTCCGAACCGTGGACGCGGTGATTGCAGGCCTCTTTCTGGTCACAATCATTGCCACCATCACCGGCAACGCGCTGTTCAGCATTCCACCGGTGCTCACCTTCCTTTTCGGGCTTTCCATCATGTTCCTGGTGTCTCGCTTCATGAGCGACGATTCGGATCTGGACCCGATTCTCGAATACATTCGGGTTATCGAGTTTGAAACCCTGCTGTTCTTCCTGGGCATCCTGCTGCTGGTGGGCATGCTCAAGGAAATTCATGCTCTGGATTCATTGGTGGCCGTTTATGATGTGATGCCGCCGGTGTACGCCAACTACCTGATGGGCATTTTCTCCGCGGTCATCGATAACGTGCCTTTAACGGCTGCGCTGCTGAAATCCGGTATCAACATGAGCCCGGCGGAATGGATGGGGCTAACCTACGCCGTTGGTGTGGGCGGTTCGTTGCTGGTAATCGGTTCTGCGGCGGGAATTGTCGCCATGAGCAAAATCGAGGGCCTCACTTTCGCGGCCTATCTCAAGTACGCTTTACATCTTCTGGCCGCGTATACGGTTGGCTATGCCGGGGTCATTCTGCTTGGCTCTGTAATGAACGCTTAAAGTCGAAAAAGCCTGCGAGGTCTCGCCCGCAGGCTGCGGTTATCTCACCGTCAGAAGTTAACCTGAACACCCAGGCCGATGCCGTCTACGGTAATGTCATCGTCATCGTAGTAACGCATGTATTCGAGGTTGCCTGAGAGGTTCTGGGCGAACTTCACGTTCACGCCGGCACCGTAAGAGAAATCGGATTCGTCGTCTTCCACTGAGCCAGCTTCGGCTTCAATGCGGGTGAAACCGAAAACAGCATACGGTGTTACCGGGCTCTCGTTCACCACGTTCACCGTGCCGTAGCCACCGAAGAAGTTATCGATTTTTACGTCAACACCGCCAATTCGGTCATCATCCACGCCAAAGCCCGCCCGGGCTTCAACACCGAAATAGTCGGTGGCCATCACGCCGACCTTGCCAGACAGGGTGCCGGTGTCGGCTTCTGCCAGGCCATCGAAATCGGTTTCCATGAAGGTGTAATTCAGGCCGGCGTAGAGCCCACCAACACCGGATTTATACATGTCCTGGGCAGACGCCAGCCCGGCAAGGGTCAGCCCGGCTGAGGCTGTTGCGATAATAAGAACCTTTCTTGTGGTCTTCATAATCTTTCTCCCTGTTCATACAGGCCTGCACGGCCTGACAGTAAACGTGCATCAGTCCGACGATTCCCGCCATAGGTGGGTTCCGTATTTACCCGTTTTTTACGTCGATTTAATTCCGGGTTAATACTTCTGTCCGGGGCCTGTTTCCTTGCGGTTGAGAAAGCCCGCGGGTATGCTGACGCCGTCTTTTGTCAGCTGGCTTGAGCGTGCCTTGAGAAACCTAGCCCCTGTCGTTTTCATTGTCAGCGTCATGTTTATACTCCTGAGTGTTTTCATGACGTTACCGGTACTACTGTTGGCTGCCACCCCTTCCGGTGCACCCAATGCCATCGCGTTTGCCGAATCGGCGGCCATTGTCTGCGTGCTTGGCGTCCTGGGCCTGCTGCTGACCTACCGTGAACCCCGCGAACTGAAACCTCGCTATATGTTCGTGCTCACGGTCTCCAGCTGGTTTGTCATCGCCCTTCTGTCGGCCCTTCCCTTTTACCTGAGCGATAACGACATCTCGGCGGCCGATGCGTTTTTTGAAGGCACCTCTGGCATCACCACCACGGGGGCGACGGTGTTCACCGGCCTGGACACGATGGACAAGGATCTGCTGCTCTGGCGCTCGATCCTTCAGTGGCTGGGCGGTATCGGGATTATCGGCATGTTCGTTGCCGTACTGCCTTTCCTGCGAGTGGGCGGGATGAGACTGTTCGCCACGGAATCGTCTGAATGGACTGACAAAGCCCTCCCAAGGATGAAAACCTTGAGCCGTGGCCTGCTCTTCGTTTATTTAGTGTTTTCCGTTACGGCGGTCGTGACCTATTGGCTATCCGGTATGTCGTTATTCGATGCCTTTAATCACGGGTTGACCAGTATCGCTACCGGGGGCTTCTCAACGTCAGATCAGTCGATGGGCAAGTTCAGCGATCTTATATTGATGGAAGCCTCTCTGTTCATGATTCTTGGCAGTCTTCCCTTCTTTCTTTTTGTCAGAGAGATGCACGGCCAGCGCGGGGTTCTGTTTCGGGATCAACAGGTACGACTGTTTCTGGCACTGCTCCTTTTCGTTCCCGCATTGCTGACCTTGTATCGTTGGTGGGTATCGCCGGTTCCGTTCGATCCGCTCCACAATTATGCTGCCACCCTGTTCAACGTTACGTCGGTTGTGAGTACCTCAGGTTATGCATCTGAAGACTATTCCGCCTGGGGCCCACTGGCCTTTGTGGTGTTTTTCTTTTTGATGTTTGTGGGTGGCTGTTCGGGTTCCACAGCGGGAGGCATGAAGATTTTCCGATTCCAGCTTTCGTTGATTATCCTGCGCGAGCAGTTGATGCGGCTGTTGCACCCTCGGGCTGTTTTCACCCGTAATTACAACGGCCGTGCCGTCAGCGACGAAATCATCTCGTCAATGATTGCCTACACCTTCATTTTCCTTTTGTCTCTGCTGGTCATTACTGTTCTGTTGGCTTCGCTCCAATTGGACTTTGTCACCTCACTATCAGGTGCTCTGACGGCGTTGACCAACGTCGGACCGGGGCTCGGCGATATTATTGGTCCTGCCGGAAACTTCGGCCCATTGCCCGATGCCGCCAAGTGGATTCTGTCCGTAGGCATGTTGATGGGTCGACTGGAAATCCTGAGCGTGGTGATTGTGCTCTCACCGGGCTTCTGGCGTGGCTGATCAGCGCAACCAGAGAATGTGAGCGTCTTCCAGAGGCAGGTTCAGCCTTGGCTCATAACTGCGAATGCGAGGTGTGTAATGTTCACGGGGGCGTGCTGGCACAGAGCAGTAATAACGGTAAGTCTGTTCGGCCTCCGGTAGTGGCCCGGTAAGCTCCATAGTCTGCACCAGGCGTGCACCAAACTCTGAGGCCTCCGCCACCAGTTCAACGGTAACCAGCTCCGGGCTCAGGCCATCCAGATACACATCCAGATCAACACGCAGCTCTTGCCCTTCCTCCCGGGCGTCCATTGCACCAAATCTCAGGCGAGGCCAGTGTCGGGCTATGGTTTCCTTCACTGAAACAAGTTTGCCGGCCCCTTCCGCGGTGCGCTCAGCGCCCTGCGCTACCATGGGCAGATAGAATTCCGTGACATACTCCCGCACCATGCGGTTGGCTGAGTATTGTGCCGTTAATTCGTTCATGCTGGCTCGGATTCTGGCCAGCCAGTTGGCCGGTAATCCCTGTTCATTGCGCTGGTAGAACTCCGGTACAACCTGATTTTCCAGCAACTGGTAGAGTTCTTCGGCATCCGCCTCGTCGTGTTTATCCGTCTGGCTCAATTCCTCAAAAGTGGCGCCTGGCCGAATGGCCCACCCCAGCTCCGGTTGCCAGGCTTCGGCCCACCAGCCATCGTATTGCGACAGGTTCAAACCACCATTAACCAGTACCTTCATGCCGCTGGTACCGCAGGCTTCCCAGGGATGGCGCGGGCAATTCAGCCACACATCCACGCCCTGAATAAGTTCACTGGCAACGGCCATATCGTAGTCTTCAATGAACACCACGCGCCCTTCCACCTCTGGCAACCGGGTGAATTGCTTCCAACGCTTGATGATGGCCTTGCCTTCGCTGTCGTGGGGGTGGGCCTTGCCTGCTAATACAATCTGCAGGGGCCGGTCCCGGTTGCTGAGGAGCCGAATCAGTCGTTCCGGATCTGCCAGCAGCAAGTCCGTGCGTTTGTAATCCGTAAAGCGGCGGGCAAAGCCCAGGGTCAGGGATTCTGTATCCAGCAGTAAGCCACAGGCCGCTTCCCGGCTGTTGCCGTAGTTGTGTTCGCAGTGCTGGCTCTGCAGTCGCTCTCGCAGGTAATAAACCAGCCGATGCCGCTGGTTTCTGCGCATCTGCCACAGATCGTGGTCCCTGGTATCTCGCAGTGGGCACAGGTCCGTCATGGGCTGTCGCCAGCGGTCCTGGCCACAAGCCGACGTCCATACTTCGTCCGCTTCCGGGGAGTCCCAACTGGGGGTATGCACGCCGTTGGTCACGTATTCTGCCGGCACATCAGCGGCCGGCCAGCGCCCGAACCAGGGCTGAAAAATGGATTGGGTAACCTGTTTGTGAATCTGGCTGACCCCGTTGAAACGCCCGCTCATGCCCAACGCAAGGCCAGACATGTTCAGATCGCATTCGCCACCATTGGCAACGCTCAATATTGTTTCCAGAGAGTGGCCAATTTCCTGCAGCCAGGGTTCCAGATACAGCCGGGCGAGTTTGGCCGGGAACCGGTCAAAGCCGGCAGCTACAGAAGTGTGGGTGGTGAACAGGTTGGTAGCCCGGGTTGCCAGTCGCGCCACCTCAAAGCTGGTCTGATTCTGGTGTTGCCAGTGTACGGCACGCTCAACCAGCGCCAACGCACTGTGGCCTTCGTTGATATGGCACAGAGCAGGTTCGCGCCCCAACAGTTCCAGCAGGCGCCAGCCACCGATCCCCAACACCATTTCCTGTTGCAGGCGTTTTTCCGGGTCGCCGCTGTAGAGTTCACTGGTGATACCCCGGTCTCCGGGCTCATTACGGGGGTCGTTGCTGTCGAGCAGCAACAATTCACAGCGCCCGACCTGGCCTTTCCAGGCTCTCAGGCGAACCGTGCGGCCGGGAAACGGCACGTTTACCCTCGCCCATTCTCCAGCGTTGTCCCGTAGCGGGGTAACCGGCAGCATGGTCGGATCGTTATAGGGGTGAAATTCCAGTTGTTCGCCCTCGGCGTTCAGGGCCTGGCGAAAGTATCCCTGTTGATAAAGCAAGCCCACGGCGGTGACCGGCACGCCGAGATCGCTGGAAGCTTTGAGGAAGTCTCCGGCCAGCACCCCCAGGCCGCCGCTGTATAGCGGCAGGGATTCCGACACCCCGTACTCCATGCAAAACCAGGCGACGCCGCCGGCCAGCTGGTTACTGCAATTTTCGGAATACCAGGTCGGGCACTGGTTGAATGCCTCATGGCGGTTCAGCTGCTGCTGATATTGGGTCAGAAATTCCGGGTCTTCGGCCAGTTGTTGCAGCCGTTCTGCCGAGGCGCTGTTCAACACCAGCCAGGCATTATGCGTTGCCTCCCAGATTTCGTCATCCAGCTGTCGCCACAACTGATCAAATCCATGGTGCCAGCTCCACTGCAAATCCAGTGCAATGGCCATCAGCCCTGACAGCTGTGCTGGCAGGGCCCTCATGGTATACGCGGCCAGAGTCATGGGGCGTCAGCCGTTAATGCGCGGTATAACCGCCGTCGATAACCAGTTCGCTCCCGGTCATGAATTTGGATTCATCGGATGCGAGGAAGACAATGCCCCAGGCAATGTCGTCCGGCTCACCCAGGTGGCCCAGAGGATGCATTGCCGCGGTTGCCTGTTTCGCTGCCTCAAGATCCTGCCCGGTGGTTTTCAGGTGGTTCTCGACCATCGGGGTCCAGATAAAACCGGGATGAACGGAATTCACCCGTATGTTATCCGGAGCATAGATCATCGCATCAGTCTTGGTCATCAGCCGGACCGCACCCTTGGATGCATGGTACGGAGGTGCGTCTGGCGCACCTACCAAGCCGTAAATGGACGACAGATTGATGATGCTGCCGCCACCGGCCTTTTTCATATGGGGAATGGCGTGCTTGGTGCAAAAGAACACCCCTTTTACGTTAACGGCCTGTACCTTGTCCCATTCTTCTTCGGTCACTTCGTGGGTCGGTTTGTTGGCGCCGGAAATACCGGCATTGCTAACCACAACGTTCAGCGATCCGAAGTGCCCCGCCACGCCATCAAGAGCGGATTTTACCTGTTGTTCATTGGTCACATCGCAATGCCAGTAACCAACCTTGTAGCCTTTGTCGCTGAGAGATTTGGCGAGGGCCTCGCCTTCGCTATCCTGGCAATCAAGAATGCCGACTGCGGCGCCCTCTTCTGCCATCCGTTCAACCGCCGCTTTGCCAATGCCCAGTGCGCCGCCGGTTACCGCAGCCACTTTTCCTTCAAGTCGTGCCATGACAGTTTTCCTTTCCAAAGTCCGTTTTATTCACTTGTGATCAGTGCATATGTTCGCGAAATCGCCCCGCCAGGAAGTCAGTCGACGCCTGTTCCTGCAAGTACGCAATCAGTTCAGCAATGGTAGGCCCGTCATTCTCAACACCCTCAAAGTCCACACCCAGACCGCCATCATCGGTCCGCACAACATGGGCGCTGAGGGTGCAGTGGCCCTTCTGGGAGCGCTCCGGAAACCGGAACGCAAGTTCAATGGTCTGGTTAAGCCGCACATCCGAATAATCAGTGGCGATGAAAAGGCCACGTCTGGATGCGTCCCGGATCATGCCTGTCGCTACTGGCATGCCGCGTTTATAAACGAGAATGGGCAACCCGCCTTCTACTCGTTGGCTCAGCCGATGCTCCATGCCGCTTCCTCCTGTGAGCTTGCCGAATGGATATCAGTACTCCCTCACTTTACACCTGATCAAATAGTGATCATCTTGATTCTGATCAAGAGGGCGACCACTCGGCTATCGACCGTATAAATTCACAATAGTTCTCAGCTCCGGTATGTCGATCCTGGCTCGATAATCCTCGGGCAAGGTCCATATCCAGTTCCCCTGAATCGTGCCGGGCGTGTTGAAGCGCGCCTCTGAGCCAAGGCCCAGAAGATCCTGTATCGGCACGATCACCAGTCGTGATACCGACCCCATGGCAGCCTGTATCACCGGCCATGGCATATCCGGGCTGTTTAATCTCAGGTACCGGTTAACATGCTCTCGCGTTCGTTCATCCAGGCTCTGATACCAGCCCAGCGTCGTGTCGTTGTCGTGGGTGCCGGTATAGACCAGGTCCCATTCCTTGTGGTTGTGCAAAAGATGGGGATTGGTGGGACTGCCATCAAAACCGAATTGCATCACCGTCATGCCCGGTAACCGGAAACGGTGTCGCAGGGCTTCCACGTCCTCGCCAATAATGCCCAGGTTCTCGGCAACCAGCGGTAAACGGGGTAATTCCCGGAAGCAGGTTTCCAGAAAATCATCGGCCGGGCCCGGTACCCAGTAGCCGTGGGCCGGGCGCGGGTTTTCTGCGGGTATTTCCCAATACGCCTGCAGCCCCCGGAAATGGTCAATTCTTAGCAAGTCAAACCGTTCCTGCTGGCTTGCCAGGCGCTGCACCCACCAACGGTATCCATCCTCCGCCATTCGCTGCCAGTCGAATAGCGGGTTCCCCCAGTGTTGACCCTCTGGAGAGAAATAATCCGGTGGCACCCCGGCAATCACCTTGGGCTTACCTTCACTATCCAGCTTGTAGAGATGGGGCGCGGCCCAGACATCGGCGCTGTCGTGGGCTACAAAAATCGGAATATCACCAAACAACCAGATTCCCCGCTCGGCCGCATAATGGCGCAACGCTGTCCATTGTTCGAAAAACAGGTACTGCTCCAGGCAAACCCGTTCCAGTGTGCTTTGGTGGGATTCTCTCAGGGCTTCCAGGGCGGTCGGTTTGTGATCGCGCAGGTCTTCCGGCCAGTCCAGCCAGTTCACGCCCGGAAATGCTTCTCTGGCAGTCATGAACAGGGCGAAATCATCCAGCCATTGATGGTGTTCCAGAAAATTCTGATAGGCCTGTGGATTGAAGATTTCAGACTCACGATAACGGCCGGCGTGGAATCGCTGGCTGGCATGTTCCAGGGCCTCGGTACGAGTGAACGTAGCGAGTTCCTGACTATCAAGCAGCCCGGGCGCCACCAGTTCCGCCAGATCGATCAGTGCCGGACTGCCAGCATGGGCTGAGAGCGACTGATACGGCGAAAGGTCTGCATGAGTGGGGCCCAATGGCAGGGTTTGCCACACCGTGATGCCCGCCTCTGCAAGAACATCCACAAACTGCCTGGCGGCAGCGCCCAGCTTGCCGGAAGCACCGGGTAATGCAGTCGGGTGCAATAACACACCGGCACGACGCCTTGCCAAAACCGGATTGGATGGCATATCCACAGTCATGAACTGGCCTCATGTCCCGGCCGCATAGCACCGCCCTTGGCGGGCTCCCCACCCCCCTGACTCAGCGGCTGGAACAGGCTGGACGGTGCCGGGTAGCCAATGCGTTCGTACAGATTGGCCAGGTGCCGGCGATACAGCTGCTCGAAATCCCGAACCACAGACGCCGGGTTGTAATCGCCAAACCACCAGAACCAGTCCGAGCCTTCACATAATCCGAGCTGGTGTGTGGCCGCCGTTTTCTGGTCGGTGCTGAGGGAGCCATTATCCATTGCCCGGTCAAAATGCTGCTTGGCCTCGCACAGCAAATCCCAGGCGCGGTTTTTGTCGGGGTCGCCAATCCAGGTGGAAAAGCTTCCGTAGATCCAGCTTCCGGCCACCAGTTCCGGTAGATGCACTGGCTCTGTGTAATGCTCGTCCTGAAGCGTCGAATAAGTGGTCAGCCGAAGTTTCGGGTGTTTCTCAAGCACCCGGTACAGTTCGTCGAGAAAATGGAAACCGTTCTCCGGGTAATATTCCCAGGCATTCTCACCGTCCAGAATCACCGAAATCACTGGCTTTTTGCCTTCTCCGGCAATGTTTTCCATGTGGTGTACCAGGTCGCCCACTGCATCCCTTGCGTGCCATTCGGCATAGGTGAAACCGATCAGGTCCGACAAGCCATCATCCCGGAAAAAGGCCGTTACGCTGGTATCGCTAAATCGGTAGGGCTGATGAATGACGGCGCCTTCCGGCAAGGTCCCGTTCGACCTGGCTTTATTGATGCTGTTGTTAATGACGGAATCGCCGGAAGCGGTCCAGCGAAAGCCCTGCTCGCCAAGCAACATCAGTGTGGCCTGGCTCAACCCGCCTTCAGAGGCCCAACAACCTGCTGGTTCGGCGCCAAAAAAGCGCTTGAAAGAGCGTCTGCCTTCGGCCAGATGCCAGATGGCACGCTCTTTCCCGCCCGGATAGTGGTCATGCTCAGGAAGCGCGATG
>Ga0079224_100000167_pt1 | contig 54344 bp, 46 predicted proteins | sample Stecom2015_FD_80414 | JGI IMG/M metagenome (GOLD analysis project Ga0079224, IMG submission 80414) | Agricultural soil microbial communities from Utah to study Nitrogen management - Steer compost 2015 | ecosystem: Environmental > Terrestrial > Soil > Agricultural land | place: USA: Utah... | reverse complement strand
GAGAAGGCATAAATCCATCGGTCGGATAACACCGGACGAGAAGTTCTATCAGGCAATCAAAAATGTGTCGTGATTATATCTTAAATTAGCGCAAAAGTTGTCCAGCAAATAGGGAGTATCATACTTCTCTCCGGTATCCGTAGAGAATATGAAAAGGAAGACAGGGTTTTTAAATAATATTCATTAATCGTCGTTGTTATCCTTTTTTTTGTTGGTCACCCCTGGTTTGAAGCGTGGTTTAAAACCGAGTGGCTTTGGTGGCGTTATCTCGGAAGTGGTTTCTGTTTTTTCTCCTTCCGTTTTGGACGTTGGCTCCTCCGGGGCGGGCTCCTTTGCTGGCACGACAGGTTTGGCTCCCCCCGGTTTAAAGCGCGGTTTAAAGCCCAGCGGTTTCTGTGTGGCCGGTGTATCAGCGCTCACGGGTAACTCCGATTGGGCATCCGGCGATTGTGCCGAAGCGCTTTCCGATTGAGAAGGCGCTGGCGGCATGGTCCCCGGTTTAAACCTCGGCTTGAAACCAGAGGGCGTTGCGGCTTTGGCTGGTGCAGGTGTCTGCTTCTCTTTGGTTGAGTGCTCGTCTGTTGCCGGTGTCGTCGCTGATTGGGTTACGCCGAGTTTAAACCGTGGCTTGAAGCCGGTGGGTGTTGCAGCTTTGGCCGCTACAGCTACTCGCTCTTCGTTTCTCTGTGCCGGAGCTTCAACAACAACTTTCTCCAGAGGTGCGGGGTTTGCCATCCGGAAATCCTTACGTAGCCTGTTAAACCAGTATTTTTTGGTATGGTCGAAGCTTTTTTCACCCATCTCGGCATAGTGGCGTCGGAATTCTCCGAACAAATCGGGCTTGGCACGCCTCAGTTGTGCGAGATCGATTTTCTTTTTCGCGAAAAATTCCTCAAAAGTCATTAGGCCATATTATGATATACTGCCTGGACATCATCATCCTCTTCGATTCTGTCGATCAGCTTGAGGACATCGGCCGCATCTTCTTCCGATACTTCGGTGTTGGAAAGTGCAATACGCTCCAGTTTTGCGCTCTTTACTTCCATTCCTTTTTCTTCCAGTAGGCGTTGCATGTTGCCGAAATCTTCGAAAGACGTTTGTGCCACTACTACATCGTTGCCTTCCTCATCGGCCTCCACATACAGCTCTTCCAGACCGCCATCAATAAGCTCCAGCTCCAGTTCTTCCAGGTCAACGTCCTCGCCGACGGCAAACCGGAAGACGGATTTACGCTGAAAAATAAAATCAAGCGATCCGGTTTTTCCCAGTGTCCCGCCTGCCTTGGTGAAATAACTACGGATATTAGCCACGGTGCGGTTGGTGTTGTCGGTGGCCGTTTCAATCAGGATGGGAACGCCGTGGGGACCATACCCCTCGTACACGTGCTCTTCATACCCTTTAGCATCCTTATCTGACGCCCGTTTAATGGCAGCTTCAATGCGGTCTTTGGGCATGTTAACAGCTTTGGCGTTTTGGATCGCCGTGCGCAAGCGAGAGTTGCCTTCGGGATTAGGGCCTCCCTCTTTCACTGCAATAGCAATTTCTTTGCCCAAGCGCGTGAATTGCACGGCCATTTTTGCCCAGCGCTTGAATTTGCGCTCTTTCCTGAATTCAAATGCTCTTCCCATCTTTTATTTTCTGTGATTTTATATTACTGCTGTATGTTTATCTGAAGGTTTTGAATCATATCGGCGGTGATGTCGCTAAGATCAAATTGCGGCTCCCAGCCCCATTCTTGTCGAGCTTCGGTATCATCAATGCTGTTGGGCCACGTGTCGGCAATCCGCTGACGCGGGTCGTCGCCGATGTAGGTAATGGTGAACCCCGGTAGATGCCTGCGGATTTCATCGGCCAGCGCTGCCGGTGTAAAGGTTACTCCGGTGAGGTTATAACTGGACCGGATACGGATGTTTTCCGCGGGGGCTTCCATCAGGGTAAGCGTGCCGCGGATGGCATCATCCATGTATAACATCGGGAGGGCTGTGTCCGGCGAAAGGAAACACGCGTATCGATTGTATTTTATTGCGTCATGGAAGATGTGTACCGCGTAGTCGGTTGTGCCGCCTCCGGGGGCAGCCTTCCAGCTGATAATTCCCGGATACCGGATGCTGCGTACATCCAGGCCGTAGCGGTTGTAGTAATATTCGCAAATACGTTCACCGGCCAGCTTGCTTATGCCGTACACCGTGTTGGGGTCCATCACCGTATATTGTGGTGTATTCACTTTCGGTGAGTGGGGTCCGAAAACAGCAATAGAGCTTGGCCAGAAAACCTTCCGCACACCGTATTCGAGGGATAGATCCAATACATTCAACAGTCCGTTGATGTTCAGATCCCATGCTTGGCGCGGATATTTTTCGCCGGTGGCAGATAGCATGGCCGCCAGGAGGTACACCTGTGTAGGGCGGTATTTGGAGAAAAGTGTATGCAGCGACTTCCGATCCAGCACATCAATCGTTTCGAATGGTCCCTCTCCCGTTTCCGACTGTTGTGGTTCCCGGATATCCGAGGTTACCACGTGCTGTGCGCCGAATTTAGTGCGCAATGCCACCGCCAGTTCCGTCCCGATCTGACCGTTCGAACCAATGATAACGATACGTTCATCCATTGATGCAAAACTAGCAAAATTTCCAAGTTCCTCACAGCCTGGCCGCCAATACCAGCGGCAAGCGATAAATTTTGGTGATCCCATTGGGGTGATAGATTTCGACGACGGCGATATAAAGCCCAACAGGTGCGCGCTGACCGTTGTCGCACATCCCATCCCATAAAATCTGTCCCCGGGTGCCAACACTTTCGTTACGGAGTAACTTTTTTGCTAGTTGCCCGCTGTCATCAAAAATGTCTACGCGGGCTATATAGCCGTATTCAGGTAGTGAATAATTGATTTCCAATAAATCTTCGAATCCGTCTCCATCCGGTGAAAAAGTAGGTGAAGCCAGCGAGAAGCCATGGCGCGATGCGTCCGTCGGCGCAACGGAATTCCGGTAGCCGGGCGTTGCACCGCCGACTGAGGTGGCGGCAGGCAGGAAATTGTCCCGTTGGTTGGTGGGGGTCGAAAAAGACTGCCTTTCCAGAGAAATCCCTTTGGGGTTAACCAACAAAGAAGATTGCCCATTGAACGTGTAAAAGAGGCTGTCAATCATTCGGTCGCCGGCATAAACCACCACACCGCCGGTATTGTTATTGAAGTTCGGCATAGTAGGCACTTCAAGAAATGTTCCGGCATCGCCATTGGGATAGTACTGTTGCAGTACCGACGGCTGGGGGGTTAGCACCTTATAGGAGTAGGGAGGCATGGGAATGGACGCTTCGCTGACTTTCCGGGGGGTGCCGGAAACGCCGTTGGAAGAGACACTTGCCAGGTAGAGTTGTTGGAGATCGATGGTCTTTTCTGAAAAATTATAGAGTTCCACAAATTCGACACCGCCCGCCCTGGGATTTGAAAGCACCTCATTGATAAGGATGTCTCCCGGCACAATATCGGAAGGAGGCGCTGAATCACCTGGGGAGTCAAGGCGTTTAATCAGGAAGTAATCCAGCGTAACATCGGACCGGCGTGAAGGCGTGAAATGGATGGCAAAACCGGCATAGTCCGCAGTAGGATAAGAAACATCCTTAACTGAGCGGTTCCCGTATTGATCGGCGACAGGTTCCCATATTCCGCTGGCGTTATCGTCTGCCAGTACTTGCCATTCACCATCTGCGGAGCGGACCACCCGTACCCTAATTTGGAGATCGGTCCCGTGGTTGGCTACCGGAACGCTACGGAAAATCAGTGTACGGGTATTGCCGTTTTGTCGCCATAAACTGTACAGATGCGTATCTTCAGAGCCATCGATCTGTAAATGGTATCCCCGGTGCGGATCAAGCAACGACGGGGAGGACGATGCAAGGTGAAGCCGTATATAGAGAGCAGCGCTGAGGCTGCCACGCACCTGCCAACCGGCTTCCCAAACGGAATTCGATAGACGGTTGATTTCGGTCGTGAGAAAAACCGGTGAGACCGCCTGTGGAGAGATTATGGGCCTTCCTTCGCTCACCTGGAATGAGGAACGGCCAGCTGTCCAACCGTCAGTTAATCCATTTGAGAAATCGTCAAAAAAGACGGTGTCGCCCGGAATCTGAGCAGTGGGTTGTAAGCGTGTGTGTCCGGGAGCAAGCGGCATGTGTGCGGAAGGTTCGGCACTCCTATAGATGGCAATGCACATCGGCAACCAACTACCTATCAGAAGTAAATAGCTTTTCATCGGTTTGCAGACTGATAAACAACGGGTTTTGGTTTAAGGTTTTTAAAAATCCTTAGCCTGATCTTGCACCAAATTTCGTATGTTTGGCAGCTTTATAAAAATTTAAGGTAAACTTTTATTAAAATTAGTTCACACAAAACAACAAGGTAAAAATGAAAGTGGCAGTAGTCGGCGCGACCGGACTGGTAGGTTCGGAGATGTTAACGGTGTTAGCAGCGCGTAATTTTCCCGTAACAGATTTGATTCCGGTAGCTTCTGAGCGGAGCAAGGGTAAGGAAGTCGAATTTAAGGGAAAGAAATACAAGGTGGTAACGCCTGACGAAGCCATTGCTCTCAAGCCGGACGTTGCTTTGTTTTCTGCAGGTGGCGGTACATCAATGGAGTATGCGCCCAAGTTTGCGGCCGCGGGAATCACCGTAATCGACAACTCATCAGCCTGGCGCATGGATCCTACAAAAAAGTTGGTGGTGCCGGAGGTGAATGGTGATGTGCTGTCTGCAGAAGATAAAATCATTGCCAATCCGAACTGTTCCACCATTCAGATGGTGTTGGTTTTAAAACCTTTGCATGAGCGTTATACCATCAAACGTGTGGTCGTTTCCACCTACCAATCCGTAACCGGAACCGGTGTGAAAGCCGTAAAGCAATTGCAGGACGAGCGTGCGGGAGTAGATGGTGAGAAGGCGTATCCCTATCCCATCGACCTGAATGTGATTCCGCAGATTGATGTTTTCCAAGACAACGGATATACCAAGGAAGAGATGAAAATGATCAAGGAAACCAACAAGATCATGGGTGATGACAGCATCCGTGTAACGGCTACCACGGTACGCATTCCCGTGATCGGAGGGCACTCTGAATCCGTTAATATCGAGTTTTCCAACGACTTTGATCTTAACGAGGTACGCAACCTGCTGGCCAGTCAACCCGGAGTCGTGGTGGTAGATGATCCGGCACGCCTGGAATATCCCATGCCAAGAGATGCACACGGCAAGGATGAGGTGTTTGTTGGTCGCATCCGTCGCGATGAAAGTCAGTCTAATACGCTGAACCTGTGGGTGGTAGCGGATAATCTGCGCAAAGGGGCGGCTACCAATGCTGTTCAAATCGCAGAAAAGCTGATCGAGAAGGGATTATTATAACATACCTACTATGGCTCATGGGAAAGCACCGGTAACCGCCGGTGCTTTTTTTTGCATAGATGCTTTCTGTTGGTAAGGGTAACCCAGGAAGTTGTTGTCTTAGGTTTTTAAAACAACAAAAAAATGAATAAAACCACGATTATCCTTACTACTTTGCGATTGTTTGCTGTGGTGCTCATGACAGGTTTGGTGTCAACCCCGACCATGGCACAGTCCGGAAAAACGAACCCCGCCCATGTAGGGCTTATTTACCCTCTGAGTACCAACGGCCGCAACGCTCCCCGGGATACCAACAAATTTTCGCTTCACGCTTTGGCAGGAATTTCACGGGCGGAAGCGGGTGTCCTTCTTGCCGGCGTTTCTGGTATTGTGAGGGGCGATGCTCAGGGGACCCTGGTTTCAGGCGTGTCTAATCATGTGGGTAGAGATGCCCGGGGAGTACAGCTGGCGGGGGTTTTGAACCAGATAAAAGGCACTGCGAAAGGTGTACAGGTAGCGGGTCTGGTTAATTCAACAGGAAACGCCGACGGATTTCAGCTGGCCGGGTTCATGAATAGAACGGGTGATGCCGGGTCGCAGGTGGCGGGGCTGATCAATGTGGCCAAGCGGGTGAAGGGTGTCCAAGTCGCCGGATTGCTCAACGTGGCGGAAGCAAGCGATTACCCCATCGGAATTATAAACATTATCAAGGAAGGGGAGATGCAGCTTGGCATCGTTTCGGACGAACGTGCCAACACGATGATTACCTTTCGATCCGGGGGCAACAGTCTATACGGGCTCCTCGGTATCGGATACCATTTTGGCTATGAGGAAGCCCGTTATGTGGCAGAAGCTGGGATAGGGATACATCTTTTATCAGCGCGGGCCCTACGGCTGAATGCAGAACTTGCCGGGGCTGTCATGTCGAATTTCGATGACGGCATCTACGGCCGGCAAAGTCTTCGTTTACTGGCAGGATACCGTATTACTCCGCGTATTGAACTATTCGGCGGTCCGACCATCAATCACCTGATGTTTGAAGATGATCGGCCGGATATCCGGAATGACAACTACCTCTGGCGTTGGCGTGGTGACGACGTATTCAATGGAATCTACTTTGGAGGTCTTTTCGGGGTACAATTCTCTTTGTGATTTTATGTAACTTTGTGTTCCGCAACGAGCGGCACGACTATGCATGCGTTGATAATTGTAGATCTTCAGTATGACTTTTTGCCCAATGGACCTCTTGAGGTACCATTGGGCGATGAGATTATCCCGGAAATTAATCGGCTGCAGCCTGAATTTGACCTGGTGTTAGCCACTCAAGACTGGCATCCCGCAGGGCATAAGAGCTTTGCCTCTGTCCACGGGGGATGCCAGCCGTTTGATGTAATTGATCTTGAGGGGCTGGAGCAGGTGCTGTGGCCGGACCATTGCATTCAGGGCACGTCGGGTGCTGCCCTGACAGACCAATTGGATATGCGCCGTATCGAGGCCATCTTCCACAAGGGCACGGATACGGCGATCGACAGTTATAGCGGCTTTTTCGACAACGGCAAGCGGAAAAATACCGGATTGGCCGGTTATCTTCGCGACCGGTCGGTTACGGCCGTATCGGTATGCGGTCTGGCGGCCGATTATTGCGTGCATTTTACAGCGATGGATGCGTTGGAACAGGGCTTCGATACGTACGTCATCGAAGCGGCCGTACGCCCCATTGATGCCTCAGCCTATAAGGAGAAGCGATCGGCATTTCTTCAGCGGGGCGGAAAATTTCGTTGACTGCCCCTCCCACCGCCAGCATTGCCACCTCCTCCAAAATGTCGTACGTTGTATGTGAAACTTAATAGGAAATACTGTTGTAATGCATTGTTTTGTGTGTCTTGAATATACCGTTCACTAATGCTTCTGCTGATGTTGGTGTTCCGGTTAAGAAGATCATAAGCTGAAAGCGTGATCTCACCCTCTCCGCGCTTGAACAATTTTTTGCCTAACGAAGCATTCCAAAGAATAAACTGCTGATCATACCCTTGTGCCAAACCCTGGTTATAGTTATAATAGAGTGATGATGCTATGCGGATTCCCTTCCAAAAGGTGTAGGCCACATCGTTCCGCACAATCTGATTGTAATAGTTGTAGCTTAAGTCGGTGTTTGAGTTATTACGGACTATGCTGTAGTTGCCCGTGTAACTTAGACCAACAACCAAATGAGGGCCGAACCTACTGTTAATGCCAACCCGTTGATTGACGCCATACGAATTCGAAAACGTTTCTGCGTTGTTGATCAGCCCGATATCGTGATTATGATAGAGATTGGTGTTGAGGTTAAGGTTAATTTTCCAGGGCTTGATAGGTGTGCCATACGTAGCGTTTGCCCGAACGGTATAATATCCATCAATATTTACAGGCCGCGTGAACTGGCCACCGGCACCCAGCAGAACTTCCGGAGCAATCAGTGTATCAGCGCTGGCGACAAAGGTGGAATTAACGATCCGGTTATTCGAGATGTCCGCATTCAGATTGACTGAGAAATTACTGCCGCTTTCGCGTTGCACACTGTTGTACCGGAGTTGGAAGCGGTGCCCGTATTCCTGTTTTAAATTGGAATTTCCCGTACGGATATTGAGCGGGTTCTGGTTGTTGATGACGTCCTGCAGTTGGTTAATCGATGGTGCGTTAGTGGCTGTACTGTAGGTAAGCTGTATCTCCTTATCGCGTGTGAAGTTATATGAGAAGGTAGCATTGGGGAGGTAGCTTGAGAAATGGCTGCCGGTCACCTCGTGTTCGGGGAATGTGCGGTTATTGTTAATTTTTGCGTCCTGGAAGTTGAAACCTACTTCCACACGGAAAGAGTCCCTTTTTGCGATCTGGTAGGAGAGGCCTCCGCTTTGGTAGGTATAGTCATTTCTGAATTCGTTGGACAACAGTCTGTCGAGCTCACCTAACTGGCCGGTTTCCACCAAAAACTTAAAAGTCTCTCGGTTGGAATAATTGGCGGTATTGCGTAGGCTGTAGTTCACTTGCAACCGGCTATGCTGGCTCAAAGGTTCTGTATAGGCAATCCGGCCGGTAATGCCGTTGCCGTATCCGTCTGTATTGTTCCTGTTACTGACGGTGTCTGTCCGGCCAGAGACAGCCGCTTCGAAAAATTCGTTGAGCGAATACGTATAGGCTAGACCCTTATTGGAATTAACCGATCCGTTTGCACTCAACGAGACGGTCCTGCCCTTACGGCTTAACCGTAGCCGATAGTCCAGGTTACCGCTGAAATTGAAATTAAAGTTTTCGTAATCATTGGTACGCGTTGAGGTGTTGACCGGATCGTTATTAGCCAGTAGCGTATGACTATTAGAAAGCAGCTGGAAGTTATTTTGCTGGAACGACAGGCTGGGCTGAAAATTGATCTGTTGATTGGAATCAATGTCGAAACGTACCCGCATATTGGCCCGATGGCTATAGTTGATACTGCTTGACTCTTGATTTTGGGTATTGAACTGGTTGGCGTTGGCACCCAACAGGTATTCGCGGTTCGTGAGGCTGTTCGTTGTATTGTTTGTGGAGCTATAGGCGTAGTTGCCGTTGAAGTCGAGCCGTTCATCCAACCACTCATTATTGTAGTTAAGTGATACCGTGTTGGTTTGATTGATGCCTCGGCCGTTACCGCCACCCGCTGGGTTAGAACGGTTTCTCCCTCCGCGGCTGTTGCGTCCGGCGTCCTCCCCCCCGGCGATGCTCGCCATGGAAAAATCCGATTGATTAACGTTGTTGGATACCGCAAACACTGTAAAGCGTCGGTCGCCGTTGAAAAGATTGAGGTTCCCGCCGGTGTTGTACCGTTCGCTCGCCCCGTAACCTCCGGCAGCCCTGCCAAAATATCCGTGCCTGCGGTCCGGGCGGGTAACGATGTTGATTACCTTACGCCGCTGACCATCGTCAAATCCGGTGAACTGCGCCTGTTCGCTCTTCTGGTCGATAATCTGTATTTTAGAGATGATATCAGCCGGAAGGGTTTTCAGCGCAATCCGTGGATCGGTACTGAAAAATTCCTTGCCATCCACGATGATGCGCTGCACGTCCTCTCCTTGCGCTTTTACCTTCCCCTCCTCATCAATCTCCACGCCGGGAATCTGCATAATCAGCGCATCCGCATCGGCATACGGTTCCGTGCTGAACGCCGATGCATCGAACTCGGTGGTGTCACCTTTCAGCACGGCGACAGGCGGCGCGGCAATAATGGCAACCTCCTCCAGCGCACGGTATTCCGGAATAAGGCGGATCGATAAGGGCTGTGGAGCCTCTCCTGCGGGTACAGTTACGGTCAGAAAAACGGGGCGATATCCCAAAAAGTTCACTTGTAGGCGGTAGCGTCCCGGGGGAACTGACTTTAACTGGAAGGTGCCTTCTGTGCCGGAAGCCCGCTGTTCCAGCAGCGAGTCACGAAGAGTGAGCAACTTCAGGCTCGCTCCCTGTAAACCGGTATTATCTGCGCTATCCACAACTTTGCCCCGAATGAACGGCTGTGAAAGAGCTGCGAACGATAAAAAAAGCAAAGGCAGGGCCAAAAAATATCGCTTGTAACGGTTGTTCATGGTCAATTTCAGTATCTGGGTAAACAATTTAGTAAAGTAAGACGCAGTTTCGGCTTTGTCGTTTAATTGTAATCGGTTTGTTACAGCAGTTTTGGTGTGGGTTTTGTGTTATGTTTTGTTCTTTTTCCGATTTGGGTCTTGCAACCATATTTTGAGTGATATATTTGCAATTCATTTGGATTACAGCGATGACCAAGCAAAAGGCAGAAAGCAGGAAGGAAAAAATAATGCGGGAGGCACTGTTGTTATTTGCAGAAAAGGGGTACATGGATACGTCCACTAAGGTCATTGCCCAACGGGCGGAGGTTTCCGAAGCGCTTATTTTTAAACATTTCGGAAACAAAGATCGGTTACTTTTCCACCTGATCAAATCAGGCTACCGTCGGGTACTGCAGCATCACCGTGGGATGATGATCTACCGTGACGCCAAAAGCTTTCTGCGGAGCATGATCAATTTGCCGAAAGAACTGGTTAATGAGGAACCTTTATTCTGGAAATTGCAGGAACGGTTGTCGCACCATGAGTTCTCCCGCCAACAGCATGATCTTTTCATGAAACCGGTATATCCGGCGGTAAAGCGGGCGTTTACCGAGCTGGGGTATGAGAATCCCGAGCTGGAGACACAATTACTTCTGATGATTATTGAGACCTTATGGAAAAAAGAGGCTAACGGTGAGCTACGTCAATCCGCTGAGGTGGCCAAGTTGTTGGAGGCTAAATACGGACTCGCCACCTAAAAGCAATATACATGTTCAAAAATGCTATTTTCAGTACGGCTTTAGCCATCGCCTCTTTGATGGTGGGGGTGCAGGCGCAGGAGCGTAGCGCATTCATACCTTTCATCAATTCGCAGCACGCATGGGTGGATTCGGTATTTAGTACACTGAGCCCCCGCGAAAAAGTAGCCCAGCTTTTTATGGCCCGTGCCCATACCGACCTCGGGCAGCGGTACATCGACTCCGTGGCCGGCGTACTGCAGCGTGAGCAATTGGGTGGGATTGTACTGTTTCAGGGTGGTCCCGTACGGCATGCGCAGGTAATTAACCGCTATCAAAGCGTATCGAAAGTACCGTTGCTGGTGGCTTTTGATGGCGAGTGGGGATTGGGAATGCGGATGCAGGACTCTACCATCTCTTTTCCTTACCAGATGGCTCTCGGTGCGATTCAGAACGAAGCCCTCATTTATCAGATGGGCCTGGAAGTGGCAAGAGATTTCAAACGGATGGGGATGAACGTCAATTTTGCGCCTGTAGTAGATATTAACAATAATCCTCGCAATCCGGTCATCAATTTCCGGTCCTTCGGTGAAGATAAGCAAAATGTTACCCGAAAGGGGTTCGCTTATATGCGGGGTATGATGGATGGCGGCATCATAACGTCGTTGAAGCACTTCCCCGGTCACGGCGACACCGATGTGGACTCCCATTACGATCTTCCGCAGCTCAAATTTACTGCCGGGCGGTTGGATTCTATGGAGATGCACCCGTTCCGTGAACTCATCAAGGCCGGTGCCCAAGGAGTGATGGTGGCCCACATGAATATTCCCAGTCTGGATAAGACGCCGAATTTGCCTTCGTCATTATCCCCGCACATTGTTACCAACGTATTGAAAAAGCGACTGGGCTTTCAGGGGCTAACGTTTACCGATGCGATGGACATGAAAGGGGTGGTGAAGCACTTTCCCAACGGGGAATCAGACGTGCGGGCGATCCTGGCAGGAAACGATGTGCTGGAGCTTTCGCAAAACAGCGCACGCGCCATTGATATGGTGTTGCAGGCCATTAAGCAGGGTAGGCTTTCCCAGTCGGATATAGATTCCCGGGTGAAAAAAATACTCGCAGCGAAGTATTGGCTGGGTCTGGATAAATTACAGCCGGTGAACGTCACCAATCTCTACCGGGAGGTGAACAGGAGACAGACGGAATTACTGAACCAGCGTTTGGCGGATGCGGCCGTGACATTGCTTAAAGGTGACAGCCTGATCCACGCGTTGGACTACACAAAACGTACGGCCATCATCAGCGTGGGGGTAAGCAAGATTTCCGAATTTCAGAATATGCTGGAATGGCGGTTCGACAACCACATGCACTACGTGTTGTCGTCAAAAGCTACGGCAGATGATGTAGCCGCAGTGGCGGGTGAATTGGGACGGTATAGCCAGGTTATTGTTGCCCTGCATGACGAACGCGCCCGTCCGCGCAGCACGCTGGATTATAATGGAACGATCCGTCTGTTCCTTAGCGAACTGGCCGATAGAAACGCTGTTTTTTGTGTGTTTGCGAATCCGTACACGCTCGCCGGGCTTCCGGGCATCGAACAGGCAAAGTCCATTCTGATGTGCTACCAAAATGACATCATTATGCAGCGGGCCGCCGCCAAAGTGATTTTACGGCGGCTGACCCCTTCCGGCCGGCTGCCGGTAAGTATCAACTCGTTTTTTCGTTACGGCGACGGAAAATAGCTACTCGATATACATTTCGCGCACATTTGATGGGGCGCTTTCATTTTTCATGCGGTCTATGGCGGTTACCACATATCGGTAGTACCCTTTTCGGCGTGTCATATTATCGGTGTAGGTCAGCTGTTTACTGTCATATGTGATATAAAGGATATTTTGCGGATTATTTAAATCCATTTCTTCTCCTTCGTTAAACCGATATACCACGTACCCGTATGCGTCATCACCATCCGCCGCTGTCGGTGAGGGCAGCCAGTGTAGCATCACGGACGTCCGGTTTTCGGCTACCGTTGCCAGCAGCCCGAATGGAGGTTCGGGGGGCACGCTGTCCAGCCACGGCATGGTCGGTGGCAGCGACTTATATCGGTATAGATTGTATTGCAGCGAATCTCTTAGGCCGGCAGCGTTGCCGCTGATGTGTTTGGAACTGTAGTAAATGCTTCCCTGCGCTTGAGCCTTGTGCCTAGCATACCGCACCTGATCCGGAATCTGGCTACGGTTGCGCCAACCCTCACGGTTTTCATTGGCACGATATGCTGCGTGGCCAATGTAAAAATGTCTCCCATTTGCATGTTGGCCCCACCAGTCGGCCAACACCTCATATGGGGCGGCGGGGTTGCCAAAAGGGAAATAGATCTGGGGATTGATGTAATCCACCCATCCTTCCTCGAGCCATTTCAGCGCGTCTGCGTACAACTGGCGGTACCCGCTGAAACCTGCGGAGGCAGATCCGCGCGGATGGTCCTTTTTATTGTCCCAGATTCCGAATGGGCTGACGCCGAATTTCATATACTTTTTTACACTGTGAATGCTGTCGGATATCGTTTTAATCAACAGGTTGACGTTATGTCGCCGCCAGTCGGCTACATTTTTGAAGCCATTTGGATATTTCCGGAATGTCTCGGCGTCCGGAATGGGCCTCCCGTTTTCAGGGTACGGGTAGAAATAATCGTCGAAGTGAACACCATCAATATCATAGTTGCGCACCACGTCCATGACAATCCCCGTGATGTATTCCCGCACCTCAGGTAATCCGGGGTTGAACAGTTTTTTTCCGCCATAGATAAAAAACCATTCCGGCTTTTGACGTGTAATATGGTCGCTCGTTGTGTTGGCAGGTATGAGGTCGAATGTAGCCCGGTAGGGATTGATCCAAGCATGCAGTTCCATTCCGCGCTTATGCGCCTCTTCAATGGCGAACTCCAACGGATCATAGAAGGGCGAGGGTTGCTGGCCGGGTTTTCCCGTAAGGAAGCGGCTCCAGGGCTCCCTGCTTTTGGCATAAAACGCATCGGCGGTAGGCCGTATTTGCAGGATCACGGCGTTCAGGCCCGCGCGCTGGTGGTTGTCCAACTGCTGGATTAGTTCAGCTTTCTGCTGTGCCGTGGTCAGATTGCTCGCTGAGGGCCAGTCGATATTCACTACCGTGGCGATCCATACCCCCCTCAGCTCACGCTTGGGCAGTACATCAGGGGGTGGGTGTGGAACCCCATAGTTGGATATGGAAATTAATAAAAAGAACGTAATCAGAAGGAAGTGCCGGCAGACACGAATCGTACTCATTTCCAATGTGGTCATCCGCACAAATCTAGCTCCAAAATTTGTAATTCAAAAATAATCACCGGCAAACCCTATCCGGTCCGTTATCCGGTGAAATAAAAGCGATACCTTTGTAAGTGCAAGGTTCAGAGAAAGAACGGGGAATGAAAGAGCAGATTTCCATTTTCGATATGTTCAAGGTGGGCATTGGCCCTTCCAGTTCACACACCTTAGGCCCGTGGCGTGCTGCGCAGCAATTTATTGCACAACTGATGGAAAAAGGGCTTCTTCAGCAAACGGAACGGGTTAAAATTCTGCTTTACGGATCGTTGGCAAAAACCGGGATTGGACATGGAACGGACTTAGCTGTGCTGCTTGGTCTTAGCGGTGATGATCCTGTGACGTGTCCCGTTAACGAGGTGATCCCCAAAGTTGCGGCCATCAAGGAGGGCCAACGTCTCCGATTGGCCGGATCACATGACATATCTTTTCGGTTTTCAGAAGATCTCCTGTTTTTATACGGGGAAAGCCTGCCGTTTCATCCGAATGCGGTGACCTTTCAGGCATTTCTGATGGATGGGACGGCTGTGAGTGAAACCTATTATTCCGTTGGCGGAGGATTCGTGGTATGCGAAGGAGCTATCGGCGAAACGTGGACAGATGTTGATTTACCGTTTCCGGTACAGAACGCACAGGACCTACTGGTCTGGTGCATGCGTACGGGACTGAAGGTTTCGGAGCTGGTGTTGGAGAATGAGCAGGCGTGGCGTTCTGAAGAGGAAACACGACAGGGAGTCCTCGGCCTTTTTCAAGTTATCAGCGATTGCATGTACAGGGGGTGCCATATCGAAGGCTCCCTGCCCGGCGGGCTGCACGTAGAACGCAGAGCCCACAAGCTTAATAGGCGATTGCTAGCTGGAAGGGTTTATTCCGACTACCGCAGCTGGACAGCAGCTATCCGGGCGGGAGGAAACACGTTTCCGTATATTCTTGATTGGGTGAGTTGCTTCGCACTTGCGGTCAATGAGGAAAATGCCTCGTTCGGCCGTGTTGTTACAGCTCCCACCAACGGAGCAGCAGGAGTAATACCCGCCGTGCTTCAGTATTTTATTACGTTTCACGACGGGCTGCAGGACGACCAGATTATCCAGTTTATGGCTACAGCGTCCGAAATCGGAAGCATCTTCAAAAAAGGGGCAACCATTTCCGCGGCCATGGGGGGGTGCCAAGCAGAGATCGGCGTGTCATCCGCCATGGCTGCGGGAGCCTTAACCGAACGCTTGGGCGGCTCGCAGCGTCAGGTGCTGATGGCTGCAGAAATTGCCATGGAACATCATCTGGGTATGACCTGCGACCCTATCGGGGGACTGGTGCAGATACCCTGTATTGAGCGCAATACCATGGGCGCCATTAAGGCGATCACGGCCGCACATCTAGCGCTCCAATCCAATCCGGATAAGGCTAAGGTTAGTCTGGATGCGGTGGTGAAAACCATGTGGCAAACGGCCCAGGACATGAATGCTAAGTATAAGGAAACGGCTGACGGAGGCTTGGCGGTGAATATTCCGTTAAGCTTGCCGGAGTGTTGATTTTTTCATTACTTTGTACTGTGCCGATTTTCATCAGTTCAATAGCTTCTGGAAGTAATGGCAATTGCTACTATATCGGCAATGGTCGTGAGGCTATTCTGGTGGATGTTGGTATTTCCTGCCGCGAAACAGAAAAGCGTATGGCCCGTCAGGGGTTGTCCATGCATCAGGTAAAGGCAATTTTCATTTCCCATGAACATACCGACCATATAAAAGGGCTTTGTGTGCTGGCCAATAAATATCAGCTTCCTGTTTTTATGTCTGACGGAACCCGGTCGGCTTGCCGATTGGCTATGCCTGACCGGCTGCTACATCCACTAACTGACCTTCATACCGTTTCAGTGGGCGACTTACATGTTACCTCGTTCCGCAAATACCACGATGCAGCCGAGCCGCACAGTTTCGTGATAAGCAGTGAGGGATGTACTGTAGGTGTATTTACAGATATAGGACGTGTCTGCGAGCGAGTAGTTCACTATTTTAGACAGTGCGACGCTGCTTTCCTCGAAACCAACTATGATGAGCACATGCTTATGCGCGGCAGGTATCCCTATTTTCTTAAAAACCGCATTCGTGGCGGTTTCGGCCATCTATCCAATACCGAGGCGTTGGATCTTTTCCGGCGGTATCGGTCGCCTAAACTAAGCCACTTATTCCTTTCGCACCTTTCCCGTGACAATAACGATCCTGACCTGGTATATAATTTGTTCAATGACCACTGCGGAGACACGGAAATTATCGTGGCCGGGCGGCATGCAGAAACTGGAGTTTATCCGTTGGAGAGACAGGATGTACCAGCGCAGAGGTTGATGATTGATCTTACGTTTTAGTTATCCGGTTAATAAATTTAGTCCATTCGGGCTGTTGACATTAGTTAAAAAGTTATACATATGCTATTCAATCGTTTAGTCCGTTTGACAAACCGGGTTTTGCCTGCGGCTACGTTTATTTTGCTGATCGCCGTTTCTTCCTGTAAGAAGCGGGATACCCCTGATCCAGATCCCACTGGCGAGGTTACCAATGCGGAAATTAACCGCTGGATTGTGGACACGATGCGATATTATTACTACTGGAATACCTCTATCCCGCAGGATAGAAACCTGAATTTCGATTTAGGTCCGGAGGAATTCTTTGAGACCGTTCTGAACAGACCCACTGATCGGTTTTCATGGATACAGAATGCGAAAGACTTGAAGGACGAATCCGCCGGTATTATCAAAACAAGCGGTCTGTCTCCGTCTTTTATTCTGAATGAGAATAACCGGGTGGTGATGGTGGTAAGGTATGTTCACAAAGGTTCGCCGGCGGATCTGAAAGGAATCAAAAGGGGGGATATGTTTCTGGGCATCAACGGAGAAAGTTGGCGCCTGTCGGGGAATTCAATTGCCAACGCGGACGCTTTGTTTGGAAACGAACCCTTTACGCTTGAAAAGGCTAAGCTCGTAGATGATGATCTGGAGCCAGACGGCTCCGTATCGCTGACACCTGTAGAAGGTTTCCGGGAGAATGCCATCCTGCTGGATAGTATTTTGGAGACACCGAATGGAACTAAGGTGGCCTACCTCTTTTATAATCGCTTTTTATTTGATCAGCAGCAGGCTCAGCAGCTGGTGGATGTTTTCGAAAAGTTCAAGGACGCCGGCGTCTCGGAACTGATTGTTGATGAAAGGTATAACCCGGGGGGCTACGTGGTTGCGGCCAGCCTTCTGTCTGCATTAATTCATCCTAACTTTGATATCAACAGTCCCTATATTCAATATGACTATAATGAAAACTTTGTTGATGCGACGGACACCTACGGTGACCTCTTCGGGAGGGAAAACGCGGACTTGGTTTCCCAGCGGAATCTTGGATTGAATCGTGTCTTCATCCTGGCAACCGGAAGTTCTGCCTCAGCAAGTGAACTATTGATTAACAATCTAAAGCCGTTTCTGGGGGCAAATGTGATTCACATCGGAGGGAAGACGGTGGGCAAGGACGAATTTTCCATAATGTGGGAGAGCTCTTCGCCGAGGTTAAAAGCGAATGATGAAACGGATTGGGGGATTCAGCCTATTGTCGGTAAATACAAAAATGCCAACGGGGAGGGCGACTTTGAGCGGGGGCTTATTCCCCAATATGCGGCGAATGAGGCGAATTATCCGTATGCGCCAATGGGATCTGCGCAGGACCGGTTGATAGCCGCTGCTTTGGGTATCATAGACCCCACCATAGCCAACCAACTGAAGTTAGAAATGGGGGTGCATGCGCAGAAGAAGCGGGTGGCACGGGAACTGACCGGGTTTAACGATCCTGCAGTTCGGCCCAGGCCGGTACAGAGCATTCCGTTACAGGACAGAAAACCGATAGATTTGCGTTAGGAGAGGTGAATTAATTCCATCCCAAATAAATCGGCAATATGACGTTTCAAGCGGCCTTTTACCGTTTCTATTTCTTGTGGTTTTCCTAGTTCCCGTTGGAGGGAAGTCACATCTTTGTCGTCGATTCCGCAAGGTACGATATTGCCAAAGTACGCGAGGTTTGTATTTACGTTGAATGCGAAACCGTGCATGGTTACCCAGCGACTGGCACGGACACCCAGCGCGCAGATCTTGCGTGCCCGCTCGCTGTCAGCGTCCAACCACACGCCCGTATATCCCGGATAGCGGCCGGCCGCTACGCCGTAATCGGCCAGCGTGCGTATAACTGCCTCCTCCAGCGTGCGCAGATACCGGTGGATGTCTGTAAAGAAGTTGTCGAGATCCAATATCGGGTATCCCACAATCTGTCCGGGGCCATGATATGTAATGTCGCCGCCGCGGTTAATTTTGTAAAAGGATGCCCGCTTTTCAGCGAGACCTTTTTCATCGAGGAGGAGATTCTCTGCTTTGCCGCTTTTACCCAATGTGTAAACATGCGGATGTTCGGTGAAAATGAGGTAATTTTTGGTTGGCCGGGCGGCTCCATGTTGGCGGTTTGCCGCTTTTTGTGCCGTCAACTCTGAAAATAGCACTTCCTGCCTGTCCCAGGCCTCGCGGTAATCCGTAAGCCCCCAATCTTCAAAAAAAACTTGTTTATTCGCCATCACCGATAACCTTGAAAGCTAATATAACAAATTATCGTAAGGATAACGTTTGGTGTGCATGGTCACCACCGTATCATAAAGCAGTTTTCTGAATTCCTTTATGTTAACTTTGTCTGTAGCGGAGATAAATACTGCCGGGCTGTTGTGTTTGGCCATCCAGCTATTCTTAAAATCCTCCATCTCCCCGGGATACGTATCAATTTTGTTAAATACGGTGATCGTGGTTTTGTCCAACGCGCCGAGATCTTTTAAGGTTTCATTTACTGCTCGGATGTGGTCTTCAAAGCTGGGATGTGAAATGTCAACCACATGAAGCAGGATATCTGCCTCACGGACCTCATCAAGCGTGGATTTAAAGCACTCTACCAAGTGGTGGGGTAGCTTACGTATGAACCCCACCGTATCAGACAGTAAAAATGGCAGGTTGTCAATGACAACTTTGCGTACCGTTGTATCCAGTGTGGCGAACAGTTTGTTTTCAGCAAACACATCCGATTTGGAGATGAGGTTCATCAGAGTCGACTTTCCTACATTGGTATATCCGACCAGCGCCACACGGATAAGTTGTCCGCGATTTTTTCGTTGCGTTTCTGCCTGGCGGTCGATGGATTTCAACCTTTCTTTCAGCAGGGCGATTTTATTGAGGATCATCCGGCGGTCACTTTCAATCTGACTTTCACCGGGGCCACGCATACCGATTCCTCCCCGTTGCCGTTCCAAGTGGGTCCACATTCTTGTCAGGCGGGGAAGAAGGTATTGCAATTGAGCCAGCTCGACCTGCGTTTTCGCCTGCGCTGATTTCGCGCGACGGGCAAAAATATCGAGAATCAGGTTACTACGATCCAGGATTTTTACGTTTAGCTCTTTTTCAATATTGCGTAATTGCGAAGGTGACAGTTCGTCATCAAATACCACAATGTCTATTTCTTCTGCTTTTACATATGCCTTGATCTCGTCCAGTTTCCCCGTACCCACAAACGTGGCGCGGTCCGGGTGCTGCAGTTTTTGCGTAAACACTTCCTTAACGATACCTCCCGCGGTATCAACCAGAAAGGCTAACTCTTCCAAATATTCCCGCTCTTTATCCTCGGTAGAGTCAGGCAGAATAATGCCCACTAAAACAGCAGTTTCAGGTTGTATAGCGGTATCAAAAATCTTTTGCTTGGCCATGTATTAAATTTTAGCATTAACGATGAAAAGGAAATCCCGGTGGCGCTTGTCACAAGCGGCGCGCACTTACAGTTGTCAAAAAGAATTACATGGCGTTATAAATTACAAAAAACAAAGATAAAGGTTTCGCACAAAAGAAAAAAGCCCTGAAACGGGGAGAATCAGGGCTTTCAAACTAACCAATTATAAACCTAAATTATGAAAAGACAATTCTGTACGAACGGTTGATCAACAACCGTGCCAAAAAACAAATGTTTAGATTGCATATTGGTGAGCGGATGATTTGGTTCAGAAAGAATATGGTTGGCTTCTGAAAGCGACCAGCAACGCTTACGAGAAGCAAGTTTTTGATTATATTATAGCCCAAAAAGACCGCATGCCCCGGGTGGCATTACGATATGCAATTGAGAAAATGCCAAAAAGCATGAGGGAAGAAGCCATGCGGAGGGAGTAGTAACCGAAAAATGCGTCGGCTTTCTGCTTCGGGCATGGTCCTTATACAGCCGTCGAAGTTCGACGGTGCGACGGTGGACTGAGTTTGAGAGCATTGTGCTCTACAACAAAATGCCTGTCCACGGGAACAGGTAAGGGTCCTGTTTGCTGAATGTCAGATTAGTGTGATGGAGGCTGCTGCGGAGATATTCTGAATATAAATCACTAACTTTGCGTTTATGATCGAACTACCTGTCATCCCGGCGCATCAGTTGCAACGTAAGCCCGACTGGCTGCGCGTAAAGCTTCCCGTGGGCAAGGAATATCGGCACGTACGTGGTTTAGTGGACGAACATAAGCTGCACACCATCTGCGAAAGTGGCAACTGCCCGAACATGGGCGAGTGTTGGGGAGCAGGAACTGCAACATTCATGATCCTCGGTAATATCTGTACCCGTTCGTGTTCGTTTTGTGCAGTAGCCACCGGCCGACCTTTAGCGGTTGATTGGGATGAGCCCAACCGGGTTGCACAGTCGGTCAAACTTATGCAGGTAAAGCATTGTGTCATTACGTCGGTCGATCGTGATGACCTGAAAGACGGTGGCTCTACCATCTGGGCGGAAACCGTCAATGCTATTCGCCGTGAAAGTCCCGGGACGACACTAGAGACGCTTATACCCGATTTCAAAGGCGTTTGGGAAAATTTGGATCGGGTGCTCGCGGTACGGCCTGAAGTAGTTTCACACAATCTGGAAACCGTGCGTCGACTCTCTCGCGAGGTGCGTATACAGGCCAAATATGATCGTAGCCTGGAATGCCTGCGCCGGATTTCCGCTGCCGGACTCCGCACCAAGTCAGGTATCATGCTGGGCTTTGGCGAAACCGAAGCTGATGTCATAGAAGCCATGACGGATCTATACCATGCAGGGGTCCACATTCTTACCCTGGGGCAATACTTACAGCCCACGAAAGTGCATCACCCGGTGGTGGAATGGGTTACACCTGATCAATTCAAATATTATCAGGAAGTAGGCCTGAGCATGGGATTCAAATATGTGGAAAGTGGACCGTTGGTACGCTCCTCGTATCACGCCGAAAAGCACCTGTTTGACATGCAATAGTCAACGGATAATTTCACTTACATGCTTGCGTATATTTTCGGCAATCTTATCAATGGGTAAGTCGTCCGGATCTTCCCCGAAAGGGTCTTCAATGGATTCGGCAATAATTTCCAGTGAGGCCATCACATAGAACACAAAGGGAACGGCGGCTGCGACGAAATAGCCCATGGAAAACACATAGCCCAAGGGCAACGTAAGGACATAAATAATGATAAACTTTTTGATAAATGAGCTGTACGACCACGGAATGGGCGTATTCTTGATCCGCTCACAGGCACCACATATATCCGTAAATGCCATCAATTCCGTATTGATCACGATCAGTTGATCGCCGCTTAGGATCCCTTGTTTATATAAGCGGTTAACACGGCTGTACATCAACGCTGCCAGTTGATTGGGACCGTGTTTACGGTTGTCTAAACTTTCGAACTCCGGGTGGGCTTTCTCATCCAGCATAAAACGGGTCTTGTTGGAGCGCAAATGCTCAAACAGGGTATGAGCAAACATTGGAATCGTCTTTTCGAAGAAGTCGCGGTTCGCTTGATCCTCAGGGCCCAGGAATGCGTCAATCTTGACAGCTAAATTGCGGCTGGCGTTGGTAAGGGCTCCCCACTGCCGCCGTGCTTCCCACCACCGATCGTAAGCAGTATTTGTCCTGAAGACTAGGAGGATGGACATGACAAATCCCAATAGGTTATGTAGGATCGTGATGTTTTTCACCCAGCTACGTTCCGAAAGCTTCAGGTATTCCAGTTCCCAGTAGGCGATTCCCCAGGAGTAGACGGCCATGGCTACCAGCAGGGGAAACAATTTGCGAACGGTATCGGATTTATAAAGCGTAAAGGTGGCATGAAGCCAGTCTTTAGGGTTGTAGACAATCATATCGCAAACTTAGCGAAATCTCACAGATTTGCTTCAGGGCGTATAAGCGGCCGGCAAAAAAATCTTACTTTTACGAGGTTAACTGACACAGTATGACTATACGTTCGATTACGTGGAATAAGACGTTAGTGGCCCTTGGTTTGCACCTGGCCCTGGCAGGTACGGCGCAGGAGATGAAAACCGACCGGAAGCTGGAAGCGAAGCTCGCTGGGCTGTGTTCTTCGTTCGAGGGAACGGTGGGTGTGTATGTTTATCACTTACGGACGGGAAAACAGGCCGGATACCAGGCGGACACGATTTTCCCGACGGCAAGTATCGTAAAGGTACCGATCCTGGTAGGATTGTTTGACAAAATCGAAAAAGGAGAATTACAGTATCATCAGCCACTGGTATACCGTGATTCCATCAAATACGGTGGATCTGGTTTGATGCAATATTTCAAGGACAGCACGGTGACCAATGTTCGGACGTTGGCAGCGCTGATGATCACATACAGTGATAATACGACCGCCCTTTGGTGCCAGGCTCTGGCCGGTGGCGGCGAAGCCATCAATCGGCTTCTCGAACAACTGGGGATGCAATATACGCGTGTTAATTCGCGCACTCCCGGGCGGGAATCCGACAGGGAGCGTTTTGGGTGGGGCCAGACCACACCCCGCGAGATGGCTCAGCTCCTCGCCAGGATACGGAACGGCGAAATTGTCAGCCCCGCCGCCAGTGAACGTATGTACCGTTTGATGGGTACGATTTTTTACGACGACTATGCCCTGTCGCAGGTGCCTCCTTATGTTAAAACCGCCAGCAAACAGGGAATGGTCAATGACTCCCGATCCGAGCTGGTCATGGTAAATGCGCCCCACGGTGACTATGTGTTCTATATTGGGACCAAAGATAATCAGGATAAACGATGGACCGCCGACAACGCTGCGTGGCAATTGGCCCGCTCGGTATCCCGGATGTTATGGGAATATTTCGAGCCCAATGATGGCTGGGAGGCACCCGCAGGGAGTGAACGATACCTCGATGGATTGGGATATTAACATGGATATACAGGAAACGTTTATTGACACACCCCTTGGCGTAACGCGGATCACTGGAAATGAGGATGGACTCACGTCGGTCTCGGTGTTGCCCGTGGGAACTCCGGCGCCTGTATGTTCTATGCCCGGGGTGTTGTTACCCGCTGTGACACAACTACAGGAGTATTTCTCCGGCAAGCGCACCGCTTTTCAGCTCTCCTTAAACCCCATCGGCACATTGTTTCAAAAAAGGGTGTGGAATGAGCTGCAGAATATCCCATACGGGAAGACCATTACGTATGCGGAACTTGCCCGAAGGCTTGGAGACATGAAGGCGATACGAGCGGTGGCTGCCGCTAATGGCCGAAACCCCTTCTGGATCGTCGTTCCTTGTCATCGCGTCATCGGCCGCGATGGGGAACTTACTGGTTATGCAGGGGGGCTATGGCGTAAGAAATGGCTGCTCGAATACGAAAATCCCTATAAGCAACCGTCGCTGTTCGCCTGATAATCACTTCGTGGATAAATCTATTTTCACAGAGAAATGAAAACGATGACCGCTGTACCGCCGCTAAAAATACTTAAAGCCTCTGCAGGATCCGGAAAGACGTTCAGTCTTACGGCTCACTATTTAACTTTACTTTTCTCTGGGGAGAGCAAGTACCGGGAAATTCTGGCTGTGACGTTTACCAACAAGGCAACGGCCGAGATGAAGGGGCGTATCCTCGGTGTATTGCGGGCGCTGGCCAAAGGCGATGGCAGCGGCAAGGACGGCGCTACTGGTTATAGAGAAATCCTGCTAAAAGCTTATCCACAATGGGATGTCGTCACACTGCAACATCGCGCAACCGAAGTGTATCGCAAAATTTTGCATGACTATAGCCGCTTTGCAGTCACTACCATTGACGGTTTCACCCAAAAGGTAATCCGCGGTTTTACCTTTGAGTTGGGTATCGAAGCAGGATATAAGCTCGAGATGAATATCCGGAAGGTCAAGGCTGATTTGGTCTTGCGGCTAAACCGGTTGTTGGATGAACGGCCCGACCTGCTGCAGTGGATCATGGACTATGCACAAACCCGCATTGACCGGGATGAAAACTGGAATTACCGATGGGCATTGAGCGATCTCGCATCGGAGATCTTTAAGGAGGATTTTCAGGATTTTGACAGGGCCGTATCCGGAATTCCCGGACAGGAATTGTTTGCCAGCCTCGATAGCTATTGCAAGGCAGCCATCAAACAGTTCGAGGATGATTTTGAAAGGTTGCTTAAATCAGCCGCGGACAAATTTGCTGCATCCGGTGTAGATGTGATGGATCTGGTCGGTAAGTCGCGTAACCAACTTGGTAAGTTAGGTAATCTATCGGCCCAAAATCCCTACGATGTGGTCAAGAAATTGAGGAAATACATTCGCAATCCGGACGAGTGGCAAAAGGGTGGGCTAACGGGTGGAGTGGCTGTCTTGTATCAGGAGGTGAACCCCTTGCTGGAAAAAATAGATCAACTTTACACCGACCGGAGCGGCGACTATTACCTCGCAAAAGCGATTGACGAAAATCTATACTATTTGCGTCTGCTCAAGGAAATGAGCGCGCTGCTGGCAGAATGGCGCCGTGATAATGGCGCTCAGCTCATAAGCGATGCCCAGATTCTGCTCAACCATATCGGCCTGAACGAATCTGGCGACCCTACCTTCATCTGGGAAAAGACCGGCAACCGTTTCCGACATTTCCTGTTTGACGAGTTTCAGGATACCTCACGCAGGCAGTGGGACAACCTGCGGCCGCTATTGATCAATGCCATGGGCAATGCATCCGGTCGGTACAGTGAACACCTCATCGTGGGCGATGTCAAGCAAAGTATTTACCGTTGGCGGAATGGTGACTGGCGAATCCTGCTGAACAGGATAGAGCAACAGATTGGCGGTGCATTCCATACCGAAGATATTTCGCGGCTCATTCAGAACGAAACGCTGGATACGAACTATCGCAGTTATGAACACGTTGTTGCCTTCAATAACGTGGTGTTCGCCTCTGCACCTCGCTGGTTACAGCAAAAGTTGAACGATCGCATCCTTTCCGAGTTGGGGGAAGAAGAGTATCAAAAGTGGTGGGCATCGTCCGACAATCATGACACAATCATACGGGCATATAGTGACAGCTGGCAGCAGCTGCCAGCTTCCGCCTCACGGAAGGGGGGGTGTGTACAGGTGGACTTTATCGAAGTGGGAAGCAATAACCACCGCGCTAATGCGGTGAAGGAAGAGGCTCTTGGGCGGATGGCGGAAAGACTTACGGAGTGGATATCTACAGGCGTGTATCGTCCGGGCCAGATAGGTATCCTTGTACGGACAAACAGTGAAGCCCGCGAGGTCATCCAATACCTGTTGGACCACCAGCGCAAATCCGGTATTATGTTCGATGTAATCTCCGGCGACGCGCTGTCTTTAGCTAATCACCCCGCCATCCGGCTCCTCATTGATACACTCCGGGCGATGGTGGGGAAGCTGCCTGATATGGCACTTTACGTCGCCAATACCATCCGCCTATATAGCCAACTGACTGGAAGTACAGGAACTGTTCTTGCCAACGATTGGCTGAAGATAAGTAGCTGTACACCGGCTAAACTCGGCGGTCTGCTGCCGGAACCACTTTGTGCCCATTGGGAGCAATGGTCGCAGCTTCCGCTGGCCGAACTTGTGGAGTCGCTCATTGTGGCTTTTCAACTTCAAGGCCATCAGGAGAGCCTGCCGTATCTCTTCGCCTTCCGGGATCTTGTGGCCGGCTTCACTGCGAATGGCGAACGGGGAATACCGGCATTCCTTACCTATTGGGAGGAAGAAGGGGCCGACCGGACGTTGCCCCCTAGCGGCGAAGTCCAGGCGGTGGAAGTCATGACCATTCATAAATCTAAGGGGCTGGCGTTTGACGTGGTGATGATACCGTTTTGCAGCTGGCCGGTAGACGGGCGCTCACATGCAAATTTTTGGGTAAGTACTGAGGAAACACCTTATTCCCTTCTCCAAAAAACGCCGGTGAAATATAAAAGTGACCTTGGAAAGTCCCGGATATACCGCGCATATTATGAGGAGATGCTTTTTAATTATATGGACGCGCTGAATACTTTGTATGTGGCAACAACCCGCGCCCGCAAGCATTTATACATTTCTGCTCCCAACAAAAAAGGTGATGGAGAGATTAGTGCGTTATTAGCCGGCGACTTACTCCTTGAAACTCTCCCAGAGATGGCCGACAGACTGGAGGTAACCTTCCATCAGGGGATTCAGGTCGGGCATGTGGTTCGGGAAGATACAGCAGAGCCTGAAACGCCGGCAGGCAAGGGTTGGTCGTTCGACTACTATCCGGTATCAACCCGGATGAATGAAGAACTCGCCAGACCCGATATACAACCGGAACTTGACAGGGTACGGCTGGACGCCGCAAAGCGGTATGGCCAACTGCTCCATGAACTGTTGGCGCGGGCGGCATCAGCAAGTGAACTGGAAACTTGCCTGGATATGTTACAAGCAGAGGGTAAGCTCCGAAGGCAGGAGCGTGCGGAGGTGCTGTCCCTGGCGTGGAATACGTGGCACCACCCGAAATTGGAAAGATGGCTTAGCGGCGATTATGAACATTGGAATGAACGTAGTATCATCCTGCCTAACGGGAGGACCCTCCGTCCGGACAAGGTGTTGATACGGCAGGATGAAACCATCGTGTTGGATTTCAAGTTTACGCAGCACGAAGACGAAACACATCTCAGACAGGTGGTCAACTACCAACTGGTCTTGCGTGAAATAGGCATGCCGAATGTAAAGGGTTATCTTTACTACGGTGCTTTGGAGAAGTTGGTAGAGGTTTGAGGGCAGAAACAGATATAAGAGTATGATTTTATTTTTGCACGAAATACAAGTCCGATAAAAATGCTTCCTTTCCTCCAACAAGTAGCTGCTGATTTACTGTCGCGTTTCGGCGATGAACTGAAGGACGTGGCCGTGGTGCTGACCAACAAGCGGCCCATTGTTTTCCTCCGTAAACACTTGGCTGACCTTGTCGGTAAGCCGCTTTGGAGTCCCTCATTTTTTACCATACAAGAGTTCTTACGCCAATCGTCGGCGCTGCCGGAGGCAAGTCCGCTTACTCAGTTTTTTATCCTTCACCGCCTGCATAACGAACTGCTGCGGGAGGAGGGACGTCCGGAAGAGACGCCGGACGAGTTTTATCCGCTGGCGGAAACCATTCTTAGTGATTTCGCACAGCTTGATTATGACCTGGTGGTACCCGAAGCGGTTTATACCGAATTGCGGGACATTGCGCTGCTTCAGCAGCGGTTTCCGCACTTGTCGGCCGAACAGCAAAAGTTCATGCGCCAGTTCTGGGAATCTTTTTCCGTGGGAAAGCAGACCGCCATACAACAGAAATTCCTGCAGCTCTGGGGACGGCTTCCCATACTGTATCGACGGTTTAAAGACGAATTAACCCGGCAGAGGCTGACTACCACCGCAGGGATTTATCGTGATCTTGCCGAGGGAAGGGGATCGAATCCCGGATTCATTGATCATTACAGGGCAACTGTATTTGTGGGGTTCAATGCGCTCAGTCAGAGTGAGATAAGGTTGTTCACACACTGGCAGGAATCCGGAAAGGCGCTTTTCTATTTTGACGCGGATGCATATTACCTCGAAGATGACCTACACGAAGCGGGCTTATTTCTTCGAAGGAATCTCCGTCAATACGGGCTTAAGAATGCCTTGGGTGATGTGCCGGCGGTGCTGGGCAATAAAACGGGGCGTATTACGCTAATGGCAGCTTCAGGCAGGGTGGCACAGGCTAAAGTGTTGGCAAATGTATTGGCGGACAAGCCTGAAGAACCCGCGGTGCCCTCAAGTACAGCTATCATTCTAGCAGACGAGAACCTGCTTATACCGGTCCTGCAAAGTTTGCCGGAAGGCATAGAATTTAACGTAACCATGGGGTACCCGTTAATGCAGTCCACGCTTTTCGGATTCATCGATCTTTGGTTGAGTATCCAGCAACAACTGGGAGCCAATCGCGGATTTACCGTGCATCATCAGGATGTGAAGGCGGTGATTATGCACCCATTAAGCGGGATACCGGCGAATGAACGGGAAACCTTATTAGAAAAAATAGCTAACCATGAGTGGCTGGAAGTACCCACGGCCGAACTGCGGTTGGTGACGGCCAGTTATCCCCCCTTTTTTACACCACAGTCCGGCAATGGCCAAGTCCTTCAGGCGCTTCACGAATTGCTGGACGGCGTGCTGGAATATCGGGGACGTACGCATCAGCTCCACCATCTGGAGGCAGTACTGATCGTAGCGGTCAAAAAGGCTCTTAACTTCCTGGAAGAGGGGCTGACACACCAGCCGGATTTGCAAATAACCTTCCTCGCCGCACTTATCCGGAAAGCCTTACTCCGCGTATCAGCGCCCATTGAGGGGGAGCCCCTGAAAGGGATACAGATCATGGGACTTCTGGAAAGCCGGTGTCTCGACTTTGATGAGCTGTACATCTTGGGGGCGAACGAAGGAACGCTGCCCAACACCAGCCTTGTCCCCAGCTTTATCCCCGATTCCGTACGGCGGGGCCACGGCCTGCCGGTGCTGGAGAATCAGGATGCCTTATCAGCCTATTTGTTTTATCGGCTGCTACAATTTCCAAAACGTATCACGGTGGTATACAACGCCGTGGTGGACGACAGCAATAGCGGCGAAGTGAGCCGCTTTGTCAGGCAGCTTGCCTTCGAAAGCCGGTTTTCGCTGGACCAGTGTACACACCATCAGCCTATCCGGACCATCGCTCCATCCGACCCGCTTGAAATCCCCAAAAACGGGGAAGTGTGGAATAAACTAATGAAGTATGTAGAAAACGACAATCCGAATCGCCCAAAGCTTTCTGCTTCGGCACTGACCACTTATTTGCAATCGCCGCTCCTTTTTTTTCTGAAATATGTAGCCGGTATAAAGGAGCCTCCAAGGGTAACCGAAGAGTTTGAGATGAACCGTTTGGGTACGGTAGTACACCTCGCTATGCAGGATGTCTATGAAACCTTAAAAGCTGCTGACGAATTAATTACGGCTGACCGGATCCGGAAAAAGATCCGTGAACTTCCTGAAATATGTCTCCGGGCGCTGTCAAAAGTTATTTATGAGGATGCCGCCATTTTACGGGCACCCAACAGCATGCAGCGCATCCTACTGAAAGTGGCTGAAGAGTATACTTCGGTATTTCTCAATTATGACGCAACCCATGCGGCACCGCTGCGGATTGTGGAACTGGAGAATGACCGCGATTATGTTTTTCCGTTTCCGATAACCGTGCAGGGAACGCCACGGACCATTACGCTCTACGGAATTATCGACCGCGTGGATGAAGTAAATGGAAAAACGCGTATTGTCGACTATAAAACCGGGCGCGACGAGGTGAAGTATCAAGGGTTTGAAACACTCTTTGCGCCATTGTCTGACAAAGGTAACAAAGCGATGATCCAGACGTTGTTTTATACCTATGTATATGAGCAGGTATCCGGTAGACGTGCCGTGGAGCCTAACCTGTACGTCGCCCGGAGACTTCGTAGCGAGGGGCCGCTGTTTTACAGAAGCGGTAGGGGTAAGTTCCCGGCTGAGGGGGCGGAGCTGGAAGAAATAAAAGCGCATTTTGTTACATTCCTCCGGCAGACGCTTGAGGAACTGTTTAATCCGGAAATTCCGTTCCGCCACAATCCCGACGCGCTGGTTTACCCGGGGGATCCTTATAGGGAATTTTTAAACCAAATGCAAGAGGAAGCCGATGACGCGGATTAAGAGGATACTCTGGCCTGTTCAATGGACAATTGCTGGGCTACCTTCCCGGCGACTTCCAGAAACGCCGCAGCAATAGGGTTGTCATTGTTCATCATCACCGGAAGTCCGCTGTCACCGGAATCGCTGATGCTCTTGACAAGGGGAATCTCTCCAAGGAACGGAGTTCCAAATCGTTCCGCCAGTTGCTTTCCACCATCTTTACCAAAGATATAATATCGGTTATCGGGTAGTTCGGCGGGCGAGAAGTAAGCCATGTTTTCTACAACTCCTAACAGCGGGATATTGATGGAGTCCATAAGAAACATTCCTACGCCCCGCACCGCATCCGACAGGGCCACTTGTTGTGGCGTCGTCACGATGACGGCTCCCGATATCGGAAAGCTCTGGGCAACGGTAATGTGGACATCCCCGGTACCCGGGGGAAGATCAACGACCAGATAATCCAGTTCGCCCCAATCGGCATCGTTAAAAAGCTGTTTGACCGCCGTACTGACCATCGGCCCACGCCAAGGTACCGGCTGATTGGGGTCAGTAAAGAAGCCGATTGAAAGAAGTTTCAATCCGTACTTTTCAATGGGCTCTATTTTGGTTTTCCCATCTTCGGTTTTGGAAGCCTTCGGCCGGGTACCTTCCAAACCAAACATGATGGGCAGAGACGGGCCGTAAATGTCAGCATCGATCAGACCTGTTTTTGCTCCCATTGCCTGCAACGCGAGGGCAAGGTTAGCGGCTATCGTGGATTTGCCCACTCCGCCTTTACCGGACGCGACCAGGATGATATTTTTGATGTTTGGCAACTGGCTGCTCCGGTTGCCTATGACACGGGAAGTCATAGTGATGTCGACAGCAATATTTTTATCCACAAACAGGGCTATGGCGTTTCGGCAGGCATGTTCAATGTGCGCCTTTAACGGACATGCAGGAGTGGTAAGTACCACGTCAAAGCGGATCTTTGACGGTGTTATTTCCACGTTTTTGATCATGTTCAGCGTGACCAGGTCTTTTTTAAGATCGGGGTCATCCACATGGCTTAATGCATGTAATACCTGTTCTTTTGTAATCATTTGCACTCCTTGTTTGAGGGAATACAAAGCTACGTAAACACGAACACAAACTTGTCATATCTTTGTTTTTAATAAGAATTATCCCGTATTTAGGTGCAGAATTGTTGGGGTGTATGATCACAAGGAAACAGCTTATTATTGGAGGGTGTGTTATTGGTGTATTGCTTTTGGCGGCTGTCATTGGCTTTACGATAGCTTACCACAAGCGGGAAGCTTTGTTGGCTGCCAACCTGGCTAAAGTAAAGAATCGGCTGGCAAATGATTATCAACTAAATCTTTCCATCGGAAAAGCTTACTTTTCCGGGCTGACAACCGTCACGCTTGAGCAGATTGCGCTCGCGCCGGAAAACCGTGGACGATTGGCCGAGGTAGCTGAGGTTTCGATAAGTCTGAAACTCTTACCCCTGATTACCGGAGATGTCAAGTTCGGGCGCCTCCGTGCACACAGCACACGGGTCGAACTGGTCAAAAAGGACAGTATCAGTAACTACGACTTTTTGTTTGCAACGAACGATTCGGTGCCCCGACAGCCGCTGCCTTCCGGGCAGACAGGTGAAACTGAAACGTTTAACATGGCTCAAGCGGCAAACCGCTTGCTAAATAGCATCCTCTACAAAATACCGGATGACATGGAGGTGCGCGATTTTTTATTGACCTACCGCGATGACAGTACCCAGCAGCGCATTAGCGTGCCAAAGGCGGATATAGATAACGGCAATCTGACTTCCGCTGTGTTCCTTAATGACAATAAGGCTGCCTGGAAGGTATCGGGAAAGCTCAACCCCGATAGACGGCAGTTAACGATTAAAGTGCATGCTAACGGCCAAAAAATAGCCCTGCCGTTGCTCGAGCAGAAGTTTGGGCTGAAGTTGAGTTTTGACACCATCGAAGCCCAACTCCGGGAGGTTTATTGGACAAATAATGAGTTCCTGCACATCAAGGGAAACTGGATTGTAAAAAACCTTTATATCAACCATTGGCGTATTGCCCAAAAAGATGTAACTGTGCCTGATGCCCGGGTCGATGCCGAGGTTATTGTAGGCAACCATCACGTTGAACTGTCCAAAGCTTCAACGATTTCAGTGAAGAAGTTAGAGATTCATCCCTACATCCGATACAGTACAGCACCTGAACGAACGTATACGGTAGAACTCGAAACGCCGGAGATGGACGCCCAGGATCTCTTTGATGCTTTCCCGGAAGGACTGTTTGAGTCATTGGATGGAATAAGGGTGTCCGGCCGGATTCAATACTCATTAAAGGCGATGCTGGATACCAGCAATCCCGACAGTGTACAGTTTCATTCCAGTATGGAGCAGAAAGACTTTAAAGTCAACGCCTGGGGGAATGCACGTATCCCCAAGATTAACAGTACGTTTATTTATACACCCTATGAAGACGAGAAGCCGGTGCGAGAGATTGTGGTGGGGCCGGAAAATCCTAATTTTGTTCCGCTGAACGAAATATCGCCTTACCTTCGAAATGCGATCCTGACAACGGAAGATCCTTCTTTCTTCAGTCATAATGGCTTCGTGGAAGAGGCCATCCGTACTTCCATTGCTACCAATTACAAAGAAAAGGCATTTAAGAGGGGCGGAAGTACCATTTCAATGCAGTTGGTGAAGAATGTGTTCCTTAATCGGAACAAGACATTGGTTCGGAAACTTGAAGAAATTCTGATCGTATGGTTAATGGAAAGTACCCGGGCTGTCAGCAAAGAACGAATGTACGAAGTATATCTTAATATTATCGAATGGGGGCGTAACGTGTACGGCATCACGGAAGCTGCCCGGTATTATTTTGGAAAGCATCCCTCACAGCTTACGCTAGGGGAGAGTATTTACCTTGCAAGCATCGTCCCCCGGCCGAAGACAGGGCTGTATTCGTTTAACTACGAAGGAAGGCTTAAACCTTATATCGAACGGTACTTCAGCTATATTGGGAATATTATGGTTAGAAGGGGACTGGCGCCGCCGGATTCATTGGGAAGCTTTGGGTTCTATGCCGTGAATTTGAGGGAGCCCTTGCGACCACAGAGACCTACCACCGTTGACACCCTCCAGTTGGAGACACCACCAACCGATTTTGACGCAGAGTTGGAGGAGGTGCGGGGATTATTGGACCGGATCTTCCGAAGAGATCCTGGAGAGGGGGAGGAACCATGAGAATGACGATTAATCAACGCGAGTTTGAACGCGCCATCGATTATAACCAGATTAAAAAGCGGATCCGGCTCATCGGTGTTCAGCTCAATGTTGTTTATGAAGGTCTCCATCCGGTTTTTGTCGGCGTATTGAACGGTTGCTTCATGTTCATGGCGGACCTGATGAAGGAGATCCATATTGCCAGCGAGGTATCGTTCGTTAAATTGGCTTCTTATGACGGGACGAAGAGGCGGCAAACAGTAAATGAATTGATTGGCCTGGGTATGGACTTGAGGGGCCGGGAGGTGGTTATCGTCGAAGATATCGTTGATACCGGACATTCATTAAAACATACGTTGGACCTGGTAGAAGCACAACAACCTGCCTCTGTTGCGGTATGCACGTTGTTGCTTAAACCAGACGCTTTGCAGCATACATTTACCAATATTGCATATGTTGGTTTTGAAATTCCTGATGAGTTTGTCGTTGGGTATGGATTAGATTATAACGGAGTGGGGCGGAATCTAAAAGATCTTTATAAGGAAGTTAAGATTGCAGGTATCGGTTGACACAGTGCGCGCCAGTTCGTTGCAAACGTTCTCCAAAGTTGGAATAAATATTGTATTCCATATAAGAATAACGCGTGTGGAATGAAAAAAAATGTTCCGATTACAGCGCTTGTGTCCAAAAGCACATTCACTGTGAACCCGTGGGACCGGTTAAGTAGGGTCTATCGGTTAATGAAACGGCATAACTTAAGCCACGTTCCAGTAGTTGAGGCAGAAAAGATCGTTGGCATTATTAGCCGGCGAGACATCCTTCATTTGGGATTCGGCTATGCTTATGAAGGCCGTGAAGATGTGGAAATCGGAATTTTTGACATGCTTCAGGCAGATCAGGTGATGGTGAAAAATCCAGCTCTGGTGTCGTTGGATGCGTTCGTGGAAGAGGTGGCCAAATTGCTGGCGACGAGCGAAATGCTGGCGCTACCGGTTATAGATAGAACAAGCAAAGTAACAGGCATTATTGATGTCCACCAGGTTGTACTTTTTCTGCTGGAGTAAATAATCATTCAATTTCTACTGCCGGATCCCAAAAGGCCACCGTAAAATCTCTTACGCGATCGTCTACGATCACCACTCCTTCATTTTCCAAAAGTTGTTGCATTAAGGTAGGAGTTCCGAAAGCCATCTTTCCGCTAAGTACGCCGTTGCGATTCACCACCCGGTGCGCAGGAACAGGGGGGTGTGCCATGTGGGCAGCACGCATTGCCCATCCAACCATACGTGATGAACCCCCAGCCCCAAGTGACCGGGCAATCGCACCGTAGGAGGTTACCCTGCCTTCGGGAATTTGCCTGACAATCTGGTAAACCTGCTCAAAGAAGTTGGGGGTGTCCATCCGATATCGATATCGTTTTCGTAAAAAAAGCGTTCAGTGTGATAGAATTACGGTCAAATTCGCTAATATTGACGTGCGATCAAGTATAAGCGTAACCATCACAAAGGTAAGATAATGAAGTGTATACAGCAAATCTACAATTTCCTGACCAGTGTGCCGGGCAGAACCGTGAACATCATGATAGGGGCGGGTTTGACCTTATCCTCCTGTACCGGACATTCCGGAGGCTGGAAGCCTTTGTTTGATGGAAAAACACTCGAAGGATGGCATTCGGTGGGCGGAGAGGCACCTTACGCGGTGGAGGATGGGGCGATAGTGGGAACAATGACCGCCGGAACGCCGAATTCCTTTTTGGTGACGGATGCGGAGTACAGTGATTTCATTCTCGAACTAGAGGTGAAGCTGGAAGGGGAAACCACCAATTCCGGCGTCCAAACACGCAGCCACCTTGATAAAGAGGCTTTTAGCGGAAGGGGGCGTGTGTACGGCCGGCAGGTGGAAATAGATCCGTCGCCACGTGCGTGGACAGGAGGAATCTATGACGAGGCGCGCCGCGGATGGCTGTATCCACTGGATTTGAACGAGTCGGCGAAAGAAGCTTATAAAAAGGATGAGTTTAATCATATCCGGATCGAGGCCATCGGCAATGAAACGAAAACCTGGCTAAACGGCGTGCCCGTAGCCTACGTGATCGATACGTTAGACGACTCTGGTTTTATCGGCTTACAGGTGCATGGTATAAATGATAAAAAGCTAGCCGGAAAAAAGGTTTATTTTAAAAACATTCGCATTCAGACCGAAGATCTCGAACCCAGGGAGTTTCCAAGCGGGGTGTACGCGGTAAACCTCGTGCCTAACACTCTGTCGGAGTACGAGAAGCAAAGCGGTTATGAGTTATTGTTTGACGGAAGTGGACCGTCGGGGTGGGTGGGTGCGCATAGTGATTCTTTTCCCGAGCATGGATGGGAAATAAAGGACGGAGTTATCACCGTTCTCCCGTCGGACGGAGGCGAGTCGACCAACGGAGGGGATATCGTGACAGTTGATCAATTCAGTGCGTTCGATCTGTCTTTTGAGTTCAGACTGACAGAGGGTGCCAACAGCGGCGTGAAATACTTCGTAACCCTAGCAGAAAACAACACGGGGTCCGCCATAGGGCTTGAATATCAGGTGTTGGATGATGAACGACATCCGGATGCCAAAATGGGGAGAGATGGAAACAGGACGCTTTCTTCCCTATACGATCTCATTACAGCTCAGAAAACCAGGCGATCTACCCGTAAGATCGGTGAGTGGAATAAAGGGCGGATTGTCGTGGAACCGGATAACACGGTAACCCATTACCTCAATGGTGAAAAGGTATTGTCATACAAGCGTGGTTCGGAGGAGTATAAAAAGCTCGTGAGCGAGAGTAAATACAGGAAATGGGAGAATTTTGGCGAGGCAGAGGCAGGTCATATCCTTCTACAGAATCACGGAGATCGTGTGAGTTTCAGAAATATCAGGATAAAGCGGCTGTAAGCATTCGATTTTAGCTAACTTTGTTGCCTCTATGTTCATCCGTAAGGCGACAATTTTTTTTCTTTTAGCCGTTGCACTTATATCTGCGGCCACTGCGGTAGAGGGCGGGCCGGCTTCGATAGCCTCGTCTCAGAATGCCGTTTTTGCGGAAGCACTTGATTCGCTTACCATGCAATTTATAGGCTTTCCGGATCCGCAACGGAAAAATCTGTTGGCTGACAGTGTGCGAAGCCGGGTAGTCGTTAGCGACGGTAATTTTCTGCGATGGATCACGTTTGCACAATCCCTGGAGAAGCAAGCGGAAACAGACTACGAAAAGGCGGGACGAGAACAATGGGTTATCTTGATCATTGGACTCTTGGTGCTTTTGTTGGGCGTGGTACGCGTATCGTTTCCCAATGAGGTACTTTCCATCATACAGGCGTTTTATAACGACCGTGTGTTATTGCAGATCAACAAGGAAGATACCCTGTACAGTTCTTGGCCTTTCGTTTTCCTTTATGTGTTGTTCGGCTTTGCTGTCGGTTTGTTTATCCATGTATGCAATCAGTACTATGTGCCCGGGGGCATGCGGGGTGGCATCGATAGCTTTTTCGGTATATCCGTTTTTGTTATGCTGCTATTTATACTCAAGATCATTGCCACGCGCTTGCTGGGGATTATTTTCGAGGTGCAACGTATCGTACGCGAATACATATCCGTATTGTATTTAAGTTATTTTAATGCTGCCCTCGTGTTTCTGCCGACAGTATTAGCATTAAGTTTAGTTCCCCAAAACCAGATGGTTTGGATTGTACCTGCATCTCTCTTGCTTGTGACGGGGATGTTCATCTTCCGGTTTTTGAAGACGGCTACCAGCCTGTTCGCCAACTACCGATTTTCAAAATTTTATTTATTTATGTACCTTTGCTGCCTCGAAATCGCTCCGGTACTGATTTTGGTAAAAGTATTGGGTAAATAACGTAAAAAACATGCAAGTGTCAGACGCAGATAGAGCAAAGAAAGTTAAAAGCATTTTAGTAACGTTGCCTAAGCCAGAAAACGAGAAGTCACCTTACTTTGCGTTGGCGCAGAAGTACAATCTGAAGTTAGATTTCCGGGCTTTTATTCATGTGGAGGGGGTTCCTGCACGTGATGTACGTAAGGAACAGCGTATCAATCTTGCTGATTTCACAGCGGTCATATTCACCAGCCGTAACGCAGCAGATCATTTCTTCCGTATCTGTGAGGAGATGCGGTATGAAGTTCCAGCCGATATGAAGTATTTTTGTCTTTCCGAAACGATAGCACTTTATCTGCAAAAATATATTCAATACCGCAAGCGCAAGATCTTTTTCGGCAAGCAGACGGCCAAAGACCTAGCGGATGTATTGAAAAAGCATGCTAAGGAGCGGTTTTTATATCCCTGTTCTGATGTGGCTAATGAAGAAACCTACAGTTGGCTACAGGACAACGGTTATAACGTAACCCCAGCTGTACTTTTCCGTACCGTGGTGAGCGACTTGTCTGACCTTAAAGATGTATTTTACGATATTATCGTGTTTTTTAGTCCATCGAGCGTTCAGTCGCTGTTTGAGAACTTTCCGGATTTCAAACAGAACAATACCCGGTTGGCAGCGTTCGGATCAACTACTCATCAGGCCATTCTCGATCGTGGACTGATTCTGGATATTCCGGCGCCTACTCCCGAGGCGCCCAGTATGACCATGGCCGTTGAACACTATATAAAAGCCGTAAATAAATAGCGTTTTTAAATATCTTTCCGTTTTTTATAAAGAAATACCATTTCTTTTAATAAATTTATCGCCGCTATTCTGGGTGGAATGGAAAGAATGCATCTACCAAAAAAACACGTTTTCGAACGCGTAAGGGAAACGTTGGCTTTCTGTAACACGATGAAGCGGAGCTAAATATTATGCGTTTTGGTCTGAATTTTGCTTTTATGACGAATTGTTAATCACGGATTGTTGCGATGCTTACCGTAGTATAGCAAGTTCTCTAGCCATTAAATGTCTAAATGAATAAAAGATATTTACCTTTAATATATTCCGTAATTTTTGCTGTGTGTGCAGCTGGCTGCAGCCGCTCCGGTGGTGGTGAGCTAGTGGGAGTCAAACGGGAGAGCCTGAAAACAAACCGTGTCCCTCATGGAATGGTATTGGTTCCTGGGGGTACATTCATTATGGGACAGTCCGATCAGGACATCACCTTTGCTCAGGTTGCCCAAAACCGTCAGGTAACGATTTCCTCGTTTTATATGGATGAAACCGAAATTTCCAACAGCGAATACCGCCAGTTTGTGAATTGGGTGCGCGACTCGATATTGATTTATAACTACCTACAGGACGATAGCTATTTTCTGGAAATAGAAGGATCTGATCGGAAATATATTGACTGGTCAAAGGTTAACGGGAAGCGCTCGCTATGGAGTTCGAAGGATGCGGAAGTAAGAGAGCGGACCCGCCAGATGTTTTATCAGGGAGAAGATCGTATTTTTGGTAAGGACGAGCTGGATGTGCGGTTGTTGCGTTATCATTACGAGTGGTATGACCTGCGGGCAGCGACTGCAGCAAAAGGCGATCCAACGAAGACGCGTTCTGATTTCATCCGGAGAGATACCATTTTGGTTTATCCTGATACCACCGTATGGCTGAATGATTTCAGTTATGCCCAAAATGAGCCTATGGTGGAAGGATACTTTTCGCACCCTTCATTTGATGAATATCCGGTAGTGGGTGTCACATGGAGGCAGGCGCAGGCGTTTAACACATGGCGCACGCGACTTTTTGAAAATTATCAACGCAGCCGGAAGTCAGGCAGTCGTGAGATACGGCAACCATACATGCTTCCGTCCGAGGCCGAATGGGAATATGCGGCTCGCGGTGGAAGGGTAGGTATGCCTTATCCCTGGGGTGGCCCGTCAGCACGAAACGCCAAGGGTTGCCTAATGGCCAATTTCAAGCCGGGAAGAGGAAATTATATCGATGATGGCGCTGCCTATACAGCACCGGTCTACTCGTATTTCCCCAATGACTTCGGACTTTACAACATGGCCGGCAACGTCGCCGAATGGACGTCCTCGACCTTCAATGAGTCGGCCTCTTCTTTTGTTCACGACATGAATCCTACCTACCGGTACGATACAAAGCCGGGCGATCCACAGTCACTGCAACGCAAGGTTATCCGGGGTGGGTCATGGAAAGACATTGGTTATTTCTTGCAGAATTCCGCGCGGGCGTATGAATACCAGGATACCGCTAAATCTTTTATTGGCTTCCGTAGTGTTTCGGCTTTTCCGGGAGTGGATCCAATGAATGATTGATACGATATGATCAACACTTAAACATAAAATAATTCTATCATGGCAGAAAAACGCAAATTTAAATTCGGAGTCAATACGCTCATCTCTTGGGGAGCCTCGGTTGTAATTGTAGGCTTGATGTTCAAAATCCTACATTTTCAGGGGGGTGAATGGATGATCGCCGTAGGGCTTACCGTTGAAGCGCTTTTATTTTTCATTTTGGGGTTCCAGCCAGAGGCGAAGGAACCCGATTGGACACGTGTATATCCGGAACTGGCCGACGATTATACAGGGGAATTGCCAAAGACTTCCGCACAGGGAGCCGTTAACGTAGGAACAACGGCTGCACTTGACAAAATGTTGCAGGATGCCAAGATAAGTCCCGATTTGATCGGTAACTTGAGTGAAGGATTGCGTACGTTCAGCGACAGGGTGTCGGCGATTGCCAATGTGTCTGACGCATCGTTGGCTACCGGCGAATTTACCCAGAAGGTAAAATCTGCCAACAACCAGTTTGACAAGCTGAATAGCGCTTTTGAAAAAGCGTCGGCCGATCTAGCGGAGATCGGTAACAGCAGTACGGGCGCGAAAACGTATAAACAGGAAGTGGACAAGTTGGCAAATAATTTACAGCAACTGAATGCCGTATATGAGTTGGAACTGAAAGAATCGAGCTCGAAATTGCAAACGATCACCCAGCACTACAGCAATATCGAACAGGTCTTAAAAGAACTTAACGAGTCATCGGCTGAAACCAGGCAGTTTAAGGAACAGGTAGGTCACCTTAACAAGAACCTTGCATCGCTCAACGCGATTTATGGAAATATGCTGGCAGCCATGAACCAGCCCCGCGTGTAATGTATACAAATGTAAAATTAGTTAAACCTAAAATCAATTTGTAATCATGGCAGGCGGAAAAGAGACACCCAGGCAGAAGATGATCGGAATCCTGTATTTGGTGCTGCTGGGTTTGGTAGCACTGAATGTTAGCGATTCGGTACTCGATGCCTTTAGAAACTTAGCAACCAGTCTAAATACCTCGACACAGAATACACAGGCCACCATTGACAATATGTTCAATGCGTTCCGGGAAACCAAGCTGAAAGACGAACCCGAACGCGCAAAGCCGATTCTGGAAAGAGCGGAGGAGGCAAGCCGTTTGGCGCAGCAGCTTACGGGACACGTAGATTCATTGCAAGCCCTCCTAACCGAAGCAGGCGGTGGTGAAAATGAGTCAACCGGAGATCTGAATAACCGGAGCAGCACGGATATCAGCTTTAGGTTGATGGTCCGGGAAAAGCGGGCAGAAAGGTTGCGGGACCTGATTAACGTAACGAGGGAGAAATTGCTGGAAATATCAAAGAACGAGGTTGGGTTCGCCTTAGAAGCTAATGATCCGCCTCCCCGTGCCGGTATTAAAAAGAGCTGGGAGGAAGCTAATTTCGGAGACGGTATTCCATTGACGGCGGCGATTACCTCGTTAGAAAAGATAAAGGCCGATGCTAAAAATGCAGAAGCGGCGGTAGTGAAGCATATATTCGGCGAAATGGATATGGCAGTTGTCAACCTCGACCGGTTCGCGGCCGTAGCAGTAGCCCCCTCATCATATATAATTCAGGGCCAACCCTACACGGCGAAGGTGTTCCTGACAGCTTACGACTCCAAATCGAACCCAGAGATCACGGTTGGCGGAAACGCTCTGCCGGTAGCGGATGGACAGGCTACTTATACCGTGAATACTTCCAGTGAAGGCGTCTTTAACTGGACGGGTACCATTCGCGTGAAGCAAACCGACGGAACGGTGAAGGAGTATGTTACTGAACCGCAAACCTATCAGGTGGCACGACCTTCCGCGGTGGTATCTCCGGACGCAATGAACGTGCTGTACATCGGTGTAGATAATCCCATTTCTGTATCGGCACCGGGCATACCCAAGGAAAGCCTTAGTGTGAGCGGGCAGGGCGTAACCGTTTCGGGTTCAGGGGGAAAATACGTGGCCCGCGTTACCCAACCCGGTAAGGCGAGTATCCAGGTATCCGCCCGAATTGGAGAACAGACGCAATCGTTGGGATCGACGGAGTTCCGCGTCAAACGGATTCCGAAACCGCAGGCGCGCGTTGCCGGACGATCGGGAGGAGCCGTGGCCGCAGCCCAGATCAAGGGGCAGGACCGGATTTTTGCCGCGTTGGATGATTTCGAATTTGACGCGAAATTCAATATTTCCCGGTTTTCCATGTTAATACAGAAACCACGGGTAGACCCTATCGGGCCTTATCAGGGAACTAATGGGGCGTTTTCAGGCCCCATGCAAAACGCATTAAGTTCCGTCACTCCGGGATCGTTTGTGTTTTTCTATAATATTGTTGCCGTTGGACCGGATGGTGTCCAGCAGGAGCTGGATCCAATTTCGTTCCGTATTAATTAACTGTGTTCATAAAGGAGGTCAACATGAAAGTGTTTGTTTTATTGATTTCGGTATTTGCGGGACTTACCGTATCCGCGCAGCAAGGCAACCTTTCAAATAGTACAACCCCAATAGCGGCCGAAGAACCGCCGATAGACGGATATTATGTCAAATCCGATATTTTGGATCGGCGGGTCATTCCTTATTCGCCTATCCGACCAACGGATGTGGCTTATATCAAGCGTATATGGAGGGAGTTTGATGTCCGGGAGAAGATGAATGAAATATATGCCTCTCCCAAGTCACGTCTCATTGATGTGATCATGAACGCCGTTTTGGCCGGTGAATTGACGGCATATGACCCTACACCTACAGACAAAAATCCTACGGGTGACGATTTTAGTGCCATGGAACGGTTATCGCCTGACCAGGTATTGGGACGCTTTGGTGCTGACAGTACCCTCGTGGAGGAGTATGATGACGACGGTAACGTAGTGGCATCTCATTTTGAGGCTGCCGCCTTTAACCCCGATGACGTAGTGCGTTTCCGGATAAAAGAGGACTGGATCTTCGACAAACAGCGGTCGGTCTTTGAACCGCGTATTATCGGTATAGCACCATTGGTTACTCCTAAGATGGATGAGATTACCGGTGGCAGTGGGATGGGAAATGTGGGATCAGAGGCGCCGGCAGATGTCCCAGGGATTGGGGACGATGCCCAGGGGCCCTCGGTATCCGCGGATGCCTACCCCGCATTTTGGATTTATTTTCCGGAAGCCCGGCATATTTTTGTGAATAAGGAAGTTACCTCCCGCAATAACGATGCCACCGGATTAAGCTATGACGACATGTTTATCAAACGACTGTTCTCCAGTTATATTGTGAAGCAATCCAATCCAGAAGACTTGCGTATCCGCGATTATATTGATAATGGAGTAGACCGGCTGACTGAATCGGAACGGATTAAGAAGACACTGGTAGATTTTGAGCAAGACCTATGGTCTTATTGAACGGAGCGAAAGCGATTTCCGTTAGTCGCACACAATTATTTTTTTGGCACGTAAATAGTTAGGTTCCATTTATAATGCAAATGTAAAATTGGGGGTAGCCATATTGGGTCATATGGAGTTTTCCTATGTTTGCATAACAATTAGTTTACAAACGGATATTAAGTCGTGCAACTCAAAAAAGTAGAAAAAATCTCCGGGATAAGCTCGGCTGACTTCCTTAAAAATTACCTGAATAGGGGTGTCCCTGTCATTCTGGATGATTTTGTAAGCAAGGACAGTCCTGCTTGGACCAAATGGAGTTACGACTATTTCAAGGAAATAGCCGGAGATACCGTGATTTCACTCCACGGGCGGGAAGATGCTTCGAATGATCGGGCCGCAAGCGCGCCTGTCGCAAAAATGAAATTCAGTGAATACTTAGACCTCATTGAGCGGGAACCTACGGATTTACGTATTTTCTTGTTTAACTTGATGAAGCTGAAGCCAGAGCTGAACCACGATCTGATCTACAACGATGTGACAGGTGGTAAGGTGTTGAAATGGTTGCCATACCTCTTTTTCGGGGGCGAAGGATCCAGCACGCGCAACCATTTTGATATCGATATGTCGCATGTCTTTCTTACCCAGTACAAGGGGGTGAAGAAAGTCTGGTTGTTCCCGTTGGAACAGTCGGATCTGATGTATAAACTGCCTTATAATTTCCATAGCATAGCGAACATTAAAAGTCCCGATTACGAGAAGTTTCCGGCGCTTAAGTACCTTGACGGATATGAAGCAGAAATCCACCCTGGCGAAACGCTTTTTATGCCTTCCGGATGGTGGCATTATATTCAATACGTGACGGAAGGGTACTCCATCAGTGTGAGAGCGCTGCCTTCTAAAGTGTACGATAAATGGCGCGGTTTCCGTAATTTGGTGATTACACGTCATTTTGACAACACCATGCGGAAGATCTTTAAAGACCGTTGGTTTAATTATAAAATTAGTACAGCCACCAGACGCGCCGAAAAAGCGTTGAAGCGTGTAAAGTAGGCCTGTTGCCGGAAGAAGATAAGTCCGTCCCGGAATGTTGTTTTCGGGACGGCTTTTTTTTAATTTAGCATCATGTATTTTTTCAGAAAAAGGGATCCGAACAGACCGGACAGCTTCAACCTCCGGGTAATGCATGTCATTAATGCGACTGCAATAATCATGTTTCTGTTGGCGATCCTGTATAAGATTGTTACCCATTTTTTTTAATCTCCATCCATATTTATAGGCATATGTCTACAACAAAGGAAATCATCAACACGACGGGTGCGCCGGCCCCTATAGGTCCTTACAATCAGGCTGTCAAAGCGGGTAATACACTGTATGTGTCGGGGCAGATCGCGTTATCTCCTGAGAGTGGAGAGCTCGTACAGGGGGGCGTGGAAAAAGAAACGCGGCAGGTTCTCAGCAACGTGGCAGCGGTGCTGGCCGCTGCCGGATTTTCGTTTTCGGACGTAGTGAAAACCACTATTTTCCTGCGTGACATGGCGGACTTTGCGGCTGTTAACTCCGTTTATGGCGAGTATTTTACCGAACAGGCGCCCGCAAGAGAGACCGTAGCCGTAGCAGGCTTGCCTAAGGATGTAAACGTAGAAATCTCAGTCATTGCCTGGAAGGCGTAAAGAGGGTGGTGTCATACGGCGTCATAACACCTATAGAATACCTGAAGGGCGTTGGGCCGGCCCGAGCCGAAGTGCTCAAAGCCGAGCTGGGTATTCATACGTTTGGCGACCTGTTACGGTATTACCCATTCCGATACATTGATCGGACACAATTTCATAAAATAGAGCGGCTTCATCCGGATATGGCCGCGGCCCAGGTGGTGGGCCGGTTGATTCAGCTGGAGGAGCGGGGTGAGCGGGGTGAGCGGAAAGGCAGGCGACTTGTTGGCATCCTGAAAGACGACACCGGCACGATCGAGCTGGTGTGGTTTCAGAGCATAGCCTGGTTACGGAAGTCGTTGCAGGTGGGGGGTGTTTACGTTGTGTACGGAAAACCCCAACTTTTTCAGCAGAACCTTTCCATAACCCACCCCGAGATGGAGTTATATCAGCGGGGTGCGAAAGAAATCGGCAGCATGCATCTGCAACCGGTATACAGCTCAACCGATAAGCTCAAGAAACTTTCGTTGGACAGCCGCGGCATCCTGAAGTTGCAGGCAGCGTTGTTGGAAACCCTGTCTTCCCAGTTGGACGAAGAATTACCTGACTACATCGTTAACCTCCATCGGCTGATGCCGCTACGGCAGGCGTTAACCGCCATTCATTTTCCCAGAAACCAAGAGGAGCTTGGACAGGCAATCCGCCGGCTAAAGTTCGATGAACTGTTTTTCATTCAACTGAAACTTTTGAAAAGCAAGCTTCTGAACACCCAGAAATTCCGCGGACATCGGTTCGAAGTGGTAGGCGAGCGGTTCAATACTTTTTATCATAAGCATCTTCCCTTTTCGTTAACCCAGGCACAGAAGCGCGTGATCAAAGAGATCCGGAAAGATACGGCCTCGGGTGCGCAGCTCAACCGGCTGGTGCAGGGAGATGTGGGTAGTGGGAAAACAGTGGTGGCCCTAATGACAATGCTGCTCGCCGTTGACAACGGCTTTCAGGCCTGTCTAATGGCACCCACTGAAATTCTGGCGCAGCAGCATTACCAAAGTATCACCAGGCTGCTGAGAAACCAGATTGCATCGGTACAGTTGCTCACGGGTTCCACACCCAGGAAGGACCGCCGCGTAATACATGCACAACTGGAAGACGGCTCGTTAGATATCTTGGTGGGTACCCATGCGCTGATCGAAGATGCAGTGAAATTTAAAAATCTAGGGTTCGTAGTCATCGACGAACAGCATCGTTTTGGGGTGGAGCAGCGCGCTAAGCTGTGGCGGAAGAATGCGATTCCCCCGCATATGCTGGTAATGACGGCTACCCCCATCCCCCGCACACTGGCGATGACCCTTTACGGCGATCTTGATATTTCCGTAATCGACGAGCTGCCCGCCGGTAGAAAGCCAATTAAAACCATGCATTTGTACGAAAACAGCCGCCTGCGGATGTTCGGTTTCATGAAGGAGGAAATAGCGAGAGGAAGGCAAGTGTATATTGTCTATCCGTTGATCAAGGAAAGTGAGAAAATGGACTTACTTTATCTGGAAGCGGGCCTGGAAACCTTGATGAAAGAGTTTCCATTGCCTCATTACCGGATAAGCGTCGTGCACGGCAAGATGCCGGTTAAGGACAAAGAATTTGAAATGCAACGGTTCGTCAAAGGCGAAACCCAGATCATGGTAGCAACTACGGTCATTGAGGTAGGGGTGAACGTACCAAATGCAACTGTGATGATTATTGAAAACGCTGAACGCTTTGGCTTATCCCAATTGCATCAGTTACGCGGACGTGTAGGCCGTGGAGCCGAACAGTCCTATTGTATTTTGATGTCGGGAAGCAAACTTAGCAAAGAAAGTAAATTGCGACTTGAAACGATGGTCCGTACTAATGATGGTTTCGAAATTGCCGAAGTGGATCTGCAATTGCGGGGTCCGGGCGATCTAGCCGGGACGCAACAAAGTGGTGTGCTTAATCTCAGGTTGGCCGACCTGACAACCGATCAGGCATTGTTAACGGAGGTGCGTGCCCGCGTTATTAAAGTTTTTCAAGAGGATCCGCAACTGTCCGATTTACGGCACGCTCGCCTGCGTCAATATCTTTCCCAAAAGGAACCTGGCATCAGCTGGGAAAAAATATCCTAAGTACTTGTTTTATCTCTGAATTCGTCTATCAATATGTTTTGTTCGTCTATTCCATCTTTCTTTGGTCGATAATAATGGGCCGTTAGTCTAATAGGACATTTGCCGGGTGCAACGTTTTTCACCTGTTATCGTCTTATCAACAGAATGCCCGTAAGAAGAGAAATCCGGGCGGATAACATAGTAAGTCAAAGAAAAACGTATCGCAATGAAATCACTTGTATTAAGCGCCCTGATGCTAACAGCAATCATCGCGCAAACCGGCGCCACCCCACGGGCCGACACCAACCCTACACGGCGTATTACGCAAGCACTTGAGCAGACCATCGCCTTCCATCGGCACAACGTAGACGTATTATGGCAGCAGTATGCAGCGGCGGAAGAACGTATCCGGAAAAGTCCAGGTAACCATGGTATGCTGGAGCGTGACAGGGTATTCTTCGTAGGGGTGTATCAGCGGGATATTGACAACGGTATCCGGGTTGACGAAAGCAAGAAAGCCATTGACCAGATTGAGGCCACTTATGCAAAGAAGCACGCACAAAGAGACTCCTATGAAAAGCAAAAATTGGCCGTCTTACAAGCTCAGCTAAAAAGGGAATTACTAAAAGAACAAAAAAAGTTTGCAAAACTGCAAAAGAAATACGGGAATGGTGCAGACGACCAAACCGCACGGTTGTTGAACGATGCCGCAGCGTATTTTACAGCAGCTATTACACGGGTAGATCATCTTTCGGGTGCCGGAAAAGTTATTGCGGCGCGATAATCATCTCTCCCCCCGGGGTCAACATATATATCTTGAAGGCAGCTTCCGGAATCAGGCAGCTGCCTTTTTAAGCAAAATATAAGTACTTTTGTCCAAACGTATTTGCAAATGCTTGGACTTAAATTGTTGACCGATCCGCGTTGGGCCAATATTGCCGAGTCCAATCTGGAGGAAATCCTGACTGACCACGCTTGGTGTGAACAAAAGGCCGCAACCAACGCGATATCATTAATCACACAAAACCCCGAACATCAGGATCTGGTACATGAACTCACGGCCATTGCCATTGAGGAGATGCAGCACTTTCAGGCTGTGATTGACATCATCAAGCAGCGTGGTTACGTACTTGGCCGCGAGCGGAAGGATGATTATGTCAACCAGCTGATGAAATTCATGAAGAAGGATGGGAGCCGTAATACGGCATTTATAGACCGGCTTCTGTTTGCTGCAATGATCGAAGCGCGAAGCTGCGAGCGGTTCCGTGTACTGTCCCAACATGTAAAGGATGTAGAGCTGGCTAAGTTTTACTATGATCTCATGGTGTCAGAAGCCAATCACTACACGACATTCCTTAATTTTGCCCGCCGGTATACCATAGACGTGAATGTAGAAAAACGCTGGAAGGAATGGTTGGTGTTCGAAGGCGAACTCATCAAGTCATACGGTAGAAAAGAGCATATCCATGGGTAAAGAATTGCTTTTGTGTACCAAAATAAACTGATTTTATTATTAATTAAACAAAAAGTTTGCGGTTGCAATTCAATTGCAATACTTTAGCGCCCTATGACGATAACAGGGAAACCGTTGTTGAGGAATTTTGTTTTTATTAGTTTATTCATCGCCTTATTTGGAGTTTCATGCACATCCGCAGAGAAGCGAAAAGCCAGAGCTGAACTAAAGCAATATCAGAAAGACAGTTTACTACTAGTATACGATTCGACCAAGGCTGACCCCCGCTTGGACTCATTCATGCAACGCCTGCATCACCGTTCAGGTTTCAACGGCAACGTGCTTATCGCCAAAGGGGGAAAAATCCTCTATCAAAACGCCTTTGGATGGGCAAATTACCTGCTGAAAGACAGTTTAAAGATTACCTCCCAGTTTGAATTGGCATCGGTTTCCAAACCGATGACGGCCACAGGTATCCTCAAACTATGGGAAGAAGGAAAGATTAAACTGGACCAAACCGTGGATGAATTTTTTCCGGATTTCCCGTATCCCGGCGTTACCATTAAACTCCTTCTCACCCACCGATCGGGGTTAATGAATTACCTGTATTTTACAGATAAGACGGAGATATGGCCAGACAAGCGTAAAGGGATGTCCAATATGGACGTTATGAAGCTGCTAACGACACATAAACCGGCGCGCTACGGGGAGCCGGGAGCACGATTCTTTTATAACAACACCAATTATATGGTGCTTGCAGCGATCATCGAAAAAGTTTCGGGTCAGGATTTCGCCGTATTCATGCAGGAAAAAATATTCGGTCCCGCTGGCATGAAGAATACCGCAGTTTATTCCACGGCCGTATACGAAAAGATTCCCACTACGGCAGCTGTAGGTCACGATCGCGTATGGCGGCGTTCCGTGGTTCAGAATTTTCAGGACGGGCCGGCCGGAGATAAAGGTATTTACAGTACGGTGCAGGATCTGTTTTTATTTGACCGTGCACTGCGCGACGGTCGGTTGCTGAAACAAGAAACGTTGGACTCCGCGTATACGGGTTACAGCACACCGAAGAAGGAGCTATTTAACTATGGCTATGGATGGCGCATGTTCGACCCAGGTGATCACAAAGTGGTATACCATACCGGATGGTGGCATGGATTCCGTAACCTGTACATACGTGACTTAAAAGACGATATTACCATTGTTTTACTTACCAACCTCGCCAATGGCAGTTTGCTTCATCTGGATGATCTATACCATATTCTGGACATGCCGGTAATCCGTCAAGGCGCATATTCGGCTCAGGGTGAGTTTTTGGCCAATTGATTCAATATGTTCCGTATCTTTGTGTAACTATGGGGCTAAAGAAGAAGACGCTGGTATTGGGAGCCACCCCTAATCCTGCACGTTACGCTTATCTGGCCGCCAACAGGTTGGCAGCGGCCGGGTATGAGCTGGTAAACATCGGTATAAAACAGGGCGAAGTAGCCGGCGTGCCTATACAGCCAGCCGGGGAGATTGTGCCGGATGTACATACCATCACGCTTTATATTGGGCCTCAGCGGCAACCTGCGTATTACGATTATATCTTAACTACCCACCCAAAACGGATCATCTTTAATCCTGGTACCGAGAATCCAGATTTGAAGGTGTTGGCTCAACAACAGGGCATTGAAACGCTGGAGGCCTGCACACTCGTACTATTGAGTACCGGACAATACTGATCGTTTGCATTTTCAGTAAAAATACCGTTGCTTTGAATTTGCCGTTTATACATTATGACATCCAGAAAACCGAAAGCTGAAAATAGCATTGTGGATATTGCTAGAGAGTTGGGTATTTCACCGGCTACCGTATCCCGAGCTCTCAATAATAACCGGCGCATCAGCGAAGCAACACGTGAACGGGTGAAAGAGAAGGCTAGGGAAATGGGATACCGTCATAACAGTATGGCCTCCTCGTTGCGTAACCGCCGCTCGAACATAATCGGGTTGATCGTTCCGCGGATCTCGATGTATTTCCATGCGTATTTTATTACCTCGCTACAGCGTCAGTTGCAGGCTGCCGGATACAACCTGATGATCTGCCAATCTAATGACTCCGTACAGTTGGAAAAGGAGCTAGCCAACTCATTGTATTCGGCACGTGTGGATGCCCTGGTTGTATCACTTACCCTCTATACCGAAGATATCCAGCATTTTGAAGGGTTTCTGAAACAGGATATCCCCGTGGTATTCTACGACCGAGTGCCGGGTGAAGGGACTCCATCGTTTATCGTTAGGGGCGATGACTACCGAGGAGGGCTTTTGGCGGGGAATCACCTGGTAGCAGCGGGCAGCAGCGACATCGCTTATATCAGCGGACCTTTGTCGTGTAGCATATACCGGGAACGCACACGCGGCTTCCGGGATGCTCTTGCAAAACAGAACATCATCTTGCGGGAAGACCGGATTTATCATCACGAACTTACCGCGGAGAATGCGCGGAATAGCCTAAGCAAACTGTTTGAAAGTGCGGATGTTCCTGACGGATTGTTTGCGGCAAATGATACAACAGCGATTGCCGCAGTGGAATTTGCACGGGAGCGGGCAATCCGTATTCCAGAGGATTTAAAGATAATTGGCTATTCCAACGATCCCCGGACCTCCATCATTACACCGTCGATTACTACCATTGAGCAGTACCCCCATGAAGTAGCTGATAAGGTTGCCCAAACGTTGATCGAGGCGTTGCAGCGACCGGCATCAGGTACCCGGGCCACGATCGGAGACAAAGTTGTGTGTCCGGTTGATTTGGTCAGGCGGATGACAACTTAGTTGTGAGTGTCCCCAGTGTTCCATCCGTACTTCATCCGTGCTTCATCCCTACGATCGCCGTGTATACGCCCAGTATACGTCGATGAAACCCCGTGCACGGGGCACTTTATCGGGAAAGTATCGGGAACGTATCGGCAAACCCTATAGAATAAGGTTTCTATAAAGTCACCAAATTGGAAATAGCAAACGTTTGCACAATTCGTCTGAAAAGGTTACTTTTGAGAAACATATTATAGACCACTATGAGAACTTACAGCATCGGCATTTTCCAATGGGTATGCTCAATTATTGTTACTCTGGCCTCTGCCTGTGGCAATTCAGCGGCTGACCAATTGGACAGGAAGCTAAATCTTGAATTTATTGAAAGGCAATTGGATGACGCAGTGGCCCAGATCAAGGTTTTGGCCGACAGCGTCCCTGCTGACCGGCTGCCTCGAACGTTTCAGGGTGATACGAGCGTATTCTCGGATACCGACTGGTGGACCTCGGGTTTCTATCCCGGCTCGCTGCTCTATCTATATGAGTATTCGGGGGACGAACGGTTGCTGCAACTGGCTAAAGACAAGTTGCAGATCCTGGAAAAGGAAAAGTACAACAAAGGGACACATGATCTCGGATTCATGCTGTATTGCAGTTTCGGCAACGCGTTGCGGTTAACCGGGGACACGGCGGCTTACCAGGAAATATTAGTTACCGGTGCGGAGTCTTTGATCAGTCGGTACAATCCCGTCGTCCGGGCCATCAGGTCTTGGGAGGGGTGGACATATCCGGTTATTATTGACAACATGATGAACCTTGAGTTCCTTATGCAGGCCTCACGGCTCAGCGGCGATCCCAAGTTCAGTGAGATTGCAGTGACACATGCCAATACGACCCTGAAGAATCACTATCGCCCTGACTACAGCAGTTATCACGTCATCGACTATAATCCGGAAGATGGAAGTATTGTGGCCAAGAAGACGGCTCAGGGAGCTTATGACGAGTCGGCCTGGGCACGAGGGCAGGCATGGGGGTTATATGGTTATGTGATGATGTATAGGGAGACTGGAGATCCTGCGTATCTGAATTTCGCCGAGAACATTGCGCAATTTATTTTGGGACATCCCCATATGCCGGAAGATATGGTTCCGTATTGGGATTTTAATGCCCCAGATCTGCCAGATGACAGTCCTTATGCGGCCAGTCATCGGAACGACCGTGACGCATCGACAGCTTCTATATTAGCCTCGGCGTTGATTGAATTAAGTGCCTACACATCTGACGAAGTCAGCGAGGGATATCTCGCCCATGCAGAAAAGATAATTCGAAGTCTTTCGGCAGCTCCCTATAAAGCCGAAATAGGTTCCAACGGCGGGTTTATCCTGCAGCACAGCGTGGGGTCAATTCCGCACAATAGTGAAATCGACGTACCACTTACTTATGCCGACTATTATTACATCGAGGCGCTGATGCGGTACAAGCATTTAATAGAGGGCAAACCTTTATTCGGCGCGCGCCTGTAAGGAATTGTTTCGTCTGGCGATTGGCATGGCCCGGTACACACCGGTCCCAGCGGAATACGTCTTAAATTTTAAAAAATAATTCACTAACTGTTTGATACTTAAAGTAAGTTTTCTATCTTTGCCCTCCCTTTTAGGGGATGGTATGTCTTGAGCGAAGCCCTACTGCTTCGATGGACGTTAATAGATTAAATAAAAACATGTCAGGAATTATTGGTAAAAAAGTAGGAATGACCAGCATTTATGACGCTGAGGGAAGGAACATTCCCTGTACGGTGATCGAAGCTGGCCCGTGCGTGGTAACGCAGATACGCACGGAGGAGAAAGATGGCTATTCCGCTGTTCAGCTTGCTTTTGATGAAGCAAGGGAGAAGAACACCTCAGCCTCTTTAAAAGGGCACTTCGCCAAAGCGAAGACGACGCCTAAGCGTAAATTAGTAGAATTTAAAACCTTTCCCGACGAGAAGCAACTCGGTGATGTGGTGACGGTTTCCATTTTCCAGGAGGGCGACTATATAGATGTCGTTGGAACTTCGAAAGGAAAAGGATTCCAAGGTGTTATGAAACGTCACGGTTTCGGAGGTGTAGGTGGGGCTACCCACGGGCAACACAACCGTCTGCGCGCACCCGGATCCCTGGGAGCATCATCATGGCCTTCGCGTGTATTTAAGGGTACCCGGATGGCAGGGCGTACAGGTGGTGACCGCGTAAAGATTCAGAACCTGCAGGTGCTGAAGGTTTACGAAGAGCAAAACCTGCTTGTAGTGAGTGGTTCTATCCCCGGGGCCAAGGGTTCTTACGTAATCGTAGATAAATAAGGAGATGGAAGTTAACGTTTTAAATATATCAGGTAAAGAAACAGGTGCCAAGGTGCAACTTCCTGAATCGATATTTGGAGTAGAACCGAACGATCACGCGATATACCTGGATGTGAAGCAATACCTGGCTAACCAGCGTCAGGGAACGCACAAATCCAAGCAACGGAATGAGATAGCAGGTTCAACCCGCAAACTGCATAAACAAAAAGGAACCGGCGGTGCCCGCGCGGGCAGCATTAAGTCCCCGCTGTTCAACGGTGGAGGCCGTATTTTCGGCCCCCAGCCACGCGATTACAGCTTCAAGCTAAACAAAAAGTTGAAGGCGTTGGCGCGCAAATCCGCACTGAGCTATAAGGCCAGGGAGAACAACATCGTCGTTCTGGACGAAGTGAACTTTGAGTCTGTGAAAACCAAGAATTACGTGAATTTGGTAAACAGCCTGAATATGGCCAATGAAAAAACCTTATTGGTTTTACCCGCTCAAGATAACAACGTTTATTTATCAAGCAGGAATCTGAAGAAAGCGAAAGTAATCGCTGCCAGTGAATTGAATACCTATGATGTATTGAATGCTGGTAAACTTTTGTTGACGACGGCTTCCGTAAAAACATTGGAGGAGGCATTTGCCAAGTAATATGGAAATCATTAAGAAACCGGTCTTGACTGAGAAAGCGTCATTGCTGACGGAAAAGCTGAACCGCTATGCCTTTAAGGTGGACCCGAAGGCCAACAAGATACAGATCAAGCAGGCCGTGGAACAAATGTTCGGTGTAACCGTACTGGAAGTAAATACCATGGTGGTATCCGGTAAGGCAAAGAGCCGTTATACCAAAGCAGGATTTGTGTCCGGCCGGACGAACAAATACAAAAAGGCCATCATTACCATTAAGGATGGCGAGACGATTGACTTTTACAGTACTATATAACAAGAGATGGCAGTTAAAAGATTTAAACCGGTTACCCCTGGTACTCGCTTCCGCGTAGGAGGAGACTATTCGGATATCACCACCAACGTTCCGGAAAAGTCGTTGGTCGTGAAGATCAAGAAGTCAGGCGGTAGAAACAATTCCGGTAAAATGACTATGCGTTACCTCGGTGGGGG
>Ga0079224_100000165_pt1 | contig 54424 bp, 46 predicted proteins | sample Stecom2015_FD_80414 | JGI IMG/M metagenome (GOLD analysis project Ga0079224, IMG submission 80414) | Agricultural soil microbial communities from Utah to study Nitrogen management - Steer compost 2015 | ecosystem: Environmental > Terrestrial > Soil > Agricultural land | place: USA: Utah... | reverse complement strand
TGCGCCCTGGTCGATGCCGCCACCGGCCTGCGCCTCGCGCCAGAACTCGACATCCGCCGCGTGGCTGTCCGAACCGGCCAGGCGCAGGCTGAGGAAGTCGAACGCGGCACGGAACCGCGGGTGTCCCAGCATGCGCAGCACCCGCTTGCGCTGGCGCAGCCCGAAGCGCGACTGCAACAGCCAGATCTCCTGCATCGGTATCGAGAACCGGCGTGGCAGCGCGACCATGTCGAGCTGGCGAACGGTCACCCGGTCCGCGGCCCGGCGCTGGGCATCGGCCGGCGCCAGGCCGTCGCGCTCGAGTTGCACCAGGGTGCGGCAGTAATCCGGCCACAGCAGCAAGGCGAACAGGAAGGCGGGCGAAACGGGCTCTTCCGCTGCGACCCGGCGGTCCGTATCGCGCAGCCCGGCGATGACCACCCGGCGCAGGGCGCCACTGCGATTGGCGGCCAATGCCTTGGCCGAGCCCGGGAACAACACGCCCAGCAGGCCGTGCCGTTCCAGGCCGGTGAAGCTCTTCTCGGCATGGCCCGACAGGAACAGCTTCAGGCACTCCTCGAACAGGCGTGCCGGCGCGGACTGCGACAGCAATGGCGCAAGCCTCGGCAGCGGTTCGGCGGTCGCCGGGTCGATGCTGAAGTCCAGCTTCGCCGCCAGCCGCACCGCGCGCAGCATCCGCACCGGATCCTCGTGGTACCGGGTTTCAGGGTCGCCGATCAGGCGCATCACGCGGTCGCGCACGTCCTGGAAGCCGCCGGTGTAGTCACGCAACGAGAAGTCCTCGATCGCGTAATAAAGCGCGTTGGCGGTGAAGTCGCGCCGGACCGCGTCCTCTTCGATGGTGCCGTAGACGTTGTCGCGCACCAGGCGCCCGTCCTCCAGCGCCTGGCGGGCGCCGCTGCCGTCGTCGCCATTGGCGCGGAAGGTCGCGACTTCGATGATCTCGCGCCCGAACACCACATGGGCCAGCCGGAACCGGCGACCGATCAGGCGGCAGTTGCGGAACAGCTGCCTCACCTCTTCGGGGGTCGCGTCGGTGGCGACGTCGAAATCCTTGGGGCGGCCGCCCACCAGCAGGTCGCGCACCGCGCCACCTACCAGGTAGGCGCCGTAACCGGCCTCGCGCAGTCGGTAAAGCACACGCAATGCGTTGGAGCTGATGTCCTTGCGGGAGACGTTGTGCTGGTCGCGCGGGATGAGCCGCAGTACGGGTTCGGGGAGTGTGGGATCGGGTGGCATCAGGCGGGCGTTCGCCGCAGGGGAAATTTTGGGAAAGGAACCGTTGCCGAGCGCAACGCAGCCCCATATACTAGCAAGCCGCGCAGCCCTGATGGCAGCGGCGCGGAAACCTGCTCCCTTCGTCTAGTGGTCTAGGACGTAGCCCTCTCAAGGCTAAAACACGGGTTCGAGTCCCGTAGGGAGCGCCATATCCCGGAGGCCCGCACAGCGATGTGCGGGCCTTCTGCTTTCAATGCCGCGCCGGCCACGGCCATCGCGCCGGTTACAATGGCGCGGCTGCATACACGGGAAGACCCATGCCTTTTGTCGTCACCGAGAACTGCATCAAGTGCAAGTACACCGACTGCGTCGAGGTGTGCCCGGTGGACTGCTTCCACGAGGGGCCCAATTTCCTCGTGATCGACCCCGAGGAATGCATCGACTGCACCCTGTGCGAGCCGGAGTGCCCGGTGAACGCGATTTATCCCGAGGACGACGTTCCGGCCGGGCAGGAGCAGTTCGTTGCACTCAATGCCGAGCTCTCCCGGGAATGGCCGGTGATCACCGCGCGCAAGGAGCCCGCGGCCGACGCCGCGGAATGGGACGGCAAGCCGGGCAAGTTGCCGCTACTCGAACGCTGACCACGGCAACGCTGACCACGGCGGGAAGCGCAATCGCCGCATAGCGGCGCATTGCGCCGCAACGGTCAACGCCCGGCGACCTCCGCCTCCAGCGTCGCCATCAATGCCTCCACCGCCGGACCGGTGGCGGGGGCACCGCGCGGATCCACCGCCGAGACCTGCACGCCGTCCGGGGCTTCGGTCACCCGGACCAGGAAGTTGTTCCCCTGGTACTGCAGGTCGAAGGCGCCGAGCAGTTCGGCGCGACTGGTGATCTCCACTCCTTCCATGCGGGAGAGGGTCGCGTCCACCGCAGCGAAGACGTCGCTGCGCTCGGCCTGCACCACGAAGCCGGTCACCGCCTGGCGCGATTGCTGCGCGGCCGCGACGGTACCCGAGGCGGTGACCGTGCCGACGCCGCCGTCCTCGCCCAGGCCGTCGACCGGCACCATCTCGGGAGGAACTTCCAGCGGGCGGTCTTCCGGCGCCATCGCATACAGTTCATTGGAGCGACGGAACCATCCGCAACCGGAGGTCGCCACCAGGGTGCCGACCACGAGGCCGGCGATCGCCAGGCGGGGAAGTGAAACGATGGAATGCATGGGGGTCTCCGGTTCAGCCCGCCGAATCGGCGCAGGCGCTTTCCATATGGTGACAGGCCGCGGCCATCCGCTGGGCCTCGTCCTGGTGTTGTGTCGACAGCGTCAGCAGCGGACGCCGCAGCCCGTGGCCGATGCCCTGGCGCTGCAGGAGCGCCTTGACCGGCACCGGGTTGGGCTCGATGCCCATGAATCCGATGATCGGCAGCAGCTGCGCCTCGAGTGCCCGCGCCTGCTCCACCCGTCCCGCACGCGCCAGGTCGCACAGCCGGCGGAATGCACGCGGCACCACGTTGGACGCCACCGAGACCACGCCGTCCGCGCCGGACAGCATTGCGGCGCAGGCGGTCGGGTCGTCGCCGCTGAGGATGCTGAAACCCTCGGCACGCAGTGCGACCAGTGCCGCCATCCGCCCCGGCTCGGCGACCGCTTCCTTGACACCGATGATGCGCGGGTGGCCGCACAGCGCGGCCACCGTATCGGGCAACAGGTCGCAACCGGTACGTCCGGGGACGTTGTAAAGCACGACCGGCAGGGCCCCGTCGTCGGCGACGGCGCGGTAGTGCGCCAGCAGCCCGGCCTGGGTGGGACGCACATAGGGCGGCGTCACCACGAGGGCGGCATCGGCACCGAGGGAGCCGGCGCGGCGGGTCGATTCGATGGTCTTGGCGGTGTTCGACAGCCCGGTCCCGGCAATCACCGGTACGCGTCCGGCCACGATCTCCACCGCCGAGCGCAGCAGCGCGTCGTACTCGGCATCGAGCAGCGCGGCCGCCTCGCCGGTCGAGCCTGCGACGACCAGGGCCTGGGTCCCTGCCGCCAGTTGCAGTTCGAGCAGGCGGCGCCAGGCGGCCAGGTCGAGCTCGCCATCTGCGTCGAACGGTGTCGCCAGCGCGGTGATGCTGCCGGAAAGTCGCAAGGGAACGTGCCTCGGTGCTGGGAAGTGCGGTACGGCGCGGACCCGCAGCCGCTGCGCGGACAGCGCCTTGGCCGGGGCGCCGTGGGCCGGCCGATCTTACTTGCGGCCCGAAAGCAGCGGCAAGTATGCTGGCCCGGAGCCGCCGCCCGCACGGGCGGCGCATCCGTCTTCGCCCGGCTCCGGCCGGCGCGGCCGTCCTTCCTCCCGCAGGCGATGCCTTGAACGACCCCGTACAACGTCCGACGACCAACGAAAACCATCTGCTGATCAATGCATTCACGACGCATCCGCAGTCCCCGCTGCTGCAGGTGACGCGCCGGGTGGCGGACAGCGGCTGCAACATGCTGGATGCACGCCTGTCGACGGTGGGACGCGACATCACCCTGACCGCGCTGGCCGTGGGGTCGTGGGACGCGATCGCCAAGCTGGAATCCTCCCTGGCACGCCTGGAGCGCGAGGACGGACTGAAGCTGATCTGGTACCGCACCGGCGACAAGCAGGTCCAGACCGACCTGCTGCCGTACGTGGTCGAGGTGGTCGCAGCCGACAAGCCGGGCATCACCTTCCAGCTGGCGGACTTCTTCGACCGCCAGGGCATCAGCATCGAAAGCCTGCACTGCTCGCGCTACCGAGCGATGCAGACCGGCGCGGACATGTACTCGGCGCAGATCACCATCGGCGTGCCGGCCCGGATGCACATCGCCGCCTTGCGCGACGACTTCCTGGAGTTCTGCGACCACCTCAACCTCGATGCGATCATGGACCCGATGAAGTTCTGAGGAGTCCCCTGATGAGCACCACGAGCAAGACCGATTCCCCCGAGGTGGGCGACCGGGTCCCGGCAGGCCTGGAACTGGTCCTTTCCGACGGCAGCAGCACCAGCCTGGGCGCGTACGCCGGCAAGTGGCTGGTGTTGTACTTCTATCCCAAGGACCACACCCCCGGCTGCACCACCGAGGGGCGTGACTTCAACGCGCTGCTGCCCCAGTTCCAGGCGCTCGGCGCGGAGGTCCTCGGGGTGTCGCGCGATTCGCCCCGGACCCACTCCAACTTCCGCAGCAAGCAGGGCTTCGCCTTCGAGCTGGTCAGCGACAAGGACGAGGCGGTGTGCAATGCCTTCGGCGTGATCGCGGAGAAGAACATGTATGGCCGCAAGGTGATGGGCATCGTGCGCAGCACCTTCCTGGTCGATCCCGACGGCGTCATCGCCCATCGCTGGCAGCCGGTGAAGGTCCCCGGCCATGCCCAGGCCGTGCTTGACCAGCTGAAGTCCCTGCAGCCGCAGTGACCCCTTCCGCCGGCATGTTCCGCCGCCACCCCGCCCCGCGGGTCCGTGGCGGCTTTGCCGTGCGCAGCCCCGACGCCTTCCCCTCGCGGAGCCGACGATGACCAGAGGCAAGCGGATCTACGTCCTCGACACCAACGTGCTGATGCACGACCCCACTGCACTCTTCAGGTTCGAGGAGCACGACGTCTACCTGCCGATGCAGGTGATCGAGGAGCTCGACAACGGCAAGAAGGGCAATACCGAGGCCAGCCGCAATGCACGCCAGGTCAGCCGCTTCCTCAACGAGCTGGTGGAGGCGGCCGGTACCGCCACGGTCACCGGCGGGGTGCCGCTGCAGCGCCCCCGGGGGCTGCAGCTGCGCGGCGCCCAGAGCGCCGGCTGCCTGCGCTTCCAGACCGGCAACTTCGATGCCGGCAAGCGCTTCGGCGCGGTGGTCCCCGACAACGCGATCCTCGGCGCCATCCTCGCGCTCAAGGAGGCCGAACCCGAGCTGCCGGTGGTGTTCGTGTCCAAGGACATCAACCTGCGGATCAAGGCGGCGATCGCCGGGATCGAGTCGGAGGATTACGAGAACGACCGTGCGCTCGACGACTTCAGCCTCCTGTATACCGGTTCGCGCGAGCTGCCCGAGGGGTTCTGGCCCAGCCATGGCGCGGACCTGAAGTCCTGGACCGAGCGCGGCCGCACCTGGTACGAACTCACCGCCACCGAGGACGAGGAGTGGTATCCGAACCAGTTCGTCTACCTGCCCGGCGACGAGCAGGCCGAACTGCAGGTGATGGAGGTGTCCGGGGAGCAGGTCCGCCTGCGGCTGGTAGAGGACTACCGCAGCGGGCATTCGGTCTGGGGCATCAACGCCCGCAACCGGGAGCAGAACTTCGCCCTCAATGCGCTGATGGACCCGGAGATCGACTTCGTCACCCTGCTGGGCACCGCCGGGACCGGCAAGACCCTGCTGGCACTCGCCGCCGGGCTGGCCCAGGTGATGGACGAGCGCCGCTACCGCGAGGTCATCATGACCCGGGCGACGGTCAGCGTCGGCGAGGACATCGGCTTCCTGCCCGGCACCGAAGAGGAAAAGATGACGCCCTGGATGGGAGCGCTGACCGACAACCTGGAAGTGCTGACCCAGGACCAGGAAGGCGGAAGCTGGGGCCGGCAGGCGACCAACGACCTGCTGGCCAGCCGGATCAAGATCCGCTCGCTGAACTTCATGCGCGGGCGCACCTTCCTGTCGCGCTGGCTGATCCTGGACGAGGCCCAGAACCTCACCCCCAAGCAGATGAAGACCCTGGTGACCCGTGCCGGCCCCGGAACCAAGATCATCTGCCTGGGCAACGTCGAGCAGATCGACACCCCCTACCTGACCGAGACCACCTCGGGGCTGACGTACGCGGTGGACCGGTTCAAGGAGTGGCCGCACGCGGCGCACATCACCCTGCGCAGGGGCGAGCGCTCGCGGCTGGCCGACTACGCCTCCGAGGTGCTGTGACGCACGTCGCCCGCGGTAATCACCGTCACGCGCCGGCGGTGGCCCGCCGCGCGTCCCCGGCAATCCAGGCCAACGCACCCGGCAGTCCGGCGAAGTACCGCGGCGGGTCGTCGTCGCGCGCCAGCAGTTCGGCGCGCACCAGCTTGCGCAGCACCCGCTGGTTGGCACCCACCAGCAGCACGTGCACGCCGCGCTTGCGCAATGACTCCATGGTCGACTCCAGCCGCTTGATCCCGGTCGCGTCCAGCACCGGCATCCGCTCCAGGCGCAGCACGACGTAGTCGGGCTGTTCGCTGCCCCAGGACAAGGCCCGCTGCAGCGAATCGACCGAGCCGTAGAAGAACGGCCCGTTGATGGAATAGACCACCACCCCCGGCGGCAGTGCCTCGATGCCGAGCTCCGCCAGCTCGCGGCGCAGCGACTGCGGCTTTTCCTCGACCACCTCCACGCTGGCCGACATCCGGCGCAGGAACTCGAACATCGCCAGGATCACGCCGATGTTCACCGCCACGACCAGGTCGGTGACGATGGTCAGGACGAAGGTGATCAGCAGGATCGCGATGTCCGCGCGCGGTGCCCGGCGGGCCATGCGCAGGAAGCGCCGCGCCTCGCTCATGTTCCAGGCGACCACGAACAGGATCGCCGCCAGTGCGGCCAGCGGGACCCGCCCCGCCAGGGGCGCCAGTACCAGCAACACCAGCACCAGGAACGCCGAGTGCACCACGCCGGCGAGCGGCCCGGTGGCGCCGTTGCGGAAGTTGGTCGCGGTGCGCGCCAGCGCGCCGGTCGCGGCGATGCCGCCGAACAGGGGCGACAGGATGTTGGCGATCCCCTGCCCCACCAGCTCCTGGTTGGAGTCGTGGCGGGTGCCGGCCATGCCGTCGGCGATCACCGCCGACAGCAACGACTCGATCGCGCCCAGCATGGCGATGGTGAACGCGGCTGGCAGCAGCATCACCACCATGTCGAAGCTCATCTCCGGCCACGCAAGGGACGGCAGCTCACGCGGGATCGCTCCGAAGGTCGACTCGATCGTCGCCACGCCGGGGAGCGGGAACACGGCGATGAACACCGTTGCGACCACCATCGCCAGCAAGGGCCCGGGCACCTTGCGCAGGCCCGGGATGCGCGGCCCCCAGAGGACCAGCGCCAGGCTTCCCAGCCCGACCAGGGTGGTCGGCAGGTGCAGCCCGGGCAGCTCGCGCAGCAGGTTCCAGGTGAGCTGGTAGAAGCGCTCGCCCTCGACGTCGGGCAGGCCGAAGAAGTACTGCCACTGCCCGACCCAGATGATCACCGCGATGCCGGCGGTGAAGCCGACGATGACCGGGTCCGGGATATAGCGGATGACGGCGCCGAAGCGCGCCAGCCCCATCAGCACCAGCATCACGCCGGCCATCAGCGTGGCCAGCAGCAGCCCCTGCACGCCGAACTGCGCGACCACGCCGGCGAGGATGACGATGAAGGCGCCGGTGGGGCCGGCGATCTGGATCCGGGTGCCGCCGAACAGCGCGACCGCCGCGCCGGCGATGATCGCGGTGTACAGCCCCTGCTCCGGCTTCACCCCGGAGGCGATTGCAAAGGCCATCGCCAGCGGCAACGCCACCACGCCGACGATGATCCCGGCGGAGACGTTGGGTGCCCAATGCTCGCGCTTGAACAGGCCCGCGCGCCAGGCCTCACGGATGGCGATCATGCCGCCATTGTAGGACCCGGACCCTCCGGATCGGAGACAATGCCACTCATGATCGACGACGACCTCCGCCCCCCCTGCGCGCTGACCATCGCCGGGTCCGATTCCGGCGGCGGCGCCGGCATCCAGGCCGACCTGAAGGCCTTCGCCGCCCATGGCGTACATGGCCTGAGCGCCATCGCGGCACTGACCGCCCAGCACACCCGCGGCGTCACCGCGGTGCAGGTGCCGGACCTTGGCTTCCTGCGTGCCCAGATCGATGCCTGCTTCGGTGACTTCCGCATCCCGGCGGTCAAGCTGGGCATGCTCGCCAATGCCCGCGTGATCCACGCCGTGGCCGACGCCCTGGAACACTACCGGCCGGAGCACGTGGTGCTGGACCCGGTGATGATCGCGACCTCCGGTGCGCGCCTGCTCGAGGCGGACGCACTGGAAGCCATGCGCACCCGACTGATGCCGCTGGCCAGCCTGGTGACGCCGAACCTGCCGGAGGCCGAGCTGCTGCTCGGCCACGCCATCCCCGACCTGGATGCGATGCATGCCGCCGCCATCGAACTTCGCAGTGCAGGCGTGGCCGCGGTGCTGCTCAAGGGCGGGCACCTGGAGGACGGCGGATCGGAGGTGCCCGACTTGCTGGCCGGCGACGGCACGGTCGAGGTCATCCGCCACCCGCGGCTCGACCTGGAGTCGCACGGCACCGGCTGCACGCTCGCCTCGGCCGTGGCCGCGAACCTCGCACTGGGCAAGCCGCTCCGGCTGGCCTGCATCCAGGCCTCGGACTACATCCACCGCGCCCTGCTGGGTGGCTACCGTCCCGGCAAGGGCGACGTGGTGGTGCTCGACCACTTCGGCGCCGCGCGCAACTGATGCAGGCACTGCAGGTCCCGGTCCACGCGGGTGCGCACCGCTGGGAGCTGATCGCCCGGATTCCCGCGGCGCCCCGCCTGCGCGTGCTCTGGCTGCCTGCGCTGGGCGTGTCCGCGCGCCATTACCTGCCGCTGGCCGAAGCCCTGGCCGGGCGCGGTGCGGCGGTCTTCCTGCATGAGTGGCGCGGAGCCGGCAGCAGCAACCTGCGCGCCGGCCGCGACTGCGACTGGGGCTATCGCGAGCTGCTGGCCGAGGACATCCCGGCCAGCGTCGCCGCGATGCGTGAAGCACTGCCGGGGGTGGCCACGACCCGGCTGGGCGGGCACAGCCTTGGCGGCCAGCTGGCCTCGTGCAGCATTGCCCTGCAACCGGGGTACGCCCAGGGCCTGTGGCTGGTCGGCAGCGGGGCACCGTATTGGCGTGCGTTCCCGGCACCACTGCGCTGGGGGCTGCCACTCGTCTACCGCGTCCTGCCGTGGCTCGCGCGCAGGGCCGGCGCGCTGCCCGGACGACGGCTCGGGTTCGGTGGCAACGAGGCGCGCGGGGTGATCCACGACTGGGCACGGACCGGCCTCGCCGGACGCTATGCCGCGCGCGACCTTGACGAGGACCTCGCCTCGGCAATGGCACGGGCCAGGCCTGAAGTCAGCGCGGTGGTCCTGGCCGACGACTGGATGGCACCGGAAAGCTCCTTGCGCTTCCTGCTGGGCGCCATGCCAGGGGCCCGGGCATCCATCAGCCGGCTGTCCGCCGCGGAGCTGGGAACCGCGGCGGACCATTTCAGCTGGATGCGCGAACCTTCCGCGGTCGCCGGCGTGCTGGCCGATGGGCAAGCACGCTAGCTGGCCGCCGGTTCGACTGCCCTGCCCGGCCCCCGTCCTGCACCCGCCACCCCGCGGGACCCGGCACTGCCGCGGTCTTCCGGCACTCCCGCATCGGCGTAACCCATCGGGTTGAGCGACTGCCAGCGCCACGCGTCGGCACACATGGCATCCAGCCCCAGGCGCGCGCGCCAGCCCAGCAGCCGGGCGGCGAGGCTGGGGTCGGCGTACACCTCGGCAACGTCACCCGGGCGGCGGTCGACCACCTCGTACGGGATGCTCCTGCCGCAGGCCGCCTCGAATGCCCGCACCAGCTCAAGCACGCTGACCCCGTGTCCGGTCCCCAGGTTCACGGCCAGGCTGCCGCCGTCGACCAGGTAGTCCAGCGCATCCGCGTGCGCCCGGGCCAGGTCCATGACGTGGATGTAGTCGCGCACGCCGGTCCCGTCGATCGTCGGATAGTCGCCGCCGAACACACGCAGCCTGGGCAGCCGCCCCACGGCGACCTGGCACACGTAGGGCAACAGGTTCCCCGGTGGCCCGCCGGGGTCCTCCCCGATCAGCCCCGACGGATGCGCGCCCACGGGATTGAAATAGCGCAGCATGGCCGCGCGGAAACGCACGTCCGCGGCGCACAGGTCGCCTATCAGCTGCTCCATGACGAGCTTGGTCCGCCCATACGGGTTGGTCACCCGCAATGCGGCGTCCTCGGTCACCGGTACCCGCCCGGGATCGCCGTAGACCGTTGCCGAGGAGCTGAATACCAGTCGCCTCACGCCGACCGCGTGCATCGCCTGCAGCAGGCAGATCGTTCCGGAGATGTTGTTGTCGAAGTACTCCAGCGGGCGTGCGCACGAATCGCCGACCGCCTTCAAGGCCGCGAAGTGCACCACCGCCTCGATCCCGCGCCGGCGCAGGATGCGCTCCACCCCGGCGCGGTCGCGCAGGTCGAGGCGAATCCACTCGATCCCGCCACCGGTCAACGACTGCACGCGCTCGATCACCCGCGGCGAGCTGTTGACGAAGCTGTCGGCGACGACCAGCTCGTGGCCGCGGCCGGCGAGCACGGTGCAGGCGTGGCTGCCGATGTAGCCGGCGCCGCCAAAGACCAGGATGCGCATGCCCTGTCCTCCTGTGCGGGTCATCCCCTGCAACGCCAAATCCGGCGCCGGGCGGCAACCGCGGCCACGGTGTCCTGATCGCCCGACCATGCGCGTTTTCTCCACCAGGGCGGACTGCTCGCAGGGGAAAAGGCAATGAACATCAGGCTGTTTCTGGGCACGCTGCTGGCCGGGCTTCTGGTCGCGTGCGCCTCCACTTCCAACCACGCGCCTCCGCCGGCGCCACCGCCCTCCGCGCAGGCTGTCGACGACTACCGGATCGGCGTGGACGACGTGGTGCAGGTCAGCGTCTGGCGGAATCCGGAACTCGGCATCACGGTGCCGGTGCGGCCCGACGGCCGGATTTCCGTGCCGCTGGTCGGCGACATCGTCGCCGGCGGCCAGACTCCCGCCGAAGTGGCGAGGAAGATCGAGACCGAGCTGGCCTCCTACGTCCGCGACCCCAAGGTCGCGGTGATCCTGACCAGCCTGCGCAGCCACGAGTACCTGTCCCGGGTACGGGTGACCGGCGCGGTGCAACAGCCGGTGTCACTGCCGTACCGCCAGGGCATGACCGTGCTGGACGTGGTGCTCGCCGCGGGCGGAACCACCGAGTTCGCCTCCTCCGGCCGCACCCAGCTGTATCGCGGCAGCGGGGCATTCACGGTCCGGCTGGACCGGATCCTGGCCGAGGGCGACCTGGAGACCAACTTCGTGCTGGCACCGGGCGATGTCATCACCGTGCCGGAGCGCATCCTGTGAATGCCCTGGTCCGCCGTCCGCCGGCGGGCGCGCCGGAAGGCCCGCCGCAATGGGCCACCATGCTGCCGCTGGTGGCCCGTGAATACCGCAAGCGCGCGATACCGATGGCCTGCGCGTTCGCGGTGATCGCCCTGGCTGCACTGGTGATCGGACTCCTGCTGCCTGCGCGCTACACCTCCTCGACCACGATCCTGGTGGAGGAAACCAACATCATCGGCCCGCTGATGGAGGGCCGTGCCGTCCCCACCGGCGTCGCCAACCGCGCCCGGCTGACCCGCGAGGTCGCTTTCAGCCGCCGGGTGATGAACGAGATCCTCGCCGCCGGCGAGTGGGAGGTCGACCGTCTCACCCCGGTCGGCCGCGAAATGCTGCTGGACGAGATCCGCGGCCGCACCCAGATCACCCACCCGCGCGAGAACCTGATCCAGATCGCCTACACCGACACGGAACCCCGCCGGGCTTTCCAGGTCACCCGGCGCTTCGGCGAGCTGGTCATCGACGAGAGCCTCGCGGCGAAGGAGCGCGAGAGCCGGGAGGCCTACGAATTCATCGACGAGCAGGTGCGCCAGTACCACGCCAAGCTGACCGGGGCGGAGGCGGCGCTCAACGAATATCGCGAGCGCAACCCCGACGCCCGGCCCGGTGCCGACAGCGACGTGAGCGCGCGCATCGGCGAGCTGCGCCGGCTGGCCGAAGGCACCCGTCTGGAACTGATGGACCTGCGATCACAGCAGCACTCGCTGCGCAGCCAGCTCAGCGGCGAAAGCCGGGTCCAGGTGCGCCAGACCCGCGCGACCCAGCTGATGACGCGCCTGGCCGAGCTCGAGGCCGAGCGCCAGCGGCTCCTGCTCTCCTATACCGACCGCCACCCCGACGTCCTTGCCATCCAGTACCAGATCAACAGCCTGCAGGGCGAACTGGAGCGCGAGAGCACCCTGGCACTGGCCGGTGGCGACGCCGCCGACGGTGCAGGACCGGCCGCGCCGGTGTCCTACAACCCCTTGCACGGGCAGCTTCGCAGCCGCCTGGCCGAGGTCAACAGCCTGGTGTCCGCGGCCGAGTCGCGGATCGCGGCGAGCGAATCCATGCTTGCGCGCGAGCTTGCCCGGAGCGCCCGCATCGCGTCTTCCGAGAGTTCGCTGGCCGAACTGACCCGGGACTACGAGGTCAACCGCGAGCTGTACCAGGATCTGCTGCGGCGCCGCGAGAACGCCCGGGTGTCGATGAACCTGGACGCCGAGCGCCGCGGCCTCAGCTTCCGCATCCAGGAGCCGGCGATGAAGCCGCTGCGCGGTACCGGCGTGCGTCCCATGCACGTGGCGGCCGGCGGATTGCTGCTGGGCCTGGTGTTGCCCGCCGGCCTGCTGATGGGCCTGCTGCACGTGGATCCCCGGGTCCGCACCAGCACCGAGCTTGAGCGGGCCGGCATCGCCCCCGTGCTCGTGGCCATTCCGTCCTACCACACGGCCCGCGACCGTCGCCGGCAATTCATCCGCAACGCGACCGCCCTGGCAATCGGCGGCGCGATCCTGGCGATCTACGGCGTGACCTGGATCGTCCGGCACCTGCAGTCCTGACACCGAGGCGACCATGTCCAGCACCGCAACCCACGCCCGGCATGCCGCCAGCATCGACGCCGGCACCGCCAGCCTCGTCAACCGCACGCAGGCCGCGCGCGCCATCGCCAGCGCTGCCGAACCGGCTCCCCTGAGCGTGCCGGAACTCGAGCAGCGGCGCCTGATCCACCGCAGTGATTCCGGACGCACCCAGGCCAACGCCTTCCGCGAACTGCGCACCTCGCTGCTGGCGCGTGCCGGCAGCGGCAACTTCGTCACCCTCGTCGCTCCGGTGAGCGTCGGCTGCGGCGGCAGTTTCGTGGCGCGCAACCTGGCTGCCGCGTTCGCGTTCGACGAATCGAAGACCTCCATCCTGGTCGACTGCGACGCCCGCCATCCGAGCCAGCACCGCCCGTTCGGGATCGCGGGCGGGAACCAGGGCTTGATGGACTACCTGGACGACCCACGACTGGAGATCGACCAGATCCTGCATCCCACCGGTGTTCCGCGACTGCGCCTGATCCCGGGCGGCAGTTGCCGCGAGACCACCGGCGAAGCCTTTGCCTCGCTGCGGATGCGGGCGCTGCTCGACTCGCTGCGCATGCGCTATCCGGACCGCTACCTGATCCTGGACGGCCCCGCCGTGCAGGGCTCGCCGGATGCGCGCATGCTGGCCGACCTGGCCGACCTGGTCGTGCTGGTGGTCGGTTACGGGCAGGTCACCACCAAGCAGGTGGCCCGTGCCGCCGCCGCCTTCGACAACGCGAAGATCGCAGGGCTGGTCTTCAACCAGCACGGATGAGCATGCGCCATCCGTGCCACGCACCCGCCCCCGCACTGCGCCGGCACGCGACCACCACCGCGGTCCTCTCGGCGCTCTGCCTGGCCGCGGCGCCGGTCCCGGCGGCCCAGCTGCAGTACACACTGGAGGCGGGCGTCGAGCACGTGGATTACGGCGAGCACGCCGTCGTGCCGGCGACGACCCAGACCAACCTGCGTACCGAGCTTGGCTTCCTGCTCACCCACGACGGTCCGCGCATGCAGGCCAACCTGCATGGCCGCGGCGCGTATCGCATCTTCGACACCGATGCATTCGACAACAGCTTCGATGGCACCCTCGCCGCGCGCGCGGACTGGATGCTGGTGCCGCGGAGGCTGAGCTTCACCGTCGAAGACGCCCTGACCGTGGAGCCGGTCGACATCTTCGCCATCGACACGCCCGACAACCGCCAGGAAGTCAATGTCTTCTCCGCGGGTCCGAACCTGATGTTCCAGTTGTCCGAAGCGGTGCGCGGACAGGCGCAACTGCGGCTGGTCGACACCCGGGCCGAGATCGACAGCGAGTTCGACTCGCAGCGCGTGATCCTGACCGCCGAGGCCAGGCGCGACCTCAGCCGGGCCAGCCGGCTTTCGGTCAACGTGCTGGGCGAACGGGTCAGCTTCGACAACCCGGCGCTGGCAGTCGAATACGACCGCACCGAAGCTTTCGCCCGCTACGAGACCCTGCGTGGCCGCCTCGACCTGGCAGTCGATGCCGGCTACTCCGGGCTGGACTACCGCGAGCGCGGCTATCGCGGCCAGTCCGAGCCGCTGCTGCGCGGCGAAGCCGGCTGGCGCATCAACCCGCAGCACGGCATCAGCCTCGCCGTGGCGCGGGAGATGTCCGATTCGGCGGCCGAGTCGCTCACCCTGGTAAGGCCGGGAACCGGGGTCCCCGGCGAAGTACCGGTCGGGAACTCGATCATCGACGCCTCGGTGTACCAGGAGCGGCGCGCCTCGTTCGAATACCACTACACCGGCGCCAGGTCGCACCTGCTCGCAGCCATGTACGGCGGGGAGCGCGATTACCTGCAGTCGCCACAGTTCGACCAGCGGGCCGAGGGGCTGCGGTTCGAGTTCCTGTACCGCGCTTCCCCGCGGCTCACGGCGACCGCCCACGGCTCCTGGGACTCGGCCCGCTACCGCAACCTGGACCGCGAGGACCGCAGCTGGCGCTACGGCGGCAATCTCACCTTCCACTGGTCCCGGCACTGGGCGGCGCGGCTGGAAGCGGCACGCTACGAGCGCGAGAGCAGCGACATCGGGCAGGACGGCCAGCAGACCATCCTTTACCTGTCCGTGGTCTACACCCGATGAGTGCCGGCCGCCTGGCCGTGCTGGTGATGGCATTGCTGCCGCTGGCGGCCACATCGTCGCTGCACGCGGCAGGGCCGGACCCGGCACCGTCTCCAGGGCACCCGCCGTCGTTGAGCCCCGACCTGGGCTACGTCGACCGCGGTTCGGCGGCCTACCAACGCTTCCGGGGCTGGGTGGCGCAGGCCGTGGCAGGCGACCCCGGCTACGCCTTTGCCCCTGCCGACGCGGCGTGGATGTACCGGATCGGCGGCGGGGAGCGGAATTGCCGGCTGGCAGTGGAGCTGGCCGATGGCCAGGTACGCGAGGCGGAGGCCGTGATCGCCCGCGGCGAACGGCCGCCCATCTCCGGCGACTCCTACCTGTACGCGGGTCCGATGCTGGAGGACCTGGCGATGGCCCTGGCGAGTTGCCCGGCACGGGTCGACGCGGCCCGCCGGACGCGCTGGTCGGCCTACGCTGACCAGGCCCTGGACAACATCTGGAACCATGGAAGCGCACGGTGGGGCGGCCGCGCGCATCCCTGGAGCGGCTGGGCAAACGACAACCCGGCCAACAATTACTACTACAGCTTCCTGCGCGCCACGATGCTCTGGGCGCTGGCCAGCGGCGACCCCGGCTGGCTGGCGGAGCTGCGGCAACGGCGGCTGCCCCCCGTGCTCGCGCACCTGCGCGAGTTGCCTGGCGGAGGCAGCCGCGAAGGCACCGGCTACGGCATCTCGCATGCCGGATTGTTCGAGCTGTACCGGCTGTGGCGTGATTCCACCGGCGAGCTGCCGGAGGTGGTGGACCGGCACGCGGCGGACAGCATCGACTACTGGATCCACGCGACCGTCCCCACCCTCGACCAGTACGCGCCGATCGGCGACCAGGCGCGTGACTCGCAGCCCGCCCTGTACGACTACCACCGGAGGCTGATGCTGGAAGCGCGGCAGCTGACTTCCGATGCCGGTGCGCGCGACCGCGCCTCGTGGTGGCTGCACCACATCAGCGTGCCGCGCATGCGCCACGGCATGAACTACCGCTACGACCTGCTGCCCGCGGGCCAGGGCGGCCACCCTCCGGAACGGCTTTTCCACCATGCCGCGGGCGTGGGCCACCTGTTCGCGCGCAGTGACTGGACCCGCAATGCCCTCTGGCTCGCGTTCGTGGCGGGCCCCTACTCGGAGAGCCACGCCCACCAGGACCAGGGCGCTTTCACCCTGTTCTCCCGAGACTGGCTGGCGGTCACCGAGAACATCTGGACCCACAGTGGGATCCAGCAGGAAACCCCGGTGCACAACGTGCTGCGCTTCCAGCGCGACGGAACGGTCGTCGCGCAGCGTCCCGGAACCGCCTCGAGCCTGCGCGTGAGCGCGCCCGCGCCGGGTCGGCTGCAGGCCTCCGCCGACCTCACCGCGGCCTATGCCGGCAGCGACCTGGTGCGTGGCTGGCAGCGCGAGCTCGATTTCGGGTCCGGCCGCCTGCTCGTGCGCGACCGCTTCGACATCGCGCCGGGCACGAAGGCCGTGTTCCAGGTCAACGTGCCGGTCCGGCCCCGGATCGAAGGCAACCTGGTGCGTGCCGGCCGCTTGCGGGTGAAGGTCCTCGAGCCGGTCGGCGCCACCATCGACGCGGTCGACTGGCGGCGGGTGGACCCCGACGAGTTCCTGTCCGGATGGCGCATCGACATCGCCGGCGGTGCCGATCGTTATGAAGTCGAGCTGTCCATCGAATGAGGCCCCGTGCCGGGCGCGGCCCCGCCGCGCCGGCTGCGCTTGGCGGCGGCATTGAAGGCGTAGTGCAGGAAGCACCAGCCGGACCGCAATGGCCCCAGGCCCGCTATGTCGCGGTAGATGCGCCATTGCCACCTGGCGGCACGCCACTTGTCCGCCGACAGCGAGCCGTCGTGCACCTGGTAGCAGGCCAGTGGATCGCCCCCCGGCACGCAGGCTGCCCAGCCGGCGCGACGCACCAGCTCGAGCCAGAACGCGTAGTCCTCGTGCCCCACCGGCAGGAACCTGCCGTCGCCGATGCGGCGATCGTAGATTCCGGTGAGGTTGCCGATGCGGTTACCCCGCAGCATGTCGGCATGGCGCGCGACCGGCGGCGGCCGCACCGTGGCCAGCACCCGTCCGGTCCGGTCGACCCGGTCGTACGGTGCATACACGATCGCGGCCCCGCTGGTGCGCATGTGGTGCACCTGGCGCTCGAGCTTCGGCGGATGCCACCAGTCGTCGCTGTCCAGGAACGCGATGCACTCGCCGCGTGCCAGGGCAATTCCCCTGTTGCGGGCCGCTGCCACGCCACGGTTGGCGTCCATGCGCACGGCATGGATGCGCCGGTCGCCCTCGGCGAGGGCACTCGCCAGCGGCCATGTGCCGTCGGTGGAGCCGTCGTCCACCAGTATCAGTTCCAGCCGCCGGTAGGTCTGCCCGAGCACCGAGCGGACCGCACGCTCCAGCGTGGCGGCGGCGTTCCAGGCCGGCATCACCACGCTCACCAGCGGCCCGCCGGCAGCGCTGCCGCTCATGCGGCGGTTGCCTTCCGCAGCGCGCCCGTCGAGGCCCTCGGCGCAGGCAACAGGTAGTCGCGGTAACGGCCTGGATCGCCGGCGCGGCCGTCCTCGGCCGCCTTGATGATGTTGTACGTCTCCCGCGCCGTCACGTAATGGAGCACGTACCGCTGCCCGTCGTTGTAGGCCTGCTCCAGGTAGTCGTGCATGGCGTCGACCGGCCCGCCGAGCAGGGTGTCCATGTCGGCCTCCTGGGTACCGTGGGTATGTACCTTCACGAACACCCATTCCGGCCGGCCCTGCACATGGATGCCGGCGCGCACCCATGCATCGACCCGTGCAGGCGTGGGTGGGCACGCTGCGCGCACGTCGCTGTTCTCGATCCGCGGCAGCAGGCGCCGCCTGCTCCAGGAGAGGCCCAGCGGCCCCTGGATGATCATCAGGTCGCCGACCGCGCCACCGCCGACCCGCACCGCCGTGCCGTGGTCATGGGACCGGGGCCGCAGCGGATCGTCGGTGGCGTAGTAGATCGAATTGATGGTGCGGGTCTGGGTGGCGCTCGGCGCCGACGGCAAGGTGAAGTCGGCGTAGCAGCCCAGTTCGCGGAGCAGTTCGAGCTCGTTGTCCAGCCCGCACCAGCGTCCGTCCGCGCGCGAGTTGTCCAGGCACCAGTTGCCATGGATGAAACCGAAGCGCAGCCGGCCATCGAGCGGGTCGCGAGGCAGTGCTCCGTGGCGCTCGTGCAGTACCCGGGCGAACCGGTCCAGGGTGCGGCGGAAGTTGGCCGGCGTGTCGTTGTCGTGGTGCAGGTGCACCTCGATCTCGCCGAAGCCGTCGGCACACAGTGCCGAAATGCGGTCCAGGTGCTCGGGGAGATACTCCTCTTCGGGGTAGAAGAAGGTGTGCTGCGGCGGGCGGCCGTCCGCATCGACGTGGCGGCGGGCCATGGCCGGATAGTCCCGGCACCAGCGCTCGACGCGTGCCCGCTGGGCGGCCAGGTCCGCCCCCCGCCATGCCGGCTCGAAATGGTCCACGAAGCAGAACATGACGTGCACCGGCCCCGCCACCGGCGCCCGGCGGCGGACCGCCTGCCGCAGCCAGCCGCCGATCCAGCGCTCCATGTTGCGCGAGCGCAGGAGCCGCCAGGCCAGTGCACCGGAGGCCACGATGGCCAGGCCTGCGCCTGCCACCCACCACCACCCGCTGATCTCCATCCCCTCTCCTCATCCGCCCGCGGCCCGGTCTACTCCGGATCGATCGTCCGGAACACGAAACCCTGCGCCTTCCATTCCGGCAGCAGGGTCGCCAGCAACTGCCGCGATACCCCGCCGTCGTCATGGAACAGCAGGATGTCGCCAGGCCTGGGCGGGTCGCGGCGGATCAGCTCGAGCAGCTCGTCCACTGCACGCCCCCGGGAATCCAGGCTGTCATACGACCAGAACGCGAAGCAGCGCCGGTGACGGACGAAGTGCAGCAGCAGCCGCAGCGGCAGGACGCCGCGGGGTGGCCGGAACGCGTGGGTGGACCGGCCGTCGTGCACGGCGAGCAATTCATCGGTTCGCGCAATCTCCCCGCACTGCGCTGCGAACGGCAGGGTCTCGAAGCGGGGATGGCTGAAGGAGTGGTTGCCGAGCACATGGCCCTGCGCGACCAGCTGCGCCACCAGCGCCGCGTTGGCCTCGAGCTGGTCCCCGATCAGGAAGAACGTGGCACGGACCCCATGCGCCGCCAGCAGTGCCAGCAGCGGCGGGGTATGCGACGGATGCGGGCCGTCGTCGAAGCTCAGGTAAAGCGCCGGCTCATCGCGCCGTCCATGCATCCGCACCCAGGCGCGCGGAAGCAGCCCCAGCAGGCGCAGGCGCAGCGAGCGCGGCGTCATCTCAGCCTGCATAGACCCGCCCGTAGCGTTGCGCCATCTTCCGGAACGACGCTTCTGCCATTGCCCAGTCGCGTCCCCGCCGCCCCATCGCCGCCGCCTGCGCGGGTGCGTACAGCATCGCGGTGGCCGCTTCCGCCATGGCGGAGGGGTCTCGTGCCGGCACCAGCCGGCCATTGGTCCCGTCGCGCACGATCTCGGCGTTGCCGCCGACCCGCGTCGCGACGATGGGCAGGCTGGCGGCACAGGCCTCCAGCAAGGCGACCGGATAGCCTTCGGTCACCGACGAGAGCAGGAACAGGTCCAGCGCCTGCAGCAGCTGCGGCACGTCGCCCCGGTCGCCGAGCAGGCGCACCGCGTGCCGCAGTCCGAGCTCCCCGACCAGCGCTTCCAGGGCCGGGCGTTCGCTGCCTTCACCCACCAGCACCAGCGAGGTGGCGGGCATGGCCTGGTGTACCGAGTGGAAGGCGCGCAGCAGGGTTGCCTGGTCCTTGGCCGGGTGCAGCCGCCCGACGCTGCCCAGCAGCCGGTTGCCGGCGGGCAGCCCCAGTGCGGCGAGCAGTCGCCCGCGTGCCGCATCGTGGCGAGGTGCATAGCGGTCGACCCGCACGCCGTTTGGAATCGCCAGCAGCTCCCTGCGTGGCTGCACGCCATGGTCGGCCAGCTGGGCGCGCGCCGCATCGCACACCGCCACCACGGCGTCGGTGAAGCGCGCCGCCCGCCGGTACAGCCGCTCACGCCGGCACCCGCGGTCCGGGCCCGCCATGCTGTGGCGCGTGTTGACGATGCGCTGGAAGCCCAGGCCGGCCGCCGCGGGCACCGCGTGGTAGTGGGCCGCGGCGTTGTGGCTGTGGAGGACGCCCCTCCCACCCCGCGCCAGCAGCCGCCGCATGCGCGCGAGGGCGACCACGTCCGGACCGGTGCGCTTGCCACAGGCCTGGACCTCCACCCCGCTGTCCTGCAGCTCCGGTGCCAGCGATCCGGGCTCGAACAGGCACACCACGCGGCACTCGTGCCCGGCCTCGCGCTGCGCCCGCACCAGCTCGATGACCACCCGTTCCAGCCCGCCCCGGTTGAGGTTCTCCACCACGTGGGTGATGTGCATCGGCGGCCTCACTGCAGTCCGTGCCCGGGCGAGCGCCGGTGCGCCCAGCTCAGCAGCCGGTGGCAGGCGCGCGGGCGGCCCGCCGCCCATCGCTGGTGCAGCCGCTGGGCATGTTCGATGTCGGCCTGGTCCCAGGCTCCCGACAGCAGGCTCAGCGGAACGTAGGCGAGCACCATCAGCCCACCGCCGACGGCCAGCGCCGCGGCAGGATGGACCAGCAGCAGCGCGGGCGACGCGAGCCCGGCCGCCAGCGCCGCCGCCACTGCCACGCGAAGCAGCCGCCACCATTCCGGTACCGCATCGCAGCTGCGTATCGCCAGGGCCATGATCGCGACGGCCGCGACCACCGCCGCCACCCCGTGCACCGCCATTGCCCCGGCCAGGCCGAAGGCATGGACCGCCGCCGCGCCCAGCGCCAGTTTCAACAGCCCGTTGCCGACCACCACCCAAAGCACCTCGCGTTGCTGGTCGGCGCTGATCAGCAGGCTGGAGCCACCCAGCGTGGTGGTACTCACGCAGGCGGCCGCCAGGCAGACCATCAGTACCGGGGCGGCAGCCGCATAGGCCGGCCCATACAGGAGTGCGACGATCTCGGTGGCAAACGTCGCACCGAATGCCAGCAGGGGCGCTGCCAGCACCATCAGGTAGCGGGTCGAGGCGACGAAACGGCGCCCGGCCACCCCCCCGCCCATGCCGATCGCGCCCGCCATCATCGGCAGCAGCAATGCACCGAACACTCCCGGCACCAGGTTGGCCGCACCGAGCGCGAGCTGGTGGGCGACCTTGAAGTGCCCCGCGTCGCCGGCACTTGCGAACAGGTTGAGGAACAACACCTCCACCTCGCTGGCGGCCAGGAAGTACGAGCCGCCGATCGCGGCCGAGAACCAGACATGGCGACGGATCCGGCCCGCCAGTTGCGGCGGCGGAACGGCAGCGCGCCCGGCCCCTCCGCCGAGCAGGCGGCGCAGCTGGAGCGCGGACAGGACGTGGAACACCGCGCTTGAGAAGAGGAACACCGCCAGCAGCCAACCGATCGATGCACCCAGCTGCCAGGCCACGGCCACCAGCAGCAGGTTGATCGGCATCGACACCACGGACACCAGCGCGACCGCACGGAAATCCTCGAATCCCCTGGCGACCCCGAGGTTGAACATGTAGCCGGCCCGCAGCGCGATCGCCACCGCGAAGAACCCGGCCAGTCCCGGATGCCCGAGCCCCGGGGCGAGTTCGCCGCCGGCCACCGCGAAGCCGGCCACGGCCAGCGCCACCACCCCGAACAGGAACCTGCGCTGGATCCGGCGCAGGTACGCGACCAGCCCCGGGACCTGGTCGCCACGCCCTGCGCCGCGCAGCTCGGCGATGAACTTCACCGAGGCACTCACGGTGCCCGCGTTGGTCACCGCCACCCCCATCGCCACCGTCCAGATCAGCATGCTGTAGGTGCCGTACCCGCCGGGCCCGAGGTGGCGGGCGATGATGATCGACACCAGCATCCCGAGCACGTACTCGGTGTACATCGCCACCGAGGAGAACAGGGTATTGCGCAAGGTGGCCGCGCGCGTGCTCACGCCACCCCCAGCATCAGCTTCACCACCAGGTACAGCGCCACTACCAGCGCCATCGCCAGCGCCGCCCAGCGCAACAGGTCATGGCTCAGCGCAAAGGCGCGCAGCGCCGGATACCGGCCGCGCATGCTGGTGTAGAAGCCGACCACCAGCGCCGCAAGCAGGTACAGCAGCACCACGTAGCTGCGACTGAGGAAGAAGGCGGCGCAGAAGCACCCGGTCAGCGACAGCAACAGGGCCATTGCGGTACGCCGGTCGCGGTCCCACTCGGCCTCCACCTCCAGCGGCCACTCAGCGCCGGCCTCCTCCCGGCCCACCCCGCCCTCGCCCACCGGGGCCTCGTGGTGCGCCACCACCTCCAGCATCATCCTGAAGCAGTAGCCGACGAAGGCCAGCCACAGGGTGAAGCCGATGATCCCGGTCTCGGTCAGCACCAGGACGAAGGAGTTGTGGGCGGTCATGGCGCCCTGGTTGTCGACATAGCTGCCCGCACCGATGCCCCACAGCGGGCTGCCCAGGAACATCATCAGGCCGTCGTACCACGCCTCCACCCGGCCGAACGCCGAGCTCTCGCCCACGCTGAGATCCTGCATGCGCGACGGGACCAGCCGCAGCGCCGCGAACGCGATGGCGCCCATCAACATCGCCCGGAACAGGCCCCAGCGGAACCACACGTACACCCCGACCATGGCGATCAGGGCAAGCATGGTCCCGCGCGAGTTGGTCAGGTAGATGCCGTACAGCAGCAGGCCGGCGACCGCGGTCCAGCCCAGGCGTCGCAGTTGCCCCCCGCCCCCCGCCAGGTGCATGGCCATCGGCACGCACATCACGAACAACATGCCCAGGTCGTTGGGATCGGAAAAAATGCCGACGTACTGGATGCGGGTGCCCTGCGACAGGCCCACCCCGGTCCAGCCGATGCCGTCGCGTACCTGGCCGACCCCATGCAGCGCCAGCACCGCGGCACACAGAACGAACACGGCCATGAGCACCCGCGCCCGTGCACGCGAGTCGACCGCGTTGGCGGTCAGCACGAAGGCCAGCAACACCGGTGCGAATGCCGACCACTGCAGCAGCGCGCCGCCGAACCAGCCGTTGGCCGCGCGGGAGAACATCATGGCGCCCAGGAACATCAGCAGCAGCGCGTACTGCGGCTCGGCGAACGACTTGCCGCGCCGCAACAGCCAGAAACCCGCGGCCAGCACCAGGACTCCCGGCAACAGCGGCCCGCTCAGCCGCTCGATCCACTCCGGATAGTCCTGCGGTCGAAGCAGCACGAGCATCACGTACAGCAGGATCAGCAGGTACATCATCGGGCCACCTGCACCCCGGCCGTCGGCGGCATGCGCGACGGATGACCGAAGACCTCGGGGGCGGCCAGCATCGCGCGGAACTCCGCGCGGCCGGTCTGCCGCTCGACGTGCAGGCGCCGGAGCGCGTACAGCGTGTCGTGCGACAGCGGGCTGGTCCCGGACAGGTAGCTGCAGCCCATCACGAACCCCGCGCCACGCGCCTGCCCGATCACCGCATCATCGAAGGCATCCCAGCCGCCAACCGGATACGAGATCACCCGCTCGGCATCGCCGAGCTCGCGCCGCAGCGCCGCCATCGAACCATGGATCTCGGCCGCCATCCGGGCCGGCGGCAGCTTGGCCAGCATCCGGTGCCCGACCCCGTGGGAGCCCACCTCCATGCCGCCGGCCTGCATCACCCGCAGCTGGTCCCAGGTCATCGGCCGGCATTGGGGATGGGGCCGGCGCGGCATCCCCCATGCGCGCTCCAGGCCGGAGATCAGCTCCCCCTGGGCCGCGTCGTCGAGGCGCTTGAGCCCCGCCAGCACGCGGGCGGCCAGCGCACGCCGGCCTTGCCGGTCCCGCGGCATGTGGCAATGGATCCGTACTTGCGGCAACTCCAGGCGTGGAGCCGGGGCACGCAACAGCATGTGCACCAGCCAGTCATAGGCATACGGCAGGCCCGAATCGATGTGCCCGGTGGAAACGAAGAACGTCGCCGGCACCCCGAGTTCCGCCAGCACCGGCCAGGCGAGGTGGAAGTTGTCGTCGTACCCGTCGTCGAAGGTGACCAGCGCGGTGCGCGGCGGCGGATCGCGACCCTCCCTGACATGGCGCAGCAGGCCGGCAAAGCCGATCGGCCGGAACTTCGCCCGCAGCCAGCGCATCTGCTCGCGGAACTGCTCGACGCTGGCACTGACCAGCTCGGCATCGAAGTCGAAGCCCGGTCCGGTCGGATCGACGTCCAGCACCCGGTGGTAGGCCAGGATGCGCACGTCGCGCCGCAGCATCGATCGCAGCCGCTCCAGCGTGCCCAGGAGTCCCAGCCCGTGACAGGCCCGCGCCAGCCGTTCGCGGCGCGAGTTGCCGGAATCCGCGCCCGACGCCGTTTGTATGGCGGTGACCGGACCGGCGGAGCGGTCCTGCAGGTTGATCGACATCGAAGCCCCCGAACTGCGACGAACCGGATCCATCTGGCGCAGTTAACGGTGGCGCGCGGCGGCGCAGGACACCGCCGGGGGCGCGGGCGCGGGGACAGGCGCCGACGGACGGGGGCAGGTGGGCGCAAGCGACAAGGGGCGTGACCAGGATGGGCAGCAACATCGACTTCGTGGAGCTGTATCGCGAGCTGGGCCTGCCACCGGATTGCAACCAGGAGGCACTCACCCTGGCCTACCGCCGGCTGGTCGCCGAGCTGCACCCGGACCGCCACGGCGAGGGTGCGGGCACCGCCCGCCTGCGACGGCTCAACCAGCTCTACCAGGCGGCGATGGAGTTCCACCGGATCCATGGCCACCTCCCGGGCGCACGCCCGGCCTCCCCGCCTCCGCCGCCGGTTTCCGCGGTGCCGTGCGAGGCCGCGCCGGCACCGGTACAGCGCGAGGGCCGGGCGGTCCGCACGGTCTCCTGGCTGGTGGTCCTCAGCGCCGCGGCAATGCTGCTGCCAGGCTGGCTCGAGACCACGCCGGCGCAACAGCCGCCCGCGCCGGCGCCGGCGGCGGCGGGGACGCCCGGCGCGGCGGCCTCGTCGGAGACCGGCATGCAGTGGGTGCCGGACGAGGGGATCCGCGCCGGCTCGACCGCCGCCCAGGTCCTGGCGAACGAGGGGCCGCCCCTGTCGGGCGACGACGTTCACTGGGAATACGGGCCGTCATGGGTGCGCTTCCACTGCGGCCGCGTGATCGCCTGGCACAGCTCCGCATTGCGGCCGCTGCACATCGCCCGCGACACGGACGCGGGCACGTGGGGGAAAGGGGCAGGGGAATCCGGGGAATGCAAGGACACGGGAGAGGAATGATGCTCGGCGAGGTGGCGAGGCGCGCCCGGAAGGCGCAACGGCGGCTGTGGATGAAATATGCGTTGCGCGGGGTCGCAGGCGCGGACAACCACCAGCGCCTGGAACTGGCCTACAACATCGAGGACCCCTGGAACATGGATTCCGAGCTGGAGAACACGCGCTTCCACGCCACCAACGCGATCATCGAGGAGGCGTTCGGCCGGGTTGGCTCGCTGCTGGAACTGGGGTGCGGGGAAGGCCACCAGACCCGCTGGTTCACCGAAGTGGCGGACCAGGTCTACGGCGTCGACGTGAGCAGCAAGGCGGTCGCCCGGGCACGGCAGCGCACCCCTCAGGCGCAGTTCGCCGCCAGTGACATCTTCGGACAGCCCTGGGGCGAGCAGCGCCATCGGTTCGACCTGGTCACCGCCTGCGAGGTGCTTTATTACCCGAGTGATCCCGGGGCGACGATCGAGCGGATGCGCCACCTGGGCAAGGCCGGCCTGGTGACCTGTTTCGTCCCCGCGTCCGGCTTCCGGCGGGTGGAACCGCACCTGCAACGCGTCCCGGGCCTGCGCAAGGACTGGATCCATGCCGGCAGCGTTGCCTGGCTGGTGGGCTGGTGGCGCGATGAGTGAGCACCCTGCCAACGCAGGGTTGCACGGACTGGGAGTGGTGTACTTCGGCAACGATTGGCATGCCGAGAACCGCACCAGCAGCCACCACGTCGCCAGCCGCCTGGCCCGGCGCCTGCCCGTGCTGTACGTGGACTCCCCGGGCATGCGAACGCCCGGCGGTTCGGGCCGCGACCTGAGGCGCGCGGTACGCAAGCTCCTGGCCGCACTGCGCCGGCCCCGGCAGGTCGAACCCGAGCTGTGGCTCTGCACGGTGCCGCAACTGCCGCTGCGCCGCATACCGGGGGTGGATGCCTGCAACCGGCTGTTCGGCCGTTGGGCGGTGCAGCGTGCCCTGCGCCACGCCGGCATCGGCCCGCGGCTGTCCTGGTTCGTGGTCCCGCATCCGGGCTTCCTTGCCGGCAAGCTGGGGGAAGCACTGTGCGTCTACTACTGCATCGACGATTACGCCGCCCACCCGGGGGTCGACCCGGTGGCGATCGGCCGGCGTGACCATGCGCTCAGCCTGGCGGCGGATCTCCAGTTCGTCGCCCCGCCGGCGCTGCTGCCGGGCAAGCGCAGGCTCAACCCGGCCACCCACTTCGCGCCGCATGGGGTGGATGCGGAGCTGTTCGCCCTGGCCAATGCGCCTGAAACGCCGGTGCCACTCGCGGCCCGCGATCTGGCCGGCCCGGTGGTCGGGTATTTCGGTTCGATCCACGAGTGGATCGACCTGGAGCTGATCGGCTGGCTGGCCCGGTGCAGGCCGCACTGGAGCTTCCTGCTGGTAGGACACGCCGCGGTCGATGTGCAGGCGCTGCGTGCGCTGCCGAACGTGCACCTGCCCGGTGCCCGTCCCTATCGGGAGCTCCCCGGCTGGGCCAAGGCATTCGACGTGGCGATCATTCCGTACCGCGACAACCGCCAGGTCGCGAACTCCAATCCATTGAAACTGCGCGAGTACCTGGCCACCGGCAAGCCCGTGGTCAGCGTGCGGCATCCCGAGATCGAGAAGTTCTCCCGCTGGGTGCGGCTCGCCGATGACCGCGATGGCTTCCTGGCTGCGCTCGACAGTGTCCTTGCCGCACCCGAGCCGGCCGGTGCCGCCGCCGGGCGCATGGCGGCGGTCGCCGACCAGACCTGGGACCGACGGGTGGACGACATCCTGCGCATCGTGGACGACGCCCTCGCCGCACGCACCCCCGTCGCCTCCGTCCCGATCCTGGCCCCCCGATGAAACCATCCAATCCCATGCGCGTCGTCCTTGTAGGCGCCGGGTACGTCGCCCACCACCACATGTCGGCGCTGCGCAGGCTGGCCTTCGTCGAGGTGGTCGGAGTCTGCGACCGCAACCTGGCCGCGGCCGAGGCATTCGCCACGCGCTTCGCGATCCCGCATGCCGCCGCCAGCCTGGCCGGGCTGGCAATGCTCCGGCCCGCGGTCGTGCACGTGCTGACACCGCCGGCGAGCCATGCCGCGATCGCCCTGGAAGCGCTGTCGATGGGCTGCTCGGTGCTGGTGGAAAAGCCGATGGCGGACTCGGCCGCGCATTGCCGGGTCCTGATGATCGAGGCCGCCAAGCGCGGGCTGTTGCTCGGGGTCAACCATTCCGACCTCTACGACCCGGTGCTGCGCCGGGCCCTGGACGCGGCACGGTCCGGGCGGATCGGCCGGGTACTGTCGGTCGACGTGGTCCGCAGCTCCGACTATCCGCCCTACGCCGGGGGGCCGTTGCCGGCGCAGGTCACCCAGGGCTCCTATCCCTTCCGCGACCTGGGCGTCCACGGGCTGTACACGCTCGAGGCCTTCCTCGGCGAGGTGCGCGGACTGGAGGCGCGGTTCCAGGCGTCCGGGCACGACCCGAACCTGCACTTCGACCAGTGGCAGGCGACCGCGGACTGCGAGGACGGCACTGGGCGGCTGTGGCTGTCATGGGCGACGCGGCCGCTCGAGAACCGGCTGGTGGTGCATGGCAGCCACGGGCGGATCGAAGTCGACCGCTTCCTGCAGACCTGCCGCGTGATCCGGCCCCTTCCCGGCCCTAAGCTCGCCGGCATCCTCGCCCACGGGCTTGCCGGTGCCGCGGCCACCCTGGTCCAGGTGCCATGGAACGTCCTGCGCTTCGCCACCGGGCGGCTGCGTCCATCGCCGGGCGTCCAGCGGGCGGTGGAGGCGTTCGCCCTGGCCGCCTACGACAACGCCTCGCCGCCCTGTGGTGGCGAGGCCGCATTGCGGGTCGCCCGCCTGCTCGACCGGGTCTGTGCCGAGCCCGACCGCTTGCTCGCCGCAAGACGGGCGCAACAGCACGAGGCTCTTCGGCCGGCCGATGTCCTGGTCACCGGCGGCACCGGGTTCCTGGGCCGCCGGCTGGTGTCCGCGCTGCGCCGCAAGGGGCTGCGGGTCCGCGTGCTGGCCAGGCGGCAGCCACCGGGGTGGCCGCCCGATCCCGGCGTGCAACTGGTCACCGGCAACCTGGGCGATCCGGTGATCGTCGACCACGCGGTCGACGGGGTCGCCACTGTCTACCATCTGGGCGCCGCGATGCGCGGCAGCCGGGGGGATTTCGAGGCCGGCACCGTCCACGGTACCCGCAACGTGGTCGGAGCCTGCACCCGGCATGCGGCGCGGCTGGTGCACGTGAGTTCGATGGGCATCCTCGACCACGCTGGCCGCGACCGGTCGGTACCGCTGCGCGAAGACTCGATGCGCGACCCGCATCCGGAACTGCGGGGCGAGTACACCCGGGCCAAGCTCCTGGCGGAGGACTGCGTGCGCGGCGCGGCCGCGGCCGGCCTGCCGGCCGTGGTGGTCCGCCCGGGACAGATCTTCGGGCCCGGGGCCGGGCACGTGCCACCCAATGGCGTGCTCGCCCTGGCCGGGATATGGCTGGCGGTCGGAAGCGGCGCCCAGCCACTGCCGCTGGTCTATGTCGATGACGTGGTCGACGCGCTGCTGCTGGCGGGCAGCTCGGACGGCGCGACCGGCCGGGTGTTCAACATCGTCGACCCGACCCCGATCAGCCAGGCGGAGTACCTGCGCGCCTGCCGCAACGTTGCCGGCTGCCCGCCGGTGGTGCGCGTGCCGGCCGCCGCGATGCTTGCGCTGGCAGCCGGGATGGAGCTGCTCGGCTGGCTGCTGCGTCGGCCGGTGCCCCTGACCCGCTACCGCGTCCGCTCGCTCCGCCCGCTCTGCAACTTCGACCTGGGCGCCGCAGCCCGGCTCGGCTGGTCGCCGGGCATCGGGAGCACGCTCGGGATGGCCCTCACTTTCGGCGACGCGCCGCCGGGCCCCGACGCGGGCGGCGTCCTTGCGACCCCCCGGTCCGGGGGCGGGATCGAAAGCGACACGAGCGCCGGATGAGGATCCAGGACCGTGCACGGCATGGCCGCTCCGCGAGGGTGCGCACGTAGTCACGGGCATTCCGGGGGAGAGACCGATGAAAGTCGCACTGCTGGCATTGGCAAGCATCCTGTTGTCGGTGGCCGCCCAGTTCGTGCTCAAGCACGGGGTGGCGGCACGCACCGAGGCCGCGGCAGCGGCCGGCTCTGGCTGGCTCGCCATGCTGCTGGAACCGGCGGTGATCGCCGGCCTCGGCCTGTATGCGCTGGGCGCGGTGGTGTGGCTGCAGGTCCTCTCGCACTGGGACGTCTCGCGTGCCTACCCGCTGGTCGGATTCGGCTTCGTGCTGACCGCCGCGATCGGCTACCTGCTCGGTGAACAGATCGGCCTGCAACGCCTGGCGGGCGTGGCCCTGATCTGCACCGGCGTGTTGCTCGTCGGACGCAGCTGAGATGGACGGCCTGCTGCTGCGCGCCCCCGCGCCGGCCCGGGCCCGCGACCGCCCGGGCGAGCTCGCCCTTGCGGGTGCCGCGGCCGTGCTCGCCCTGGCCTCGGTGCTGGTCCAGGGATTCGCCTTCGGGGTATCCAACAACATCTTCCACGTGCCCTACGTGCTGCGCTGGGACGCCCTGCCCGCGTTTGCCGGCGACGCGTTCTACCAGACCCTGCCGGGCTTCGCGTCGGGCTTGCTCTGGCTGCTGCGCGGCGTGGTGTCGGAGCCGATGCTGCCCACGGTGTTCCTGTTCCTGCATGTGACCGGGCGGGTCGCCACCTTCCTCGCCCTGGCCTGGGCCCTGCAGCCGCTGGTCCCGCGGTGGCGCACGCGCCTGGCCGCGCTCCTCCTGGTCGTGGCGGCACCGGCGATGCACGGTGCCAGCCCGATCGGCGAGCACGGCATGCTGATGGGCTTCTTCACCCATACCGAGCTGGCGTGGCCGCTGGTGGTGCTGTGCCTGGCGCTGGCCGCGCGGGGCCGCATGCCCGCGGCCGGCCTGTGCGCCGGCCTCGCGCTGTGCATCAATACCTTCGTCGGCCTGTGGCTGGCCTGGCTGTTGGCGGCGCTGCTGCTGGCCAAGCGGGACGCGTCGGGTGCCCGCGAGAAGACCGCGACTGCCGCGGCGTTCTTGCTGGCGGGGCTGCCGGTGATCGCCTGGACCGCGGCAACCGTGCTCCAGCAGGCGCCACCCGCGCAGGCCTTCAGCTTCCGCGAGTACGTTCGCGGCTATTACCCGTCGCACTTCCTGATCGAGGCCGCGTCCGGGCTCGCGATCCTCAACCTCGGCGCGATGGTGGCACTGGCCGCGGCCGTGTGCCGGCGATGGCAGTGGCGAACCTGGCGCACCGTGGTGCTGGCACTGGCCGGCTTGCTTGCCATCGGCATGGTGCTTCCCTACCTGTGGGACCACCGCCTGGTGTTCAACCTGCACCTGCTGCGTGCCGACGGCGTGCTGGTGCTGGCCTGCACCCTCCTGCTCGCGGCCGCCTCGGTGCGCTGGACCGATGGCGCGTCCAGGACCGGCTACTGGCACGCGGGCTGCCTCGCGTTCGGCTGCTTCAGCGGCCAATGGCTGGCCGTGGGCCTTGCACTGGCGGGGGCCGCCCTGCTGCCACGCACCATGGGGCGCGTTCGGGTCGCCGCCGGTGCCGGCGTGGCGCTCGCGGCCGGGTGGCTCGTGGGCTTGCCGTGGCTGGTCGGCCACCCCGAGGCCGGGGCCGCGCTGGCACTGGCAGCGTTCGTCCTGGCGCTGAGCGCGGATATGGAAAAGGTCGGCCCGGCCACGAGTGCCGCGGCATCCATCGGCCTGGTGTTCCTGCTTCTGCTCGGCCGCAGGCTGGGCGGCGTCGGGCTTACCGTGACGCTGCTGGCGGTGATCGCCGCCGCCTGGACCCTGTGGGTACGGCACTGGCCGCAGGCAGTGCCGCGTGCGCCATCGCGTCGACCCGGCCTGCCGTCACCGGCGCTCGTCGGCGTCGCCTCGCTGCTCGCATGCGCCTGCCTGGTGGCCTGGGCGGAGCACCGCCAGCGCGCGCCCACCGAAAGCGCCGTTGATCGTGACTGGATCGCGATGGCCGCCTGGTTCCGGCAGCAGGCGGCGCCCGGCACGGTGCTCGTACCCCTGGCGCCTGAAGGGCTGTCGGTCGACCACAACTTCCAGCTCAACGCCCGGGTGCCGGTGTGGGTGGACCACAAGCAGGGTGCCGCGGTGATGTGGGCCCCGGCCTTCCACGATGTGTGGGCGCCGCGACTGCGTGCGGTCGCACAGCTGCGGTCAGCGTCCGGGTACCTGGAGTACGCACGGCGCGAAGGCATAGGCCGGTTCGTGGTCCGCCGCGGGGCCGGTGATGGCTCCGCATGCCCGCGCGGCAGCACCCGGCTCCACGCCAACGCCTCGTTCGCCGCATGCGCGGTGACCGGCATGCAGGCGGCACCCTGATGGATCCGCGGCCAGTCGCGTCCCCCCAACCGGCACGGCGCTGCACCCGGGAAGTACTGGGCGCGGCCATGCTGGTCGCCGGCATCACAGTGCTGTTCGCCGTGGGCATGCGGCAGGCCGGACATTACTCATGGATCAATCCGTTGCTGCATTGGCTGCAGTTGCGCGAGGCGCACGACTCATGGATGCCGATGCGCGCGGCGCTGGACTACCTCGCCAACGGCGGTGAGGCGGCGGAACTGTACGCCCACGTGTTCTTCGGCCAGGGCATCAAGTTCCAGTACCCACCGACCAGCCTGCTCGCGCTGGAGTGGCTGGACCGCGCGGCAGGCTCGACCATCGGGCTGCGGACGCTGGCGCGGATCAACGCCGCCATGGTGCTGCTCAACATCGTCTCCTGCGCCGCCCTTGGCGCGGCGCTCGGGCGCGGCTCGCGCGTGGACCGGACCGGGTGTCTCCTGCTGGGCGGGCTGGGTGCGCTGCTTGCCGTGTGTTCGTTCCCGCTGTTGCGGGCCGCCTCGCTGGGGCAGGTCCAGGTCTGGATCAATGCCCTGTTCGCGCTCGCCTGCCTGGGCTGGGCCGGCGGCCGGCCGGTGCTCACCGGCATGCTGCTGGGCGCGGTGGTGCTGCTGAAGCCGCAGTTCGCGCTGTTCGGCCTCTGGGGCTTGTGGCGACGCGAGTGGCGATTCCTGGCCGGGTTCTGCTGCGTGCTCGGCGGCGGGCTGGCGCTCTCGCTGCATCGCTTCGGCTGGGATGCCCACCTCGCCTACGTCCAGGTGTTGCGTTCGCTGGCGCGAACGGGTGAAGCGTTCCACGCCAACCAGTCGTTCAACGGCCTGCTCAACCGCTGGCTGGAGACCGCGCCCAGCCTGGAGTGGAGCGCGAACTCCTTCCCTGCCTACCACCCGCTTGTGCACTACGGCACGACCGTGTCCAGCGTGTTGTTGCTCGGCGCCTGTGCCGTTCTGCTGCATGCCGGGCGCGCCGCTGGGCGTCCGTCGCTGCTGGAACTGCAGGCGGTGGCGCTGGCATTCACCCTCGCCTCGCCGATCGCCTGGGACCACCACTACGGCATCACGCCACCGGTAGTGCTCGCCGCATTCGCCGCCGTGCTGGCGGCCAGGGCCTGGCCCATGGCCGCGCTGCTGGCGGCCTCCTGGTTCCTGCTGGCGACACCGCTGTCGCCCCTGGTGGAGCCCTGGGCCGCAGGTCCCGGGAGCCTGCTGCTCTCCTTGCAGATGGCAGGGGCGATGCTGCTGCTCGTCGTGCTGCTTGCCCTGGTCCGACGTGCCGGCCGACAACAACCCGGCCGGCGACCGGTCGCCGCGCCGCCGCATGGCGCGGCCGATCCGCTGGCGTTCCCGCGTTGGTCCTGAGGTGCCGCCGCGTCGCACGCGGGGCCTCAGGGGATCGGGAGACCCGCCGTCATGCAGGAAGTCCGCACTCGCCCGCAGGGGCCGGCAACGCATAGCGCCGACCACGCCCAGGCAAACGGCACGCAGGGGCTTTGTCCCCTGGTGGTCGACCTGGACGGCACCCTGACCCCCACCGACACCCTGGCCGAGTCGGTCGTGCGCGCGGTCCGGCGCCGGCCCGCGAACCTGCTGCGCTTGCCGCTCTGGCTGCTCCGTGGTCGCGCCGCGCTCAAGGCGCGGGTCGCCGACGAAGCCGACTTCTCCGCCACCCACCTGCCCCTGCACGAACCGCTGCTGGCCTACCTGCGCGAGCAGAAGGCCAGCGGCCGCCAGCTGGTGCTGGCAACCGCGGCGCACCACTCGGTGGCCGGATCAGTGTCCCAGGCACTCGGCCTGTTCGACCAGGTGCTGGCCAGCGACGCCGGCCGCAACCTCAAGGGCGCGGAGAAGCTGGCGGCGATCATCGAGCGTGTCGGACCCCGCTTCGCCTACGCCGGCGACAGCGCCTGCGACCGGCCGATCTGGGCGGCGGCGGAAGCGGCGATCATCATCGGCTCGCCGCGGGGAAGCCGGCAGCTGCGCAGCAGTGGCCGGATCGAACAGGAGTTCGCCGTCGAGCGTGCCGGCCCATCCACCTGGCTGCGCGCCCTGCGGGTCCACCAGTGGCTCAAGAACCTGTTGCTGTTCGTGCCGCTGCTGACGTCCTTCGCCTTCCTGGACCCGCCCAGCGTGCTCGCGGCGGTGCTCGGCTTTTTCGCGTTTTCCTGCGTCGCCTCGGCCACGTACCTGGTCAACGACCTGCTGGACCTCGGCGCCGACCGCACCCATCCGCGCAAGCGCCATCGCCCGCTGGCCGCCGGCCGCATCCCGATCACCACCGCACTGGCCGTGGGGGCCGGGCTGCTGTGCACCGGCCTGGTGCTGGCAGCGCTGGTCAATCCGCGATTCGTGGCCCTGTTGCTGGCCTACCTGGTGCTGACCAGTGCCTACAGCTGGGTGCTCAAGCACTACGTGCTGCTCGATGTGATGATGCTCGCGACGCTTTACACGTTGCGGATCCTTGCCGGCTCGGTCGCGATCGGAGTGGCCACCAGCTCCTGGCTGCTGGCCTTTTCGGTCTTCATGTTCTTCAGCCTCGCACTGGTCAAGCGCTGCTCCGAGCTGGTCAGCCTGATGGAGCTGTCGCGGCACAAGACCAGCGGGCGCGACTACAACGTCACCGACCTGCTGGTGCTCTGGCCCCTCGGCGTGGGGGCCGGGCTGTGCTCGGTGGTGGTGTTCGGGTTGTTCATCAGCACCCCCGACACCCAGCTGCGCTACGCCAGCCCGCAGCTGATGTGGCTGGTGGGCCTGGGCCTGATGTACTGGCTCGGCCGTCTGTGGATCAAGACCGCGCGCGGACAGATGCACGACGATCCGCTGGTGTTCGCGCTGCGCGACTTCGGAAGTCGGGTCACTGTCGTCGCGATGGTGGCGGCCACCCTGGCCGCGCATTTCCTGCCCGCGGCCTGAGCCATGCCGAGCCTGCCGCTGTCGCCGCCGACCCTCGCCCTGCTGCACCTGCTGGCATTCGCCGCGGGGGTGGCCCTGTTCCGCCGACGCGCGCCCGGAACGCCCGCCACGCGCCTGCTGGCCCTGGCGGGGATCGGCGCGTACGCGGTGTTCGGCTTCCTCGCGGCCGAACCCCCATGGCCATTCGAGGACTTCCGCCGCGCCTACCTGCCGGCGGGCGCCGCCGTGCTCGCCGGTCCCGAATGGCTGGCGGCCGAGCTCACCCGGGGCACCGATGGCTTCGTCAACCTGCCGATCGTGGCCTGGCTGTTTGCTCCGTTCGCGCTGCTGCCGCAGAAGGCGGCGATCCTCGGCTTCTCGGCCGCAGGCGTTGCGGCATCACTGCTTGCATGGCGGCTGCTGATGCAGGCACTCGGCCTGCGGGGCCGTGCCGCATGGCTGCTGCTGTTCCTGTTCGCCGCCTCGGGGCCGCTGCACAACAGCCTGCGCGAGGGCAACACCTCGCATTTCGTACTGGCCCTGCTGGCGGGCGTGCTGCTGTCCCTGGTCCGTGGCCGGGAGGCCTGGGCCGGTGTCCTGCTGGGCCTGGCGATCCTGGTCAAGCCTCCCTTGGCACTGGCCGGCCTCTACTTCCTGCTGCGGGGCCGGTGGCGGGTATGTGCCGGCGCCGCGACCACCGGTGCCACGGCTGCCGCGGCCTCGCTGGCCCTGTTCGGCTGGGGCCTGCACGTGGACTGGTACCGGCTGTGCATCGCTCCCTTCAGTGGCGGGCCGGTCGCCGCCTTCAACGCGCAGTCCCTGCCGGCACTGGCGGCACGACTGGAGCGCGGCGCCGCCGGCCTGCACGACTGGGCTCCCAGTGTGCTGTCCCCCGCCACCCGCCTGCTCGGGCAGACGCTCGTCCTGCTGCTGCTGTCCGCCACCGCGCTGGTGATGCTGCGCGGCACGCAGATCTCCCGGCAGGGCACCGGGCCAGCCCTGGGCGAGCGCACGCCGGGGCTGGAGCTGGCGCTTGTCGTCAGCGCGGCTTGCGTGGTCAGCCCGCTGTCCTGGTCGCACTACTACACGTGGATGCTGTTGCCGGCGGCCTGGCTGCTGGCCGACGCCGGCCCCGCGCCGGGCCGCGCTCCGCTTCCGCTCTCCCGGGCGGGCTGGATCGCCCTGGCGCTGGCCTGGCTGCCGGTGCTGGACCTGCTCGACGGCGCCACCGCCTTCAGCGCCCTGCACGCCCGCGTGACCAGCTCCGCCCTGCTTGCCGGAGGTTGCCTGGTGTGGTGGTTGCTGCTGCGCCGCCACCCGGGCCTGGCCCGGCAACGCACCGCGTTCCCGCACCCACAGGCATTGCCCCATGAGCTGGGATGATTCCACGACGCTGGCCTCGATCCTCGCCTCGGTCGCGGCGCAGGAGCGCGGGCAGTCGACCGCCACCCGCACGCCCTTGGCCATCGGCATCCTGCGCAACTACGCCGTCGAGCCGTTCCTGCCGATCCTCAAGCACTGCTGCTACGCCGCGGGCCTGCAGCCGCAGCTGCGGATCGGCGGCTACGACACGGTGATGCAGGAGATCCTCGATCCGCTCTCGCCCACGCTGGAACCGGCTCCCGACATCGTCCTGCTGTGCCTGTTGCTCGAACACCTCGACCCGTCCAGCCACCATGCCGACTGGGACATGGCCGGGGCCCGCGCGCAGGTGCTCGCCATGTTGGGCGCACTGCTGGAGCGCAGCCGGTCGTTGCTGGTCGCCACCACGCTGCTGCCGCCATTGCACGTCGAGGACGCGCTGGCCACGGCGCTGCCCTCGCATCGGGTACGCAAGGTGGAGGCAATCAACGACGCCATGCGTGACCTGGCCTCCCGGCATCCGCACCAGCTGTTCCTGGTCGACAGCGCACGGATCGTCCAGCAGGTGGGCGAGGAACGTGCATTCGACCCCCGCTACGGCTACCTCTACCGCGCACCGTTCCGCAAGGACTTCCTCGGCCGCATGGCCGCCACGGTCGCCGGCATCGGCCGTGCGCTCAAGGGCGGTGCGCGCAAGTGCCTGGTCCTGGACTGCGACAACACGCTCTGGGGCGGGATCGTCGGCGAGGATGGCCTGGAGGGCATCGCGCTCGACCCGCACGAGTACCCCGGGCGCTGCTTCCACGACTTCCAGCGCGCCGTGCTCAACCTGCTCGGGCAAGGCGTCATCCTCGCCCTGTGCAGCAAGAACAACGAGGCCGACGTATGGCAGGTGCTGGACCACCACCCGCACTGCCTGCTGCGCCGCGAACACGTCTCAGCCTGGCGGATCGACTGGAACCACAAGCCCGAAGGCATCGCCGCGATCGCCGCCGAACTCAAGCTGGGCCTGGACAGCCTGGTGTTCATCGACGACAGCCCCATGGAGTGTGATGCGGTGCGGCAGGCCCTGCCGGCGGTCGCGGTGCTGCAGGTGCCGGACGAAGCGGCGCTGCTGCCGCGCTTGCCGTTCCAGGGTGGCTGGTTCGACCGCATCGTCGCCAGTGACGAGGACGCCCGCCGCTCCGGCCTGTATGCGGCGGAACGCGAGCGTGCCGAACTGCGGACCGCCGCAACCGACCTCGATACCTATCTCGCCTCGCTGGGTCTCTGGGCGAGCGTCCGGCGCGCAACCGAAGCCGAGCTGCCACGCGTGGCCCAACTGCTGGGCAAGACCAACCAGTTCAACCTGACCACCCGGCGCCACGGCGAGGCGACCGTGCGCGCATGGCACGCCGACCCGGCGTTCGCGGTCTTCACGCTGTCCGCCGGCGACCGGCTGGGCGAACTGGGGCTGGTCGGCGTACTGATCGCCACCCGCGCCGGGAACGACACGGAGGCCGCGGTCGACTCGCTGCTGCTGAGCTGCCGCGCCCTGGGGCGCCGGCTGGAGTGGGTGTTCGTGGAGGAATGCCTGGCCACCCTGGAGCGCGAATGGGGCGTGCTGCGCTGGCACGCCACCTATGTTCCGACCGCGCGCAACCAGCAGGTGCGTGACTTCTGGCGCAAGGCCGGGTTCCAGGCCAGCGAAGCGGAGGACGGAACCCTTGCCTACACCTGCGCGGCCAGCGACCGGATCCACCACGCCGCCTCGTTTATCGACCTCCGGAGGACCTGAGCATGCTCGAGCAACGCATCCGCCAGATCATGGCCGACATCTTCGGCCTCGCGCCCGCCGCGATCGGCGACGACGCCTCGCGCGAGACGCTGGAGCAGTGGGACTCGATGGGGCACATGAACCTGTGCCTCGCCCTGGAAGAGGAGTTCCGCATCGCGCTGGACGGCGAACGGGTGGCCCACATGGCCACGTTCCAGGACGTGCTCGGCGCAGTTGCCGCCGCGCAGGCCTGAGCCGGCGGCCGGACCCTCCCCCACCCGCGCCACGCCACTGACCGATGGCTTTCAACTCCTTCCACTTCCTGGCGTTCTTCCCGGCCGTGCTGGCGCTCTTTTTGCTGCTGCCGCACCGCTACCGCTGGTTGCTGCTGCTGCTGGCCAGCTGCTACTTCTACATGGCCTGGAAGCCGGCCTTCATCGTGCTGCTGCTGGGTGCGGCGGCGGTCAGCTACGCGGCCGGACTGGCAATGGAGCGCGCGGCCAGCCCGCGGCGGCGCAAATGGATCCTCATCGCCGCGGTGGGCGCGCTGCTGGCGGTGCTGTTCGCCTTCAAGTACTTCAATTTCTTCAACGTGTCGGTCCGCTCGCTGGCCACCCTGGCCGGACTGGACTACGGCATCGGCGCGATCGATGTGCTGTTGCCGCTGGGCATCTCGTTCTTCACCTTCCAGAAGATCAGCTACCTGGTCGACGTCTACCTGGGCAAGTTCCCGGCCGAGCGCGACCCGGGGACCTTCGCCGTCTACGCCACCTTTTTCCCGCAGCTGGTCGCCGGCCCGATCGAGCGCCCGGCCAGCCTGATCCCGCAGTTCCGCCAGGAAGCCTCGTTCGACTATGCGCGGGTCACCGACGGCCTGCGTCTGATGGCCTGGGGCTTCTTCAAGAAGGTCGTGGTGGCCGACCGCCTGGCCCCCTTCGTCAACACCGTCTACGCCTCGCCGCGCGACTACGACGGACCAACCTTGGCGATGGCCACGGTGATGTTCGCCTTCCAAGTGTACTGCGACTTCAGCGCCTACTCCGACATTGCCATCGGCGCGGCGCGGACCATGGGCATCCGCCTCAGCGACAACTTCCGACAGCCATACTTCGCCGCGTCGATCAGCGAGTTCTGGAAGCGCTGGCACATCTCGCTGTCGAGCTGGCTGACCGACTACGTGTTCGGTCCGCTCACCCGCGCCCGCTGGATCCGCCTGGGCTGGTACCACAAGTTCCTGCTGGCGCTGCTGTTGACCTTCCTGGTGAGCGGCCTGTGGCACGGGGCCAACTGGACCTTCGTGATCTGGGGCGCGCTGCACGGCGGCTACCTGATCGCCTCGATGCTGAGCCAGAAGCTGCGCAAGCGCATCGTCCAGGCCACCGGGCTGGCACGGGCGCCACGCCTGCACGCCACGCTGCGGGTGCTCATGACCTTCTCCCTGGTCTGCCTGAGCTACGTGTTCTTCCGCGCCGCGAGTGTCGGCGACGCGTTCTACATCGTCACCCACCTGTTCCACGGCACCCCCGAGCTGCTGGCGCGGGTGGCGTCCGGTGACCTCGGTGCGGCACGGGCGGCGTTTGTAGTGGGGGGGACGGTGCCGGCGTTCGTCGTGGCGGTGCTCGGGGTCGCCACCGTGATCGCCGCCGATGCCGCGATGCGGTTCGGGATCCGCTTCGAAGTGCCACGCCGGCCGGTATGGGTGCGCTGGCCGGCCTATTACGCCCTGGTGTTCGTGACACTCACGCTTGGAGCCTTCTACGGCGATGCCCAGAGCTTCATCTACTTCCAGTTCTAGGCTGCACGACGGCATCCGGCTGCTGCTCAAGGCCGCCACGCTGGCGCTGGCGGCGGGGCTGTCCATGCTCGCGCTGCTGGTGGGCCTGCCGGACGGCAATGACTTCGCCGGCGCGACCCTGGACAAGCATGCCCGGCTGCAGGCCCAGGACGGTCCCAAGGTGGTCTTCGTCGGCGGCTCCAACCTCGCGTTCGGCCTCGACAGCGCGGCGGTCGAGCAGGCGCTCGGGGTGCCGGTGGTCAACATGGGCATGAATGCCTGGCTGGGCCTTCGCTTCATGCTCAACGAGGTGCGTGGCGCGCTCCGCCCCGGCGACACCGTGGTGGTCGCACTCGAGTACGAGGCCTGGTTCCTGCCCGGCGCCTTCGACGGCGTGGAAGGCGCCGGACCCGACCAGCTGATGCTGCTCAAGGTGCGTCCGGCCTCGTCGGCGTACCTGGGCAGCACGACGCAGGTCCTGGGGGTGGCGCGGGCGATCCCGTACGCGGCGCAGCAGAAAACCCTCCGGCTGCTCGAAGCAGGGCTCGACCGCCTGCAGGGACAGTCGCCGGTGCTGAGCCTGATCGAACGGGTGGAAACCCGCGGCGGCTTCAACCGCCACGGCGACCTGGTCAGCCACCTCGGGGTGGCCTGGCCCCATCCGCTGGAGCCCGGGGTCGACCTCTCGCGCAAACAGCCCAATCCACGGGTGCTGGACCTGCTCCGCGAGTTCCACCGGGACATGGCCGCGCAAGGGGTGACGGTGCTCGTCGTGCCACCGCCCGCACCGGAGTCGTACTACCAACAACACCGGGCGGCGATCGACGCCCTGTTCGCGCACCTGCGCCAGGGCGGGCCCGCCGCAGTGCCCGACGCCGGGCGCTACGCCTTTCCGATTGCCCGCTTCTTCGACAATTTCAACCATCTGGACGCCGAGGGCCGTGCGCTGCGCACCCGGCAGGTGATCCGCGACATCGGTCCGCTGATGCCGGACGCCGCACGGCTCACTGCCAGCGCGCGGACGGCTCGCGCGCCCGGGGCACCTGACGTCGTCGCCTCCGCGCACGCCGGGGCGCCCTAGGTGCGGATCCTGGTGGTCAGCTCGCAGTTCCCGATCGCGGGCGAACCCAATCGCGGTCGTCCGATCCTGCAGACCGTGCAGGCGCTGGCAACGATGGCGACGGTGAGCGTGCTCAGCCCGGTCGCCTCGTATCCGGGCTGGGCCCGGCCCCGGAGCTATTTTTTCCGCCCGGCGGTGAGCGACGCATGCACGGACCTGGCCGTCGCCCACGCGCCCTATCCCGCGTTGCCGCTGCTGACGCGCGGGTTCAACGGCCTGCTGTGCGCGCGCACCGTGGCCGCGGCCCTGCGCCGCGACCGGCCGGAGGTGGTCCTTGCCTACTGGCTGTACCCGGACGGGTACGGCGCGGTGCGGGCCGCCCGCGCGGCCGGCATTCCGGTGGTGGGGGGTGCCCGCGGTTCCGACATCCGCGTACGCGACCCGCTGACCCGCTGGCTGACTCGGCGGATGCTGCGGCAAGCGGACCGCCTGCTCACCGTCAGCGAGGACCTGCGCGGGATCGCGGTGGGCCGCTATGGCGCACGACCGGAGGCCACGCACACGATCCCCAACGGGTGCGATGCGTCCCTCTTCCACCCGCGCGATCGCCAGGCCGCCCGCGATTCACTCGGTGTCCCGGCGGACGCCGAGCTGGTGCTGTACGTTGGCCGGCTGGTGCCGGGCAAGGGCCTGCACGAACTGTTCGAGGCGTTCGCCGCGCTGCGTGGCCAACGTCCGCGTTTGCGGCTTGCGCTGGTGGGCGATGGTCCTTTGCGCGGGGAACTGGAGCGGCGGGCGGCAGCCCTGGACGGGGATTCGGTGCAGCTTGCGGGCAGCCACCCCGCGACCGGAGTGGCCGAGTGGATGGCGGCCGCCGACCTGGTCACGCTGCCGAGCCATTCCGAGGGCCACCCCAACGTGCTGGTGGAGGCGCTTGCCTGCGGACGCCCGGTTGTCGCGACCCGCGTGGGCGGGATCCCCGAGGTGATCGATGCGGACTGTGGCGTGCTGGTGGCACCCGGCGATTCCGCCGCGCTCGCGACCGCGCTGTCGGACGTCCTCGACCGCCCCTGGGACCAGGGCCTCCTCGCCGGCCGCTTCTGCCGCGATTGGCAGCAGGTCGCGCGGGAGACGCTGCATGCCTGCGACATGGCCATCCGCGGCAGCGCGCCGGTCCACGCCAGGGGAGTGCGGCCCGCATGTGTGGAATAGCCGGGATCGCCGGCGCCAACGTGCGCCCGGATGCGGTGCGCCCGTTGCTGGAGCGAATGATCGCCACGCTCGCCCATCGCGGCCCGGACGGCTTCGGCTTCCACGCCGGCGGCGGCATCGGCCTGGCGCACGCACGCCTGTCGATCATCGACCTGGCGACCGGCGACCAGCCGATCCACAACGCGCAGCGCACTGTATGGACCGTGTTCAACGGGGAGATCTTCAATTACGTGGAGCTGCGCGCGCAGCTGCAGGCCGACGGCGCCCGCTTCTACACCCGATCGGACACCGAGGTGATCGTCCACCTCTACGAACGGCACGGCGACCGTTTCGTCGAACACCTCAACGGCCAGTTTGCGATCGCGCTGTGGGATGCCCGCCTGGGGCGCCTGCTGCTCGCGCGCGACCGCACCGGTATCCGGCCGCTGTTCCACGCCTCCCATGCCGGGCGGGTCTGGTTCGCATCCGAGGCCAAGGCCTTGCATGCGGTGCTGCCGCAGGGCGGTGGCCTGGATCCGCTCGGGCTGGCGCAGGCGCTGACCTACTGGTCCCCCCTGGAGCCGCGGACCGTCCACGCCGGCATCAGCAGCCTGCCGCCGGGGCACCTGCTCACCGTGGAGCGTGACGGCAGGCAGCGCCTGACCCGCTACTGGGACTGGGACTTCCCTGCCGCGGATGATCCGCGGCCCTGCCGCTGGCGCGATGTCGCCCATGCGGCCGGCGAACTGCGCGAACTGCTGGTCGACGCCGTCCGCCTGCAGCTTCGGGCCGATGTACCGGTCGGCGCCTACCTGAGCGGCGGACTCGACTCCTCCGGCCTGGTCGCCCTGATCCGGGGGTTCACCAGCACCCCGGTGCGCACATTCTCGGTGGCGTTCGCGGATGCCGAGTTCGACGAGAGCCACCACCAGCGCCTGATGGCGGAACACCTCGGCACCCGGCACACCACCCTGCGCTGCACGGCCGGCGCGATCGGCGACGCCTTCCCCCGGTTCGTGCGCCATGTCGAAACCCCGGTCCTGCGCACTGCCGGAGTGCCGATGATGCTGCTGGCGCGGGAGGTCCGGCGCCACGGCTACAAGGTCGTGCTCACCGGCGAAGGCGCGGACGAGGTCTTTGCCGGCTACGACCTGTTCAAGGAAGCCAAGGTCCGGCGGTTCTGGGCACGCCAGCCGGCGTCGACCTGGAGGCCACGCCTGCTGGAGCGGCTGTACGGCTACCTGCCCAATTCCCCGGTCGGCAACCCGCAGTTCGCGCGGGCCTTCTTCGGCCAGGGACTCGACCGGCCCGAGCGTGGCGGCTTCGCCCACCTGCCGCGCTGGACCACCTCCAGGCGTGCGCTCCAGCTGCTCGCGCCCGAGCTGCGTTCGATGCTGGCCGACTGGGACCCGGTGAGTGCCTTCGAGCAGACCCTGCCCGCGCATGCGGCGGGCTGGGCGCCGTTGGCCCGCGACCAGTACGTCGAGCCAAGTCGCTGCTCGCCGGATACCTCCTTTCGTCGCAGGGCGACCGGGTCGCGATGGCCGGGTCGATCGAAGGCCGCTATCCGTACCTGGACCACCGCCTGGTCGAGTTCGCCAGCGGGCTGCCGCCCCACTGGAAGATCCGTGGCCTGGCCGAGAAGCACGTGTTGCGGCTTGCGCTCGCCGGCCTGCTGCCCGATGGCATCGCGCAACGGACCAAGCAGCCCTACCGGGCCCCGGATGCACGCTGCTTCTTCGCCAATGGCAGGCCGCTCGACTACGTCGACGACCTGCTCTCGGCGGAGCGCCTCCGGGCGGCCGGCTACTTCGACCCGGCCGCGGTCGGCCGCTTGGCGGACAAATGCCGGCAGGGACGGGCGACCGGCTTCGCCGACAACCAGGCTTTCGTCGGCGTGCTGTCGACGATGCTGGTCCACCACCAGCTGCGGCAGGACCGGACACCGCCACCCGCCACCCGGGTGGCCGGGGCCCGGCTCGCGCTCAGCGCCGATTGAGCGTTGCAGCGGCTTCCACGCCGGCCGCAGGTGCAGCCGCCGCTGCGGACTCGACCCACGGTGCCACCCGCAGCAGCTTCCCTTCCGCCGCGTCCACCAGCAGGTAGAGCGCGCCGTCGGGTCCCTGGCGGACGTCGCGGATGCGCTCGCCGCGTTCCTCCAGCAGCCACTGCTCGCCCACCACGGTGTCGCCATCCAGCTGCAGCCGGATCAGCGCCTTGCCGGCCAGCGCGCCCAGGAACAGGTCGCCCCGCCATGCGGGGAACAGGGAGCCGGTATAGAACGCCATGCCACTCAGCCCCGGCGACTCCCGCCAGACGTGGTGCGGCGGCTGCGCGCCGGGAGCCGATTCCCCGATCGAACCCTCCACCGGCTCGCCACTGTAATCCAGGCCGTAGGTGGCCAGCGGCCAGCCGTAATTGCCGCCGGGTCCCGGCAGGTTGAGCTCGTCGCCGCCCATCGGGCCGTGCTCGCTGGTCCACAGCTCGCCGGTCGAGGGGTGCAGCGCCGCCCCCTGGATGTTGCGATGGCCATAGGACCAGATTTCCGCGCGCGCACCGTCCACGCCGGCGAACGGGTTGCCCGCGGGAATGCCGCCATCGGGCAGGATCCGCACCAGCTTGCCGGGCAGCGCATCCAGTTGCTGGGCAAGATCCGCCGCCACCCGGTTGTCGCCCTGGGTGACGTACAGCCGGCCCTCGCGGTCGAACACCAGGCGCGACCCCAGGTGCGACCCGGCGGAACGCTTGGGCTGCTGCTCGTAGACCACCTCCACGTCCTCCAGCCGGCCGTCGGCCAGGCGGCCACGCGCCACCGCCGTGCCGGCCAGGTTGCCGCGAAGGTTGGGCTTGGCGAACGACAGGTAGACCAGCCGGTCGCGGGGGAATCCGGGCGACAGCGCGACATCGAGCAGCCCGGCCTGGCCATCCACGAACATCCTCGGCAGGCCCGCGATGGGCGGCGAGATGCTGCCGTCACGACCGACCCGTCGCAGGTAGCCGGGCCGCTCGGTCACCAGCATGTCGCCGTCCGGCAGGAAGGCCAGTCCCCAGGGGTGGTGCAGCCCGGTGACGAGCTCGGTGACCGCCAGCGCACCGTCGGGGGCGTCGTGGCGTTGCGCGTCGTGGCCGCCGCGCCACCGTGGCTGCGAGACATCGGACGTGCCTCCGGTATGCCCCTGGCATCCGGCCATCGCCAGCGCACCGGCGGCCAGCAGGCAAGGCAACGCAAGCCGGGTCAAAAGGCGGCACGGGCGCATCGCAACCTACCGTTCAAGGGTCCATAGCCTCGAACGCAAAGCCGGGGCGCAGGCGGCAACCCCTTCCTCTTGCCGCGCGAGCGCTGGCGCTGGCCGCCCTCGCTGCGTGACGCCGTTCCTAGGAACACACCGAGGGGGAAGCTCCAGATGGAACAGCGCAGGCAGATCAAGCAGTTCGTGCTGCAGAACTTTCTTTTCAGCGAAGACGAGGCCGCACTTGGCGACGAGGAGTCGCTGATCGACGGCGGCATCGTCGACTCGACCGGCATCCACGAGCTGGTGCTCTACCTGGAGGAGCAGTTCAACCTGGCAATCGCGCCGGAGGAGATGGTCCCGGCCAACTTCGAATCGATCACCACGGTCGACCGCTTCGTCCAGCGCAAGAAGGCGATCGCCTAGATGGCCGCCGCGGACACGCTCCCCGCACGCCTGGCCACGATCTCCGCCCTGGTACCCACTCGCACCGCGGTGGTGGACGGGGAGCGCCGCGTGTCCTATGGCGCATTGTGGGCGCAAGTACAGGGCTTCGCAGCCCACCTGCGGCAGTTGGGGGTCATGCCGGGTGACCGGGTCGCCCTCGTACTGCCCAACCGGATCGAGGCGATCACCGCCACCTACGCGGCGTGGCTGCTTGGCGCGGTCGCGGTCCCGCTGAACGTACAGGCCCGCGCCCGCGATCTCGCCCCGTGGCTTGCCCACTGCGGGGCGCGGGTGGTGGTGCATGAGCACGGCCATCCGGATGTCGCGCCGCTGCTGCCCGGGCTGGCCACGGTGGAGCATGCCGTAGTGCTCGAGCCCGGCCGGGACTTGCCCGGTGACGGTGCCGGTGCGCTGTTGCCGGCGACGGCATCGCCCGATGAACCGGCCCAGATCCTCTACACCTCGGGCACCACCGGCGCCCCCAAGGGCGTCACCCTCACCCACGGGAACCTGGCCGCCAATACCGCTGCGGTCGTCGAGTACCTGCGCCTGCGTCCCGATGACAGCGTGCTGGCGGTCCTGCCGTTCTACTACGCGTACGGCAACTCGGTGCTGCACACCCACCTGGCCGCCGGGGCCTGCCTGCACCTGGCCCGCAACGCGGTGTTCCCGCTGCAACTGGTGGAGGCGCTGGCTTCGGGCCGGATCACCGGCTTCTCCGGCGTGCCCTCCACCTTTGCCCTGCTGCTGCAGCACGTGGACTTCACCGCCCAGGACCTGCCCCACCTGCGCTACGTGACCCAGGCCGGCGGCGCGATGTCCCGGGCGATGGCGGGGCGGCTGCGCTTCGCATTGCCCCGCGCGCAGCTGTTCGTGATGTATGGACAGACCGAGGCGACCTCGCGCCTGACCTGGCTCCCGCCCGAGCGCCTGGATGACAAGCCCGGCTCGGTCGGAGTGCCGGTCGCGGGGGTGAGCCTGCGCATCTGCGACCCGCAGGGCGCCCCGCTGCCGGCCGGCGTCGAAGGCGAGGTCGAGGTGCGCGGCCCCAATGTCATGCGCGGGTACTGGCGGGATTTGGAAGGCACCGCGCGCGTGCTGCGTGACGGTTGGCTCCGGACCGGCGACATCGGCCACCTGGACCCGGAAGGCTTCCTGTACCTGGCCGGCCGCCGCAGCGACATGATCAAGACCGGCGCCCATCGCGTGCACCCCGGCGACGTGGAAGAGGCCCTCGCCGAGATGCCCGGGGTGATCGAGGCCGCGGTGGTCGGAATCGACGACGAGGTGCTCGGCCAGGTGATCAAGGCCTTCGTCGTCGCCCGCCCGCCGCCGCCGGGCGGCGAAGCCGAGGTGCGCGCCCACTGCCGTGCGCTGCTGGCCCCGTACAAGGTTCCGCGCCACGTCGAGTTCGTCGACGCCCTGCCCCGCACGGCATCCGGCAAGGTCCGCCGGGTCCGGCTCAAGGAAGCCGAGGTCCTGTCATGACCACCCTCGACTGGAACGTGCTCGACATCGATTGCGACGCCGAGGCGGACCGCATCGCCGCCCGCCTGCGCGCGATCACCGCACGGCAGCTGCACCGCCGCGGGCTGGTGGTGGCGATCTCGGGCGGGATCGACAGCTCCTGCTGCGCCGCGCTGGCGGTCCGCGCAGTGGGCCCGGACCGCGTGCTGGGACTGATCCTGCCCGAGCGCGACTCCAGCGACGACAGCGCAATCCGCGCCGGCGTACTGGCGCGGCACCTGGGCATCCAGACCGAGACCTTCGACATCGCGCCGGCGCTGGAGGCGATCGGCTGCTACGCCGCGCGCGATGCGGCGGTGCGGAAGGCGGTGCCCGGATACGGCGAAGGCTGGCGCTTCAAGATCGTCATCGCCGGTGGACTCGATGGCCGCATCAACCACTTCCGGATCGTCGCCCGTGCGCCGGACGGAGCGGTGCTCGAGCGCGACCTGGGCCTGCAGGAGTACCTGACCATCGTCGCGGCGACCAACTTCAAGCAGCGGCTCCGCAAGACCCTCGAATACTTCCACGCGGACCGCCTCAACTATGCGGTGGTCGGGACCCCCAACCGGCTGGAGTACGACCAGGGCTTCTTCGTGAAAAACGCTGACGGCTCGGCCGACGTGAAGCCGATCGCGCACCTGTACAAGTCCCAGGTGTACGCGATGGCCCGGCACCTGGGGCTGCCCGAGCGGGTCTGCTCGGCCGTGCCCAGCACCGACACCTACAGCCTGGAACAGGGCCAGGACGAGTTCTACTTCGCCCTGCCGTACCGGCAGATGGACCTGACGCTGTGGGCGCTGGAGCACGCGGTTCCGGCCACCCACCTGGCGGCGGTGCTCGGCATGGAGCCGGCCCGGGCCGAGGCCGTTTACGCGGACATCGCCAACAAGCGCCGCACCACCCGGTACCTGCACCTCCCGCCGGTCCTGGTGGGCGAGGCTGCGGCGGTCGGTGTGCCGGCGTGAGCCGGGCCGACACCCCGGTCTACATCACCCACCGCAGCGAGGCGGGCGTGGTGGGCCCGGCGCTGCTGGACGTGTGGCGCGCCAGTGGCTTGGGCAAGCCGGAGCGGATGCGCGCCAAGCTCGCCTGGTTCTACAAGGGCTGCCCGTTCGGCGAGCCGGTCGTGCAGATGCTCTTCCACCAGCCCTCGGCGGACTGGGTCGGCGCCTGCGCCGTAGGGCGCCGGCGCATGGTCCGCGATGGCGAACCCCTGCGATCCGGGGTGATCGTCGACCTTGCCGTGACCCCGGACCACCGGTCGATGGGGCCGGCGTTGATCATGCAGCAGGGCTTGCTGGAGTCGGCACTGGACGAGCTCGACATGGTGCTGGGCTTCCCGAACCGGAAGGCCGCGCCGCTGTTCAAGCGCCTCGGCTGCCAGCAGGTCACCGAACTGGTCCGCCACGTGTGTCCGCTGCGCCGCGCCCGCTACCTGCGGCGCAGGATGCCCGCATGGCTGGCCGGCATTGCCGGGGGCGTGGCGGACCTGCTGCCGTGGCTCGGGCGGCTTGCGCGCCTCACCGGCACGCGCGTGCACGCACGCTGGGCCGGGAGCGCGGACCCGCGCATCGACACCCTCTGGGCACGAAGCGCACCGGCGGCAGGGCTGTGCATGGTCCGCGACCTGGCGCATGCGCGCTGGCGCCTGGACCAGTCACTGGATCGCGGCTGCTACCTGTTGCTAGAGGATCGCCCCGGGGGCGAGCTGCAGGCCTGGTTCGCGGTCCGCGAGGACGACCGGGTCCTGCACGTGCTCGACTTCTGGTCGCTGCACGCCGGCGGTGGCATGGAGCGACACCACGTCGACGCGCTCCTGCACGCGGCCGACGCAGCGGGCCACGAGGCGGTATCGGTGTGGATGGCCGCCAGCGAGCAGCAGCTCAGGGGATGGACGCAGTGCGGATTCGTCGCGCGCGATCGGCGCCCGGTGTTCGCCCGCTTCCGGGCGGGCAAGGAACCGGCGGCAGGCAAGGAACCGGTGTTCCTGACCGCCGCCGACGAGGACGAATGAACCGCCTGCCCCGCAGGTCGCCGGCGCTCGGCTCAGGCCGCGCCCGCCTTCGGCTTGCGGAACAGGTACAGCGCCAGCCAGTCGGGCCGGAAGCGTCCCCGCCGGTCGACCACCGTGGCGGTCTCGAAGCCGGTGCGCCCCAGCAGCCAGGACGGCGCGCGCTGCGTGTCGTTGAGCACCGGAACACTGGTGAACACCAGCTCGTAACCCCCGGCCCGGGCGCGCTCGGCGAGCGCCTGGTCGTGCTCGCCGTAGGGGAAGGACATCACCGGCACCACCTCGGCGCGGCCTTCCAGGCGCGACTCGAGCGCGAGCCGGGCGCCTTCGAGTTCGGTGCCCGGATCCACCGCGCGGGTAATCGGCGCGTGGGTCATCCCATGCAGCCCCAGCGCCACGCCGCCGAGCCCGAGCGCCCGCAGCTCGTCCTCGTCGGCCATGTGCCGCAAGCCATCGTCGAGGCACCCGTCGAATTCCGCCAGTGCATCCATGCGCTCGGACGGCCCGAGCTGCTCCAGCCGGTCGATGAGGCCGCGCAACACGCCGAGGCCGGGCACGCCATGCCCGTTCCCGGCGGGAGCTCCCAGCGCCGCCGCCAGGCGCTCCAGCGGAAGGCGGCCGCGGCGGTAAGCCGAGACCAGCTGCTCCTGGAAGAACGGCTGGCGCCGGCCGACCGCACCGGCGACGACGAACATCACCGCCGGCAGCCCGGCCCGGCGCAGCACCGGAAGGGCGTAGTCGGCGTTGTCGGCCCAACCGTCATCGAAGGTGAGCAGCAGCGCCCGTGCCGGCAGCGCCCTGCCCTGGCGTGCCTGTCGCACCTGGTCGAGCGAAACGATGTTGTAGTGGCGCTGCAGCACCTCCAGCGCGGCCTCGAACACCGGCACCGGCAAGGTGTAGTCCGGGTCGCACACCGCCCAGCGCGGGTCGCGTTCGTCGAGCACGCGGTGGAACATCACCACCGTCAGCGTGTCCGCGTTGCGCACCCGGTGGTACAGCCCGAGCAGGCCCGATGAGTACAGGCCCCTCTTGACCAGGTCCTTGAGCATGGATGGCCATCCCGAGGTTTCAGCGATCATACCCACCTTCAACCGGCGCGATCTGGTGTGCCGGGCGATCGATTCGGTGCTCGCGCAGGAGCATCCCGTGGACGAGATCATCGTCGTCGACGACGGCTCCAGCGATGGCACCGGGGAGCACCTGCAGGCCCGCTACGGCAGCCGCGTGCGCTATGCCTGGCAGCCCAACGCAGGCGTATCCGCGGCGCGCAACCTGGGCATGCGGCTGGCGCGCGGACGCTACTTCGCGCTGCTCGACAGCGACGACCTGTGGCTGCCGTCCAAGACCGGCACCCAGCTGCGCTGGCTGCGGGAGCGGCCAGGCTTCGGCATGGTGCTCTGCGACGTGCTGCGGATGGACGGCAAGGGACGCCTGATCGACGTGCTGCGCCGGCGCGATGCGATCCCCGAGGATGGCTGGGTGCTGCCGGCCGTCATGCACTGCCCGGTCCTGGTGCCCGCCTCGGTGATGCTGCGGCGCGAGGTGTACGAGCAGCTGGGCGGCTTCGACGAGACCCTGGCCACGGCCGAGGACCTCGAGTTCCATCTGCGGGTGGCCCGGCACTGGCGGATCGGTGTCGTCGAGGAACCGCTGGTCCAGGCCACCCGCGGCGAAGAGGGGCTTTCCGCGCTGGCGACCAGCTACGACGACCACGTCGCGGTGGTGGAACACGCACTCGGCCAGTTGCGCGGCGAGGTCGACGAGGCCGAGCGGCGCCGGGCGCTGGCCGGGGCCTACCTGCTCAATGCACGCGGCATGCTGCTCGCGGCGCGCTGGCGCGATGCGTGGCAGCTCGCCGGCAAGGCCTGGCGCACCGGGGACACGCAGGTCAGGCGCCGGGTACTGGGACTGGCGGGGCTGGGTGGCCGACGCGCCTTGCGCTGGCTCCGTGCCCGCTGAAAGGTGGCGCCGCACCTCAGCGCGCGCCCCGCCGGAACATCACCACCTCGACGGTCTGCAGCAGGATCATCAGGTCGAACAGCAAGCCCTGATGCTTGACGTAGAACAGGTCGAACTTGAGCTTCTCACCGGCGTCGTGCACAGAAGCCCCGTAGGGGTAGCGCAGCTGGGCCCACCCCGTCAGTCCAGGCTTCACCGAATGGCGGACGGTGTAGTAGCGCAGCTCCCGGCCCAGCTCATCGACGAACTGCGGCCGCTCCGGCCTGGGACCGACGAAGCTCATGTCGCCGCGAAGCACGTTGAACAGCTGCGGCAGCTCGTCGATGCGGGTCGAGCGGATGAAGCGTCCGAACCGGGTGGTGCGGTCGTCGTCCTTGCTGGCCCAGCGCGGCACCCCGTCGGCCTCGGCATCCAGGCGCATGCTGCGGAACTTGACCAGCTCGAAGGTCCGCCCGTCCTCGCCCACCCGCATCTGCCGGTAGAGCACCGGTGCCCCGTCCGAGATCCGGATCCATGCCGCCGCCAGCAGCATCAGCGGCCACGCGAGCAACAGCAGCACGGTGGCCGCGAGCAGGTCGAAGAAGCGCTTGCTCAGCCGGCGGGGCAGCGAATGGTCGAAGCCGCCGGAAAAGACCAGCGAGGACGGGTCGACGACGCTGAGCTTGAGCAGACCGGCCTCGCGCTCGAAGAAGTCCGGCAGGTCGGTGAGGTGGATTCCCCGCTGGGCGCACGCCAACAGGTCGGTCATCGGCAGTGCACCGCGGCGCTCGTCCGGGGCGACGACGATCTCGTGCACGTGCAGCCGCCGCGCCAGCATCCATAGCGGCTCGGCCACCCAAGGCACCGTATCGGCCACCAGGCTCTCCTGCCCGGGCAAGGGCACGAAGCCGACGATCACGAAGGACTCGCGGTCGCTTCGCCTTCGCAGCCTGGAGTTGAGCAGGTCGGCATGGCGACCGGCGCCCAGCACCAGCACCCGGCGCTTGAAGGCCTCGGCACCGAACAGTGCCTGGAACCCGCGCCGGAGCAGCATGATCCCGGCGATCCCCAGCACGGCGGACATGGCCAATACCCCGCGCCCGATGTACGCCTTGGGCACCAGGTAGTACAGCACCAGCAGAGCCACCCCGCCGAAGCAGAACGCCATGACCAGCCGCAGGTTGACCTCCTTGCGGTTGAGCCGGCCATTGGCCTGGTAGAGGCCGAACGCCGCCATCGAGGCGGTGAGCACGAAGGCCACCAGCAGGGTACGGATCGGGGTGGAGGCGGCGAAGTCCAGCCGGCTTTCGTCGTCACCGATGAAGCGCAGCCACGCTGCGAGTTTCACTGCCCCGACGAGCGCCAGCAGTTCAACCAGCCACAACGCCCGCATCAGGCGACGTGATCGACTTGCGGAAACACTCTTCATGGACGCCCCATCCGGAACCGCGGCCGGAAGCTGCGCGCCCGGGCGCTGGAAGTCCGCCCGGTCAACGCCCGGCATGGCTGATGCCTCTGAATCCCCGAATCTGCCCGGCTGCCGGTAAACGCGCCGGCACCCACTGCAGATCAACGCCAAGAAGCGGCTCCGCCGGTCACGCCTACCGTGGCACGGCCTCCAACGCACCGATGTCGGGCCGCCCGCCCGGATGGATCCGCGCCCGGGTCCACCCTGATGCCGGGGCGACCCTTGCCGGCGGTTCGTAGGTCGCAACCGCAACCGGCCGCGGGAAAGCGGATCGGGCCGGCGGGTGCGGAGTCGCAGTGCCGGCCGCCCGCAGCGGGCTGTCGGCCGCTGGGCGCAAACCGAGCCGTCCGACGTCGACGAAACCCGGGTCAGTTCCAGCCAGGGTCGCGGTCCACTCCGGCGGCACCAGGGACGCGTCCGCTGGCACCCAGTTGTGGCTGCCGGCCACCAGGCGGCCGGTGGTCCACGGCTCGCGACCCTGAGGGCCACAGAATGGGGTCTCGACGCTGCACGGCGGGTTCTCGCGCACGATCGCGAGCCGCCCCCGTTCGACCTGGTGGACCACGTTGTTGTGCATCTCCAGCGAGCCTGCGCCCAGCTGGACCATGACCGCGTTGGCAGCGCCGCGGTTGAGGAACACGAGCGTGTTGTTGACCAGGCGAACGCGCCCTTGGCTACGCCCATTGAGATCGCCACCGATGCGGATCGCGTTCGGCCACCGTGACCGGTGGACGATCACGTTGCCCACCAGCTCCGCGTCCTCGCGCGCCATGCCGGCGCTCCAGCCCTCCTGCTGGGTCTCGCAGTCCGGCCCGATCAGCTCTACCTCCCCGTAGCGCCCGCCCTCGATCCAGTTGTAGTGGATCTCCGCGCGTTCGTGCCGGACCCGCACCAGCACCCCGCCGGTGGCACTGTGCACATGGTTGTAGCGCATCCGGAAGACGCTGCCGGGCCACGCGACCTCGTCGCTCTGCATGTAGATCGCGTGCTTCCTGGTGCCCTGCCCGGAATGCGCGACCTCGCTGTACTCCAGGGTGAAGGAACCCGAGTTCTGGTCGGCGCCCAGGATCCCGTGCGCCGGACAGTGATGGATCACGCTGTCGCGTACCGTCACGTCGTGCGCCTCGCTGAAGATGCAGCTGCGCTGCCCGCCGCGTATCTCGAAGCCCTCGAGGACCACGTGGTTCGCGCGCTCGAACTTGATCGTGTGGTCGCCGCCTTCAAGCACCGGACGCGTGCCCCCCCGATCGCGCCGCCACCGCACCACCAGCGGCTTGCCCTCGCGGCCGCCATCATCGGCCTCCAGCACGATGCCTCCCGGGTAGACCGCGTCGCCGTCCACCTCCACCACGTCCCCGGGTCCGAGCGTGTTGTGCGCGAACACGTCGGCCAGGCTGGTGTAGTCACGACCACTGCCAGGCGGACCGACGCTGTATACCCGCGCCTGCAAAACGCATGGCGCCATGGCCAGGCAGGCGAACGCCAGCGCCCCGGCGCACATGCTGCGATACATCGCTGGAGGTCTCCCCGCAGGCGCCGACATGGGCCCGTGCCTCCCGAGCAAACGCCTGTGCGCCCCGTATCCGGCCGCCTGAAGGACCCACGCCGGAACAACACCGGTTCCCGGAAAGCAAAAGGGCCAACAGGCATGGACCCGTTGACCCTCGTGCGTTCTTTCTGGCGCGCCCGGAAGGATTCGAACCTCCGACCCCCAAGTTCGTAGCCTGGTGCTCTATCCAGCTGAGCTACGGGCGCGTAGTCGAAAAATTATGACGGGTGATGCTGCTTCCGTCAACAGCTTTTTCGGGCTCTGCAACTGGCGGAGAGTGAGGGATTCGAACCCTCGATAGAGCTATAAACCCTATACTCCCTTAGCAGGGGAGCCCCTTCAGCCACTCGGGCAACTCTCCGCACGAAACCGTGTGCGGGCGGGAAGCATAACGGCTCGCCCCTGCGCGGTAAACCCTCAGGACGCGTCGTCGTCCCCTGCG